>WNFB01002026.1_pt1 | contig 17541 bp, 15 predicted proteins | sample 5400501 | NCBI WGS metagenome assembly WNFB01 (sample SAMN13153341, study PRJNA577476) | soil metagenome | isolation source: 200 cm saprolite under Douglas fir tree site 2 hole 1 | place: USA:California | collected 2015-04-18 | reverse complement strand
AGGTACTGCGGCGCGAACGCCTCGTTCACTTCGACGAGATCCATCTGGTCGAGTTTCATATTCGCCTTCGCGAGCGCTTTGCGGGCGGCGGGCGCCGGACCGATGCCCATGTGTTTCGGCTCGACTCCGGCGACCGCCCACGCGACGAGGCGGCCGAGCGGCTTCAACCCGTGCGCCTTGGCATACTCCTCGCTCGCGAGCACCGTCGCCGCACCGCCGTCCGAAATCCCGGAGGCGTTCCCGGCCGTGACGAGCCCGTCCTTCTTGAAGTACGGCTTCAGCCCGCCGAGGATTTCAAGTGTGGTCTCGGGCCGCATGTGCTCATCGGCGCGAAACTCGACTTCCTTCCCCTTCACCTTGATCGTGACGGGGACGACTTCGTCCTGGAACGCGCAGGCGTCCCAGGCGCGCTTCGCGCGTTGTTGGGAGGCGACCGCCACTTCATCGACTTCCTTGCGGGTGAGTTTGTACTTCTCGGCGAGGCTTTCGGCGGTCTCGGCCATGGAGAGGCCGCATTGCGGGTCCTTCAGCGACTCCCACAGCAGATCTTCGAGCGGCGCCGGTCCGAGGCGCAGCCCCCACCGCGCGCCACGCACGACGTGGGGCGCCTGGCTCATCGACTCGGCACCGCCCGCAAGCACCGCGTCCGCTTCGCCAAGCAAAATCAGCTGCGCGCCCTGGGTGATCGCCTCGAAGCCCGAGCCGCAGAGACGATTGACCGTGACGGCCGGCGTTTCGATCGTCAGTCCGGCCTTGAGACCAACATGGCGGGCCATGTAGATCGCGTCTGCCGAAGTCTGGAGAGCATTGCCGAAGACTGTATGCCCGAAGTCGCTCGCGGGAACGCCGGAGCGTTGGATGGCGTGACGCGAGGCGGCCGCGCCTAAGTCGATAGCCGATACGTCTTTCAAAGAGCCGCCAAACGTCCCAAATCCTGTCCGAACCCCGGACAGGAAGACGACGTCCTTTGTGGCGCCCTGGGTTTTCATGGATGACTCCAATATGAGGCTGCGGGGAATATAGCCGGGCTTCAAAGCTGTGAGAGAATGCGCGCAGCTACCTCTTCAGTCCTGTTATCCCCCCCCAGATCCGGGCTACGGGCTCCGTCTTTGAGCGCTTTTCTGACCGCGCCTACGACGTGCTGCGCCGCATCGAGATGGCCGAGATGCTCGAACATCAGCGCACCGGTGAGCAACGCCGCCATCGGGTTCGCGGTTCTCTTGCCTACGAGAGTGGGAGCGGAACCGTGCACCGGCTCGAACAGCCCGATCCGGCGACCAGGATGGAGATTCGCACTTGCGGCGATGCCGAGCCCGCCGACCAGTCCGGCGCCAAGGTCGGACAGGATGTCGCCGAAAAGATTGTTCGTCACGATCACCTCGAACCGCTGTGGCTCACGCACCAACTCCAGCGCCAGTGCGTCCACGTAGCGGTGCTCCGCCCCGATGTGCGGGTATTCCTGCGCAATCATCTTGAATCGATCCTGCCAGATCCGGTGTGTGGGAATGGCGTTCGATTTATCACTCATCGTGACGCGGGTCTTGCCGTGTGATTGTGCCCATTCGAAGGCCGCTCGAATGATGCGCTCGACTCCCTTCCCGGTGTTGACCTCCTCGGCCACATGCTCATCCCCCGAAGAGCGGCCGCGTCCAAGGTATTGGCCTTCGGTGTTTTCGCGAAAAATCACAAAGTCGATGGAGCCCGGATTGCGGAGCGGTGTGAGGTCGGGATGCAGCAGCTGCACTGGCCGGAAATTGACGTAGAGATCGAGCTTGAATCGCAAACCCAGCAGGATGTCGCGCGCATGCTCGTTGCCCGGCACGCGAGGATCGCCCAGGGCACCAAGGTAGATCGCGTCGACATCGTTGCGGAGATGTTCGAGCGCGGAGTCGGGAAGGGTCTCTTTGGTCTTGAGATAGTGGTCGGCAGAGTAGGGAAGGCGCTCCCACAGCAGAGCGAAGTTGTGCCGCACAGCAACCCGGTCGAGAATCGGGATCGCGGCTTCGATCACCTCCGGCCCGATCCCATCGCCGGGAATGACCGCGACTCGGTGATTCACTCAAACCCTGTGGGACGGCCACACGACAGGCAGTAGGCCCAACCCACATCCAGCTCACCGCCGCAGCCCTGGCAGCGCAGATCTCCTTCGCGGGGCTGGCCGCAATGCGGGCAGAAGCGAGCCTCGCGGTTCGCGGGCAACACACCGCCGCAGTATTCGCATTGATCCGGAGCGAGCGCATCCTTGGACCTCGCCACGGGGACGCGGGGGGCGGGGGGGGGCGCTCGGAACGCACTCGGCGAGACGAATGGTACGGGAACGGGGTTCTCTCCCGTTGTATCCAGCAGCTCTTCGTCTGCTTCGGCCGTCGACGGGGGTGCATAGGCGCGATCCGCGAGCAACACGCGCTCGGCGGCGCGGCCGTTCACCATCACCTGCGCCTCCGGGAAGCTGCGAAAGTATGCGGGATCGGGATTGATGGTCGCGATCTCACGCTGCATCGCTTCGCGCACGTTCTCCGGCTCGAGCTGCACGTAGTTGCGCTCCCCGGCAAGCAGCCTGAGCACCGCCATCTCGTAGTCCTGATGGGTCGCGACATTCAGCCGCGCGCGATTGGAGCGATACGGGACGAGCCGCTCGTACACGTCGGCGGCGGGAAAGGGGACGGCCACGCGTGTCTCTCGCGCGAGCGCAGCCACGAGCAGGCCGAAGAGGCGGTCCAGCTCGTCCATCAGCTACGTACCATTTCTCCAGGCGCTCATCCAGCGGTCGTAGAGGACCGGCACCACGCCGCCCTGCTGCAGCACTTCGACGCCGGACGGATCGCGATAGGCCTTGCGATAGAACACGTGGGTGACGCCGGAGTTGATGATCAACTTCGCGCACATCACGCACGGCGACGCGCTGACGAAGACCACCTTGTCGCGCATGTTGCCCGGCGCCTTCACGAGCGCATTCATCTCCGAATGGATGCAGCCGCAGTTGCCCGGCACCGCTGAGTCGCATTTGTTGGGAAGGCCGCGCGCGTTCCCATTGTACCCGATCGCGAGGACGTTCTCGAGCTGCTGGTCGGTGACGACCGTTCCCACCTGGAGACGCACACAGGTCGAGCGTTTGGCCAACTCTTCCGCCATACGCATGTAGACCTCGTAGAGCGGTATTCGGTCGACGGGAACAGACTGATCGGCGGCTACCAGGTGGTCTTTACTTGCTGCGCTCATGCAGCTCCTTATCGGGATCGAAGTCCGCGTATTTGCCGCGCGCTCGCTGCTGCGCGAGCCAGGTATCGAAGCCGGACGGAGTCAGGCCGTTGGAGCGGTCCTGCTGCTCGGCGGCGCGGATCGCGAGGGCGTTGGCGTACTCGTTCTTGACGTGCTCGTTGTGTCCTCGGACCCAACGCCACTCCACCGTATGCGCGGCATCGACTTGATCGAGCTTCTGCCAGAGCTCGGCGTTCTCGAGCGCGCCCGTCTTGCGGCGCCAGCCACGAGCCTTCCAGTCCTTGCGCCACTCGCTCATCCCCTTCACCAGATACTCGGAGTCGGAGACGAAGTGTACCAGCGCATGGCGCCATTGGCGGCGAATCCATTCCAGCGCGGCGATGGCGCCCGCCAGCGCCATCTTGTTGTTCGTCGTTTGCGGCGAGCATTCGTAGAAATCCCAGCGCGCCACACTGTCTCCCGCCGGCGCCTCGATCAGCGCCGCGTTGCCGCCCCGGCTCGCCTTCGTGGAATCGTTGCCGAGGCAGCTCTCGTCCGCATGCACGAGCACGAAGGGCGTGGTCATGGCTGAATCACCACGGGGATGTCGGTGTGCAGCAAGATCTCCTCGGCGTGCGAGACCGTCACGTCGCTGCGGCGTCCCGACCCGACATGGGCGCCGGCAAACAGAGCATCGCACTTGGTGCGCTCGATCACGCGCGCCACCGCCGCGCCGGGCGTTCCGGTCTCGAGGTGCGTGACGAACGCGACGCCTTGCAGCGACAGCATGGCCTCGGCCTCGCCGATGACCATGGTGCCGATGGCTGGATCGATCGTCGCGTGAATCACGTGCACCGTACTGTGTGTGACGCTCGCGAAGCGCGCGACCAGCGCGAGCGCGCGTTGCGCCGTTTCCCGGCCATCGTAGGCGATTGCGCAGGCGCTCATCGGCGACGGCTTGCTGGCGCACACGATGACCGACCGTTCCGCGATGCGGATCAACGACGTGACCGTCTTGCCGAGGACGTCCGCCGGCGACGAGCGGCCGCGGCGACCGACGAGCACCGTGTCGACGTCGCGCGCGAGCACCGCCAGCTCGGTATCGGGGTCGCCATGCTTGAGGATCGTCTCCACCGCGAGCCCGGCGTCTTTGACACGCTCCTCCGCCCGCTGCAGCAGCTCGCCGGCGTCGGAGGCGCGCCGGCCCAGGCCGTGCGTCTCCTTCACGTGCGCGACCACCAGTGTGGCCTTGAACCGCAGGCCGAGATGGACGGCTTGCTCCAGCGCTTCGTCGGCGCTGGGACTGCCGTCCAGACCCACCAGCAGGCGCGTGAACATGGTTGGTGGCGGTGCTCAGGGCAGCACCGCGAAGCTCTCCAAGTCGCGCAACCGGAACGTGAGGAGCTCGCCGGTCATCGGGAGCCGTCCCGCCAGTACGTCGTCCCGTCCACTCGTCTCAAGGCGCTCGGCCACCACGACATATTCGGTGCCGCGGCGTCGCAGCGCTACCCGCTGCCGCTCGCGTACCGCCCGCTCGAGTGCATCGAGCGCTTCGGGCGTCAGGGCGCGGTATTCAGGAATCGCAGGCACGCGCACTTAGGTCACCGTGATCGCGCCGGCCACGCCGCGCGCAATGCGGCCGATCCGTGCTGCGGCGGGAGTTCCTTCCCGCTCCAATGCCGCCAACAGCGTGCTGGCGCGATCGGGGTCCACGGCGATCAAGAGCCCACCAGACGTCTGCGCGTCAAACAGCAGCACGCGAATAGGTTCAGGGACTTCATCAGCGAACGTCACATGCGGCGCCATGGCGTCGCGGTTACGGGTGGTTCCGCCCGGAACCGCACCGCGCTCGGTCAGCTCGACGGCATTCGGAAAGAGCGGCACCGATGCCGCATCGATCTCCGCTGACACACCGCTCGCGGCCAGCATGTTGTGCAAGTGCCCCAGCAAGCCGAAGCCGGTTACGTCGGTCGCGGCGTGCACGCCACCTCCGGTCGCGCGCATCGCGCGCGCCGCGCCGGCGTTCAACGTCGCCATCGACTTGACCGCGGCGGCGATATCCGGCGCAGTGGCAAGGTCACGTTTCAAGGCGGTCGTGAGCACTCCAGTGCCGATCGGCTTGGTCAGCACCAGCACGTCGCCCGCGCGCGCGCGCGCGAGCGTGACGATGCGGTGGGGATGCACCTCGCCGATCGCGACCATGCCGTACTTGGGCTCGGGATCGTCCACCGAATGGCCGCCGAGCACGAAGGCGCCCGCCTCTTTGGCGATGTCGGCGCCGCCGCGCAGCACGTCACCCAACAGCTCGTAGGGCAGCTTGTCGCGTGGCCACCCGACGAGATTCAGTGCGAGCAGCGGTGTCCCGCCCATCGCATAGACGTCGGAGAATGCGTTAGCGGCCGCGATGCGGCCGAAGTCGTACGCGTCATCCACGATCGGCGTGAAGAAATCCACCGTCGCGACGATCGCGCGCTCCGGCGTCAACTGGTACACGGCGGCGTCGTCCCGCGTCGAAGCATCGACCAGGATGCGTGGATCGGAGAAGGTCGGCACGTGGCGCAAGACCTGCGCCAACTCGGCGGGGCCGAGCTTGCAGGCTCAGCCGGCGCCGTGCGAGAGCGCAGTCAGTCGAATGGCGGACATTGTCCAGCGAAGATAGCTACGAAAGACGCCAGGCGAGCAGGGCTCCGGCGATCACGTAACGAGCTACGTCAAATGCAGCATGCACTAACAGGTGACGGCGGCGCAGCGGCTCGACGTGTTGCCACATCACGAGCCGGCGCGGGAATGCGACCAGCAGGCCGACGAGCAGGAACAGCACCCACCATCCGCCTGCTCCCAGTGAGTCGAACCACAGCGAGGCGAACAGCGTGACGACGCCCGCTTCGGTCAATCGCCACCCGATTTCCCAGCGATTGAACGACCAGACCAATGGGTGATCGTCGGGCGCCAGATCCCAGCGGTACCCGATGGGCGGCGCCAGCGCGAATAGCGCCGCGACCGGCAGCCAGGCGACGATCAGCCGGCCGAGCGTCACGCTAGCGGGATTGGCGGTATCCCGGACCCCTAAGCCCCCGACCCGGACGCGCGCTCGTGAGCTGGCCCTTTTGGAGCACCACTTTTCCATTCACCAGCACGTACTCGATGCCGACGGAGGTCTGATGCGGCTGCTCGAACGTCGCGCGGTCGATCACCGTCGCGGGGTTGAAGACGGTGATGTCGGCGTACATGCCCGGACGCACGAGGCCGCGGTCGACGAGGCCGACGCGCTGCGCCGCGAGCGACGTCATCTTCCGCACCGCGAATTCGAGGGTCATGAGTTTTTGGTCGCGCACGTACCGGCCCAGGATGCGGGTGAACGAGCCGTAGGAGCGGGGGTGCGTGCCCTCCTTGCCGAACGGCCCGTCGGGCGCCACGCCGCCGGCGTCGGTGTTCACGGCCACCCACCACTGCTGCATCGCCGCCCGCACGTCAGGCTCGCTCATGAGGAAGTAGATGGCCCCGCTGCGCGCGTGGTCCGCGATGACCAGATCGAATAGCGTCTCGATGGGATCCTGCTTGCGCGCTGTGGCGATTTCGGAGAGGCGCTTCCCCTGTAAGTAATGAAGGGAATCCTCGAACGGGAACACGATGACACCCTGTGGTCCTTCCGTAGCCCGGTAGAAACGGTCGGTGACCTGCGGCGGCGCGAGCAGCTCGGCGCGGAGTCGCGCCCGGATGGCCGGATCGCGCAGGCGCGCGATCAGCGAATCATTTCCTCCCGAATGAGCCCACGCCGGGACGGATGCGTCCAGCGAGGTCGCGCCGGCCAGATAGGGATACTGGTCGGCGGTGACGTCGAGACCGGCCGCGCGCGCTGAGTCGATGCGCGCGAGGACGTGCGGCATCCGGCCCCAGTTGCGCCGCCCCGACACCTTGAGATGCCAGATCTCGGCCGGGATGTCCGCCTCGCGGGCGATGCGGAACGTCTCGTCGAGCGCCTGGTCGATCTGCCCGCCCTCGTTGCGCATGTGGGTCGCGTACACGCCGCCGTGGCGCCGGGCGGCTTTCGCCAGCGCGATGACTTCCTCCGTCGGTGCATAGAACGCCGGGGCATACTCGAGCGCGGTCGAGACGCCCAGTGCGCCCTGCTGCATCGCGGTATCCACGAGAGCCACCATGCGGGTCAATTCCTCTGGCGTCGCACGGCGGTCCTGCTTGCCCACCACGGCGAGCCGCACCTGCGTCGCACCGACGAATGTCGCGATGTTGACCGTGCTGCCGCTGCGGGCGAGGTGCGCAAAGTAGCCGTTCAGATCGCGCCAATCTTCCTGCACGCCGTATCTCTTCATCCAGGCCGAGTCGTCGACGACAAGGAGGTCCGTGAGCGGTGCAACGGAGCCACCCTCGCCCGTGACCTCGGTCGTGACGCCCTGGCTGATCTTGCTGAGGACGCGGTTGTCGACCAGGACGTTCGTCTCGGACTGGCCGAGCATGTCGATGAATCCTGGGGCGACCACGAGGCCCGTCACGTCGATCGTGTCGCGCGCCTGCGCGCCGCCGAGGTATCCCACCGCCGCAATACGGTCGCTGTTGACGGCGACGTCACCGGCATAGCGCGGGTTGCCGCTGCCGTCCACGATCCAGCCGCCCTTGAGGATCAGGTCGTAGGGCCCGTCACGGCGGGCCGGCGTGCCCATCCCGCACCCGGCCATCAAGAGGAGGAAGAGTCTTTTCATTTCCATGTTGCTCTCAGGGAATCGGGCCGGAACATCCGGCCGCGGATCATGACCATCGCGATGTTCCGCGTGGCAGCGATGTTGCCGGCAGGGTTGCCGGTGAGCACGACGAGGTCCGCGACTTTCCCGGGCGCGAGGAGGCCGAGCGAATCCGCCTGCAACAGCTGCGCGCCGCGCCGGGTGGCGGCGGTGATCGCTTCGAGCGGCGTCAGACCGGCCGCGACGAGCAGCGCCATCTCCTCGTGCAGCGAGTATCCGGGAATGAGGAGTTGATTCGCGGCGTCCGAGCCGGCGACAATCGTCCCGCCGGCGCGCTTGTACTCCCGCACGAACTGATCCTGCCGCCGGCGCGAGCGCCGGAATGCGTCGAAATCGCCTGAGCGCCATCCGGTGCGGCGCAGCAGACTGGTTACACCGCGGACGCTCTGGGCGCTCTCGGGCACATCTTCCATACCAGGACGCGTGAGCAGGATCGGGTTATCGAGCCGGGAGAGCATGTCGTGGACGACCAGGGTTGGCACGATCGCGACCTTAGTCTGCGCGAGTGCGCGCGCCGTGCGTGCCACCGCGCTCGAATCGAGGCCGGCCCATCCCTTTTCCTCGGCCGTCCATCCAATGAGGAAGCTGTTGTGCGCGTTCGCGTAGGTCCCCCCCGGATCCCCGGTCGCGGCCTGCACGACGCCGGCCATATGTTCGATCGAGACGACGCCGGCGCGCGCCGCGGTCAGTGCGTCCGTCTTGCCGAGATGCGCCGCCACGGGGAGGCGTAGCTTCCGGGCTTCGTCGATCAGCGGCCGCAGTAGATTCGGCGTGACCTTCGTGTAGACCTTGAGATAATCCACGCCCGCCACCGCATGCTGATCGACCGCGCGACGCGCCTCGTCCGGCGTCCGGATGCCGGTCGCGTTGGGGTAGGTCGACGGCGTGCCGTCGATCATTGCGCCCGCACTGAACATGCGCGGGCCCACGATCGATCCGAGGTTCATTTCGTTTCTGAGCGCGATCACGGTGTCGGTGCCGCCGTGCAGATCGCGCACCGTGGTGACGCCCCAGGCGACGTAGCGCCCAGCCGCCCAGCGTTCCACGTGCGCGTGGGCGTCGATCAATCCCGGGATAATGGTCTTGCCGACCAGGTTGACGCGCTCGGCGCTTCTGGGAATCGGGATTTCGTTGACCCGCGCAATCGCTTCGATATGACCGTTGCGGATGATGATGAGGGCGTCCGGCTTCGGCGCGCCGCCGGCACCATCGATCAGTGTGGCTCCCTCGAGCGCGATGACGCGATCCTTGGGTGGCAGGAGCTTGCTGCAGCCCACCAGCAGCACGAGCACGAACAGGACGACCGTCCGGCCGTCAGGCCGTCCGGCCGTCACTTAGGATCCGCCGAGGTGTGGTCGTGCAGGATCCGCCAGCGATCCCCCTGTCTCTGCAGCACCAAGGTGAATGGGCCGCTCGCCACAACTGAATCGCGTCGCGACAACTTGAATCGTGCGGTCGCGTACGCGAAATCGGGCGTCAGGACGCGCACCCGCAGCTCGTCAAAGGAGAGCGAGTCGCGCGACTTCCCTGGCGCGAAGTAGTTCGCTTGATAGCGATCGTACAGCGCCTGCCATCCATACATGACGTGGCCGCCCGACATGTAGCTGGTCAGCGAATCATGCGCGTAGTCGCTCATGAAACCGTTGAGGTCGCCGCGATTCCAATCGGCCGCGGAGCGTCGCAGCATCGCGGCGATTTCCTGCGGAGGATTGCCCAGCGGGATTTTTGGCGCCGAGCATGCGACCAACAGCGAAGTGGGAACCACGTACCACGCACCACGCATTGTCGTCCCCTTAACGTGGCCGCGGGAGCGTCTCGTCGAGACGCTCCCGCGGGTATCATGGCGTGCTGGCTTACCGGCGGCGTTTCTTCTTGGTGGCCTTCTTCTTTTTCTTCGCCGTCTTCTTCCGTGCCTTCGGCCGCGCCTTCTTGGCGGCTTTCTTTTTCTTCTTGGCCTTCGGCTTGGAAGATTTGCGCGACTCCTCCATCGGCATGGATGATGGCGTCGGCGCCGGCGTGGGTGCCGACGGGAACATCGGTTCCATGAACCCCGGTCCGGGCCAACTGCTGTCCGTGAACTCCATCTGCTCAAGCATCGGATCTTCTCCTATGCTGGTAGGTGCGGGGGCGTCGTGGGTGGCCTATAGCTTACCGCGGGATTCTGACCTCGCAAGTGACACGGACTACCGCGTTTTGGGTCTCACCAGTTGCAGTCCACGGTGACAAGTTGGCTTGACAACGCCATTTAGCCGGACACACATTCGCCAGCCATGATTAGACGCGCACTCATCACCGCGCTCGGGTGCCTTACTCCGGGCGTAGCAGCGGCGCAGAACGTCGCCGAAGTCCAGGTAGCTCCTCCTTCGGTGACTATTCGCGTCGGGGAACGCAACGGTTTGCTCGCCACGGCCTTCGATCGCATCGGCAATGTGATCCCGACCGTGCGCATCATCTGGTCGTCGAACAACGTGAACGTCGCGAAGGTGGACAACAACGGCACCGTCACCGGGGTCGGCAGCGGCGTGGCCATCATCGAAGCCCGGGTGGGCGCGCGGCGCGGCCAGGCCGCAGTGCAGGTGACGGGAGGCGGTGGAGCGGCGCCGCCAGCGGCCCCGCCGGCTGCTCCCCCAGCCGCTCCCCCTGGGCCCGATCCCTTTGCTGGGCAACCAGCGGGCAGCGGAGCAGCCGCCGCGTTGCGACTCGAGCCCGGGGTCGTCTACCTGCTGCCGTCCGAGAACAGCCGGGTTTCCCCGCGGGCGTTGCGGGAGGACGGTTCGCCGGCTGCTCCTGTCATGGTCGCGTGGACATCCCTGCGGCCGGACGTGGCGAGCGTCGATCAGAGCGGGAACGTAGTGGCGCTCTCCCCGGGCCAGGGCACGATCCAGGCGACTGCCTCCGGCGGGGGAGGACTCACCGCGACCGCGCCGGTGGTCGTCCAGCAGGCGGAGTTCACGGTGCGCGAGGGATCTCCGGTGATGCTCTCCCCGGGTGAAGTCGACACGCTTCACGTCATCGTCGCCGCGCAGAGCAACAGAACCGTCAATCCGCTCGTGCTGCAGTGGGCGTCGAGTGATCAGAGCGTGGCGCGCATCAGCCTCGCCGGTGCGGTCACCGCCGCCGGGCCGGGCAAAGCAATTCTGACCGTCTCAGGTTTGCTGCAGAGCAAGAGCATCGAGGTGTCGGTGCATCCGGTGGTCGATAAACTGTCGGTGCGTCCGCCCCGCTCGCCCGACGTTCAGGTGCCGCTTACAGGCACCGCGAAATTCGAGGCCCACGCGCTTACGGCGGACAATACACCGGTTCCCGAAGCACCATTCCGTTGGAGCGTCGCGGACCCCGCGATCGCGAGCTTCGACGTGCAGACCGGAACACTGACTGGGCGCGCGGTGGGGAAGACGCAGCTGACCGTCCGGGGGCCGGGGACCGGTCTGTCGGTCAGCTGGAATATCAGCGTGATCGCCGGTTCTGTGAAATTCGCCCAGCCGCGCGTCGGTATTGGGCTCAATCAGCGGCACACGCTGCGCGCGAATTACGCTGACGACCAGGGGACCGTGCTCGGACCCGCCTCGAACCTCACATGGGGCAGCGATAATCCGCAGGTCGCGAGCGTCGGAGAGGACGGCACGGTTGCCGGCACCGCGTATGGTCATGCGAAGGTCACCGCCAGCGCCCCCGGGGGAAAGACCGCGACGGCCGACGTTTACGTCGTGGGCGAGATCATCGTGGCGAGCTCACGTGCCGCCCCGAACACGCCCGGCAAGTTCCAGCTCTATGCCCTCGAACGGTCCAACCTGGCACAACTCACCAAGCTCACGCCGGACACGAGCTCGGCCAACGATCCGGCGTTTTCGCCCGATGGCTCGCGCATCGCGTTCGTTTCGCAGCGCGACGGCAACGCCGAGATTTACGTCATGAATGCCGACGGCACCGGATCCGCGCGCCTCACGAACGATCCGCAGCCGGACGGCCGCCCCGCCTTCACGCCCGACGGGCAGTCGGTGGTCTTCCACTCCGCGCGAACCGCCGGGAAACAGCAGATCTGGGTCGTAAATCTGGATGGCACGGCGCTCACCCAGCTGACGCGCGACTCGGTGAATGCTTCCCCGACGGTGTCGCCGGACGGGCAGACGATCGCGTACGTCTCGACGCGGAACAAAGACGCCGACATCTGGCTCATGGCGCGGGACGGCTCGAATCAGCGGCAATTCACGCGCTCGCCGCAGCAGCGCGAGTCAGAGCCCCACTTCCTTCGCGACGGTACTCTGGCCTACCTGGTCGAGCGGCGGGAAAACAATCGCACGGTGCAACAGGTGATGCGGGCCGATCTCGCGACCGGTGCTACGACCGCGCTCACCGGGACCGATCTGGCGATCGCCTCGTTCGCCATCTCGCCCGCTGGCGATCTTCTCGCGCTCGTGGTCAATGCCGAGCCGCAGAATCGCCGCAATCCCACGTATCGCGTGTACATCCAGCCGGTCAGCTCAGCGACCCCGGTGCCGGTGCCCACCACGGGCACGGAGCAGATGATTACGCCGACCTTCCGGCCCTAGGAAGGGGCGCATGCGCGCCTGCGTTCTCACCGCCACCGGCGGGATTCAGCACCTTCACATTACCGACGTTCCAGATGCGCCCGCTCCCAAAGCGGGTGAAGTGCGCGTCGCCATTCGCGCCGCGGCGTTGAATCACCTCGACCTGTTCGTGATGGACGGGTTGCCCGGAGGAGCCAAACAGCTTCCACACATCGTGGGCGCGGACGGCGCCGGCGTCGTCGACGCGATCGGATCGGACGTGGTCAATGTCCGGCCGGGAGACCGGGTCATGCTCAATCCCGGCATCTCGGACTACACGTGCGAGTTCTGCCGAGCCGGCGAGCATTCCCTGTGCGTCAACTATCGGCTGCTGGGCGAGCACCTGCCGGGGACAGTCGCGGAGCTGGTTAGTGTACCCGCGCACAACGTCGTCCGCATCCCGCCGGTATCTCCCGAGCTGACGTGGGCGGAGGCAGCCGCGTTCTCGCTCGTGACGCTCACCGCCTGGCGCATGCTCGTCACCCGCGCACAGCTCAAGAGCAGCGAGACGGCTTTGATCTGGGGAATCGGGGGCGGCGTGTCCTTGGCGGCGCTGCGCATCGCCAAGCTGCTCGACGCGCGCGTAATAGCGACGTCTTCCGACGACGCCAAGCTGGCCGCTGCCAAACAGCTCGGCGCCGATGTGACGCTGAATCACCGCACGCAAAAGGTCGCGCAGGAGGTGCGCGCGCTCACCAACAAGCGCGGCGTGGACGTCGTGGTCGAGAATGTCGGAGCCGCGACGTGGGACGACTCGCTGCGCTGTCTCAGACGCGGGGGACGTCTGGTGACCTGTGGCGCCACGTCCGGGCCGCAGGTGAGCCTCGATCTGCGGCGCTTGTTCTGGCATCAGTGGAGCCTTCTCGGATCCACAATGGGGAATGCGGCGGAATACGCGGAGATCGTCAGACGGCTGAGTCAGGGACAGCTCCGGCCGATTGTGGATCGCGTCTATCCAATGGCGCAGGCTCGCCAAGCATTTGAACGTCTCTCTAAAGGCGAACAGTTAGGCAAGGTGGTGGTGGAGGTCTCGTCCGGACGCCCGTAACCCGTTGCCCGCGGTGCGTCTGTGACCTAGTTTTTGCCTGTCCGCGCAGTTGTCTTTACCCGTCTAAGTAGTTAATTTTTATGATCTTACACCTCCCCAACATAAGATCTAAATGACTGGTCCTAACGTCCGCGAACGGATACTGCCTCGCCTCATCGAGGACGAGCTAAAGGAATCGTTCCTCGATTATTCGATGAGCGTCATCGTGTCGCGCGCGCTGCCCGATGTGCGCGACGGCCTGAAGCCGGTCCACCGGCGCATCCTCTACGCGATGCACGAGCTCGGCCTGGTGCCAGGCCGGCCCTACAAGAAAGCGGCCACCGTCGTCGGCGACGTGCTCGGCAAGTACCACCCGCACGGCGACATCGCCGTCTACGACTCGCTCGTCCGGATGGTGCAGAGTTTCTCGCTCCGCTATCCGCTGATCGACGGGCAGGGGAACTTCGGTTCGGTCGACGGCGATTCGGCCGCGGCGTACCGCTACACCGAAGCGCGCCTCACGCGCGTCGCCATGACGATGCTGGAAGACATCGACAAGAACACCGTCGCCTTCGTGCCCAACTTCGACGACCGGCTGAAGGAGCCGACGGTGCTGCCCGGCCGTCTGCCCAACCTGCTCGTCAACGGCTCGGCGGGCATCGCGGTGGGGATGACCACCAACATCCCGCCCCACAACCTGAGCGAAGTTGTGCAGGCGGTGGTGCACCTGGTGGATCATCCCAACGCCACGCTCAAGGACATCCGGAAGTTCGTCAAAGGCCCCGATTTCCCGACCGGGGCGATCATCTACGGCCGCGACGGCATCAAGGAGTGCTACGAAAAGGGCCGCGGCCGCATCGTCATCCGCGCCCGGGCCATTGCCGAGGAAAAGGAATCGACCGGCAAGCAACAGATCGTGGTGACGGAGTTTCCTTACCAGGTGAGCCCGGAGCGCGTGCACGAGCAGATCCGCGATCTGGCGCTCGCCAAGAAGCTCGAAGGCATCAGTGACGTCCGCAACGAATCCGACAAGGAAGGGATCCGGCTCGTCATCGAGCTGAAGCGCGACGTCATCCCCATGGTCGTGCTCAATCAGCTCTACAAGCACACGCAGATGCAGCAAACCTTCGGCGCCATCATGCTGGCGCTGGTGGACGGCACGCCCAAGGAGCTCACACTCCTCGAGCTGCTGCAGCATTTCATCGAGCACCGCCACACCGTCATCACACTCCGCACCCAGTTCGAGCTGCAGCGCGCGCAGGACCGCGAGCACATCCTCGAAGGCCTGAAGATCGCGGTCGACAACATCGATGAAGTGATCAAGATCATCAAGAAATCGAAGGACACGCCTTCCGCAGACGCCGCGTTGCGCAAGCGGTTCAAGCTGTCGGAGAAGCAATCGACCGAAATCCTCAACATGCGCCTGGCGCGGCTCACGGCCCTCGAAATCACGAAGCTCGACGAGGAGCTGAAGGACGTCCGCAAGTTCATCAAGGAGTGCAAGGAGATCCTGGCCTCCAAGCCGCGGCGCATGAAGATCCTGAAAGAAGAGCTCAGCGAGCTGGCCCACGGCTTTGGCGACGAGCGGCGCACCGAGATTGTCGCCGATCAGGGCGAGTTCTCGATCGAGGACCTGATCGCCGAGGAGGACATGGTCATCACCGTGTCCCACGCCGGTTACATCAAGCGGCTGCCGGTATCGGCCTACCGGCGGCAGCGGCGCGGCGGCAAGGGCGTCATTGCTGCTCATCAGAAGGAAGACGACTGGGTCGAGCATCTCTTCATCGCCTCGACGCACGACTACGTGATGTTCTTCACCGAGCAGGGCCAGTGCTACTGGCTCAAGGTGCACGAGATCTCACAGGCAGCTCGGTCTGCTCGCGGCAAGCCGATCCTCAGCTGCGTCGCGATGAAGCCCGACGAGAAGGTCGCTGCGCTGGTGCCAGTCCGGGAGTTCTCCGAAGATCAGTTCCTGCTCTTCGCGACCAAGGACGGCCTGGTCAAGAAGACGGTGCTGTCGGAGTTCGGGAATCCGCGCTCGGTGGGGATCCGTGCGATCAACATCGAAAAGGGCGATGAGCTCATCGACGTCCAGGTGACCGACGGCAAGAACGACATCGTCCTCGCCACGGCGCACGGGATGAGCATTCGCTTCCACGAAAAAGACGTGCGCGACATGGGGCGGACGGCGACCGGCGTGAAAGGCATCGAGCTCGACAAGAAAGACCACGTCATCGACATGGTCGTGGTGCGCCGCAAGTCCACGCTCCTCACGGTCACCGAGAAGGGCATGGGCAAGCGGTCGGAGCTGGACGAATACCGGGTCCAGCATCGCGGCGGCCGCGGCATCATCACGCTGAAGCGCGGCGACAAGACCGGGGACATCGTGGCGCTGAAAGAGGTGCTCCCCGACGACGAGCTGATGATGATCACCAAGAAGGGGATCATGATCCGCGTGCCGGTCGAGGGGATCCGCATTTCCGGCCGCAACACCCAGGGCGTGAAGGTCATGAACCTGACGCCGGGCGACCTCGTCGTGGATGTGGCGCGTGTGGTGAAGGAAGACGAGGACGAAACGGTCGATGAGGACGAGGACGAAACGCCGCCACCGCCGAAGTCCAAGCCCAAGGCGAAGCCCAAGAAGTAAGGTGGTCACTTCCCGGGACATCAAGGAAGCCGCAGAGGGCCTGCGGGGGATCGCGCGCCGCACGCAGCTCATTTACGTCGAGGAATTGGGCGCGCACCTCAAGCTCGAGAACGAACAGCCGATCGGCGCGTTCAAGATCCGCGGCGCCTACAACGCCATCCGCAAACTTCCCGACGCCGCGCGCAAGCGTGGGGTCATCACGTTTTCATCGGGCAACCACGGCCAGGCCGTGGCCTTTGCCGCGAAGCAGTTCGGCGTCCGCGCCGTCATCGTGATGCCCGAAACGACGCCCGCCGTAAAGATCGCAGGCGTCAAGAAGTGGGGCGGCGAGGTCGTCTTCGCGGGCCGCACGTCCGAAGATCGGCGCATCAAGGCGGAGGAGATCGCCCGCAACGAGCAGCTCGCGATCGTACCGCCATTCGATCATCCCGACATCATCGCCGGCCAGGCGACCGTCGCGCTCGAAATCGTCGACCAGTTACCCGACGTCGAGACCGTGGTCGTCCCGGTGGGCGGCGGCGGCCTGATTTCCGGCGTCGTGACCGGACTCGCAGCCGCGGGCAGCCGTGCAGCCGTGTGGGGAGTGGAGCCCGCCGGCGCGCCCAAGCTGCACCACTCGCTCGCGGCCGGAAAGTTGGTCCGCCTCGAGCGCACTGCCAGCATCGCCGACGGCCTGATCACGCTCAACGTCGGTGAGATCCCCTTTGCGGAGCTGGCGCGCGCCAAGGACCGCCTGCGGGGCGTCGTACTGGTGGAGGATGACAGCATCCGCGCCGCCGTGCAGTTTCTATGGCGCACCTGCCGGCTCGCCGTCGAGCCGTCGGGCGCAGCCACGACGGCTGCCCTCCTCGCCGGCGCGGTGCCACGCTCCAGGACCACGGTGCTCGTGGTGAGCGGTGGCAATGTGGATCGCTCGCTACTCGAGGCAACGGACTGATGCCTGGTTCCGCAACGCGAGTTCTGGTCGCTGACGACGACGCCTCGTTGGTCCAGACGCTGACCTGGATCCTGAAGGAAAACGGCTACGAGGTCGCGGTCTGCCCGGGAGGCGACGGGCTCTTCGCCAAGCTCGAAGAGGTCAAGCCCGCAATCCTGTTGCTCGACATCATGATGCCCAAGGTCGACGGGCTCCAGCTGCTCGAGCGCCTCAAACAGGACGAGCGGTACCGCGACCTGCCCGTGCTCATGGTGTCGTCCATGCCGCCCGAAGACGCGACGGTGCGCGCGCTGGGCCTCGGCGCCGCCGACTTCATCTCCAAACCGTTCCGGGTGCGGGAGCTGCTCGCGCGCGTCGAAGCGCACATCCGCGTGGGTCGCGCGCTCGCGCAGGCGCGCGAGGAAGCG
>WNFB01002025.1_pt1 | contig 17552 bp, 17 predicted proteins | sample 5400501 | NCBI WGS metagenome assembly WNFB01 (sample SAMN13153341, study PRJNA577476) | soil metagenome | isolation source: 200 cm saprolite under Douglas fir tree site 2 hole 1 | place: USA:California | collected 2015-04-18 | reverse complement strand
TGAAAGAAGAAGTAGAAGTGCGAGGCGCTTCATGCATGTTCTCCTTAGGAGTAGGTTTTGGAGCAATAGCTAAAGCTAAGCACGGGCTGGCTGGGTGGGAAAAGGCCCCTTCGGTTTCAATTCGATGCGGGCACAGAGGATGGCGTTGCTTTGGGGATGATGAAGGCGGGTGACAAATTCGTGACAGGCACGGCATCAGGAATCAAGAAAAGAAATGGCCAACACGGCGAAGGCATGTGTGGTCGGAGATTCTCGTCTTGTGCAAACATTCCCGCGAGAATCTACTTGGTGGTTTATCGCTTGCGGCTAATCAGCGACCTTGCGGAACAGACATCCTGCGAGATAAAGGCCCGGAGACTGACCGGATATGCGACGTGGCGTCCCAGAAACGGACGGTGAGGAAGCAGACGTGAGAGGGGATCAGATGAATTAGTCTTTTATTTACAATAAGTTACGCGGTGCGGTGCCGTGGTGTCTTGAATGCCCCCTTCCCATCCCGAGATGAGCGCCGCAACGGTCTGGCTGAAGTCATGTAACTTCGAACCCGCGAGTCAGGGGTGCGGAGGCTCCCAGGAAAAAAGAAAAACGCTTGCCGAGGCGCGACTCGGCAGCCGGGAAGCTTTCGCAAAGCTGGTCGTGCCATACGCACCGGGGCTCTATCGTCGCGCTTTGTGGATGACCGGCAACCCCGCAGATGCGGAGGACGCGCACCAGGAAGCATTAATGAAAGCCTTCTCGCGGCTGGGGCAATTCACCGGAGAGCAGGCTGAAGCGGGCGATGATTTTCACGCCTGGGTGTCACGAATTACGACAAACGCCTCGATTGATCTGGTGCGGCGGCGGCGCAATGGAAAAACCGTCGCGCTGGAGGAGCAAGGCTGCACGCCGGAAGAAACGATCGCGGGCCGGTTAACCGCGCGCGATGATAATCCTGAGGAGCGATACGCGCGGCGCGAGTTGAGGATGCGAGTAGCAGCAGCGATCGCGCGGCTGGCGCCGGACTTGCGGCAGGCCTGCCTGTTGCGCGATGTGCTGCAGCATTCGACACAAGAAGTGGCGGAGCGGCTGGGAATATCGACGGTGGCCGTGCGGCTGCGGCTGTTTCGCGCGCACAGGAAATTGCGCGAAGAGTTGCGTCATGCGCTGCAGACCAAGCAGCAGCGGGTGCCGCGCTTTGTGGAGCAGGTCCGGATTGACGCGCGGCGAGCAGAGAAGCGCGCTGGGGAATTCCTGCCAGCCAATGCCCTAGCGGAATTCGCCTGCGGCGATTGACGAAGAACTCCTCATTCTTTGCGAAGACAATCACTAAAGCAAATCAAGTGGGCAGAACGCTGGGGCCCTCACGGGTGCGAGCGGGATAGAGCAGACGCTTTGGCCCGCTAACGAAGGGATTGCCGCGCTCGTAGAAGCGAAGGGGACGGTCGGCAGCCCGAGTTATGCCGATGCGAACGGTGGTTTCAACCGAGCTCACGGACGCGGCAGCGTGGCCGCGCGATTTGGAAGGAACGACCACGGCGAGCCAGAGGGGCCCTCGAGTAAAGAGGTCGAGGCCGTCGTGGCGGCGTTCGATCTGCAGCGCGGCAGCAAGCCGGCCGGGGCCGCGAGTGAGGTCGCGCAAGCGCGTTGTCTTGCGATGGCGCTGCATGAGGGCAATACCTTCAAGAGGCTCGAGCGCGCGGATGAGGACGCCGCCACCGACGCCGGCGCGTTCGCTCGAAATATTCAGCATGAAGTGCATGCCGTAATTGAAATACACGTAGACGTGGCCGTGGCGCATGAAGAGGGTGCGGTTGCGGGCAGTGGGGCCGCGATAGTGGTGGCCGGCAGGATCCCCGGGCGGATAAGCCTCGGTTTCGACTATGCGGCCGCTGATCCGTCCCGAAGGATGATCGTGGACGATGACTTTTCCGATGAGAAAGCGCGCGAGCTCCAGCGTGTCGCGGGGCAGCTCGGAGCGGCGAAGACGGCGAAGAGGGAGATTTGCTTTGGTTCGGCGCACGGCGGAAATCAGCTATTCGCTGCCGGCCCTGTTCGAACGGGATAGCAGATTCCGGCCATCGCCGGGAGCGACCAGGTCTTGATATTCGGCGTGCTTCCGGATGTAGTCCGCGACGTACGGGCAAAGCGGAACGACGCGAAGGCGCGCGGCGCGGGCGAAATCGAGAGCGGCGCGCGTGAGCTTGCCGGCGAGTCCCCTGCCTTCCAGGGGCGGAGGGACTTCCGTGTGAAGGAAGGTGATGTGGTCGCCGAGCCGGCGGTAGGTGATCAGCGCGTGGAAGCTCTCGATGCTCGCTTCGAAGCGCTGGGCTTCTTGGTCATGGATCACTGCGACGTCGTTGAGATTTAAGTCCATGCCGGCAATTGTAAACGCGAATCAGCTGGAATCATAAAGACCCTGTATCGGGAGGCTCGTTGTTAAACAGGCGGGCCAGTTCGGCGTGTTCCATGACGACGGTGGGCTCGCGTTGAATGGCGTCGAAGTATTTTCTCTGGAAAACGTCGCCGGACTCGGAGGGTGCAAACATCTTGCGAGCCAAGGAAATGGCGGTGCGAGTATCTTCCGGGGTGACGGGAGCTTCGCCGGTGAGAGTTTCGTCGATGCGCACCACGAATTCAGAAATGTTGTGGAGCCAGGCGAATTGCTGGTGGTCGATCACCAGGCGGAACAGTTCGCCCGTGGAGACGTGGCCGTGGACGCGTTCGTAGTCGCGGCGCTCCATATCGAGAAGAGTTTTATGCAGGCGGAGAAGAGCGAGGCGCAGAGTGATGAGCCTCTCCCTAGCCGGTAACTCCGTGTTGCTTCCGGGGGCTGCGTTGAAGTCGGATGAATGCATCGTTCTCCGCAACTTTTATTGTCTGACAGATTGCGTGCAATTTCCAAGTGGAGAAGGAATGGCGAGATTCCAACTCGCAGGACACACAGGGCGCAGACACGCAGGAAGGACCGCTGGAAAGAGCCGCGAAGAAGGTGAAAGGTTCTCGAAAGAAACGGAAGAGTCAGTCGTGATAGCGCTTTTCACCGGCGGGCAAAGCGATCCTAAGACGGTTCTGCGGCGGCGGCAGAGGACAGGTTGAAAACGGAGTGTACGCGCACGGAGGGTTTTCTAGGTGGTTGAAGTCAAGAACAAGCTGCCCTGGTTTGTCGAGACTATTCGTGGGGAACCCGGTGTAAAGGAAACGGCAAGCGGCATAGGTGGTCGTGGTGCTGGTGGTGTCGCGAACGATGAAGAACAGCTTCGCAACGTCAGGATCTTCGAGCACGGGTTCGAGACGGTATGTTTCGCCAAAGAGCGTGAATTCGGCGGCGCCCGGTACGGGCTGGTCGTACGTCGTTCCGACGAGCGTAGCGAGAGTGACGGTCTTGGGCGGATTGTAGGGAAGCCATTTGGCAGTGACGCGGTAATCGGGGTTGGGCTCATACCAATTCAGTCCATGGAACCCAACGAGCGCAGGCGATTCGGAGTCTTTGATGCGCAGCGCAAAACGCGCTTCGCGGCGAATGACGTACATATTTAGGGTGCCGATCGTCAGGCGCGGCGAAAGTTTGTCCTGGTTGGCGACAGCACGCAGCATTTGCGAAGCCGCAGGCGCACCATCGACCAGGAGGTCTTTGGGGAAGCCCCCCGTCGGAGGGAGCAGCGTCACGGTATCGCTTTCCAAACGAAGGATACCAAGATGAGCGGGGTTACGCGCAGGCAGGTGGATCTTGTTGTCTGGAGCAGAGCCGAAGGAATTGTCGCCTGGCCGGAGCCATTCAAGACCTGCGAGAGATAGCCAGCCGTCGGGCTTCTGGAGATCAGCGGCGTGTTGAGTGCGCCAAATGGCCAGCTCTCGCTGCCACGCGTCGTCTTGAGAAAAAGCCGAGGCGGCGAGCAAAGCGCACAAAAGCGCCGCCACAGGGACTCTTTGGAGGATGGCTGTAACTCGCATGATTGCGAGTATACCGTGTGTGCAGGCGCCGCGGACTATTCGTACCGCAAGGCGACGACTGGATCGACTCGCATGGCGCGGCGGGCGGGGATGGAGCACGCTGCCAGCGCCACGGTGAACAGGACAAGAGCGACGCTCGTAAAGGTTACCCAGTCGCTGGGTGTCACACCGTAGAGCAGGCTGGTCAAGCCGGTTACCAAACGAGTGAGCGCCAATCCCGCAAGGACGCCGATGGCCACGCCCGCAACCGCCAAACGGATCCCCTGGCGAAGAACCATTCGCACGATATCGCGGCGCTGCGCGCCCAGCGCGACGCGGATGCCAATCTCGCGGGTGCGCTGCAGAACCGTGTAGGAGATGAGACCATAGAGCCCGACCGTCGCCAGAATCAGCGCGAGCGCGGCAAAGCTGCCAATCAAGTACGACGGGTAGCGGCGGAGGAAAACCGACGGCGACTGATTGGCGACCTGCTCCAGTGTCTGCGGTTGGATGAGGGGCAGCTGCGGATCGAGGTCGCGCAAGGCCACGCGCGCCGCGCCGGCGAACGCAACGGGATCGCCTGCCGTTCGCACCAGGTAACTCAAATAGGTCGCGGGCCCTTGATCGTTCGGGTAGTAAATTATCGGAACCGGCGCCGCGGCCAGATCGATGGAGGCTGTGTCACCGACTACCCCGACGATTTGGCGATAAGGCTCCTTGGCATTAAAGGTGAAGTGGATGCGTTTGCCAACTGCGTCTTCGTTGGGGAAATAGCTCTTCGCAAAAGCGCGATTCACGATCAGCACGCCTGGCGAGTCTTGGGAATCATTCATGGTAAAGAAGCGTCCCGCTGCCAGCGGAATTTTCAAGACTGAAAAATAACCGGTGTTCACGGTGAGGATGTTGCACTCGTCCTCTCGTCCCGTTTCCTTGGGACGCCCTTCGATGAGGAATCGGATGGTGCCGCTGCCGCCATTGGTGGGCACACCGCTGGTTTCAGCGACGTCAAGCATGCCGGGCAGACTCCGCAGACGCTGAGAGAATTCGTGATCGAATCGAATGGCGCTCGGGCTGTTGAAGGGGTAGGTCTTTTCGCTCGGATAGGATGCATCCGGCAGGTTGACGGCGAAAGTGAGCACGTTGTGCGCGTCAAATCCGGGGTTTTGGTGGAGTAGTGCGCGCAGGCTTTTAAGCATCAAGCCGGCGCCGATAAGGAGGACAAGGGAGACGGCGATTTCCGCCACGACCAAAGTATTGCGAAGCCGCGCGTGTCCAGAGCTGGTTCCACCACGCGATTCGTCTTTCAAGGATTCATTGACCTGGGTGCGCGAAGCGGCCAGACCGGGAGCCAATGCGAACAGAATCGCAGTCAACACGGTGACGCCGCAGAGAAACGCCAGAACCGGGAGATTGGTTCCCACGTCACGGAGATAGGGCATGGACTGCAATTGTGTCTCAGGAATCATGGCAACCAGCAGGCCAACGCCCCAAAAGGCTCCCAGAAGTCCCAATCCAGCGCCGATAACGGAGAGCAAAAGGCTTTCGGTGAGCAATTGAGAGAAGAGATCGGCACGGCTTGCGCCGAGAGCGGAACGGACTGCGAATTCCTTTCGCCGGCTAATCGAGCGCGTCAAAAGCAGATTGGCGACGTTTGCGCAGGCGATGAGCAGAACAAAGCCGACTGCCCCCAGCAGCACAAGCAAAAGAGGGCGGATCTTTCCAATGATTTTTTCGCGCAAGCTCCCCATCACGAAAAAAGTGGACCCATTTTCTTTTGGATAGGCGCGGGAAAGTTGCGCGTTGATGCCTTCCATTTCCGCGCGCGCCTGATCCGGTGTAAAGCCCGGCGCCAGCCGGCCGATCACGTTCATCCAGCGCAGGCTGCGGCGCGTGATGGGGTCGCCACTCAGGTGAATGGGCACCCAGATGGGAGCGGAACGGGCGGGCGCAAACTCAAAATTGCGCGGCAGAACGCCGATGATCGTAGCCGGCTTGCTGTCCAACCTGATCACGCGGCCAACGATGTTGGGGTCGCCGCCAAATTCGCTGCGCCAGAAGGCGTAGCTGAGGATCGCCGCGGGCGGGCCGTCGGGCTGCATTTCGCCATCGAAGAAATCCCGGCCCATCGCTGGCTTTACGCCGAGCGTCGAGAAAAAGCTGGGAGTGACCTGTGCTGCGAAAATGATCTTGGGTTCGCCGTTTCCGGTAAGAGTGAAGGCGTCACCGCTATATCCGGCGAACGACTGAATGCTCTTTGCCGTGCGTTTCCAGTCGAGATAGTCCGGATAGGAAGTATCCGCAATCTCCGTGCTGATGACGTGTTGAGTGCGTGACTCTCCCAGGGTGAAGAGTCTGCTCGGCTCGCGATACGGCAAGGGACGCAGGAGCGCCGCATAAACCACGGAAAAGATGGCGGTGTTTGCGCCGATTCCCAGAGCCAGGGTGAGGACCACGACGAAAGTGAAGCCCGGGCTCTTTAGGAAAGTGCGGAGAGCGTAGCGCACGTTTTGTGAGAGCTTTCCCATCGGCGGACCCCCCAGGCGAAATCAATCTTCTAATGCATCTGAGCTACCATTCACGGGCTCCGCAAGAAACCGAAACAAAAAGACTTAGCAAGGCGGAAACCCCGGCCACGGAGGCCGCTGCCCGAAATTGGGAACCGGAGTTAGCGAAAACGGACAGTGCCTGATGGGCGCGCCCCTGGCTGAAGACTCGTGTTCCGGCTACTTTGCGTCGTGGAAGATGACGCCAAGCGTATAGCGCGTTCCGCGGTGGACACGGCTGACGCCGTGGCGCAGATTCACGCGGTAATATCCACGCGTGCCTTTCACGGGACGGTAGCGCGTGGTGAAAATAATCGCCTGGCCCTGACCGCCCGCCACGACTTCGGCTTTGGATTGCGCCCGCGGTTGCTGCTCGACCAAAACGAATTCACCGCCTTCCCAATCGTGGCCGGATTGTCCCAACAGGAATACCATCTGCAGCGGAAAGCTGACCTCTCCATAGATGTCCTGATGGAGGCAGTTGTATCCGCCCGCCTCGTAATGAAGCAGGAGCGGCGTAGGTTTTTTCTGTCCAGCCTTGTGACAGATTTTCAGGAACTCGGCTTGATCCTGCGGATAACCAGTCCCCGCCTCTCCGAGCGCTTCGCCCCAGTGATTCGCAACTTTCGCCAGGTGTGGATACGCGCTCGTCCGCAACGCCGCGACCGTGTCCGGGAGCGGATAATTGAAATACTTGTAGTCGCCGATCCCGAAGCGGTACCGCTCCATGATCACCTGGCTGCGAAAACGAGATTCATCTTTGTAGAGCTCAGCGAGTCCCGCGCATTCTTCTGACCTGAGGATTGGGGAAGTCACCGCGTAGCCGCGCGCGGAAAGCGACTGCTCAAGCGAGCCCCAGTCCAGTGCGTCAATGCGTTTTTCGATCGAAGCCGTCATCTTTAACACCTCGGGGCGCGGGACGACATCAATCTAGGACACTTTGGCTGCGCGAATCTATCCGATCTTTGCAGTCAAATTTTCGAAGTACTTCCTTGAGGGAAAAATAAGGGTGGGAATCTCCGGCTGTGCCTGCCGGTCATACCCGGTTGTTGGGAAGTGTGGAGGGGCGGACTTTAGTCCCCCTTCCACACGGGAGAATCTTGCTAGGCCGCCGAAGGAGCGGTGTTCGTTCCCTCCTGGCTGTCGTCATGACCGTGGAATTGCGCGGCTTCGGTCGAGCCAGCCAGCGCCGTAGTCGAAGAGTGGCCCCCGGAAACCACCTGCGCGATCTCGTCGAAGTAGCCCGTTCCGACAAAGCGCTGGTGCGTCACTGCCCTGTAGCCGAGCTCCTGAGATGCGAATTCTTCCTGCTGGAGTTTCGAATACGCGGTCATGCCGGACTGCGCATAGCCCCTCGCTAGGTTGAACATGGACATGTTCAGCGCATGGAAGCCCGCCAAAGTCACGAACTGGAATTTGTAGCCCATCTTGCCGAGTTCCTGCTGGAAATTCGCGATGGTCACATCGTCCAGTTTCTTTTTCCAGTTAAAAGATGGCGAACAGTTGTACGCCAGCAGCTTGCCGGGGAATTTTGCGTGGATGGCGTCGGCGAACTTGCGCGCTTCGGCAAGATCCGGCGTCGAAGTTTCGCACCAGATCACGTCGGCGTAAGGCGCGTAGGCAAGCCCGCGGGCGATGGCCGCGTCGACGCCGCCACGGAATTGGTAGAAGCCTTCCGCCGTGCGCTCCCCATAAATGAATTCGCGGTCGCGCGGATCGGCGTCGGAGAGAAGCAGCCCGGCAGAGTTCGCGTCCGTGCGCGCGATGAGGATCGTCGGCACGCCGCAGACATCGGAAGCGAGGCGCGCGGCGATCAGCTTTTCGATGAACTCGCGCGTGGGGACCACGACTTTCCCGCCCAGGTGGCCGCACTTTTTCGCGGAAGAAAGCTGGTCTTCGAAGTGCACTGCCGCCGCGCCGGCTTCAATCATGGATTTCATCAGCTCGTAGGCATTGAGCGAGCCGCCGAAACCTGCTTCCGCATCGGCTACGATCGGCGCGAACCAGTAGACGCCGGATTTCTTGCCCTCCGCCGATTCGATTTGATCGGCGCGCAGCAGGGCGCGGTTGATGCGCTTCACCAGGGCAGGCGCGGAATCGCACGGGTAGAGGCTCTGGTCGGGGTAAACGTCCCCCGCGGTGTTGCCGTCAGCGGCGACTTGCCAGCCGCTGCCGTAAATCGCTTTCAGTCCCGCCTGCACCATTTCGATGGCCTGGTTGCCGGTGATGGCCCCAAGGGCGGGGACGTACGCGTCCGTGTGCATCAGGCTCCAGAGCCGCTCTGCGCCCAGGCGAGCGAGCGTGTACTCAATCTGGATCGTGCCGCGCAGCCTCAGCACGTCATCGAAGGAATACGGGCGCGTGATGCCGGACCAGCGGAAGCTGGTGCCCCAGTCCGCGTGCGAATGATTTCGCTTGCCGTTGGCCCCGTTCGTTCCGTTGCTTCCGTTTGCTGACATCTGCCTCTCCTCACTTTTCCGCGTTCCGCGACTGCAAAGCATCCAAGAACCGCTTCCACATCCAGGTTCGTAGTTTCTTCCTCTACGTCCAAAAACTAACCACGAACCACTGAAAACTCTTCTTCATGCTGGATTGAATTCCTGCCGGCGAATCATCTCCTCGCTCAAGTTGCGCGCTTCGCGAAGCGTTTCGGCGGCCTGCGGATTATTCGCATTCGCCGGCTCGCGCAGCAGGCGGTCGATCTCCTCATCGAAAAGCTGGTGAATGAGTTCGGGCGTGTGGCGCACCGGGCGGCCGTCCTCATCCAGAATTTCCACGGTGCTGGAGTGATTCATCCGCTGCGCGATCATCAGGCGATAGATGCGGTCGGTGGCCAGGTCTTCCATGTAGCCATCGAGCAGGCTCGCGCCTTTGCCGTTGAGCACGCCGTTGCGGTAGCGGATGACCGTGCGAATCGCCGCGCGGGTCCCCGCAAGAGTTCGCTTCCCAACGCCGGTCGGCAGCGGGCGCAGGTCCGGATGCGTGTTGGGATTTTTCGGCCGCGCTTGCAGTTGGTTCGGGGCAGGGAATTGTGTCACGGCAATCTCGTTTTGATCGGGATGGCCGGTCCAGGCGCCGTCCATCAACGACATGGCTTCGTTCTTTTTGTCCTCGGCGAGAACCTTCAGCGCGCGCGCGTTGAGCTCCGCGTCTTCGCGGCTCGGGTACAGCGCGGTCATTCCGCCGATGGCGAGAAAGCCATGCTTGTGGCAAATCTCCGGCATCAGCTCGCGCAAATTCTGAAAGAAAGCTACGTTGTGGGGAATCGTGTTGCGGTCAGGCAGCACCCACTCCGGATTTTCGAGATTGAAGTGAATCAGGCTGGCCATGTAATCCCACCGCCCGAGATTGAGCCCCAGAATGTGGTCGCGCAGGTTCCACGCGAACTCTTCCATCTGGAACGCCAGCGGATGCGATTCCACGAGCGCCATGCACTTGATGGCGTTCGCGGGAAGGCCTTTGGCGCGCGCGATCATCTGGAAAAGGTCCCGCCACCACAGCGCTTCGTCCGCCGACTCTGATTTCGGAATGTAGATGCACAGCGGGTGCTTCAGCGCGCTGAAATCAACCTGATATGCCACCATCGCGACATCGAACAAGGATGCCGGGAGCAACTCGCCGGGAAGTACGCCCGCCTGGTGGATGTGCAGGCCTCGCGGCCGCGTGAAGATGACGGTATTGCTCGTCTTGATGGAGACCGTTTTGTCGCGCTTCCGGTCGAAGTAGGTGAGCCGCCCGGCCAGGGCCTCCAGGATGTTCTGGATGCCCCGCGCGTTGTGCTCCCAAGTGTTTGCGTTTGAATCTTCGAGGTCGAGCATCACTCCCGGCGCGCCGGAGTTCAGCATCTTGACCACAAGTTCCGCGTCATCGGCAGGGCCGGTCATCTGATTACGCTGATCGGCGCACCACGCGGGAAGCTCGATGCGCCAGGAGTTCGTGGTGGCCACCGAAGGTGGTAAGTAGCCAGGCAGTTTGCCGGCATGGGAGTCGGCAAGGGCCCTGTCGCGCCGGGCGATAAGCGCGCGCTGCCGCAGCGTGAGCGCGGCGTGGAGCGGCGCGAGGAATTCCAGGAACCCTTCCGGCAAATCGCGCGCGGCGTCAAAGTCCCGCGGGGCCGTGTTCACCGGGACGAGGCGCTCGGAAAACAAGACTGGGGTCATTGCTGGGCTCGGTTTAGTCGTGGTAGCCGCCATGATTGCTCTCAGACCTCCCTTCACTTCGAATACGGAACCGGAATGAGCCGCCCAGGGACATCGGCAATTCGGAGGCCATCTGCGCGCCTTACAGTATTTCTAAATGCCATCCCTTCAAGTACATAGGAGACGCCTGGGAGGATGCGCGAAATCATGAGCCCCGCAACGCACACAAAGTGGAGAAATTTACACAAGAAGGAGGGAGATTTTCCCGGGGTCGCGACGTTGTTCAATATGCCGAACATGTGTTCACGCCTCTCCTCTCCTTCTAACAAACCCGCAAAACGGTAACAAGTTCTTGTTCAATATCCTGAACAGATATTCTATACTTGGGACTCTCCCTGCTTGCTTGCGCATCACCCTGGAGGTGGTTATGGCGGCACCCGATTCGAATCCGGCGACCGCCGTCGAGCGCGCTCTTAACATTCTTGAAGCCACCGCCCACCGTCGCGAGGGCATGACCAATTCCGAGATCAGCCGCAAGCTCGCTATTCCCAAGAGCTCAGCGAGTTATATCTTGCGCACCCTCGAGCGGCGCGGTTACTTGCGCCGCGATGCCGAAACCGGCCGCTACCGCCTGGGGCTGAAGATTCTCAGCCTCGGCGGCGATGCCCAGGCAAACCTGGACCTTGCCGACGTCGCACTTCCTTTTATGAGGTCCATCGTCGAGCGTGTTCACTTGACGGTCCACCTGGCGGTGCTCGATCAAGGCGAGGCCGTCTACATCGAGAAAGTGGAGGCTCCCGGATTCTTCAAGGTGAACACCTGGGTTGGACGGCGCATGTTTTTGCACTCCACCAGCGTGGGGAAGTCCCTCCTCGCTTGGCTGCCCAGGCATGATGTGGAAGCGATTGTCCGGCAGCACGGGATGAAGAAGAGGACACCCAAGACAATTACGACAATCTCCCGTTTGCTCGCGGAGCTCGAACTGGTCCGCGAGCAGGGTTACGCCGTGGATGACGAAGAAAACAGCCTGGGCGCGCGGTGCCTGGGCGCGCCGGTTTTCGATGCCGCCGGCAACGTGACCGCCGCACTGGGTGTGAGCGGAACACTGACCCAGATGGACGAGGCAAACATGCCAAGAATTGTGGAAGCCTTGAAAGACACGGCGCGGCGGATTTCGCGGCAGTTGACGCGGAGCGGGGCCGTCGGGGCCGCTTGAGAAGACGGCCCCGGTTCCAGCGAATCACTTTGCTTTTTCAGGCACGACGAGGTTATTCGTGACAGAGAAAACGTTGGGCACCTGGTTCGCGCGAAGACCTGCCAGGTTCTTGTCTGCCTCATTGTCCACCACGCCTTCAAGGGTCACGTTGCCGTTTTTCACGATGATGTGGATCGGCGGCACCGCCTGGATGCCGTAGCGCGAGAGGCCGGTGTCACCGTAGATCGCCCGGAAGACCGCCCGGCGCAGTTGGTCGTCCATCGGAGACAGCGGAAGAACTTCGATATTGTTGACGACACTCGCCACGCCTTCCACGCTCTTGACCGCGGCTTCCGCGTCGGATTTGAGAGTTGGGCGCACTGTCTGGCCTAGCAGCGTGACTTTGTCGCCTTCGATCTTGAAAGCCAGATTGTCGAAAACCGAGTAATAAGGAAGCAGAAGAAGCTGGTGACGAACTTCCTTTGTCAGCCGCTCCCGGTATTTTGTTTCACTTCGTTGCTTTTTGGCGTCCTGCGGCTGGCCACCGAATACGGAGAGCGCAGGGGCGAGAGAGGCAGCAAGAACTAGAGCGGCAAACAGAGCCCGATTGTGCTTTCTCATGATTTCCTCCCCGAATGATTTCACTTTGAGTCCTAATGGTTAGACCCATGATGCCGAGCCAATGGGTGCATGTTGGCAGCGGCACCCGGGATGCTAGCATACGGGGAGTCTGGTTTTTCAGTTACCTGAGAATAGAGCGGCCCGCATGGGCTTCGCATACTCGCTGGTGCAGCCCGGGATGTGCTCTCAAGCAGGAAGTGACGAATTGTTGATCATCGCACATCGAGGAGCTTCGGGGCACGCGCCGGAGAATACCCTCGCGGCATTCAAAAAGGCCGTGGCCCTGGGTGCGGCGTTTATCGAGACCGACTTGCAGCTAACGAGAGACGCACACTTTGTAGCCATCCACGACGACACGCTGGACCGTACTACAAATGGAGAAGGAAAAGTGCATGACCGCACGCTGGCGGAACTCCGAAAGCTGGATGCCGGGTCGTGGTTCGGCAGCGAGTTCGCAGGCGAGCGCATTCCCACTCTGGAAGAGATTCTGGAGTTCTCGAAGAAGAACGACGTCGTGTTTTACCTCGAGCTGAAACCCGGCGGGTCGTGGGGCGGCGAACACGCGTTGATCGGCGCTCTACGCGAATCGGGAGAGATCCCGCGCTCCGTCGTCATCTCATTCGAATCGGCCATCCTGGCGAACTTGCGCAAGATTGAGCCGACGATAATGACCGGAGTCCTCTACGACGGGCAGTTGGTCGATCCGCTGGATACTGCTCTCCAAGTTGGGGCGCGGCAGATTGTCGTCCGCGCGGACCTCGTGACCCCATGGATGCTTTCTGAGGCGCGGCGAAAAGATTTGCAGGTGGTGTGCTGGACGGTGAATCATCCTGCGCACATCCGGCAATTGAAGGCCGCGGGGGTGGACGGAATTATGAGCGACTACCCGGATCGCCTGGTGGCCGGGACAAAAAAAGAAGAGGGAAATTAGGACGGAGCGCGCGGCGGCTGGATGCAGGCATACAATGCCGCGAATTGAGAGACGCTTAGCTGTTCAGCGCGCGCGTCGGCACGCACAGAAATCGAAGAGAGCGCTTCGCGAACGATGTTTGGCTTGGCCAGGGACCGCAGGTTGTTCACCAGTGTTTTTCGCTTCTGAGAAAAGCACAATTTTACAAAGTCTAGAAACGTAGCTTCATCATGAAGCTCCAAATTGGCGCGCTCGCCCGGAAGACGAAGCGTCACAAGCGCCGAAGTGACTTCCGGCGACGGGCTGAACGCCGCGCGGGGAATCTCGAGAACGAATTCGGGGCGCGTGTAAAGCTGCGTCGCGACGGAGAGGTAGCCGTAGTCTCTTGTGCCGGGTTTAGCGGCCAGGCGCAAGCCCACTTCGGTCTGGATCACGATATGAATCTCATCGATCAAGCTCGCGAACGTGAACAGGTGATGGAGGATGGGCGAAGTGATGTAGTACGGAAGGTTGCCGTAGATGCGCACGCGGCGGCCTTCGGCGATGCTAGCGAGATCGGTTTCCAGGATGTCAGCGGAGATGACTGTTAGGTTTGGAAATTTTCTTGAAAGACGCCGGAGCCGCGCGATAAGTTGAGCGTCGAACTCGACGGCGTGGACGGGTGCGCCGTTCGAAACAAGGTGCTCCGTCATTTCGCCGTGGCCGGCGCCGATTTCGATCCAGCAATAATTTGCTTCGCTCTCGGACTTTGCAGAAGCAGCCGTCGAATGCGGCGAGACGCGAATGGCGCGCGCGATCTGCTCGCGCCAGTTGGCATCGGCGAGAAAATGCTGGCCCAGGCGTTGCCGTGTCATGCGCAAATGAGTGTAGCAGGGCGCAGCTTCGAGCGTTTCATGCGCTTTGACACGCGAGCAAAGCTCCGGTAGCGTAAAATGATTGCGAAATCAGTGGGGAAGCGGCTTTGAGAATCCTGTTTGTCGCATCGGAGGGGCTGCCGTTTTCGAAGACGGGCGGCCTCGCGGACGTAATCGAGGGCCTGCCGAAGGCCCTGGTGGCGCAAGGCCACGAGGTGGCCGTGGTGTTGCCACGCTACCGCGGGACGAAAGCGACTGCGGTGGTGATGCCGAGCCTCACCATTCCGCTCGGAACGCGGCTGCGGTTCCCCGCAATCGCCGACGGCGCCATTCGCTCCGGCGTGCGTTATTTCTTCGTGGATGATCCAGAGTATTTCGATCGCGATGGAATCTATGGCACGAGCGCCGAGGAGTATCCGGACAACGCCGAGCGCTACGGCGAATTCTGCCGGACGGCGATTGAGATTGCGAAGCACATCTGGCCGGCGGATGTTTTTCATTGTCACGATTGGCAGACGGGCCTGGTGCCGGCGCTTCTGCGGACGTCGTACGCGGATGATCCGCTGGTGAAAAACACACCGGTGGTGTTCACGATTCACAATTTGGGGTACCAGGGGATTTTCGCGCGCGGCGTGCTGGAGCGGGCGGGAATTCCCGCGAGCGTTTTCAATCCCGGCGGAATCGAGTTTTTCGGCAAAGTGAATCTCCTGAAGGGCGGGCTGGTTTTCTCGGATTACTTGACCACCGTGAGCAAGAGGTACGCGCAGGAAATTCAGACCCCGGAATATGGGTACGGGCTCGACGGTGTGTTGCGGGACCGCAGGGGCCGCCTGGTGGGCATCCTGAACGGCGTGGATTATTCCGCCTGGAGCCCGGATAAAGACAAGTTCATTGCCATGAAGTATTCGGTGAAAGACTTGGGCGGGAAACAGGTTTGCAAGCAGGCTCTGCTGGAATCGTTTGGTATACCCAAAGAGTATTATACCCGTCCAGTAATTGGAATTGTATCACGCTTCGCCGATCAGAAAGGCTTCGATCTGATTGCGGAAAAGGCGAACGAGTTGATGAAAGAAGACCTCCTGCTCGTAGTGCTCGGGACCGGCGACAAGAAGTATGAAGAATTGTTCCAGGCCCTGGCGACGGCTTATCCTGGGCGCGTGGGGGTAAAAATCGCTTACGACAACGCGATGGCCCACAAAATTGAAGCCGGCGCGGACATGTTTCTGATGCCGTCACATTATGAGCCTTGCGGGTTGAATCAAATCTACAGCTTGAAGTATGGTACGGTTCCGGTGGTGCGAGCGACGGGCGGGTTGGATGATACGATTGAACCGTTCGACGTAGAACACGGAACGGGCACCGGGTTCAAGTTCGCGGAGTACTCGGGCGCGGCGATGATGCGCGCCATCAGGCAGGCGCTGCACCATTTCACCGACGAAACCATCTGGAAACGCATCCAATTGAACGGCATGGTGAAGGATTTTTCCTGGAAGGCGCCCGCCGCGGAGTACGCGAAGGTATACGAAGCGGCGCGAGCCGCCCGTGGCGCGGGGCAAGCAGCTGGAAACCAAATGCCTGTTGCAACATCTAATTAGACCTAATGAGGAGACAAAGACGGCGGCCCGATGGGCAAGCCGTTGAGGACAAAGGACATGGCTGAAAACATTCAAGCTGCAACAGACGGAAATTTTGAGGCGGAAGTGCTCACGGCGAGCAATTCGCAGCCGGTAATGGTCGATTTTTGGGCCGAGTGGTGCCGGCCTTGCCACATGCTGGCGCCGACGGTGGCGGAGATTGCGCACGACTACGCCGGCAAGCTCAAGGTGATGAAGCTGAACGTCGACGAAGCGATAAATTCCGCGGGGCGCTACCGCGTGCAAGGGATTCCCACGCTGCTGCTGTTCAAGAACGGGCAGGTAGTAGAGCAGATCGTGGGCGCGGTGCCCAAGGATCAGATCACGAAGGCGCTGGACCGGCACTTGTCGTAACGCGGGCCGGAAACGCCGCGTCAAAAAGATAGAAAAGAAGACAGGGCGTGTCGTACAGTGAGTACGGCGCGCCCCTTTTGTTTTTGCGTAGCTTTGCCCCAGGAGAAAAGTGCCCCGGGAGAATAGCTTGGCCACAGCGGAGACAGCGGCAACTTCGGCGACGCGGACGGTGAAGCCGGCGGATCACCCGCCGCTGCTGGCGGGCGATCGCGGTCCCATCGCGATGTCCCGGCCCGGCTTGCACGATACCGTGCTGCAGATTTTGCAGCCGCTGGCCCGCGGCGTAATTCTGGATTGCCCGGCGGGCGAAGGGGCGCTGGCGCAGCGGCTGCTGGCCGCAGGGTTCGACGTGCGGTGCTGCGACCTGTATTCGGAGCTGTTCCGGCTGGATGGAGTGGAAATCAAGCGCGGGGATCTGGCCGGGACGCTGCCGTATTCGTCGGGGTCGTTCGACTACATCACTTCTCTGGACGGGCTGGAGCACATCGATTCTCCGCCGCAGGCGTTCCGCGAGTACAAGCGGCTGCTCAAGCCGGGGGGGCACCTGATCATCAGCGTGCCGAACATCATGAACATCGAGGAGCGGCTCAAGTGGCTGCTCTTTGGATACACCTCGCACTTTAAGCCGCTCTCGGTGCAATCGAAAGCCAAGATTCATTACGATTGCGCGGGCATGGACGAGATTGCCGTGCATGCTAACCCGATTGGTTACAACGAATTGCGGTACCACCTCGAGAAAAACGGATTTGCGATTCAGGGCGTTTACCGCGACCGGAAGAAGGGGAATCAGTGGCTGTATTGGCCGCTGGTGGCGTTTATCCGGCTGCTGGCGAAGCTGACACCAAAAGCGCGGCGTGCGGACCGCTGGACGGATGAATTGGCATCGGATCCGATGCTGCTCGGCGGGAACACGATCATTATTCACTCCATCCTAAAATAACGCGCAGACAAGAAGTCTCCCGTTATGAGTTCCGAACTGGCAATCCCTTGGTTGGAATCGTGGTACCACCCCCCCTCCCCCTATGTTTTTCATAAGTGTTCATTCTAAAGGGAGTTAAAGTCATTTGTTTTGATACACTTTTGTAGGTGTTGATTCTAAAGAACTTGTATTGCACCAAGATGGTGCAGAATTGGCTGGGTCTTGCTGGCTAAAGTGAAAGGGAATTCAATTCCGAAGGCGTAGCCTCGCAGCCAAAAAAAAACGGCAGCTTGGCTGCCGCAGTCCAAAATTCTTCCTGCCAAGAATATTAATCCTAAGAGAAAGTTAGGTCAAGAGACAAATTGGACTGGACGAAGAAAACAAAGAAGGTGGCGGCCTAAAGGCCGCCGCTACACTGACTGTGGTTTAGGATTACAGGATGGGGGCAGGGGAAATGCAGGTGAAGCGGTGCCC
>WNFB01007692.1_pt1 | contig 17554 bp, 17 predicted proteins | sample 5400501 | NCBI WGS metagenome assembly WNFB01 (sample SAMN13153341, study PRJNA577476) | soil metagenome | isolation source: 200 cm saprolite under Douglas fir tree site 2 hole 1 | place: USA:California | collected 2015-04-18 | reverse complement strand
ATAAAATGACATTGATCGGCATCTGCGAGAGGTGTGCCCCCAACGATGATTCGTCTTTGCTGCGGGAAGGCTTGGCGGAACTTCGAAGGGCGTTCCCCGACATGCCTGAGTTCGAGATGCTGATGAGCGAGCAAGGAAATGGCGATACGGTTCTGGTTGGATCATTTTGCTTCAACTGGGGGTCACCTGCCTCTGGAGGATGAGTCTTAGGGGAATGGGATGACCATGCAGGACAATGCCTAACAAGCGACACGTCCCAAAGAATGGTCGGGATCGGCTTGCTGTTTCTTTGCCTCGCCTATGCCCATACTGCGGTGGCTGTCGTGGCTCATCAGCGGCATTCGAGCCCGAGCAAAAAGACCACAATCATGACATGTGCGCCTCCGAAGCACAGTTGCACATGCCCAACGGTTTTCCCGGTCAAGCGACGTGCTGTTCGGACGCAAACCAATGCCGCTGCAAACAAATGCTCTGCTGAATCATAAAGTCAAATAACCGACCTAACAAGACCCCCGTCATGCAGTTCGGAGTCTCCAAGGCCGAATCTAATAAAATTCCGCCTTGACCAAACACTGCCCCCACCTATGCGAGTATCCTTGACTCGCCACTGCCCAGCGTGTATGCTTGGAAAATCTCTCCAACACAAAAAACTCTCCACACACAGGGTAGGGGCAAATATGACTGGGCTCGGTCGCAGAATGTTGATGTCGGCCCTAAACAAATATTTGGAAAATCTTGACGCTGGCGAACTCTCTGAAGTTACTGCCACGGCACAAAGGATGATATCCACGAGGCGGGTCTTACGACGACGTGCTTTGTCTACCACCGACCACGAATTGCCCGATGATGTCGCCCCCACCGTTCCAATCCCCGATCCAGAAGCGGTGAACTGACACCCCCACCTTGCGCCCAGCGTTGGGCGGTTGGGTCAAGGGGTGGTGGGGGTAGACTGCGGGGGATTGGGTTTCCTGCCCTGGCATTATTCGGGCTGCTAGCGCACATCATGCCAATTAACGATGCGGCCGACTTGAGCCGCAAGCGCCTCGTAGGCGCGTTTTTTCTCGTCATAGTATTTGTGCCGATCATAGGTCGCTCTCACGCCCCCTTGGACGTGTCCTAAGCATTCCTCGGCATGGCGCTCGGTAACACCGGCGCGCGACATGAGTGAACGCGCGGTGCGCCTCAGGTCATGCAACGTCCAGCCGCTCACGCCGGAGGCTTCATCTAGCAACCGCTTGCGTTTGGAGATGTTGCCGATGGGGAACCTGCCCGCCTTTGTGAACACGTATTCGCCATTCCGCGGCAAGTCGTTCAGGATTGCGAGCGCCAAAGCACTTAGTGGGCGCACCAATCCACGGCGGACCTTGTTCCGCGAGACCGGCAGCACCCAATCCCGGGTTTCGCCGTTAACTTCGGCCCAACGCATTTCCTGAGCCTCAGAGCGGCGCGCCGCAGTCAACAGAAGGAAGCGGACGAGGGAACCGAAGGGCCAGCTATTTCCCTCTGTGGCCCGCCACACAGCGCGCAATTCGTCGTCATCAAGGACATGGTCGCGAGCCTTCGCGCTTGCAACGACGTCCCTGGCCATGCCGGGCTGGATGGGGGAGTTAAAATCATCCTCACGGGCAGCGTACCAATTCAGAACGCGGCGAAGCACACTGAAAACTTGGCGCGCCATCGCCGGTCCGCTCTGTTTGCTAACGTCGTCCACCAAACGAATAACGTCGCTTCTCTTCAACTTTCGAACTTGCAGCGCGCCAAGCTCGGGAAAGATCCACCGCTCCAAATTCCACCGGTAATTACGGGTTGACCGAAGTCCGCGCTTCGTCTCGTGTTTCAGATACTCTCTTCCGACCGCCTGCACGGTATCTGTTCGCCTCGCTTGTTGTTTACGCTGCCGTCTGCGGGGGCGACTGCGGCTCACGACATGCCCGAGCAGAGCGGTTGCGACATTCCGCGCGTCGATGAACGATACTGCCCCCGCGTTACCAAGCTTTAAGCGCCGGCTCCGCTGACCATCCGGGTATTCGACCACATATGCGATGTTCCCGGCTGCTGTGACCATCAGCCCGAATCCCGACACTCGGGGGTGCCAGAAGATTGTGCGCTCCTGGCGATGGGAATTTGCTCTCAGAGCTGATGCGGGAGTGACCTTCGCACGCATGCGGAAACCCCCTCGGGGCAACAATGGGATGGCAGTAACAAAACACACCAGCAGCCAATAGTTTCAGAGGCGGCCCTAGCGACGACTTGAGCAGCTACCAATGCAGGACGTCAAGCAGAACAAAATTGACAATACGGTCGAATGTATTTTTTGGGAGGTGCCGCGCGCCATCTGTCGGGCGCGCCACACAGGTCGGGGTCACTTTTACGCCATAGTGGAGACCCGTGCCGGAGACGAAGCGGCCCCGGTCGAAATTGATATTGGCATTGACCGTTGCCTCAAGTGCCGCCTTGATCGATGGTCCGTTTTCGGGGGTTATCTTCGCCCCACCTTCCACGGTTGCCTTGGATGTCAGTTGATATTCAACCGTCGCAACCAACACCGACTGGCCCTGACATACGAACTCACGGGCCTGTAGCAAACGATCAATGGTTCGTCGGCACGCATCTCGCTCCGTGAGTTTAACAAAGATCTCATCATTTTTGTCCAGCGGGATCTCCAGCACGTTGACCGAACTTAGCGTATAGTTCACTGATTCAACGACGTCACTATTGAGCTTTTCGTTGATCAACTGAACAAATTCAGCGCCAAGACCGTAGTTCGTTTTCTGAAGCTCGCGCGCAATCATCTCCTCGCTTGGCGAGCGCTCCATGACATTTTTAGTATCCTCTTCATCAGCCTTGCAGATGGTCGTGTAGAATTTACCGTCCCGGGTCACGTGGTAGATGGAGCCTGGGCCGACGAGGTTCGACGGTGGCTTAACAGGATAGAATCCAATGTCCCAAAGCGTGCGATCAAGCGCCGTCCCTGTATAGCCAGTCCGGAAAAAGATATAGATCGCTGGCAAACTCACGACGGCAAGCACGAGGATGATTCTCGCTGCCCGGGCGTTGGTCATGGCTTCATCGAATGGCAGCGCACGATTCTATCTACCTGGGCAGCAGTAATTCCCGCAGGGCCGATAACCCTTGGGGCAGGCCGAGGCCTCAGTAGTTTGGAAAGCGCAAAATATGAGAAACAGAAGTAGGAGGATACGATTTCGCATTGCCCTTCTCCTCACGTCGCCGGGAGTACAACGGATAATTTACGCTTACACCGCTGGGAGTGCAACGTATAAGACACACCGTCTTGGGGTTGCCTGATGTGAAGTGCTTCACAGTCTACGCGAATATGTCAAGGCGTTACCCTGCCTTTTGGCTCGGTTTGGATGTGGTTAATTCAGCCGAAACAGCGCGGCCGGCTCGCCGCCCGGATGAAGCGAAATCGGCTCAATCAGGTCCGCATCGTCGCCGTTCCCCGACTTGCTCACGCACGGTCCATTTGCGCCAACGTTTTGCAACCGCTTCGATTTATTACCGTCCTAAGAGGCTGCGCAAATTTGCGGACAACGTCGCGTCCTCAAGTACGAAAAACAGTCCACCTCGAGTATTTTGAGGCACATCGCATGGCTCGGATAAGGCGCCTTCTTGGTTCAGGTCGCCGAAAATTGCGTACTTGCCAGATTCAGAGGCAGTAGACACCCCGATTTTCGCATGATTGCGATCAGCGCTGGCACCTCCGGCAAGACCGAAGCTTGTACCCTCCCATTGTCCAGTTTCAGCATTTATAACGGCCCCGGGATCGTTGAGCGCGGAGTCCCAGCAATCCGGTCTCGTTCCATCGGTGTCCGGCATTTTGCGTGGTCCCGTCAGCCATGTCGCGACTGTAAGGGGCGCCCTGCCAAGAATAGCCGAGACCATTTGCCATGGAGGCACATGGAATTGAGGGGGTTTGGAAATGAGCTGCACCCCATTTGAAAGAATGCTCTTCGTAAAGGTGGTATCTTCAGATAGTTTGCCAAGTCCGCGCACCAAATCTTGAATCTCTGTGGGGCCCCCGTTCTTAACGATTTGCGACTGGCTGTTGCGACTCGAGTTATTCGCGGTGACCACACTTGCGGACTGCAACGCCTTTAATACCGCTATCACATCGCTTTTGTTCAATTTTGATGCAAAGAAATGCTGGCTGACCCATACGTTGTTCTTCGGTGCGCCGGCATGATCTGTCAAACAGCCCAGCGTGTTACCATTGAAGCGAGGCGGGACCTGCTTGCTTCCGGATCCAGGCCAATTTGGAGTTGACACCTGCATAACAAATCCATCCCCATCATCATTCCAGGCAAGCATTCCCTTCGAATGAGCCCAAGGCGCCTCACAAAAATCCTTACCTTGGCACGCCGCCAACTTCGGATCGTTATAGAACTGATCGTTCCAAATGACGTAGTAATATGAACCGTTGTAAACTTGATCGAAGGTGGCCCCAACAGGATCCGTCGTCGTGTCCCCTAGACAAGTATTTCCCATTTTGAGGGACGGACTTCCATTGCTCGCGTATACAAACTGTTGGCTGTAGCCCGTAGGATAGTCCTGCAAGTCTCCGCCGAATGGGCAAGCACGACTTGCACCAGTCGCGCAACCAAGGAAGGAGTGGGTGTTGAATTTAAAGACGAACCACCAATCAGCTGGTTTGCCCGCTTCCAAAAGAGGCACAGGAGCGTCCGCTGCACGTCCGTGACTGGACTGATAGACAAATAGGCAAGCGCAGATGAGAACGAGTGCGGGTCGAAAAAACGTTGTCCTGGAATGTCCGCTCATCGGCAGCCCCTGACTGATCGCTAATGCGCAAGCCTGCGCCCTCAGATCCGTTCGCCGAGTCGCAGACGTTTTCCGATCGTGGCCGCGGCGCGCAGGGCGAGCGCGGCAATGGTCGATGTGGGATTGGCCGTAGAGCTCGTCGGAAACACGCTGCTACCGAGGATATAGAGATTACCGAGGTCGTGGGAACGGCAATCCTGGTCGACGACGGACTCCTTTGGATTTGTTCCCATGATGGTAGTTCCCATGATATGGCCGGAGCCGCCATAGATCAAATCCGGGCCTGTATCCCCTTGCAATACCATCTCATTGTCGATTCCCATGGACTGGAAAATGTGCTTGTGGAGCTCGACGATGGTGTCGAACGACTTGCGGACATAATGCCGCTCGTCATCGACCTTGTACTGAATTCGGGGCAGCTTGAGAGCGAGTTTGAGCAAATCCGGATTAGCTGCCTTATCCGATTCGGTGACGCGGTTTTCTTTGACTGGAAGCTGCTCGCAGGCGCTGTTGAGCGTGATTTGCCGCACAGCGTGATCGAATATCTTATCGCGGAGCTTCGTCCCGAAGTAACCGCGGTTGGCGACGAGGTCGAGTAGGGTCCCCGGTCTCCACTCCTCGGGTGCCGTCGTTGCCGGAATGCTGCTGCCGCGCGGCGCGCCCGAAGCCGGCACTGTCGACCACCCGTCGTTCTTGATGGAAACCTTGAAGGCGGCAAACTCGCTGCGAAACGCTCCGTCTCGAAATCCCTCGATATCCGAGGTAGTCTGCGGGCCGCGGAACGGAAACAGCGGCCCCGGCGCCAGCGCGAACGATTGCTTGATCGGATGATCCATCAGGTAGCAGCCGACAAGACCGCTGGAATTGGCGGCCCCGCTCGATCGAAACAAGATCATCGGAGTTTCGATGGCGTTGGACGCTAGGATCACGATTGTTGCGGAAACCGACTGCTCGCCGGCATCCGCTCCGCCGCTCGACGACCACCGCCGGTACCAGACGCGTCGCACGTTACGACCGTCCTGATCGAGCTCGAGACGGCTGACGATCGCCTGCGTCCGTAACTCGACCCCGGCTGCGAGCGCTTTCTCGACGTGGGTGACGGCATCGTAACGGGCCCTAATGGGGCAAAGTGGCACGCAAGACGTGTGGCCGTCGCATGCAGGCCGTCCGTCGTAGGGCTGGGAATTGATCGCATGCGGAACGTTGGTGACCCGCAGCGACACCTCGCGGAACGGCTTTGCCGACACGGCGCGGGAGACGTGAGCATCGAGATAGCTGGGGACGAGCTCCGGCATCGGAAACGGGCGACTTCGGTACGCATTGAATTTGGGCACGAAGAATTCCTCGACTTGCTTGTCGTTGCCCGCGACGCCCATCTCGTATTCTGCGTCGACGTACCATGGCTCGAGATCGTCGTAGGTGATGGGCCAGTCGAAACCCACGCCGTAAAGGGATCGCATCCTGAAGTCGTTGGGAATCATGCGGATGAAGATGCCCTGCCAGTGCCAAGTGGATCCACCCACCAGCCGTTCGTAGTAGCTTTTGAACAGGTCACTCTTCTTCGGGTCGGGATCGTAATCGTAATAGGGCTTCCCCATCGCCTGGCTGGGCTGCGGCGCCAGGATATCGTCGCCGCAAAACGGCGAGTCGGGCAGCTTGGTGGGGGAAGCCATGTAGCTGCGCGCCAAGGCGTACCGCCCGAGCGAATCTGGGGCGACGCCTCCGGCCTCGATCATCAGCACGCGAAGCTGCGGTCGCGCTTGTGCCAGCCGGTAAGCGGCCAGCGCACCGGCTATACCGGACCCTACAATAACTACATCGAATTCCGGCTCCGTCTCGGGCATGACTTCCCTCTCAGGTAGAAATCATCCGACCGCAATCACAGGCTCGCAGCATCTGCCCAATAACCATAAGGCCCGCCGCGCGTCATCGGCGCATGCGCGTGGATTACCCGCCACAATAGAGCCTGTTCGTAGTGTTCCGGCGGACCGTATACCCAAACTTGGGCTTTTGTCTTGTCATCGGGCAGGAAAAAGGCGGAGACGTACCACAGATAAATCAGCTGTTGTGCCGGCTCCTTCGCGTCCGGGTGCTTTGTCAGCATTGCCGAGATCACGCTGTCATCGGCCGGGCCGGCTTTCGGTGCAACGTCCTGGAACGCGCTGATGAGGGGCATCAGCTTGCCGGCCAGTTGTGGATGGCCGGCAAAGCGCTCGAGGTATTGTCTCGCCAAGTTCTTGTTCAGCGACTCGACGCCGGTAATCCCTTCCGACAGTCTGAGAAAATCCGGTTCGATACGCTCGAGGTCCTCGTAATTGAATGGAACCGGCTGAAAATTCGCGCGGCACGCCGGCTCCTGGCCTTCGAACGGTGTGCCCATTTGGGCCAAGCCGTTTTCACTGCGGCCGATGATACCGAGCATTCCCAATACCGCTCCGCCCCGCAACACCGTGCGGCGGGGAATCGGTACGGCTCCCACCTCGGATTGCCGATGGTCCCTGTCGTCATGGTCCATGTGATTTCCTCCTCCGCTGCTCGCGATGAGGCATCCTCCCGTTCGTCACAAGCCGGCAACTGCTCGATGCCGAATGCGGGTCTTTTACGGGTACACTCAGGTGCTATCGGTCGAGTTGGTCAGTTTAAGAACATTATCCGCACAATTATGCACGTTTGGGGGACAGTCGTTGGCCCAGAGAATCGGCCGCGCCAGTAAATACAAGTCGTAGTGCAGATTTTGAATTGGATGAAGGGGATATCGGATCACGATCACGGCGAGCTTCTGCAGCTCCCGCCAGCGCTTCTGACTCACCGAATCCACCTCGGCAAAAGACAGCATCAGCGTCTCCACCGCGAGAACCCTAACGGGACTCATCGGCCAGACGAAAGGCGCAACTAATAGTAGGTTAGAAACGACGAGACGTCAACGGGAGTGGAGGGGTGACGGCACAACCGTCGCAAGGCTGCTCGCCCTCGCATCGCTGGTTCGGACCACATTCTGAAATCAGAATTCTGGTAAATCTTCGGTCCGCGGATGCATTCCTGACAAATTCAAAACTCAGCCCCTTTATCGGCGGCTGCGGCTTCCAACAGCGGTTGCCCGCGCCCAAAATGGTAGCATGGTAGTACCTTTGGGGAGATGTCTTTGGCAGCGCGGAAGAAAACGCCTGCGATCAATGACGCTACAGGAAGAAGCCCAGAACGCTGGGCCCTGAAAACCGAAACCAATCATGCATGGACTTTGACAACAAATGCCTACTGGCGCCGCCGACTGTGAGCCACGCCACGTCCCCACGGAAAAACAAGGTCTACGATTGGCTTGGATGGCCGTCCCTTGGTGATGTATCCTAAGCTAGGTCCCCGCTACGCTTCGAGGGGAGACGAAATGGAAAGCAAGATTCTGACTTCCCTGGGAAGGATCACCGGTCTTGGGGGGATCGCTCTTGGCGTGTTCCTGCTTATCTTTCAAGGCGTGCTCCAGAAGCAATTTCTACCCCAAGCAGGTCTTGAGTCGGCGCAGGCCTTCTCCGTCATTCTGTCGCTGATGATTCTGACCTTCGGCATTGCTGGCACGGGTATCATCGCTTGGCTGATCGGTCGGACGGTAGGTCCTAAGGCACCGGTACCAGTACCAGCAATGAGCATATTGGCGGTGCTGATTGCCCTTGTTCTTGTCGCCGCCCTTTATGTAGGCGTACAGGCAAAGGATAATTCTACTGAGTCACTCTCCAAGACTGAAGCGAGCTGCGGCGGTGTGGCCGTTGGGGGTAACGTCAGTGGCTCCACCATAACCGCGGGCACAACGACTGGTTCTGATTGCCCCACAAAGCCGAAGTAAGAAGCAGCCCCATGAAGCCCTTCTTCTCTGCATTGGCGGCATTTGGCGTTTGGTTCCTTGCATTGAGCTCGCTTGCTCATGCTCAGCGAGTCAAAGCAGATACAGGCGGGATCGCCATTGGCGGCAGCGTCAGTAGCTCCACAATCAACATCGGTGTTCCCCCTGAACAAATGGCGGCACTCGTTCGACAGAGTACCGAACTGTCTGAAACGCAGAAGAAGCTAATTGCAAAGCTTGAAGGCGAGCTCGACCTCAACCAGCGTCAGATTCACGCCGCGCTTGCCATTCTCGGCGAGAATGACATTCCCCCGGAGCGCCTGGCTGCGAAGCTTGTCGAAATCGCAGAGCGCTTCAAGGACCTTCGGGCAACGGCATCGGCTCAGCCCGGCGACGAGCCTAGAATCGCTGCCCTGAAAACTGATGCGCAGAAAGCAATCGAAGCAGCCCAACTGGCCGAGGCGGACGCACTGCTGGCGGATGTAGAGATGGAGCAGAGGCGCGGTCTCGACCGCCTCGCAGTCGACGCGGCTGAAACGTCAGCCCGACGCGGTGACCTTGCACTCACCCGGTTGCGGTATGGCGAAGCCGCAAAGCATTTCGCCAATGCGGCTGCACTGTTTCCCCCAAAGAGCGCTCACCAGGACAAGCGGATCAGCTACCTACAAAAAGAGGCGAGCGCCCTCTATCAGCAGGGAGACGAACTCGGCGATAACGGTGCTTTGCTTTCGGCGATTGAGCGATACAACCGGCTAGTCGATCTGACGCCCCGCGAGCGCGTGCCGCTGTATTGGGCCTCGACCCAAAACGATCTGGGCAATGTGCTTTTGGCCCTTGGGCAACGGGAAAGCGGGACAACGCGGTTGGAAGAGTCGCGATTGGGCAAGGACCCAAAACAATTTGGGTCTCGCGTTTTGGGCCCTCGGGGAGCGTGAGAGCGGAACGGGGCGGTTGGAAGCGGCCGTCACAGCGTTTCGCAATGTTTTAAAGGAATGGTCGCGCGATCGCATGCCAAACGATTGGGCCGTCACCCAGAACAATCTCGGCAGCGCGCTCATGCGGCTCGGCGAGCGCGAAAGCGGGACGGTGCAGCTAGAAGAGGCGATCGCTGCTTTTCGTGAAGCGCTAAAGGAAAATTCTCGCGAGCTTATGCCGCTCGATTGGGCGATGATCCAAAACAACCTGTGCAATGCGCTCCGCACCCTCGGGGAGCGCGAGGGCGGAACCGCCCGGCTGGAACAGGCGGTCGCCGCCTGTCGCGAGGCGCTGAAGGAATGGACGTGTGAACGCGTTCCGCTCCAGTGGGCCACGGCCCAGACCAACTTGGGAAATGCACTCATGCGTCTCGGCGAACGGGAAGGCGGAACGGCGCGGCTGGAGGAGGCCACTGCTGCCTTTCGTGAAGCGCTGAAAGAAAGGATTCGCGAGCGGGTCCCGCTCGACTGGGCCAAGACCCAGAATAACCTGGGCGCCGCCCTTCAGACCCTTGGCGCGCGCGAGATCAGGACGACCCGGCTGGAAGAGGCCATCACCGCCTATCGCAATGCCGCTGAGGAAAGAACACGTGAGCGCGTGCCGCTAGACTGGGCCAGGACCCAGAACAACGTTGGCGCGGTGCTCGAGATTCTCGGTGAGCGGGAAGGCGGAATGGCGCGACTGGAGGAGGCGGTTGCCGCTTTTCGTGAGGCGCTGAAGGAAAACACCCGTGAGCGCGTGCCGCTCGACTGGGCCAAGACCCAGATCAATTTGGGCAATGCGCTCCGAATGCTTGGAGAGCGCGAAGCAGGAACGGCGCGGCTGGAGGAGGCAGTCGGCGCTTTTCGCGAAGCGCTGAAGGAAAACACTCGCGATCGCGTGCCGCTCGACTGGGCCAAAACCCAGACTAGCCTGGGCAACACGCTCCGAGCTTTGGGAGAACGTGACAGCGGGACGGCGCGGCTGGAGGAGGCCGTCGCCGCCATTCGCGAAGCGCTGAAGGAAAACACCCGTGAGCGCGCGCCGCTCGACTGGGCCAAGATCCAGACCAGTCTCGGCAATACGCTGCGAACCGTCGGAGCGCGTGAGAGCGGAACGGGTCGGTTGGAGGAGGCGATCGCTGCCTACCGGAGGGCGCTGGCGGAACAACCCCGCGACCGCGTGCCGCTGGACTGGGCTTTTACCGAATCCAATTTGGGCACCGCGCTTGTGATCCTCGGCGAGCGCGAGAAGGGGACGGCCCGGCTGGAGGAAGCCGTCGCCGCGCTTCATGAGGCGTTGAAGGAAAGGACCCGCGAGGACACGCCATTCCTTTGGGCGCAGACGCAAGAGAAACTCGCACTCGCCCATCTTGCCCTTTTTGATAAGAGCAGCGACCCAACCCAACGCGACGATGCGCTCAACGCCATCGGCGGAGCTCTCGAAGAATATGGCAAGGCTAAAGCCGTTTTCTACATTGAGAAAGCCACGCGCCTCCGCGAGAAAATTCTCGCAGCCGTGAACTAGATCACAGCCGTCGGATCCAGGGGCGCTATTGTTTAGAAGATGTGAGACGAACGAAAGAGGCAGATCATGATCAATTTCCACAAGCCAATCGCGGGCGGCTTCACCGTCGGTATCGTGGTCATGTACGTCCTGGCCATGTCCGCGCCGGCCTCGGCTAAGGGTGGCGGCGGTTCGCGTGGTTCACACGGACCGGGTCCGCCGCCCGTTTTTCTGGAAGGCTCCGCAACTGGCCGCGCAGTCGGAAGTGGTTGTTCCATCTCCCGCAAACCGGTCACCAATGCCTCCGGCAATATCACCGGCTATCGTCGTGTCCAGATCTGCAACTTAGATTAGAGCCACGAATCGAACAGGCCGACGCTGGTCTCGCTACATAGCCCGATAAGATCGCGCATCTTGCCGTGGTCAGCCAGAGCGAGAGGTGCGGCGGGACAATCAGGATGGGAAACATCTGGATTGTCGCGTCATCCGTGAAGAACGGTTTCAGGCCAATTTAAGCTAGGGCGACGACAGCGGACGTCATCAGGATTCGGAGCAACAAAAGCCTCAACCACCGGATGAGGCGGCGGAAGTTGTATCTGGCAGCAGCGAGCACGGCGTTGATGGCGTTACCGCTTGTATGGGGCGAGATAGCTGAGGCCCATGCGATGCTCTTCTTTGAGATGGGCAATCACGGCTCGATGGCCCCGTCGTTTGCAGTCGTGCCACAATCGGACATTCCCGATTGCCTCCGAACCGCGACAGCCGCGAGGGGTCCCGAGTCATGCTTGACGACTTGCCGGGAGAGGCGGGCCCTACAGCTGATCCGCCTTTGGTCAGGAAGGCATAAGCCCGGAGATGGTAAGAGGTTCGCCAAGGTCAGAGTCCGACCGCCAGCAATGTACAAGCAGCAAGCCCTCCGGCGAGAAATTGGCCATTACCGCATCGGAGTCGAAGCACCTACTACTGGGATTGGAATGGGTGGACGAGCAAAGATTGTGCCAATCTCCCCGAGAGGCCATTAGGTGGCCGCCATCCTCGGTTAGAGCACCCCGATGGTGGGACTCACAAATGGTGGCATTCTGGCGCGGGTCGAAGCAAACGCAGCGCCGCGCCGGTTCGGTGTGGAATACCGGCCCAGAGAGAGGCGCCATGGCCAACCTTAAGCGGCAGGGTCGCATCGAATGGCGAGTTGCTGCCATCCTCCTGTCTGCATTGCTGCTCGTCGTTTCCGGCCCGGATTCACCAGCTGCGCCGGCCGGGCTCGATCGCGTCCAACACATCGTCGTGCTGTACCTGGAGAATCGTAGCTTCGACAATCTCTACGGCCTGTTTCCGGGCGCGGAGGGATTGCAGAACCTGGACCGGATTGCTCCGCAAGTCGATGAGCACGGCGAGCCTTACAAGACGCTCCCGCGCGCGCTCGATTCCACTCTGCGCACGCCGGACCTGAAGGAAGATGATCCGAGCCCGGTCGACCCGCGAATTCCCGCGAATCTGCCGAACCACCCGTTCCGTATCGATTCGTTCGTTCCGCTCGATGCGAGGAGCGGTGATCTGGTCCATAGATTCCTCACCGAGCAGCGCCAGATCCACGGCGGGAAGATGGATCGGTTCATCGTCGAGGGAAATACCGGTTCACTGCCGCTCGGCTATTACGACGGGTCTTCCCTGGCCATGTGGAACCTCGCGCAGAAGTTTACGCTGGCCGACCATTTTTTTCACGCGGCGTTCGGCGGGTCATTCCTCAATCATTTCTGGCTGATTTGCGCCTGCTCGCCCGAGATACGCCCGGAAGACTGGGCGATCCTAGACCACAAGATGCTCGGCAACCCCTCGGCATTCCCGCTGCAGGACCCGGAGGTCTGGGACGATCACGGGCATTTCTGGGCGGTGAACACCATGGAGAGCGTGTTCCCGCCGCACCATCGCAATATCCCGGCTCACCGGCTGCTACCCGCGCAGACCCACGCCACGATCGGCGACCGGCTCTCGGAGAAACGCATCAGCTGGGCTTGGTACGCGGGGGGCTGGGCCGACGCGGTCAGCGACCACGCGGACAGCACGTTTCAATATCATCATCAGCCTTTCGCGTATTTCGCCGCATACGGCAGCGATACCCTCGGAAGGGCCGAGCATCTCAGAGACGAGAATGAGTTCCTGCGCGCCATCGATGCCAATACGCTGCCTTCGGTCGTATTCTGGAAGCCGCTGGGCCGGGATGACGAACATCCCGGGTATGCAGCCATCTTGGCGGGGGACCGCAAGGCCGCGGAGGTGGTCGAGAAGATCCGGAACAGTCCCGCGTGGGACTCGACGATCATCATCGTGACTCACGACGAGAACGGCGGTACCTGGGACCATGTAGCGCCGCCGCGGATCGACCGATGGGGGCCCGGCACCAGGGTCCCGGCGATCGTGATCTCGCCGTTCGCCAGGAAGGGCTTCGTCGATCAAACGACCTATGACACGGCCTCGATCCTGAAGCTGATCGAGGAACGCTTCGGGTTGCAGCCGCTCAGCGACCGCGACGCCCGGGCGGACGGATTGTCGAACGCGTTCGATTTCGTCGCCGCGCAATAGGGACGCTAGCCGAGCTCGGCGGGAGCTCGCCTCCGCATCCGCTCATTGGAAGGGGGCAACATTCGCCTATCGAGGCTTCGCCTCAAGCGGCAGTGCGCATACCGCTTTCTCTTCTCGCCCAAGGGCGTCCCCTCGGACGGCCTCCTCAGCCCTCCCAGGTGCAATTGCCTTCCTCACGGCGGCCTCAGCGTCAATACGGCCAAAGCCATACCAGCGACTGTAATGCGGTCCAGTATAGCCTGGGGTATTGGCTGCGACGCCTTCAGCGTCCCGCCATATGCCAATCGGATCCGTGTTGCCGATATCAATAGGCGCGGCTGTCTCTCGCAACGTGTCGCGCACCTTGTCCCAGCTGAGCTCTGGGCTTGCCGAGAGCAGCAGGGCACCCACGCCTGCCGCCATCGCTGTCGCGCATGACGTACCGCTGAAGCTGTGAACTGAATAGGCGGGGCCGGTGCAAATCGCGGTGCCGCGCGGCTGCCGATGTTTGATAGGTGCTTTGAGCTCCAGACTGGTGGTTCGGGGAGTGCCGTCAATTTGATTGAACTCTGCGGTCCTCGTCCCCGGCGTCCCGATCATCAAGAATGCATTGTCGGCGAATCCCGCACCGCTGACCACCTTCAGCACATGGCTCGTCGGCTCGGCTTGCTCCGACGTGATGGTCCGAACGGCGCACTCGGACGGCGCATTTGGCCGTAGGTTCGGATCGGGATCTTCCGCGCTCCGATCCGCCGCCGTGACGATTGCATAGCTGTTCGGCGGCAGATCCTCCGCCCCAAGTGCCGTTGCGCTCGGGGCGCAAAGGTCGAGCACGGCTGCGCTGCCGAAATTACTTTGCTTGGCGCGCGTTTCCTCCATTCCGCCAGGAGCGAGCGTCGAAGCACCCACGGCCAAAGTACGCGCGTATGCGGCCCAGGGCCGCAACAACGTGAAATCCATCGGCGGGTCGTTGTTGCCGGTCGAAAAGAACAACAGCACGCCGCGTCCGTGCCGTCCGCGCTCGGTGAGGAAATCGAACGTGTCCTGCATTAAGCCGGAGATCGGCAACCCCGCCGCATAACCGAAGCTGTTGGAGATGACGTCCGCCCCGGGAGCAATCAGTTGCGGGAATCCGCCAGTAGGGCTTTTGGGGTCGAAGCCGGCGATCCATAGGTACATGTCCGAATAGGCAGTCTCCGTGGCCATTATGCCCTCGGGCCTGCGGATCGCCATAAGACGACAGTTGCCGGCCACACCGCAGACGCCGCCGTTATTCGGCAATGCCGTTGCAACACCCGCGCAGGACGTCCCATGACCGTGGAATCGCGCGTCGTTGTTTGCGGCCATGTTGTGGAAATCGAATACGGCCGAGATCTTCGGCTGTCCGTTCGAGAGGCCGCCAATAAATTCCGGGTTGCCGACGTCGATCCCCCAATCCACCACCGCGATCGTTATATCGGGGTTGCCCGTTGCGTTATCGGGAGATACCCGCTCGTGGATGACCTGCCAGGCGGCGGGGCAACGGATCAATGGCAGGTGCCACTGCATCGGAAACAGAAAATCCTTCGGCGCGACCGTGTCGCCCGCGCCCGCGTCATGGATCCCTATGCTGATGAGGTTCGGCTCGGCGTAGAGGACGAGATCGCTGGCCGCCACCCCATTTGCCACCTGGAGCAAGGCGTAGGATGCGGGTCCCGGCACGCGGAAGACGAACAGATTTTCGGCAACAATCAATTTGCGGAGAATCGTCAACCCGCAATGCTCCGCGAGATCCTCTATCTGCGCGCCCGTGACCTCGGGTCGGAACCGGATCACAAGCTCGTCGGTCAAGCACGATATACTCTCGTTTCTGTCGAGATGAACCAAAGGGCCGAGAGGATGCACGCCGCCTACGCCGACCAGTTTCTGCACAATTGCTGCGCGTGCGGCGGTTGAAGTGCCCGGCGAAAAACGGAAAACACGTGCGTGACGTGGCGGCTGCCCATTTTGAGCGAATTCGCTGTTAAGGCCTTCTTCTCTGGCGACCTCCTCTATTTTCGCATCCGGTGCGTTGTCGTCGAGCGCAATGGCACAGAGTTCGGGCTGAGGCTGAAATGGCGTCTTCGCCGAACCTCGATAGAGAAACGGGAGCCCGTCCGGACCGAACACAATGATTGTCCGCAACCCCCCTGCCTCGACTTCGACGCCGCGCTCGGACAAATCGTGCCCCGGTGCTTTGGCCGTGAGACGATAGTAACCCGGAGCGACGCCAGAACTGACATAACAGCCGGTGGAGCGGTCCCATTCCAGAGAATGTGCCTCACCCTGGGTGCCTCCAGAACGCAAGGCAACTTGCGCATTATTTACGCAATTTCCCTCGTTGTCGAACGCGCCGACGTAGATCATTCGTCGTGTGGCACGCATCGATTTCTCCCCGAAAGCATCCGCGGGCATGTGGTGTCCTTCCCAAAAATCATATCCGCGCGTAGCAATGATGCAGCCCAGACAGAATGGCCGCTCCTATTCTACTCTGAAAGTATTTACCGAACGTCCTGTAGCACCATCAATAACTTGACGCGCCCGCAATCGAGTAATTGGCACACCGTTCATTTCCGCAAGCACACAAGGATTTTCCATATCCTTGAGCGCCACCACGATGCCGGGAATTTTGGCGCGTTCTGAATCGGGGCATCTAATTGTCGTCGCCATACTTGTGGTCTTTGCCGCCACCTTGTTCGTGGTCTTTGCCTTCGACTTTTTCGTGGTCTTTGCCGTCGCTTTTTTCGTCGGCTTTTTCGCGAGCTTTTTCGTCATTGGAAGCCTCCCTAGCGTGCAATACCTAAAGCACGGAAGCAGCTCCAGATATACCTTGGAACATGATACACGGCAAGGATGATTTGCATTGCTGACAAAAGCACCAAGCTCCGCAGTGGCTGCTCTTACGGTAGGTTGAAGCGGCAAGCTGAACGTCGTCATTTTTTCAGCGCAGAACTGTGGGGCTGCGCGTATTTCAGGACAAAGCAGTTCAAGGCTTCACCCCTGCCCAACGCCGCTATCCCGACCACTCGAGACGGCGCCTCGCGGAAATTGGTTGAGATTGCCGAATTTGCCGGGTGTGTCCCCGACGATGCGGCAAAGAAGGTAAAGCGCATCATCGAATGCGAGCTTTTGACCGGGACCTGATCCGCGGAGGGCATTATGGCCAGCGGTCATGCGAACCGCGCTAAAAGGCCGAACATATGGCCGAACCGACCAAGCCTTGCGACGTGAAGATTCTCCTTGCCAACTCGGAGCCGTCCACACATGGTACATGCCGGAAGAGGCGAAATGTCTGTTCCGGTAAATTGCCACGTTTTGGCCCCGCTCCGTTTTCGCAGCGCTCCGCTTCATTTTTGAAAGACGCATGTGGGCGCTTTCGCTGCTATGATGGACGCGGTGGTCCCGCCGGAATCAAGTTTTCGGTACGCACAGGTTCCTGGCAAGCGGGCTGCCGGCGGCACCTTTGGCCGCCCCCCGCGGGTTCTCAATTTCCAGCGCCAATAGGCTCTGAACCCTGCCCGGTGCCAACGGATCACGGTGTCCGGCTTGACGATCGCCAGCGCGCCCCGAACATCGGGGAACAGCCGATAAAGGCCGACGAATATCAATCGGTCGATGCTGCTGAGGAGAAGCCTCTTTGGCGCGGTCCGCCGCAGGACATTGATCTGCTGGCGCAGCACCAGGATCTCCGCCTCAAGCTTTGCTCTCGGTCGGAACAGGTCGACGAGCACCCACCAGATCAGTCTGCAAAGGTCCCACATCAGGCGACAACATCGCCCGATTCGCAGCCACTCGCCAGCCGGACGAGGTTTCCGATACGGACAGACCCTCTCACCCCGCGTGGATGATCGACACGGTCGTGCCACGTGGTCCGGTGGACACCTCGAC
>WNFB01002024.1_pt1 | contig 17555 bp, 19 predicted proteins | sample 5400501 | NCBI WGS metagenome assembly WNFB01 (sample SAMN13153341, study PRJNA577476) | soil metagenome | isolation source: 200 cm saprolite under Douglas fir tree site 2 hole 1 | place: USA:California | collected 2015-04-18 | reverse complement strand
GGTGAGGGGCTTAGAGCACGAATCCCATCTCCCCCTCGGGGAGAGGGCTAGGGTGAGGGGCTTAGAGCACGAATCCCATCTCCCCCTCGGGGAGAGGGCTAGGGTGAGGGGCTTAGAGCACGTTCCGGGTCCAGAAGCCGTCGGGGTCGAAGCGGCGAACCTGTACCAGCTCGGCCGCGGTGGGTGCCGGCGTCTCCCCCACCTCGCCGGACATCTTGATCTCCCAACCGGTCTCGGCACGGACCTCCTCGACCGTGTGACCCGGATGTACGGAGGAAAGGTAGGCCTCGCCGCCAGCGTCGGGGAAGCGGAAAACGCAGAACGTCGTGATGATGGCTGACGGACCACCGCCCAACAGGCCGTTCCGCTGCCGCCACTCAGACGTCCCGTCTCCGTGGCCGGGTGACGTCACAAACGAAACCCGCTCCACGAGCCGGCGCTTTTCGTGGTTCATCAGCGTCACCCACCGCCGGCTCAGGATCGCGATGTCCGCTCCACCTCCGCTCCCCGGCAGCTTGACCTTCGGCCGGCTCGGCGGCCCGACGTACGAAGTGTTCAGGTTGCCGAACCGGTCCACCTCGGCGCCGCCGATAAAGCCCAGGTCCACCCGGCCCTGCGCCATCAACGCCATCGCGTTGGACATCCTGGTCGCCCAGAGCGCACCCACCACGTTGGGCGGGTCGCCCATCGTGCCGAGGAACGCGGCCGCCGGCTGGTCGCGCATCAGGCCCACCTCGAAAATGCCTCGCACCCCGGGCGCGTGCGTGTTACGGGCAACGGCGTACGCCAGCATCGGCAGGCGCATGCCAACAAATACGAGATCACCGTCACGTATCTCGCGGGAGGCCACGGCCACCATGAGCTCCTGCGACGTGTACGCAGCACCGCTACTCATCCGCGTAGTTGGCCGGCGTCGAGAGCCTCTGGCCCTTGATTCGCACGGCCTCCAGATCGACCTGCGTCAGATAGGTGTTGCGGTCCGGCACCGCCAGCACCCATCGCTTCAGCCACGCCTGATAGCCGTCCGACGTGCGGGACTGTTCGGCGTAGTCGTGGAAGAAGGCGTGGTCGCGCTTGAAGTGCCCCTGGACGGGCGAAGGATGCGCGCCTCCCGGCTCGTGCACCACCGCCGCCACCTTGGTCTCCGGGAATAGGATGCGGTTCGGATCGCTGAGGGTGACCGTGGGTTCGACCAGCTCTTCGCAGGTGATGATCACATGCTCGGCGGCAAGTCCCCCCTCTTCCGTGATCCCGAGCGGTCCCCAGGCGTGTGCGCGACCGAGGGAATCCGCTCGCTGCACGTGGACGACAGCGACGTCAGGCCGGACCGCACCTACATGCACGACGCCGAAGCCGCTCACCAAGTCCGGATTGGTCCGGAGGATGTCGCTGCCAAGCAGGGTGCGTGCCGGCAGGCTGGGCACGTTCCACGCCGCCGCCCACAACGCCAGCGAAATCGAGAAGTTGGAGTGGTCGCGAAGCTCAATTGGGCGAGGAATACTTTCCTCGGCAGCTCGGCGGTAGCAGTGACCTAGACCCTCGGAGACGTTGCCGGCCCACGCCGCCGTCACGCGCCGCACGCAGCCGGCTCCGATCAGCTGGTCGAACAGTGCGTCCGAGATCGGTCCCACCAGCTCCAGGTCGCGGCGCTCCTGCCGGATCATCTCGTGGCCGGCCGCAAACGGGATCAGCGGTTCCAGCGCGAGGCCGATCGCCACCGTCGTGCCATCGTGGACAAAGCGCTCGATGGCGTCCGCCATCGACATCACCTTGCCGGTCACATCACGCCCTTGTCAGGGGGGTGCGCCGGGAGCGGGCTCCGCCAGGCCCGGCGCCCTGAGGGGGGACGTCCCCCCTTGTTAAGACGACCTTGACCAGCTCGGCGCACTGGTCTAAACATTGCATCCCCTACCCCTCTCGCATCGGGCGGTCGAGCACCGCGCTCGGCCGCTCCTCTCATCGCCCTATGGATTCGATGTAGGCGCGGTGGTTGCGTTCGATCTCCGGGATCGAGTCGCCTCCGAACTTTTCCAGGAACGCATCCGCGAGCGTCAGCGCCACCATCGCCTCACCGATGACACCTGCGGCTGGGACGACACAGACGTCGCTGCGCTCGTAGTGGGCCTCAACCTTCTCCTTGGTCTTCAGGTCCACCGACGGCATCGGCTTCTTCATAGTGGAGATGGGCTTGATGGCGACCCGCAGGTCGATCGGCTCGCCGTTGGTGACACCGCCGGTAAGGCCGCCCGCGCGGTTGGTGAGGTGGCGGAATCTGCCGCCGGCGTAGTCGATCTGGTCGTGGAACTCTGACCCTGGGCGTGCAGCCCCTTCGAAGCCGGCGCCAAACTCAACGCCCTTGATCGCGTTGATGGAGAGCACAGCCTGCGCGAGGCGACCGTCCAGCTTGCGGTCCCAGTGCACATAGCTGCCCAGGCCTGGCGGAACACCACGTGCGATGACCCGAAACGTCCCGCCGAGCGTATCGCCGCGCTCGGCCACGGCGTCGATGTCGGCCACCATGCGTTTGGAGGCCTCTGGGTCGGGACAGCGGACGGGCGAAGCCTCGATGTCTTCCACCGTGACGGCATCGGGGTCGCAGCCCTCATAGCCGATGTCAACGGTTCCGATCGATTGAGTGAAGCTCAGGATCTCGATCCCGAAGTGCGCGAGCAGCTTCCGGGCCACACCACCCGCGGCCACGCGCGTTGCCGTTTCGCGAGCTGATGAGCGCTCGAGCACGTTGCGGACATCGCTGTGGCCGTACTTGAGGGCACCTGCGAGGTCGGCGTGGCCGGGGCGCAGCCTGGTCACCGGGTTGGGCGCAAAACCCTCCTTGGAGGCCGTCATCTCAGCTGTCCAGTTGACGTGGTCCTTGTTCTCGAGCACCAGGGTCAGCGGGCTGCCGATGGTGACCCCACCCCGAACACCACTCACGATGCGCGCGAAGTCCGTCTCGATCCTCTGCCGGCCGCCACGACCATGCCCACCCTGGCGGCGGGCCAGGTCGCTGCGCAGTTCGTCCTCCGATATCTCGAGCCCAGCCGGAAGCCCCTCGATCACGACCGTCAGCTGCGGGCCATGCGATTCCCCCGCCGTCAACCACCTGAGCATTTGAGGCGATGATAAGACTGCGGGAACGATGCTCGAGGCGGCGCTGGTGGACGTAGGTGGCACGCTGTGGCCCAACTCGTGGCCGCTGCGCCAGACAGATGGCGAGGGCCGGCTGCACCGGGTGCGCGCCGCACTGCCCAATCTCACCTCGGAACGCTCCACATACCTCGTCGACGACCTCATCACCAGCTCGCGTGACGCGGGGGTCTTGGACACTCCGATCCGCTCTCGCGTCGACGCGGACACGCTGGTCGCTGAGTGCCTCAGTCGCCACGGCGTCGGGACTGATGCCGAGACGATCGCGAAGGTTCGGCGGGCCATGGCCGTGCCCGTCGCCGGTCGGCTCCTGCCGCTGCCCGGCGCGATCGAGCTCCTCGCGGTGATCCACTCGCTCGGCATGCGCTGCGTCATCGCCAGCAACACGTACTGGCGCGACGCGGAGAGCTACTGGGAGGACTTCCGGCTGCTCGGGATGGCTCAGCACGTGGACGCGATCGTCACCTCGGTCGATGCCGGACACCTCAAGCCTCACCCAGCGGTGTTCGAGCTGGCCATACGCGCGGCGGGCGCGCCGCCCGAACGCTGCGTGGTCATAGGCAACAATGAGGACCACGACGTCATCCCGGCACTGGCGCTCGGCATGCGCGCGATCCTGGTTCATCCGGACGATCCAGCGCCGGCGTCGAGCCGCGCCCATGCTGTGTCCCCGGACCTGTGGTCGTGCGCGCAGGCCCTCAGGACTATGCTCGGGTCGCCATGAGGGAAGAGGTCAATCGCACCGTGGACCGCCAGGTGCTCGCCTTGGACGTGAACGGCGAGCGGGCCGAGCTGCTGCTGCCGGTGCACAAAACGCTGCTCGAGGTGCTGCGCGAGGACATGGGGCTCACGGGCACCAAGCACGGCTGCGAGCTGGGCGAATGCGGCACGTGCACCGTGCTCGTCGACGGGAAGCCCGAGCTGAGCTGCCTTCTCCTACCGGTGCAGCTGGAAGGCCGCCCGATCACGACCATCGAGGGTTTGGCGGACGGGTCCGTGCTGCACCCACTGCAGCAGGCGTTCGCGGAGCTCGGCGCCGCCCAGTGCGGTTACTGCTCCCCCGGCATCCTGCTGGCAGCCAAATCGCTGCTCGCGACCAACGCCCAACCCTCTCGCGACGAGATTCGCGAGGCGCTGGCGGGCAACCTGTGCCGCTGCACGGGCTACGTGAAAATCCTCGAAGCGGTCGAACTTGCGGCGGATCGTATGGGCAATCGAACCTCCCCACCCCTTCCCTCCCCGCAAGCGGGGAGGGCGAATGCGTTATGAGTGCTAACAACCGTGAATTTGGGGTCATAGGGAAACGCCTACCGAAGGTCGATGCCGTCAGCCGCGTGACCGGCCAGGCCGTCTACGCCGACGACATCCTTCTCCCGCGCACGCTCCACTGCCGGATCCTGCGCAGCCCGCACCCCCACGCGCGCATCGTCGCAATCGACACGTCCGCGGCTCGGCGCATCGAAGGCGTCCAGGCGGTGATCACGGGCGAAGATCTCCCGATCAAGTTCGGCATCCTCCCCGTGACGCAGGACGAGCGCGCGCTCGAGCACGAGAAGGTGCGCTATGTCGGCGATCCCATCGCTGCTGTGGCGGCGGTGGACGAGGAGACCGCGGCAGCGGCATGCGACGCCATCAAGGTCGAGTACGAGGTCTTCGAACCGGTGATGTCGATCGACGAAGCGCTGGCGGTTCCGAAGGACGAGGCCATCCAGGATTACGGCGGGCCGAACAACATCCACAAGCTTGTCGCGCTCGAGTTCGGCGACGTCGACGGCGGCTTTGCACGAGCGGACCACGTCCGCGAGGACGTGTTCTTCTTCCAAGGCAACACGCACCTGCCCATGGAGCAGCACAGCGCGGTCGCCACGTACGTGGGCGAGAAGTTGACGCTGTGGTCGTCGACGCAGGTCGTCCATTACGTCCACCGCGCCCTGGCCAAGGTGCTGGAGCTACCGATGAACCGCATCCGAGTCATCGGCGCCGCGCACGGAGGCGGGTTCGGTGGCAAAACCGACCCCTTTGCGCACGAGATCATCGTCTGCAAACTGGCCATGGTGAGCGGTCGCCCGGTCAAATGCACGCTCACGCGTGAAGAGGTCTTCTACGCGCACCGCGGCCGCCACCCGGTCCTGATGTGGGTCCGCACCGGGGTCACCGCCGACGGCCACATCACGGCGATGCACTTCCGGAGCGCGCTCGACGGAGGCGCCTACGGTTCCTACGGGGTCGCGTCTACTTTCTATACCGGCGCGCTGCAGACGGTGACCTACGACATCCCCGCGTACCGATTCGAGGGCTGTCGCGTGTTCACGAACAAGCCGCCCTGCGGTCCAAAGCGGGGCCACGGCACGCCTCAGCCTCGATTTGCGCTCGAGCTGCACCTGGAAAAGATCGCCCACGACCTTGGGCTTGACCCGGTCGAGATGAAGCGACGCAACTTCGTCAAGCCGATGACGAACACCGTCAACTGGCTGCGGGTGACGTCATGCGGCCTCGAGGAGTGCACCGAGCGCGTCATGAATGCGTCGAGGTTTCAGCAGCGCCAGCGCCAGCCGGGACACGGCATGGGCTTCGCGATCTCGAGCTATCTCTGTGGCGCGGGAACCGCGATCTACTGGAACGACATGCCCCATTCCGAGGTGCAGATCAAGGTCGACCGCGGCGGCGTCACCGCGTTCTGCGGCGCGATGGACATCGGCCAGGGCTCTGACTCCGTCCTGGCCGCTATCGTCGCGGAGGAGCTGGGGCTCCAGCCGAAAGACGTACGCCTTGTGACCGCGGACACCGATACCACCCCGATCGACCTCGGCTCGTACTCCTCCCGCGTGACATTCATGGCCGGCAACGCCGCGCTCGACGCCGCCCGGAAGATGCGCGCGATGCTGGTGGAGGCCGCGTCCGCGAAGATGGACTGCGACGCGAGCACCGTCGAAGTTGTTGATGGACGCATCGGCGACTTCAGCTTTGAAGAGGCGAGCGTGCTGGCCGAAGGGCGTTTCGGAACTCTGACCAGCGCCGGCAGCTATACACCGCCCAGGATCGCCGGTCCATACAAGGGCTCCGGCGTCGGTCCGAGCCCGGCTTACAGCTATTCGGCATGCGTTGTCGACCTGGACGCCGACGAGCGCACGGGGCTGATACGAATCAACAAGGTCTGGATCGCTCACGACGTGGGCCGCGCCATCAACCCGCTGCTCGTCGAGGGGCAAGTCGAGGGCAGCGTGTACATGGGCTTGGGTGAGGCGCTGATGGAGGAGCAGACCTTTCGCAAGGGTCTGCACAAATGGCCCTCGATGCTCGAGTACAAGTCGCCGACGTTCCTCGACATGCCGGAGGTCGAAACGTTCATCGTCGAGACGGTAGACGCTGAAGGACCTTACGGCGCCAAAGAGGCCGGGCAGGGTCCACTGCTGCCAGTGATCCCCGCCGTGAGCGCTGCGGTGTTCGACGCGCTGGGCATCTGGGTCGACGAGGTCCCGGTCACGCCCGAGAAGGTGGTCGAGGCGCTGCGGCGTAAAGGAAAGGGCGAGGCGGCGCGATTCGGACCGCCGGCTTTCCCACCCATCCCCTATCCCGCTTGCATCAAGGTCGAGCCTCCGCCGAGGGATGTGGAGGTAGGCCGGTGAGAGGGATCGGCGAGAGATTCGGTGTCCAGGTGGGCCAGCTGCTAGGCGCCGCCGAGCACCGGAGCGGAGCGTATCGACAATACGTAGAGCGAGGAGCGGAGGCGGCAACAACGCAGATGGCCCGCATGGGCGCCGAAGATCCGTCGATCATCTCTCAACGGCCTACCTGAAATGCTGCGGCTGCCTCGATTTAAGTACCTGCGGCCGAAGTCCGCGCGCGAGGCTTCGCGCATGGCCGCCGACCTAGGGCCCCGGGCGATGTTTGTCGCGGGTGGAACCGACCTCTTTCCCAAGCTCAAGCGCCGCCAGTTCGAGGTCGAAGCCCTGATCGGACTGGACTTCCTGTCCAAGGAGATCCTGCACGGTCAGGATGAGACACAGATCGATGCCGGCACCACACTCGCCAAAGCGTCCGCCGACGAATACGTCAACTCCGACCTTCACGGCTACGCAGAGGCAGCCGGCCTCGTCTCCTCTCCCCCGCTGCGCAACGCGGGGACGATCGGCGGCAACCTTTGTGTAGACACCCGCTGCAACTACTACGACATGACTTATGAGTGGCGGAAGGCGATCGGCTTCTGCATCAAGAAGGACGGGGAGATCTGCCTGGTCGCTCCGAGCAGTCCGCGGTGCTGGGCGGTGTCGTCATCAGACACGGCCCCCATGGCTATGGCCATGGAAGGCCTGGTGACGCTTGGCGGAGTGAGCGGTGAGCGCGAACTACCGGTGGCGGCTCTTTATCGAGATGACGGCATCGACTACCTCGCCAAGCGGTCCGATGAGGTGGTGATCAACCTGCGTCTGCCGTCGGCCCCGGGGACTCTGACGGCCTACGTCAAGCTGCGCCGGCGGGGGTCGATCGACTTCCCGATCGCGGGTGCCGCCGTAGCCCTCCGGATGGACGGTGACGTCGTCAACTCGTGCCGCATCGTGCTCTCGGCGGTTGCCTCCCATCCGCTGGAGGCCCGAGCGGCGGATCGGTTTCTTGCCGGCAAGCGCCTCGACGCGGAGGCGGTCCGCGAGGCGGCCGAGATCGCCGCCAAGCCAGCCAAACCCCTGGACAACGCCGACCTCACTCACTTCTGGCGCAAGCGCATGGTCAGGGTGGTTGTCGAGGAGGCGCTGGTAAAGGCAGCGACCAGAGACGGGAACTCGCGGGTTAAGCTTCTAGGTCGAGATACGAAATGTTGAGCCTCCAAATCTGGCAGGCAGGACAGGGCATGGTCGAATACGCGCTCATCCTTGCACTGGTCGCCCTGATCGTCATCGTCGCGCTGATCGCGACGGGCGGTCAGGCGGTAAATCTGTACTCCGACATTATCACCACCATGTGTAGGTACCACGCCGGCTGCTGAGGCTCGCCGCGTGACCAGCCACTAGTCCTTCTGCCGGCCGGGGTGACGACCTCTGGCCAGACTTCGCTGGTTAAGCTTCTAGAGCGCCCGATGGAAAAAAACCCCGTTCGGCAGGCAGGACAGGGCATGGTCGAGTACGCGCTCATCCTCGCCTTGGTGGCGCTCATCGTGGTCATCGCCCTGATCGCCACCGGCGGGCAGGCAACCAACCTGTACTCCGACATCGTCACCACGATGCACAACAAGGGCGGCCTGTAGCGCTAGTCGGGTCGCGCCCTTTTCGCCGCGTCGGCGGCCCTAATCGCGTTATTGCGGATGGTTGCCATGTCGCGCCTTGCCAGGGCGTCGTCAGGGAACAGCGCGGTCGTCAGCCCCACCGCCCTGACACCAAGTCGGAGGTAGTCCTGTATGTGGGCGATCTCAACCCCTCCAGAGACCCAGAACGGCACTCCGCCCAGCGGACCATTGAGCGCCCGGATGTATTCGGGCCCGCCGACCGGCGCGATCGGGAACACCTTCACCAGCGCCGCACCCGCGAGCCGGGCTTGATAGATCTCGGTCGGAGTGAGCGCTCCGAGGACGCACAGGATGTCCTGCTGCCGGCAGGCAACAGCAACCTCGGGCAGCACTACAGGCGTCACCACAAAGCTGGCGCCGGCGTCCTTGGCGTCGATAACGGCTCCCGGGTCCCACACAGTGCCGACGCCGATCGGAGTCTGGCCGCCAGTGCTGGCCACCAGGCCATGGATGATCTCAAAACAGGAGGGCACGCTGGTCGTGACCTCGATCGTCCGGACGCCGCCCTCGATGGCGGCCAGGCAAGCCTGGAAGCCGGCATCCGAGAGCTGGGTCCGGAGCACGCCACAAACACCGTTTGGAAACGCTCGTTCGATGCTCAGCACGGCCCGGAGCAATTATCCCGCAGGCCGTCACGTAGTCCCCGCCTGAGTAAAATAGTACATACGTATGACTGGGGTGACCGCGACCGAGAGCACCCGAGATCAAATCATCCACGCCGCCGCCGAGTCGCTCCTGGAAAACGGCTACTCGGGGACGAGTGTCAGGGCCATCGCCTCGCGCGCCGGGGTGGCCATCGGCAACCTCCAGTACTGGTTCCCAACCAAGTCGGAGCTGCTGGTCGAGGCCTGGCGGCACCTGACAACCCGCTCGGTGGAGGAGCTGCGGCGCGCTCTCAACCAGCTCACTGATCCCCTGGAGGTGCTCGAGGTCGGCGTGGAGTCGATCTGGGACTCCTTGCGCCGCCTGGGTGACATCCAGCTGGCGGCCTTCGACCTGCTCGTGCAGGCACCCCGCACGGAACGCCTCCAGGCGTACCTGCCTGAGCTGTTCACTCGCTACCGCGAGGTGATCCAGGAGCAGCTGGACCGCCTCGAAGAAGACGGCCGTATCCGGCTGACCGTTCCCCGTGAGGTGTTGGTGCCCTTGGTGCTCAACACAGTTCTCGGTTTTGGCCTCTATTACGTGGTGACGCGCGACGACGAGTCCTGCCTCCGAGCGCTTTCGGCATTCCGACAGCTGGCAGGCACGCTGGTGGAGCCCGTCCCGTGACCCACCAAGCGTTGCTCGAACCGGAGCTCGAGCGTCTGGGGGAACTGTGGGCGGACGGACTGTCCGACTCCTATCGGTCCTATCTCGAGGCTGTGGCCGGCTATGACTCCAGCTCGCAGCCCAAGCTCGCCCTTGCGGCGGCGCTGGTGGAGGTCGGAATCCGGCTCCAAGGCCTCGGCGGGCGCGCCGCTCCGGCGGCGCCATTGCTGATGGGCGACCTGTGCCTGGCGCGCTCCTCACGGCTTCTCGCCAGCGCGGGCTCCCAGGCGATTCAGGTCGCTTTCGCTCGCGCCATTGAAGACGTGTCATCAGCCGCGGCGTCCGGAAGCGCGAGCCCGCCGCTCCACCAGCTCCTGCTGCATGCGCTCGAGGCGGGGCGATGATCGCCAAACGCCTGCGTTTTGAAACCGCAAAGGCGACCGAGTTCGTCGACTTGACCACACGGCTCCGTGACGAGGTACGGCGGTCCGGCCTGCGCATGGGTCGGGTCCACATACAGTCCCTACACACAACCCTCGGCCTCGCCGTCAACGAGAACGAACCGCTGCTGCTGCGAGACTTCGAATCACTGCTGGAACGGCTGGCGCCTGGTGGTGCCGGCTATCAGCACGACGATTTTGAGCGCCGGCTCGACATCGCCCTCGACGAGCCGGTGAACGGCCACGCGCACTGCCGGCAGCTGCTGCTGACCGGCCACACGACGCTGCTCGTGGAAGAAGGCGAACTGGTTCTCGGCCGCTGGCAGTCCGTGTTCGCCGTCGAGCTGGATGGCCCGCGCCACCGTGAGCTGGCGACGCAGCTCGATGGGGAGTTTGCGGAGGCTGTCGACGAGCGGGACGAAAGTCGTGAGGCACAGCTCGTCGAGCTGGAGCTGTCGCGTCAGCTGCTGGCCGACCCGGACGCTGTCGCTCTGCCGATGCGCCGCCTCATGGAGGCGGGCGGCAAACGCCTTCGCCCCAAGTTGGTGCAGCTGACCGCTCACCTCGGTCCACACTACGAGCCCTTGCGCACCGCCTCGCTGGCCGCTGCTGTCGAGCTCCTGCACAACGCGACACTCATCCACGACGACTACGTCGACGAAAGCACTCACCGGCGCGGCCGGCCCACCGTAGCGGCGGCAGAAGGTGCGGAGCGCGCGATCGCCGTTGGCGACTACTACTTCGCCAAGGCCACCCGGCTCATCGCAGAGATTGGCAACACCGGCGTGACCACCGCGATGGCCGTGGCCCTGGAGGCGGTGTGCGCGTCACAGATCGACGACGTCGCCCAACGAGGCGCCTATCCCGGAGACCGCGCCTCGTACCTGCGAGTCGTGCGCGGGAAGACGGCAGCGCTCTTCGCGGCCGCCTGTGCATCGGGTGCGGCCCTGTCCGACGCGAGCCCCGACGTGGTCCATGCGCTCCACCGATACGGAGAGCTGCTGGGCATCGCGTTCCAGATGGCGGACGACATGGTCGACTTCAGCGCCAGGTCGGGTAAACCAGTCGGCCTCGACATCCGCCAGCGGGTGCTCTCGCTCCCTCTCATCTATGCCGCGGAGGACCGAGAGGTCGGGCCCGAGGTGCGCCGCCTGCTCTCCGCCACGCTTGGCGACGCTGAGGTGAGCCGCGTGGCGGAGCTGGTGACGTCAAGCCATGCGCTCAAACGGGTGGGAGATGAGGCGCGCACGTTGGTCGAAGCTGCCGTGAGCGAGCTCGAAGCGGTCGAGGTCGACGGCTTGCGCTCGACCCTAGTCGGCCTGGCTCGCTCAGCAGTGGACCGAGACTCCTAGCCTAATTCACCTCCCCACTTGTGGGGAGGTCGGCTCCGCTTGCGGAGCCGGGTGGGGAGTAGCAAGCTGCCCAAAACGGGCTAATCGCGAGCCGCACGGGGAAGGATTTTCCCTCCCCCATCGGGGAGAGGGTTAGGTTGAGGAGCTTGAGCTAGCGCAGACCGCCCGACACGATCCCCACCGTACCCGCCCCCAGGCTGGTGTAACTCACGTCTGCCCAGCCCGCCGCCGCGGCCATGTCGCGGAGCTGCTCGGGAGAGCGATACGAGTCGACAGTGTCACTCAGATATCGGTAAGCGGACGGCTGTCCTGACAGCGCGCCCCCGATCGCCGGCAGCAGCAGGCGCAGATACACGCGATACGCGCCGCCGACCGGACCTCTGGCTGGGCGCACGAACTCCAGCACCACTGCCCTGCCACGCGGCTTGAGCACACGGGTCATCTCACACAAGCCGCGGACCGGATCCGCGAGGTTGCGGAGGCCAAAGGCGATGGTGGTCGCGTCGAAGGTCGCGGAATCGAACGGCACGTCGAGCGCATCGCCCTCAATGAACTCGAGCGCCGGGTGGTCGTGGCGCGCGACCTCCAGCATCTTCGGGCTGAAGTCAAGACCGACTACGCGGCCGCCGGGTCCGGCAATTCGGGCCAGCTCGGCCGTGAGCTTGCCTGATCCGCAGGCGAGGTCCAAGGCCGACCCGCCCGCGACCAAGCCGGTCTCGCGCGCCGCCCGCCTGCGCCAGCCGGAGTCGGCACCCACCGACAGGACCGTGTTGACGAGGTCGTAGCGACGGGCGATCTGGTCAAACATGGCCCGCACTGCTGCGGGGTCACGTTCTGAGATGGCTCAGGCCCTTTGCCAGATCGATGCTATGCCCTGGCCAACGCCGATGCACATGGTGGCCAGGCCTTACGCGGCGTCTCGGTGAGCCATCTCCCGCACGAGCGTCCCGACCAACCGCGCTCCGCTGCACCCTAGCGGGTGGCCGAGCGCGATCGCTCCGCCGTTGACGTTGACCAGCTCCTCATCGAGGCCCAAGAGCCTGACGCATGCAAGCGACTGCGATGCGAAAGCCTCGTTGAGCTCGACGACGTTCATGTCGGATGGCTGGAGGCCTGCTTGCTCGAGCGCTTTCATCGACGAGGGGACGGGACCGATGCCCATGTAATCGGGATGGACACCGGCAGCGGCCGCAGCCACAAAGCGTGCCAGCGGCCGCAGGCCGCGCTCCTTTGCCCGTTCCGCCGACATCATCACCAGCGCTGCAGCGCCGTCGTTGAGCGGCGATGAGTTGCCGGCCGTCACCGATCCGTTCTCCGCGAACGCAGCCCGCAGCCGGCCGAGCGCTTCGAGTGAAGTGTCCGATCGCGGGCCCTCGTCCTCAACCAGCCGGACGGGCTCGCCTTTGCGCTGCGGGACGTCGACGGGGACGATCTCCTCCGCCAGCCGGCCTGACTTCTGCGCCGCGATCGCCCTCTGATGGCTGCGCAGCGCAAAGGCGTCCTGGTCCTCGCGCGAAACCTCGTACTTCTGGGCTACACACTCGGCGGTCTCCCCCATCTGCAGCGTCCCGTACATGGCCGCCATTTTGGGATTGACGAGCCGCCAGCCCAACGCCGTGTCGTATGCGGTCTGGGGACCGCGCGGAAAGAGGCTGTCCGGCTTGGGCATCACCCAGGGCGACCTCGTCATGCTCTCGACGCCGCCGGCCACGACGATGTCTGCCGCCCCCACCTGAATCTCGCGAGCGGCGGCGATGGTCGCCTGCATGCCCGACCCGCAGAGCCGGTTCACTGTCTGTCCCGGCACCTCGACTGGAAAGCCCGCGAGCAGCAGCGCCATGCGCGCGACGTTGCGGTTGTCCTCACCAGCTTGGTTGGCGCAGCCGAGGATCACGTCAGAGACATCGCCGGGCTCGACGCCGGCACGCGCGCACGCCTCTTTGACCGCGGCCGCCGCCAGGTCGTCCGGGCGCATGTCTTTGAGCTGGCCGCCGTAGCGACCCATTGGCGTACGCGCGGTAGCGACGACGACAGCGTCCCGGAGCTCCGGCATGGGTTACTTCTTCTGCGCCCTGCGAGCCAGAAATGCCTGCACGCCCTCGACGAATTCTGGGCTCGCCACCTGCGCTTCCTGCAGGTAGGACTCGAACTCCAGCGCATCGTCGTAGGTCGATTCGAGCGCATGGTTGACGGCGCGCTTCGCCCCTGCCATCGCCTGCCGAGGCTGCGCTGCCAGATGGCCGGCGAGCTTGCGCACCTCTTCCTCGAGCCGCTCCTGCGGCACCACGTGGTTGATCACTCCCAGCCGCTCCGCATCGGCCGCCGAAAGCGGTTTGCCGGTGTAGAACATCTCGTACGCGACACCCGTCCCCGCAAGGCGCGGCAGCAGCCAGCTCACGCCGCCATCGGGGGCTAGGCCGATGTTGACGAACGCCTCCATCAGGTAGGCCTCGGGCACGGCGATGCGGATGTCGCAGGCGAGCGCGTAGCTGGCGCCGATGCCCGCCGCTGGTCCGTTCATCGCGCAGATGACGGGCTTGGGCATCGTGCGTAGACGCTGCAGCATCGGCATGTATTCATTGCGAAGGACGTTGCCGACGTCCTCAGGGGTCCTCATACCGCCGGCGCCGACCATCTCGGTCACATCCGCGCCCGAGCAGAAAGCCCGCCCTGTTCCCGTCAGCACCACCACCCGTACTGCGTCGTCGCGTTCGGCCTGCTTGATCGCGTCGCTGAGCTGCTGGCGCGTCAGGGCGCCGATGGCGTTCATCTTCTCGGGCCGGTTGAGGCGGATCCAGGCTACGCCCGCCTCGACCTCGAGCTTCACATGGACATCGACTTCAGTTGCCATGGCTCACCGTCCTCTAAACACGCCTTTTCTCTTCTCCAGGAAGGCTCGCATCCCCTCCTTTTGATCTTCGGTCGAGAAGAGGAAATAGAAGCTCTTGCGCTCCGCCGCGAGCCCCTCGGCAAGCGGGGATTCGAACGCCTTGAGCACTGACTCCTTGGCCATCCGGAGGGCAAGGGGAGGCTTCTCCGCCAACTGTCGCGCGATGCGCTGGGCGACCTGTACGGTCAGCTCGGCCGGGACGACCTTGTTGACCAGCCCCAACTCGCGCGCTCGGCGCGCCGTGATGGGCGCCCCGGAGAGCATCGCCTCCATAGCTGCGTACTTACCGGCGGTGCGCGGCCAGCGCTGAGTTCCGCCGGCGCCCGGGATGATCCCGAGATTGATCTCGGGCTGGCCGAAGCGCGCGGAGTCGCCGGCGACGATGAGGTCGCACATGAGGGCCAGCTCACAGCCACCGCCCAGCGCGTACCCGTTGACGGCGGCGATGAGCGGCTTGGTGAAGGAGGCAATCCCCGCCCAGCGGCCGGTCTGGTCACGCTCGAGCTGCTCGACAGCCGTTCGCTCCGCCATGTCGCTGATGTCGGCGCCGGCGGCGAACACTCGCGGACCTCCTGTCAGCACCACGGCGTGCACGTTCGGGTCGGCGTCGAGCTCGCGCAGGGCGGCGTTAACCTCGCGGATCAGCTCCGGGCTCAGCGCGTTGAGGACCTTGGGCCGGTTCAGGGTGAGGGTTGCGATCGGTGGCTCGATCTCGACAGTAATGAACTCGTACCCCATCGCAGCTATCATCGGCCATGTGGGGACGGAAACGCTTCGGGACTCTTATGGGCGGGTCGCCGACGACCTGCGGATCTCGATCACCGACCGCTGCAACTTCCGCTGCATCTACTGCATGCCCGCCGAGGGGCTGAAGTGGCTGAAGCGCGAGGACCTCCTCAGATTCGAGGAGATCGCGCGGCTGGCCCGCCTCTTCGTCGAGCGGTATGGGGTGCGCACCATTCGCATCACCGGGGGGGAGCCGCTGGTCAGGGTGAAGGTGGAGGAACTGGTGGCGATGATCAACGCGATCGACCCCAGCCTCGACATCACGATGACCACGAACGGCGTGCTGCTGCGCGAGAAGGCGCGCCTCCTCAAGGACGCAGGGCTGAAGCGCATCAACATCTCGCTGGACACGCTGCACATTGACCGCTTTCACGAGATCGCTCGCAGCGACGCTTTCACTCGCGTCATGGACGGCATCGACGCGTCGCGAGAAGCCGGACTCTGGCCGATCAAGCTCAACATGGTGGTCATGGCGGGCAAGAACGACGACGAGGTCGTCGACTTCGCCCGGCTGGCCCGCGAGAAGGGCTACGAGGTGCGCTTCATCGAGTTCATGCCGCTCGATGGCGACAACATCTGGACCAACGAACAGGTGGTGCCGAGCCGCCGCATTCAAGAGCAGATCGAAGACCTGTTCCCGCTCGTGCCCGTCGCCGATCCGCGGCCGGGCCCGGCCACCCGGTTCCGTTTCGCCGACGGCGCGCCCGGGGGTGTCGGCTTCATCTCGTCGGTGAGCCAGGCGTTCTGCACGACGTGCAACCGGATTCGCTTGACCGCGGAGGGCGGCCTGCGCACCTGCCTGTTCTCGCTTCAGGAGACCGCACTTCGCGACCTCATCCGCTCGGGCGCTTCCGACGATCACCTGGGCCGGGTCATCGAAGCTGCCGTCTGGCACAAGGAGGAGGGCCACCTCATCAACCAGCCCGGCTTCGTGAAGCCGGCGAAAAGCATGTCACAGATAGGCGGGTGATCCGGGAGCTCGCTGCCGGGGAAACGCACCTCGCGTACAAGGCCATGCTGGAGCTGCGGCCGCACATCGGCTCTGCGACCGAGTTCGCCACTCGCGTCGACGCCGTGCAGCGGCCGGAGGGCTACCGGCTGGTGGGGTCCTTCAGCGAAGGCGACGAACAGGCCGCCGGCGCCGCCGGGTTTCGGGTGCTGCACTACATCGCCTGGGGCCACGCCCTGTACTGCGACGACCTCACGACTCGGCCCGAGCATCGCGGTCACGGCCACGCCGGCCAGCTCCTGGACTGGATGATCGAGGAGGCTCGGCGCCTCGGCTGCGGTGAGTTCCACCTCGACTCAGGCGTCGGCCCGGATCGCACCGATGCCCACCGCCTCTACTTCAACAAGCGGATGCGTATCTCCTCCCACCATTTCTCGCGGCCTGTGCGACCGTAAGCTAGCCTCGTGCTGCGGCCAGAGGAAGCCCAACGCCCATTCACCGTCACTGAGCTCGCGAACGAGATACGCCGCGAGCTCCGCCCGCTCGTTGCGGTGCTCCTGAAGGGCGAGGTCAGCGGCATGAAGCGCGGGGCGAAGGGTCACTACAGCTTCACGATCAAAGATGGCCAGAGCCTGCTGGAAGGCTTTCTGTTCGCCGACGACGCGCGGCGTGTGACCACACTGCCCGAAGACGGCCAGGAATTCATCTTTCGCGGCCGCGTGGATTTCTGGCCCCAATACGGACGCGTTCGTTTCGTCGTCGATCAGATCGAGTTCGACGACGTCGGCAAGCTCCGCGCCCGACTCGAGGAGCTCAAGCGCCGGCTCGAGGCGGAGGGCGCGTTTGAGCCGGGACGCAAGCGGCACCTGCCGTTCTTGCCGCGCGCGGTCGCGCTCATCACCTCGCCAACGGGTGCGGTCATACATGACCTCCAGGAGACGATCTGGGAGCGCTATCCCAACATGGAGGTGGTCGTCTACCCGGTCCAGGTCCAGGGAGCCAATGCACCCGCCAGCGTCGCTCTCGCGCTGCGCCGCTGCAACCTGGAGTCGCTCGCGGACGTGGTCGTCGTGGCGCGCGGAGGTGGCAGCTTCGAGGAGCTCTACGCTTTCAATACCGAGCCGGTCGCCCGGGCGATTCTCAACTCAATGATCCCGGTCGTGACGGCGCTGGGCCACACCTCCGACCGCACCGTGGCGGACATGGTCGCCGACGCCGAGTGCCGCACGCCGACCGAGGCTGGTGCGCGCGTGGTGCCTAAGAAATCAGAGCTCCTGGCCCAGCTTCACGAGCGTGCACGGCGTCTCGACCGTGAGACGGGCGTGCGGGTGGCGCGAGAGGTGGAACGCATGGTGATCAGGAGGCAGCGCCTCGCCCAGGTCCTGCCCAGCCTCGTACGCATGAGGGTGGAGCGCCTTGCCCGCTGCCGGGCCGAGCTTGCCCGTCTGAGCCCGATCCAGCA
>WNFB01002023.1_pt1 | contig 17556 bp, 7 predicted proteins | sample 5400501 | NCBI WGS metagenome assembly WNFB01 (sample SAMN13153341, study PRJNA577476) | soil metagenome | isolation source: 200 cm saprolite under Douglas fir tree site 2 hole 1 | place: USA:California | collected 2015-04-18 | reverse complement strand
GCCGCTTCGTGCGCACCGTCGCCGTGCTCCCCGACGGGCTCATCGTGAAGGACGCGACCGTCGACATCTCGCTCGCCGGGATCTTCCTCTTCGGCCTGCTGCCGGCGGATGACCCGCGCGTCGTCTCGACCATGCGCGCGATCGAGGAGCGGCTCACGGTGAAGACGCCGATCGGCGGCGTCGCGCGCTACGAGAACGACTACTACTTCCAGATCTCGCAGGACGTGGCCAACGTCCCGGGCAACCCGTGGTTCATCAGCACGCTCTGGCTGGCGGAGTGGTACATCGCCACCGCGCGCACCGCCTCGGACCTCGAGAAGCCACGAGCGCTCCTCGACTGGTGCCGCACAAAGGCGCTGCCCTCGGGCGTGCTCGCGGAGCAGGTCCACCCATACACCGGCGAGCCGCTCTCGGTCTCGCCGCTCACCTGGTCGCATGCCGCGTTCGTGAGCGCGGTGCAGCACTACACGCGCGCGTCGGCCGCGATCCGCAGCGGGCTGCGCGACCGCGCCGCTCGCTCCGGCGAGGCGATCGCGTGAGAGCGCTCAGGCGGTATCTCGTGATCGCCTCGGTGGTGCTCGCGGCGTGTGGCGGCGCTGGCTCGGTCGGTCCCGATCCGTCGACGGGCGGAGGCTGCGGGACGAAGGCGGTCTTCATCCTGGCCAATCCCGGCGGGCTCACCTGCCTCGACGACGCCGGTCGCTCCGTCGGCAAGGTCGTGAAGCTGCCCGATCAGAGCGCGCCCTCCACCCCGGCGATCCACCCATCGGGCACGGCGTTCGCGTTCGCGCTGACGCAGCAGCCCGACCCGAAGCGCGGCTTCGGCTCCGATATCTACATCGTCAATCTCGACGGCACGAGCCTCAAGCCGATCGTGCAGCACGAGGACAACAACGTCTTCTACGCCAGCCCGCGCTTCGACTCCAGCGGCAACGTGCTCTACGTCCACCGCCGCGCGGCGATCATCACCAACGGCTCGTACGCCGGGAACGAGGACAGCCTCGAGCGCATCGACCTGCGTACTGGACAGCGCACGCGTCTCTTGAAGGACGGGGCCGACTCGACCATCAGCCCGGACGGCAAGACCATCGTGTTCGTGCACTTGAAGGACAGCCAGATCGATTCGCTGTGGCGCGCGGACATCGACGGGAGCAACGCCGGGCCGTTCCTCAAGACGAGGGACGCGTTCTGGTACCTGCAGGCGCCGCGCTTCTCACCCAGCGCGTGCCAGCTCGTGTTCTCCGCCGCCGGCCATACCGTGAGCAAGGCGACTGGCGGCGGTCGACTGGCTCACCTCAGCATCCCGTCGGACCTGTTCATGGTGCCGTGCGACGGCTCGTCGGTGAAGGCGGTCGGCCAGACCGGCGACGACGTCGTGCCGGCGTGGTCCCCCGACGGCGCGCGCATCGCGTACGTCGGGTCGGGCGGCTTCTTCGTCCTGGACATCGCGAGCCAGAGCACGCGCACCATCGCCCAGGGGCAGGACTTCTTCTTCGGCGACCTCGTCTGGCTCAAGTAGCGCCGGCGCGACCCGATCGCGTCACCCTCGCGGCCTTCGTCACGGTGATCTTCATCGGCGGGTCGAACTTCGTCGCGGTACGTTTCAGCAACGCCGAGCTGCCGCCGTTCTGGGGCGCGACGATCCGCTTCGTGCCGGCGGCGGCGTTGTTCGTTGTCGCGATGGCGGTCTGGCGTGTCCCCATACCGCGCGGCGTGGCGCTCGTCGGCGCGGTCCTCTACGGCGCGATCAACTTCGGTCTTGGCTACGCGACCGCGTACTTCGGTCTCCAGCAGGTGAACGCGGGCACCGCCTCGGTGATCCTGGCGACGCTGCCGCTCTTCACCGTCGTCCTCGCGGTCGTCCATGGCCTCGAACGACTCCGGCCGCGACCGCTCGTCGGCGCTCTCATCGCCCTGATGGGGATCGGGATCATCTTCTTCGACGAGCTGCGCGCGGACGTCGCGCCGATCTACCTGGGTGCGATCGTTCTGAATGCCGCCGCTGCGGCCGAGGGCGCCGTGATCGTGAAACGCTTCCCACGGACCCACCCCGTTGCCACGAACGCGGTCGGCATGCTCGTTGGCGCGGCGATCCTGTTCGGCCTCTCGCTCCTGCTCGGCGAGGCCCATCCGTTCCCGCAGCGCATGGACACGCAGATCGCGGTCCTCTATCTCGCGACGGTCGGCTCGGTCGGCCTCTTCGGGCTCATCCTCTTTGTGATCGGGCGCTGGCGGGTGAGCGCCGCGAGCTACGCGCTCGTCGTCGCCCCGCTCGTCGCTGTGTCGCTTGGCGCGCTCCTGCGCGGTGAGCCCATCGGTTTCGCCTTCGTCATCGGCGCGGCAATCGTCGCGGCCGGTGTGTACGTCGGCGCGCTCGCGCCTTCAGGCGCTGGGCGGGAGGCGGAAGCCGGCTAGCGCGGGCTCGCCGCGCAGCTTCGCGAAGCCGGGCTTGATCCTGTCGTAGATGATCGCGAGGCGCTCGTCGTAACCGACGAACGCGGACTTCATCGCGTTGATCGTGAGCTTCTCGACGTCCGCAAGATCGATGCGGTGCGCCTCGGAGAGGCGCCGGAATTCCTCCGAAAGCGTGATGTTCGACATCAGGCGGTTGTCGGTGTTCACGGTCACGCGGAAGCGCTGCGCAAGGAAGTGCTTGATGGGGTGCGCCTCGATCGACGGCGCCGCGCCGGTGTCGACGTTGCTCGAAGGGCACAGCTCGAGCGGGATGCGCTTATCGCGGATGTAGGTCGCGAGCGGTCCCAGCCCGGCCACCTTGCCCTCCACGATCGTCGCTTCGCGCCTGGGGGCCCCTACCCCCATATCCTCGATGAGCCGCACGCCGTGCCCGATGCGGTGCGCGCCACAGACCTGGATGGCCTGCCAGATCGAGGGCGGGCCGAACCCCTCCCCCGCGTGGATCGTGATCGAGAAGTTCTCGCGGTGGCAGAGCTGGAACGCGGGGAGATGCTTCTCCGGCGGATAGCCCGCCTCCTCCCCGGCGATGTCGAACCCGACGACGCCCCGCTCGCGATTCGCGATCGCGAGCTGCGCCATCTCGAGCGAGTCGGTCCGGTCGCGCATCGCGCAGACGATCTGGCGGAGGGTGATCGGGTACCGGCGCTCGGCGCGCTGGAAACCGCGACCGACCGCGTCGACGACCTGCTGGAGCGCCAACCCCCGCTGGGTCGAGAAGATCGGGGCGTAGCGGCTCTCCGCGTAGACGACGCCGTCGCGCGCCAGGTCCTCGCCGCACTCGTACGCGATTCGCTCGATCGCCTCGGGCGTCTGCATGACCGCGATGGTGTGCGCGAAGCCGCGCAGGTAGAGCGCGAGCGAGCCGGAGGCCGCGCTGGCGTGGAACCAGCGCGCCAGCTCCTGCTCATCGGTCGTCGGCAGGCCGGTGTAACGAAGATCGCGGGCGAGCTCGATGACCGTCGCCGGGCGCAGCCCGCCGTCGAGGTGATCGTGGAGGAGCACCTTTGGCGCGGCGCGGAGCGTCTCGAGTGGGAGCACCGGCCGTCATGATGCGCCACCACTCAGAGCCGCGGCGGCTGCCTCCCGGATGACATCCGGCGCGCCACCGCGATGACTTTCGCCGTGCCACGACGACCGCATACGATGCCCGCGGGGAGGGTCGATGGCGAAGGCGGTAAAAGCCGGCAGAGCGCTCGAAGGCGAGCTCGCGCTCGTCAGGGAGCAGATGGCCGCCGTGGCGGACGTGCTGACGGCCATGGGACGGGCCAGCGGCGATCCGCAGCCGGTCTTCCAGGCGATCCTCGAGCACGCTGGGAAGCTTTGCGACGCCGATCGCGCGACGATCGCTCTGCGCGAGGGTGACCGCGTCGTCGTGAAGGCGTTCTGGAACATCCCGCAAGCCGCGATAGACGACTTCATACGCAATCCCTTCCCAGTCGATCGCACGAGCGCGGTCGGCCGCGCGATCGTCGAAGGCCGCACACTCGCGTGGGACGACATCAGGCTCGATAAGGGACTCTCCGCAAGAGCGCAGAGCACGCGCGCCATCAACGAGTCCCGGAGCGTCCTGACCGTGCCCCTCCTCCGGGACGGCGCCGCGATCGGCGCGATCAACCTGCGGCGTACGGAGATGCGTCCTTTCAGCAAGGCGGAGATCGCGCTCGTCGAGACGTTCGCGGCGCAGGCGACCATCGCGATCGAGATCGTGCGGCTCGGGCGCGAGACAAAAGTAGCGCTCGAGCACCAAACGTCCGTCGCCGACGTGTTGAGGGTGATCAGCACATCAACGGGTGATGTGACGCCCGTCTTCGATGCGATCGCGCGGTCCGCCGCGGAGCTCTGTCGCGCCGACGACGCCGTCGTCCAGCTCGTGGACGGCGACGATTACGTGGTCGTCGCCTCGCAGGGACTCCACGCCGAGCGTTTCGCGGTCGGCGCACGTCAGCCCCTGGCGTCCAAGAACATGTTCGCGCGGGCGATCCGAGAGAGGCGGCTCATTCACCATGCCGACGCGCGAGCGCTCGACGTCTCTGACAGCGATAAGTGGCTCACGCGCCTGACCGTCCCAATCATCAAGGACGACCAGCCCATCGGGGTGTTGGGCCTCTCTCGCGAGGCAGCGGGGGGCTTCAGCGGCCCCGAGGTCGAGCTCGTGAAGACCTTTGCGCAACAGGCCGGGATAGCCATCGAGAACGTGCGCCTTTTCAATGAGACGAAGGAGTCGCTGGAGCGCCAGACCGCGATCGCAGAGATCCTGCGCGCGATCGCCGCCTCGCCCTCGGATGAACGCCCGGTCCTGCAGACGATCGCGGAAAGCGCCGCGCGCTTCTGCGGCGCCCAAGACGCGTCGGTCCTGCTCGCTCGTGGAGAGGTGCTCGAGGTCGCGGCTCACTTTGGCCCGATCTCCACGCTTCCGGGCGTTCCGCTGAGGCTGGAGCGCACGGCCCTCAGCGGGCGCGCGATCCTCGACCGGCGCACCTACCACGTCGCCGATGTCCTGGGCCCCGAAGGCGATGAGTTCCCACAGGCTCGAGCTCGCGCGTCGGAGGTGGACCAACGGGCTTTGCTCGCGACGCCGCTCCTCCGCGAGGGCGTTGCGATCGGCGTGGTCCTGCTGCGCAAGAACGAGCCCGTAGCGTTCACACCGAACCAGATCCAGCTCGTCGAGGCGTTCGCCGCGCAGGCGGCGATCGCCATCGAGAACGTGCGCCTGTTCAACGAGACGAAGGAAGCGCTCGAGCGACAGACGGCGACGAGCGATGTTCTCAAAGTGATCAGCGGGTCGGCCTTCGATCTGCAGCCCATCTTCGAATCGCTCATCGAGAAGGCCGTCCGGCTCGGCGGCGCGGATAACGGTTCGATCGTTCGCCGGCAAGGCGACGAGTTCGTCTATACGGCGCACGTCGGGAAGTTCGAAGAGTCGGATCCCCTTGGTGAACAGCTTCGCCATCCAGCAACGCGGAGCGACATCCCGTGGAAGATCGGACCGAGTGGAGACCAAGTGACCGGACGCGTGCTCCTGGAGGGGCGCACCGTCCACATCCCGGACATCGTCGCCGATCGCGAGTACGTCCTGCGCACTGGTCAGAGTGCGAAGGTCCGGGCGATCCTCGGAGTGCCGATCCTGCGCGGACGCGATCTCGTCGGCATCATCATCCTCCGCCGCGCCGACCCTGGGCCTTTCGACGAGAAGAAGATCGAACTCGTCGAATCATTTGCATACCAAGCCGCCATCGCGATAGAGAACGCGCGCCTCTTCAACGAGACCCGCGAAGCACTCGAGCGCCAGACGGCGATCAGCGAGATCCTCCGAGTCATCTCGAGCTCGCACACGAGCGAGCAGCCCGTGCTCGACGCGATCGCCGAGAGCGCACGCCTCTATTGCGGCGCCGAGGACGCGGTCGTCGGCATCGCCGACGGACAAACGATGTCGGTGCGCGCGCATTCCGGTCCGCTCTCACCGCCCGAAGGACTGTTCGCGATCGATCGGACGACCGTCACCGCACGGTCGATGGTCGACGCGAAGACCGTGCATGTCGCCGACATCCAGGCAGAGGCCGAGGAGTATCCGGTCGGCAGCGCGCAGGCGAAGAAGTCCGGTCAGCGGACCACGCTCGCGACGCCACTGCTCCGGCAGGGCATGGCGATCGGCGCGATCCTCCTGCGTCGCTCCGAGGTCCGCCCCTTCAGCGAGCGCCAGATCGACTTACTGCGCACGTTCGCCGATCAGGCCGTCATCGCGATCGAGAACGTGCGCCTCTTCAACGAGACGAAGGAGGCGCTTAGCCGGCAGACCGCGATCGCTGACGTTCTCGGCGCGATATCCAATTCGCCAACGGACGTGGAGCCCGTGCTCGAGACAATCTCCCGCAGCGCGGCGCGCATCTGCAACGCGAATTACGCGGGCGTCATGCTTCTCGTGGACGACGTGCGCCTCGTAGCGCATCAAGTCGTCCGGCCCAGCGGCGGCCCGCCGGTGACCGGCCAGCCGTTCCCGCTCGAAGGGTCCGTGAGTGGTCGTGCGATTCGCGAGCTTCGTGTGATCTCGGTCGACGACCTCGTCGCGACCGACGAGTATCCCGGGACCAGACAGAGTGGGCGCGACACCAATGATCCCTCACGGTCGGCGTTAGCGGTCCCACTCGTGCGGCAGGGCCGCGCGATCGGGACGATCTTCCTGCGTCGCGGAGAGGTGAGACCGTTCACCGCGAGCGAGATCGACATTGTGCGCACGTTCGCCGATCAGGCCGTCATCGCGATCGAGAACGTGCGCCTCTTCAACGAGACGAAGGAGGCGCTCGAGCAGCAGACCGCGACGAGCGAGGTGCTGGCCACCATCAGCCGGGCACGCGGCGACGTGGCTCCGGTCCTTCAGACGATCGTCGAGTCTGCGCTGACGCTGTGCAACGGCGACCATGCCGGGTTCTTCAGGCGCGACGGCGACCGCGGTGTGCTCGAGGTGACGGCTGGCGACTGGCATGGGATGCGAGCGAAGGGCGCGCTCGCTGAGCTGTCGCGTTTGGGCTGGGCGGGGCGCGCCATGAGCGAAGGGCGGACCCAACACGTTCGCGACATCCTTGATCCCGAAGCCCTCGAACAATTCCCAATGCTGGCCGAGCCGGAACAGCAGTGGAGCCGATCCCGCCTTCTCGTTCCGGTCGTGCGTGCCGGTGAGGTCCTCGGAGCGATCCGGCTCGGGCGGGCGCAGCCCGGCGGTTTCTCAGAGCGCGAGATCGCGCTTCTCGAGTCGTTCGCCGACCAAGCTGCGATCGCCATCGAGAATGTTCGCCTGTTCAACGAAACACATGAGTCGCTCGAGCGACAGACCGCGCAAGCCGCGGTGCTGCGCGCGATCGCGGGCTCGCCTACCGACGTGGAGCCCGTGCTCGACGCGATCGCCGAGAACGCGGCGCGCTTCGCGGGCGCGCCGAACGTGTCGGTCGTAATCATCGAAGGCCAGCTGCTCCGGCCCGTGTCGTCATACGGCCCGATGCCCTACCTGTCGACACCGCTGCGCATGGAGCGGACGTCAGTCGCGGCGACGGCCATCCTTGATCGAAGGACGATCGTGGTCGGCGACCTCCTCGGCCCAGAGGGCGAAACGTTCCCGCAGGCGCGCGAGCGCGCGAACGTGCAAGGCCAGCGAAGCATGCTCGCGGTCCCACTCGTCCGGGAGAACGTCGCGCTCGGGGCGATCGTGCTGCGAAAGGTCGAGGCGAACGGCTTCGACGAGAAGCAGGTCAAGCTCGTCGAGATCTTCGCCGACCAGGCGGTCATCGCGATCGAGAACGTCCGGCTCTTCAACGAGACGAACGAGTCGCTCGAACGTCAGACCGCGACGGCCGAGATCCTGAAGGTGATCAGTCGGTCAACGACCGACGTGCAGCCAGTCCTGGAGACCGTGATGGAGAACGCGGTCCGCCTCTGCAACGCGGATGTCGCGTGGCTCATGCGCCTCGATGGCGACGTCGGTCTGTACCCACCAGCGGCTTCCTACGGGATCCCACCCGAGCGCGCCGATCAGCTTTGGGGCGCGACGGGACGTGAGTCCAGCCGTCGCGGTCCGCGCCCCCGGTCGCTCGTCGGGCGGGTGCTGGCGGAGCGGCAGAGGGTCCATGTGATCGACATCCGTGGGGACCCCTCCGTGGCGGACTCGGGCGTGTCGCTGCCGTTGGGCGGCCGAAGCGCACTCGCTGTGCCGATGCTCCGACAGGGCATCCCGATTGGCGTCATCGTCCTCCTCCGCCGCGAGGTCAGCCCGTTCTCGGATCGCCAGATCGAGCTGGTCACAACGTTCGCCGACCAGGCAGTCATCGCGATCGAGAACGTAAGGCTCTTCAACGAGACGAATGAGTCGCTCGAGCGGCAGACCGCGGTCGCCGACGTCCTCAAGACGATCAGCCAGACGACGTTCGACCTCCAGGCGGTCTTCGACGTCGTCGTCGAGAACGCGACGAAGCTCTGCCGCGGCGATTTCGGCTACCTCTTCCGGCGCGAGGGTGACGTCTTCCGGATGGTCGCCTACGCCGGCGGCAACGCAGCGCTCGTCGACTACGAGCGGGCGCACCCGACGGCGATCGACTCCAGGACGCTCATCGGTCGCGTCGCGCTGACCCGGGCCCTGGTGCACATCCCGGATCTCTTCACCGACCCTGACTACGTCTGGCCGACGAACATCGAGAACGAGGTGCACACCGTCACGGCCGTCCCGATCTTCAGCGGCGGCGAGGTCGTCGGCGCCATCGGGGCGGGACGCTTCCGGGTCGAGCCGTACACCGCGGAAGAGCTGCGCCTGTTCGAGACGTTCGCCGACCAGGCCGCGATCGCGATAGAGAATGCGCGTCTCTTCAACGAGACGAAGGAATCCCTCGCGCAGCAGACCGCGGTGAGCGAGGTCCTCGCGTCGATCAGTGGCGCGGCATTCGATCTCGATGCGGTCTTCAGGACGGTGCTCGAGCGAGCGCGCGACCTCTGCGAGGCCGATCACGCCATGGCGGTGCGGCGCGACGGCGCCGCGTTTCAACTGGTCGCCTACAGCGGCGGGTCGGCGGCGATGGAGGAGAACTTCAGGGCGCAGATCGCCAGCGGCCCATTCCGCTTCGGACCGGGTGACGAGGACGCCGTCACAACGAGGCGCACCGTCCACCTGTCCGGTCTGGACCTGGAGACGCTTCCGAAGTGGGGGTTCACGTACACCACCGGAAGCCGGACCCGCCTCGCGGTCCCGCTGGTCCGCGACCAGGCGGTCCTTGGACTGATCATCCTCGCGAAGGCGTCGCCTGACGGGTTCACGCCGCGTCAGATCGACGTCGTTGAGACCTTCGCCAAGCAAGCGGTGATCGCGACGGAGAACGTCCGCCTGTTCAACGAAACGAAGGAGGCCCTCGAGCGGCAGACCGCGACCGCGGAGGTCCTCCAGGTCATCTCCTCGTCGCCAACCGACATCCAGCCGGTCCTCGACGCCATCGCCCGCAGTGCCGCGCGCTACTGCGCGGCGAACGACACGTCGGTGGCGCTGATCAGCGGTGACTCGTGGCAGATCACGGCGAGCGCCGGTGAGCTACCGCCGGACTCCGCGCCTCGATCCCTGGACCGCGGCTACGTGGACGTGCGCGCGATGCTGGAGCGTCGCACGATCGCGCTCACCGACATCCAGGCCTCGACCGAGTATCCAGAGGGAGCGGCGATGGCGGGCATGCTGGGCGTCCGCGCGATCGCGGTTGCGCCGATGATCCGCGGCGATCACGCGGTCGGCGCGATCGCGCTGCGTCGGCAGGAAGCGGTGCCGTTCACTGACCTGCAGCTGGAGCTCCTACAGACCTTCGCCGCGCAGGCCGCGATCGCGGTCGAGAACGTGCGTCTCTTCAACGAGACGAAGGAGTCGCTCCAGCAGCAGACCGCCATCGCCGACATCCTTCGCGTCATCTCGTCGTCGCCCACTGATACCCAACCCGTACTCGAAGCGGTGGCGCAGAGTGCGACGAAGTTCGCGGCCGCGGAGGACGCCGCCGTCCTGTTGATACGCGACGGTCAGCTCGTGCCGGTCTCGCACCACGGCCCTATCCCGATGCCGATGGGGGTCCCGCTGGATCGGGACTCCGTGTCCGGCCGAGCGGCTCTCGAGGTACGGACCGTGCACGAGACGGACGTGACCGCCAGCGACGAGTATCCGCAGAGCAAGAGCGCTGGCATCGAAGATGGCCAACGGACCGTCCTCGCGGCGCCGCTGGTGCGGAGTGGCAAGGCGCTCGGCGTCATCGTCATGCGCCGTCGCGAGGCACGCCCGTTCACCGAACGGCAGATCGAGCTCGCGCAGACGTTCGCGAATCAGGCGGCGATCGCGCTCGAGAACGTTCGGCTGTTCAACGAGACGAAGGAGTCGCTCGAGCAGCAGACCGCCATCAGCGACGTGCTGCGTGTCATCAGCCGCTCCGCGTTCGATCTTCAGCCCGTCCTGGACACGCTCGTCGCGAACGCCGCACGGCTGTGCGACGCCGATCTCGCGTGGCTGCGAGGCGTCGAGGACGGCGGGTTCGTACCGATCGGCGCAAATCACGCCCGCATCGAAGCGTTGGAGGACCGCTTCCCTAAGGTGCGCGTCGGCGAGAACCCGAATCCGAAGAGCGTCGTCGGCCGCGCGCTTGCCGCGCGCTCGCCGCAGCAGTGGTCCGATGTGACGACCGACCCGGCACTCGTCGAGGCGTCACGCTTCGTCAGGGAGACCGGATCGCGCTCCGTGGTCGCCGTACCGCTCATCCGCGAGGAGTCGGTCGTTGGCGTCATGGTCGTCTCACGCGTCGATGTGCGTCCGTTCAGCGCGCGGCAAGTGCAGATCCTCGAAACGTTCGCCGACCAGGCCGCCATCGCGATCCAGAACGTGCGCCTCTTCACCGAGACGGCACAGGCGCTCGAGCGGCAGACCGCAACCGGCGAGGTCCTGCAGGTGATCTCCTCGTCACCCACCGACGTCCAGCCGGTGCTCGACGCGATCGCTCGTAGCGCCGCGCGCTACTGCTCGGCGATGAATGCCTCCGTCGCCCTGGTCCGGGACGAGACCTGGCAGGTCGTCGCGCATGCCGGCGACATCCCGGCCGACTCCGTGCCGCGGAGCCTCTCCAGCGCGCACGTGAACGCGGCGGCGATCCGCGATCGGCGCGTCATCAGCATCGCGAATCTGCAGGAGTCCACCGATTACTCGCAGGGCGCTGACGTAGCCCGGACGCTCGGGTTCAAGGCGATCGCGGTCGCGCCGATGGTCCGCGGCAACCGCGCAGTCGGCACGATCTCGCTGCGCCGTGCCGACGCCGTGCCGTTCAACGAACGCGAACTCGAGCTTCTTCAGACGTTCGCGGCGCAAGCGGCGATCGCCGTCGAGAACGTGCGGCTCTTCAACGAGACAAAGGAGTCACTCGAACAGCAGACGGCGATCAGTGACGTGCTCAAGACGATCAGCCAGACGGTCTTCGACCTCGAGCCGACGCTCCAAGCGGTCGTCGAGAACGCCGCGCGGCTCGTCGACGCAGACGTCGCCTGGATAACTCGACGGGTCAGCGACGACATGTACGTTTGGGGTGCGCGTTGGGGTCGCACGAAGGAGCTTGAGGAGCGTCTGCAGCCATCCGATATCCAAGATCCATTTCGCGGGGAGCGGCTCATGGCTGACGGCTCGCTGATGTCACGCATCTATTTGGAGCGCAGCACAGTTTCGATAGTCGACGTGAACGACGAACGCGATCTGCTCGAGCGATCCCGGATCGTGAGGGCCTCAGCGTCCCGCTCGGTCGTCGGAGTGCCGATCCGGGGTGAGGACGAGATGCTCGGAGCGTTCATCCTGGGCCGCGTAGAGGTCAGGGCCTTCACGCAACGCGAGATTCAACTCATCGAGACGTTCGCTGATCAAGCAGCGATCGCGATCCAGAACGTGCGGCTGTTCAATGACATCCAGCAGAAGAGCCGCGAGCTCGAGGTCGCGAACCGGCACAAGAGTGAGTTCCTCGCGAACATGAGCCACGAGCTGCGCACGCCGCTCAACGCGATCATCGGGTTCTCCGAGGTGCTGCTGCAAGGCATCTTCGGCGACGTCAACCAGAAGCAGCGCGAGTACCTCGACGACGTGCTCTCGTCGGGCAAGCACCTGCTTCTACTCATCAACGACATCCTCGACCTGTCGAAGATCGAGGCCGGGCGCATGGAGCTCGAGCCCTCGACGTTCTCGCTCACAGTCGCGCTCGACAGCGGTCTGACGATCGTTCGGGAGCGTGCGTCGCGCCATGGGATTGCCCTGTCCGCGGTGCTCCCGAAGGACCTGCCGCCGATCGAGGCCGACGAGCGCAAGGTGAAGCAGATCCTCTTCAACCTGCTCTCGAATGCCGTGAAGTTCACGCCCGACGGCGGACGTGTGGACGTTCGTGCGCGCGCGGAGAACGGCGAGGTGCGCGTCGATGTGCAGGATACCGGCATCGGCATCGCACCCGAAGACCAGGCACGCGTCTTCGAGGAGTTCCAGCAGGTGGGCCGTGAGCGCTCGCGTGAGGGCACCGGTCTCGGGCTCACCCTATCGAAACGCTTCGTCGAGCTGCATGGCGGACGGATCTCGGTCGAGAGCACGCCCGGCAAAGGCAGCACGTTCTCCTTCACACTCCCCCTGCGGCGCCCGGTGGAGGTGAAGGGTTGAGCGATCTCATCTTGCTGGTCGAGGACAACGACAAGAACATGAAGCTCGCGCGCGATCTCCTGCAGTACCACGGCTTCGCTACGGTCGAGGCCACGAACGCCGAGGACGGCATCGCGCTCGCCCGCGAGAAGAAGCCAAAGCTCGTGCTGATGGACATCCAGCTGCCGGGAATGGACGGCGTGAGCGCCCTCGAGCATCTGCGCAAGGATCCAGCGACCTCCGCGATCCCGATCGTCGCGATGACCGCGTCGGTGATGAAGGAGGACCGGGAGCGCTTCGACAAGGCCGGCTTCGACGGATTCATCACCAAGCCGATCGACGTGCGCGCGTTCCCGCAGCAGGTGCGCGACGCCGTCGCGCGCGGCCGCGTGTGAGCTCTAGGCCCAAGGTCCTCGCGGTCGACGACACGCCGGAGAATCTCCGGCTGGTCGAGGCGCTCCTCGTGCCCCAGGGCTACGACGTCGTCACCTCTTCGTCGGGGAAGGAGGCGCTCGCGCTGCTCCCAGAGGAGAAGCCGGATCTGCTGCTCGTCGACATCGTGATGCCCGAGATGAACGGCTACGAGGTGACAAAGGCGGTGCGGGCGGATGCGGCCTGGCGCCACGTGCCGGTGATCATGATCACCGCGACCGGCGGCGCGGACCTGGTGCGCTCCCTCGAGGCCGGCGCCGATGACTTCGTGTCCAAGCCGTTCGACAAGAACGAGCTCCTGGCGCGCGTGAAGTCCCTGATCCGCGTGAAGAGCTACCACGACGACCTAGCCGACGCACTCGACCGGCAGACCGCGATCGGCGACGTGCTCAAGGAGGTCGGCAAAGCCACGCGCGACGCCGAGCCCGTCTTCAAAGCCGTCATCGATCATGCGCAGCGTCTCTGTCGCGCGGACAACGTCGGCCTGTATCGCCGCGAGGGTGACCTGTTCCACTTGGTCGCCAACAGCACAAGCATGCCCACCTTCAGGGAGTACGCGCGTGCGCATCCGCAGAGCCTGAGCGCGACCGGCGTCGTCGGGCGCGTCGCGCGTCTCGGCCAGACCGTCCTCATCCCCGACATCGACGCCGACCCTGACTATCCGATCGAGTCGCGCGATCGACTACGCGTCGACATTCCGGCGAAGCAACTCCTCGGCGTGCCTCTCCTGCTCGACGGCGCGGTCATTGGAGTCATCTCGCTGGTCTGGGCCGAGAGCCGGCCGGTACCCGATCGAGAGGTACAGCTCGTCCAGACATTCGCGGATCAGGCCGCCCTCGCGGTGAACAACGTGCGTCTCTTCCAGACCGTCGAGCGCCAACGCGAGGAGCTCTCGCGCTATCTGTCGCCGCAGATCGGCCAGCTCATCACGAGCGAGGAGGGCAAACGGCTCCTCGATGGGCACCGCCGCGCCGTGACCGTGGTGTTTTGCGACCTGCGTGGCTTCACGCCATTCTCCGAGACGGTCGAGCCCGAGGAGGTCCTCGGTGTCCTGCGCACGTACCACGGGGCCATGGGTGAGCTCATCGCGGGGTACGGCGGCACGCTCGAGCACTTCGAAGGCGACGGGATGATGGTCTTTTTCAACGACCCGGTCGAGACGCAGGACCACGAGGTGTGCGCGGTGCGGATGGCGATGGCCATGCGCGACCGCTTCGCAGAGATCGCCATGGTTTGGAAGCGAAAAGGTTACGACCTGGCGTTCGGTGTCGGCATCTCCGTCGGCTACGCCACGCTCGGCCGGATCGGATACGAGGGCCGGTACGACTACGCGGCCATCGGCAACGTGACCATCCTCGCGCAGCGCCTCTCGGCGCGCGCCGAGGGCGGACAGATCCTCGTCAGCCAGCGGCTCAACGCCGCGGTGGAAGATCGTGTCGAGACCGAGCCGCTCGGCGAGCTCGAGCTCAAGGGCTTTAGCCGACCGGTCCCCGCGTTCGCGGTCGTGCGCGCCAAGGCCTGATGGACGGCATCTGGGAGACGCTGCGCGAGCGTCTCGAGTACGCGACGTTCGTCCCCAAGCCGATCGCCGATATCGAACGGGTCAACCTGCGGCGCCGCGACGGCAGCGCGTACACGGTCCTCAAGAACCCGCACGGCGACCGCGGCGCCGGGCTCTACGTTCGTCTCGAGCCCGATGACGTGACGCTGTTCGAGCTCATGGACGGCACCCGCACGATCCAGGACATCTTGGTGGAAGGACTGCAGCGTCACGGCGTGTTCGCGCTCGACCGGCTCGCACGGCTGACTGCGGCCCTCGCCGCGAACGGCATGTTCGGCGAGGAGCGCCCGCGGTTCTACGAACGCCTCGCTCGGCGCCGCGCGCTGCGCGCTCCGCTCACGCGCATCTCGCTGTTCCTCCGCCGCCTCATCGTCTGGGACGTCGCGCGCTGGTCGAACGCGGACGCCGCGGTCCAGCGCGCCTATCGCTTGGGCGGGCGCCTCGCGTTCACTCGGATCGGCGCGATCCTCATCGGCCTCGTGTGCGTCGCGGGCATCTACGCCTGGATCGGCGAGATCCGCGCCGGTCGTCACGCGCTGGTGACGATCGATGGCTCGTTCCTCGCGGGCATCGTCGTTTTGCTCGTGCTGCAGGTGCTCTCCGTAACGGTGCACGAGTCCGGGCACGCGCTCGCGATCGCGCACTACGGTCGTCGCGTTCGTCGGCTCGGCCTCGCGATCTACTACCTCTTCCCGTGTCTCTACGTCGACAGCACCGACATGACCATGAGCTCGCGCAAGGCGCGGATCGTCGTCTCGCTGGCCGGGCCGGTGGGCGGTCTGCTGGTGGGCGCGCTGTGCGCGTTCGTTGCGGCCACGGACGGCGGGTTCGTCGGCGGTCTCGCGTTCAAGGCCGCCTCGCTCTTCATCTTCCAGTTCGCGCTGAACCTCACGCCCATCCTCGAGCTCGACGGCTACTACGTCCTGAGTGACCTGCTCGACGCACCGATGCTCCGGCAGCGCGCGATGGCGTTCGCGCGCGGACAGGTGATGCGCAAGATCCGTCGCCGCGAGCGCTGGTCTCCGAGCGACGTCGGGCTCGCCATCTACGGCCTGCTTGCGATCGTCACGTCGCTGGCGATGATCCTGTTCTCGCTCAGCCTGTGGGAGTCGCGCGTGCGATCGGTGGCCGCGGAGCTCCTCGCGACCGGCGCGATCGGCGTCATCGTGCTCGGACTCTTCGTGATCGTGTTCATCGGCCCGCTCGTGGTGGTGCTCGCGGCGCACATCGTCGGCTGGGTACGCGCCGTCGGCCGCGCATCGGCGAACCGCGCGCGCCAGGCGAAGCAGGCCATCCTCATCGAGCGTGCGCGGGTGCTCTCGCGCGTGCCATTCCTCGCCGGTCTGAACGGCGCGGCGCTCATGGCTATCGCCTCGCATCTCGAAGACGAGGAGGCCGCCGAGGGCAACGCGGTCGTCACGATCGGCGAGCCCGGCGACCGCTTCTACCTCGTGCGCTCGGGTCGGCTCGAGGCGCTCGCTGCCGACGGGACGGTGCTCGGATCGATCGGCCCCGGCGAGGGGTTCGGCGAGCTCGCGCTGCTCGACCGCGTCCCGCGCGGCGCGACGGTCCGCGCGATCGAGCCATCACGCCTCTGGTCGCTGGACCGCGGCCATTTCGAGCGCTGGATCCGCGAGCGCTACGAGATCGCGGGCCGGATCCGCGCGTCGGCCGAGGACCGCGCAGCGCTCGCGGCGCTCCCTTTCTTCCGCGGTCTCGATCCCGTGGAGCTCGGCCGGATCCTGCCGCACATGGTCACGGTGCGCGTGCCTGCGGGCGAGGCGCTCTTCAACGAGGGCGATTCCGGCGACCGCTACTACGTCATCCGGAAGGGCTCGGCGGAGCTGAGCGCCGGCGGGCGACCGATGCGCCGGCTCGAGGTCGGCGCCGGGTTCGGCGAGCTGGCGCTGCTCTTCGGACGCCCGCGCTCGGCCACCGTCACCGCGGTCACCGACCTGGAGTTGGCCGCCCTCGGCCGGAACGAGTTCGCCTGGCTGGTGAAGGCGTCCGGCGAGACGATGGGCGAATTCCGCGCCCGGACGGCGCACTATGTGGGCGCCGCGGGTCTTGGGGCCGCGGTCGGGGGAGCGTGAGTTTTGGACTGCTGGACCTGCGAGCGGACGGCGCTCGGCGCGTGCCGGTTCTGCGGACGGGGGACCTGTCGCGAGCACGCCCGCACGCAACCATTCGTTCTGGACGTGTTCCGCGGCAAGACACATGAGACGCTTCGCGCCCTCGTCGTCGAGGACGCACTGGCCTGCGGTGTCTGCAAGCCCCGCGGAGAGCCGGTGGAGCTGCCCGAGCTCGAGTAACTGGTGCCCACGGGGAGAAGGGAGGCGTACTGTCACCACGATCACACAAGCCAAGCCACGGGGATGGACGAACCGCTTAATTGAGGAAGACAGGCTCTAGCTCAGGCCAGCTAGAGCAATAGGGAGGAGAGATCAAGTGTCCAACGAGGCAGTCAAGAAAGTCGTCCAGCGCGCGATCAGCGACGGAGCGTTCCGCCGCCAGCTCTCGACCGATCCCACCACGGCGCTCCGTGGCTTCGATCTCAGCGCGGCAGAGGCGGCAGCGATCCGCAGCGGCGACGCGGGACGTCTCTCGGCGTTCGGTGTCGACCTCCGCATGAGCAAGGCGTTCTACTTGGGCGCCAACGACGGCACCGCAAGCTCGGTCTCGAACGTCGTCGCGTCCGACCTGGGCGCCCGTGGCAGCGGCGTGCTCAGCTCGTTCAACAGCAGCACGCTCGAGTCAGCCGACAGCATGCGCAACGCCGCCCTCGTCAGCGGCGACACGTCGGACACCGACCCGATGCTCGCGGGTGGCAACGAGACCAACCGCGAAGGCGCGAACATCGCCGGCGAGCCCAGCCACGCGCTCGGCGCGCAGACCGGCTCCGACGGCGGCACGGCGCTCCCGGACGAGGGCGACC
>WNFB01002022.1_pt1 | contig 17556 bp, 20 predicted proteins | sample 5400501 | NCBI WGS metagenome assembly WNFB01 (sample SAMN13153341, study PRJNA577476) | soil metagenome | isolation source: 200 cm saprolite under Douglas fir tree site 2 hole 1 | place: USA:California | collected 2015-04-18 | reverse complement strand
TTGTCCTCAGTATCGCCTTCCCGGACCCTCTCCTAGGACATCAGTGGCTGGTCAGCTGGTCTCCCTTCAACGCCTTAGGCCGTGAGTTCGAGACTGTGGATGGTCATGCGGTCTATCCGTTGCCAGTGGCCCTCTTTTACGCCAAGGCTGCCGCTTCACCCCGTTTTCTTTTCCCTCTGTTCACGCCTTTTTTGTTCCTAGGTCTGGGAATAGTCGCCTGGCGACGGTGGTGGAAGGTGGGGGTGCTTTTGCTCGGTTGGGGTGCGGCTACCTACGGGTTCCTCTGCGGCATCCCCTACCAGAACTTCCGTTTCACTCTGGCACTCCTTCCCGTCATCGTGATCATAACAGCTCTCGGTCTGCACCAGCTCTGGGAATGGCTAACACCTCGCTGGCGCCCTTTGCTGCTGATCTACCTGCTCGTCGGTCTGATCGGCGGCCTGTGGTACAGCAACCGTGTCCTGGATGAGTTCATCGATCGCAAAGAGGCTGACGTGGCCGTAGCCCGTTGGGTCGAAAACCAAGTGGCAGCCGACAGTCGGGTCCTGGCCTTCGGGCTGACGTTGACCCTACAGCACTACACTCCCCTGGATATACATGAGCTGTTCGATCTTTCCACTGAAGACCTCCAGAGTCTCTTGACTGATAGCCGACCGACCTACCTCCTCGTGGTGGTGGAAAGTCTGCAACGTCAGTGGCTCGGACACTCACCCGAGCGCAACTATCGCTGGCTGCGCGATGGACCGGGCCTAGTGCCCCTGGGAACACAGGCAGGATACACACTGTTTCGGCTGGTCAGGTGAGCTATGTAACGAAGGATGTCTCGGGTGGTACGCTTGGAGGTTAAACCATGTTGAGCACTCAACCGCAGAATCCCAGCTGGACCATTCGCACGTACCGCCCTGGCGATGAGCGTGAGCTGATTGCGCTCTTCCAGCGGGTGTTTGGCCGTTCGATGACCGAAGCGCACTGGCAGTGGAAACTCAAACAACTCCCCTCACCTGTGGCAAACGTGTGGATGGCTGTGGATGAGTGTGATAAGCCCATCTTCCACTCTGCGGGCATCCCCCTGCGCTATCGCCTGCCCACCGGGGAGAAAATAGCCATGGTGTCAGTCGATACGATGACCGCTCCGGAATTTCGCCGCCGGGGTCTGCTCACGCAGGTGGGGCGAGTCATGTATGACACCTATCGCGCAGCCGGCATTCCGTTTGTCATCGGCTTAATCAACGAGCAGTGGGGGTCTCGCGCTCCCACGCTGGGCTGGGAGGAGCTGTGTCCGCTGCAATGGATGATCCGCCCGCTCCGCCCCGAAGCCATACTGGCCCGGCGCGTCCGGCTGCCGGCCCTTGCCCGGTTCACCCCTGCGGGGGCTGTGTGGAACCGCTGGTGGGATCGTCACATGCAGATGGACGCGACCGTGCAAATTCGACGTGTTGCTCAGGCTGGGAAGGAATTTGATATTTTGTGGCAAACCTGCTCGGCGGATGCGCAAGTATCTATCGTTCGGGACAGCGCCTGGGTGAACTGGCGTTACCTCACGGCTCCTTCGTTTGAGTATCGTGTGTTACTGGCTGAACGGTCTGGGCAACCTGTAGGATACACTGCTTACCGGCTAGAAGAGACCGCTGGCCGCAAATTGGGGTTCATCGCCGAGTTGTTGACCACTCGGACTGATGTGAAAGGATACAGTACGCTCATCGGCCAGACGGTCAATCAGTTGAGAGCAGAGGGAGCCGAAGCCGCGATCACCCTAGCCATCCCGACTACATGGATTTCCCATGCCTTTCGGCGGGCCGGCTTTCTATTCAGTTGGGGCTCCTTTAGTGTGCAATTGGTTCCCCTTGACCCCAATCTCCCGATGGACACTGTGCGTAATCCGCAAAGCTGGTTTATGGCTGGAGGCGATTTTGACAGCATTTAGCCTATCGACCTGGAAAGCCAAAGACACGATTCTGTCACTTGTAGAAGGGGTGTGGGCACTTGGATTTGCCATCGCTGGCCGCTTCTGCCGCGCCCCGGTCAACAATTGGTCATCGCCGGGCCAACAGCGTGTCCTGGTCATCGCGCCTCATCCAGATGATGAGGTCGTTGGCTGTGCGGGAACCATTGTCCAGCACAAAAATTGCGGCGATGAGGTGTGCATCGTGTACATCACCGATGGTCGTAGGTCGCGGGCGCTAGGTTTGGGCCCTGAGGAAATGGCCTGTCGGCGCAGACAGGAAGCGGAAGCCGGGGCCAAGTCACTAGGAATCGATCGGTTTGAGTGGTTTGGTCTACCGGAGGGAGACTGGACTGCGGAGCAACTGCAACCCCCCTTGCAGGCTCTCATGAACCAGGTTGCTCCGCATCTCATTTATGCGCCTTCGCGGATCGACTTCCATCCCGATCATCATAAGGTGGCTACCGTGCTGATGACGCTTTTGCCCGACCAGCCCGTGGAGTTGCCAGCCCCCCTCATACGGATTTATCAATCTCAAGTTCCTCTCACGCCCGTCTTAACCAACCTGGTGTTCGATACTTCTGGGGTGAGGAGAGAAAGGGCTGCTGCCTTCACGGTCTACACGACTCAACTGGACAATATCGGCCGCGCTCTCCGACAGCGGCGCTACGCCGCCCGCTTTTACGGAATCACGCAGGAAGCCGAAGAATTCTGGCAGATGACCGCTCATCAGTATTGCCTGCTTCACTGCCTCCCTCCGGACCCCTGGCCGGTACATACCTTCCGGAGTCTGCGGTCCCACTCGTTTAGTGATCCCCTGGCCTACCTACACGGTCTGTCTGAGCGGCGGCGGTTCGCTGGCCTGGTTCGCCAGCAGTCCTGCTAGAAGGGTCAAACGGCTTGCTGCATGCTCATGCCTGCACCTGCAACCCGCCATCGACTTCCGTACGCGCTCTTCTTCGGGCTTCTCCTCTGCTACTTGGCGATCTCGCTGCACAACTTAACCATCGTCCCACCGGTCTACGAAGATGAACCCTGGCAGGCCTCGACTGGCTGGAAGCTAGCGACGCAAGGGGCCTTCGGGTCAGATATGTTCGCTGGCTTCTACGGCATGGAACTGCGTCACTACTGGTTCATGCCAGTTCACCCGATGTTTCTGGCGGTGACCTTCCAGGTAGCGGGTCTTGGCCTCTTCCAGACCCGTCTGGAGCCCGTGCTAATGGGGCTACTGACCCTGGTGTTCACGTACACGCTTGGCCGACGACTCTTTGACTCGACCGTCGGGCTCCTGGCCGTTGCCTTCCTGCTCTTTGTCCGACTCACCGGCTTGACGCGCAGCCAAGTCAGTGGCATTCTGCTCTTAGACATGGTGCGCCTCGCACGCTACGACATGGTCGTGTCGGTGTTCGGGCTGGCGTCGTTGCATGCGTACCTGTCAGCGTGTCAGCAGGGTCGCAACCGCTGGTATTTCATTGCCAGCATCCTGGCTGGCCTGTCTGGGCTGAGCCACCTGTACGGCGTCTTTTGGATCATTGCCCTTGGGCTCCTGGCGTTCTGGGACAGGGCTGGATGGGGGGACATGGCCGTAATGGCGCTCGGCTTTGCCGCCCCCTGGCTGCCCTATCTAGCGTACGTCCTGAGCGACCTGCCCGACTGGATCGGCCAGACTCGTGGCTACGCACCCCGGTTCGACCTGCTAAGCTTGCACTGGTACTGGAGCAATCTGCTGCACGAGTATCACCGCTACGGCCCGGGGTTGGGGCCGCTGGGCTGGCACTACCTGCTGCGCCCAGGCTACTGGGCAGCTCTGATTGCCTTGCCGAGTTCCCTACTCGCTCTAGCCAGACGAGCGGTTTGTTTGGGCGATCAAGCGGCACGAGTAATCGTGGTTCCAGCGCTGGTCTTTCCGACGTTGTTCGCCCTGTTGATCTCTCTGAAGCTTGCCAACTATCTGGTTACGGTTATACCGCTCGGCGCGCTAGCCGCGGCCTGGGGCGGCGTGTCGCTGTGGCGGTGGGCTGAGCGTGACAGGAGACGGCGCTGGGTGAGGGTGGCGTTGGCGGGGCTCTTTCTGGCGGCGACTGCAGAAGGTGCAACGCGTATCGCTGCTCTGGAGGCTGCTGCCGCGACGACGACACCTTACGCTGATTTCATCGCTCGTGTACGCGCTCATATCCCTCCCGGGTCTCGGGTTCTGGGCCTCCACAATTACTGGTTTGGGCTGCATGACTTGGACTACCGGGCCTGGCTCGTCCCGCTGTTGCAGGCTGATCCGACGTACTGGTCGCCTTCGCTCTCAATGGACGAGGCGCTGGACCAGATTGCTCCTGAGGTGATTTTGATTGATTCACGGCTCCAAGCTTACTTTGACAGCGCGGTAGCGACTGATCCAAAACCTCACGCAATCCGCGCCTGGATGAATGACCGGGGATATGTACGGGCGGCCGTGGTTACAGATCGAACGTATGGGCCAATGGAAATCTACCGGTTGAACCATTGAGATGACGTCCACCAATCGCTTCGCGCCATCCGGGCAGACTCACGCCCCTACATGGGCCAGGCGGGTGGCCCCAATTGCGTTCGCGCTAGCGCTGCTAACAGCTGCGGCGAAGTTCTCCGGTCAACTAGCGTTTATCTGGCCCAGCCTCCCGGTCGTCCGCCTGTGGCCCGACCCCGATGCTCAATACCGACTCCAGCTTGGAGATGTCCCGTACGACCTATTGCGGGCAGCCGATGCCGTTCTGCCGCGCGAGGCATCGGTGTTGCTGGTCACTCCCGGCCACGACGTCCGGCATCACGAGTATACGACATTTCACCGCGCTCTGTACTTTCTGACACCAAGACCGGTGTGGTGGATGACGCCTGCTCCACACGATGGCACCTGGGAGTCGCGTTGGTGGATTTCAGCTCCTGTTACACCAGAGACGATTCGCGCCATTGCTACCGAGAAACGCGCATCTTATGTGCTGGTTTACGATTTGCCGGAGTCTCTTTCGGTTGGGCGGCAAGTGGCGGCTCTGGGGAATGGCTATCTGCTCCAATTGGACGAGAGTATATGTCCTCCTGCCACCCAGCGTGTGAACCCAGCCTTTGCCGGCGCTGCCTGGCCAGTCCGGCTGATTTCAGCGCTAGCAACGGTTTTCTTGCTTGGCTCTTCGGCATTGGCGGTCGTCGCCCGGATGGGCTATCGTGCGCAGGGCATCGAAGCTGCAGCCCTGGCCTGGGTGTTGGGTGCCGGCCTTACCTCTATCGGCATGTTGTGGCTGAATGCCCTGGGCGTATCGTTGAACGGACAGATTGTTATGCTGACGTTATTAGTGGTTGGTGGGTGGGTGTGGAACTGGAAGTTCCGCGCGGCGCCGACACAATGCCCTAAAAGCACGGTGTCGAGCCGGTTGCGAGCCGATTTCTCAGACACCTCATGTGGCTTTGCCCTCTCCTTGCTCCTCCTGTCCTTCCTCTCCCTTCAGATCGTTTTCGTTACGGTTATGGCTGTCGGACGGCCACTTGATGTCTGGGATAGTTGGGCACTCTGGGGGATGAAAGCCCGCACGATCTTTCTGGACGGTTTCATCTCTCCGGCCGTCTACGCTGACCCGTCGCGTGTCATCACCCAACTAGACTATCCGCTTCTTATGCCCCTGGTGGAGGCCTGGCTCTACGGTTGGTTGGGCGTGCCAGACGACCGACTCGTGGGCGTAGTGTCCCTTCTCTTCTATCTTGCATTGGCCGGAATCTGCTACTCGGCTGTTCGACGACAGGGCGCCACCCAGGTATTTGCCCTCGGTGTGGCCGTCGTCGTGGCATCCATCCCGCACGTGGCTGAGCTGTCCGGCCTCGTCTTCGCTGACGTGCCGCTGGCAGTCTTCGTCACCATCGCAGCAGTGTACGTGGTCGAGTGGCTCGACGATGGACCGCCGGGCGCGCTCGCCATTGCTGCTCTGGCTGCCGGGCTGATGCCGTGGACGAAGCGGGAGGGCGTGGTACTCCTCACCGTGCTTTGCTTGGCAACTCTCAGCATCAGCAGGGGCGTTGCATGTAATGCCCATCCACGCCGTGCGTGGTTCGGTGTGGCTGCTCTTGCCTTTGCCGCCGTGCTCCTGTCCGGCTCGTGGTGGGCATTCATCACCTGGAACGGTATCATCAACACCGCCTACCTGCCTGTGACCCTCGCAACGTGCGAAGCAAACTTCGGCCGGTTGCCGACCATCGCGTGGATGGAGCTGACCAACCTGTTGAGCGCCAATTGGAGCTATGTCTGGCCTCTGGCTGGGGTGCTCAGCCTGCTGGAGAGGTGGGCGGTCCCACGTGCGGCGGGATCGACGACCCGGCGAACAGTAGATCTACTGCCTGCGACAGCCTTGTTGTATCTCGGCGTTATGAGCCTGACGTACGTCTTCTCGGCATTTGTGCCCTATCAGCAGCACATCGCTAGTTCGGTCTTTCGTCTGATCGCCCAGGTCGTGCCGTTGCCTGTGCTATGGATGGCCTACCGAGGCATTGAGCAGAGTTAGGAGATGGTGCACGGAGCTGCGCACTTCTGCTGTCAACACGAACGGGTGATCTTGGCTGCGATCCTGCTCTTTGGCTTGCTTGCCCGGCTGCCGTTCGCGGCAGTAGATTTTCACACCACCAACGATATAGACACCTACCGACGCTGGGCGCGAACGATCCACGTACGAGGCTTGGCGACGATTTACGACGGCACGGATGTGAACTATCCGCCGCTGTTGCTGTATGTGTTTGGCGGCGCGGCCTCGGTCGAGGTCCATCTGCCTGTTGTTCTCCGTGCTTGGCGACGGCGCACTGACAGCGCTGATCAAGCTATCTTCGATACTGGCTGATGTCCTCACTGCTTGGCTGATTGCCTGGGCGCTCCGTAGACAGGGGTCAGTTCGTCACATTCTCGCCTGCGGCCTCTACGCGTTCAATCCGGCGGTCTGGTACGTCTCGACTCACTGAGGCCAGACCGATTCGGTCTACACCCTGTTCCTCGTGGCTTCTGTTGTCGCCTTGGCGCAGAGTGCTATTCCCTTCGCCTGGCTGGTCTACACGCTGGCGCTGGGGACAAAGATCCAAAGCATCGCTCTCGCACCACTGCTCGTCGTTGTTACTCTGGTCAGGTATGGCGTGCGCGGGCTGGCTGGCGGACTCATTGTTAGCACCGTGACCGGGACACTTCTCGCCGCACCCTGGTTGATCACGGGACACCTCAGCGATGCCTTACGGGCATCTATAGGTTTCCTAAATCATTTGTGGAGTGGGCCAACACCAATTGAATTTAACTGAATCGAAGCTGAGCGCGTGCAAAAACCCTGAGAAGCATTGCTTGACCTGGGCGAACGTCTTGTTGACCGCGAAGTGTTTGCGCAGATGGGTCTTCCCCTTGAGCCAGAGGTCTTCCGTTGGATTTTGCTCCGGAGCATTGGGAGCAAACAACAGACAGGTGACTTTCCAGTCCTTCTCTTGCAAGCCCGCATTCACGCGCGCCAGAAACTCTCGCATCTCGGTGCTGCGATGATAACTCGCCCCGTCCCATAAGAAGAACAACTTCTTGCCCGGATAGAGACTCTGACACCACTGGAGATACGCCACGGTATTGGTCCCATCCCCGGCCACTCCCTCTGTGAGATGCACCTCGCGGGTCAAGAGATTAATCGCACCGTAGTAAGTTTGCCGCTGTCGCTCATTCGTCATAGGGACTTCAATGGGCGTATTCCGCTTGCCCCACACCATCCCACAGACATCGCCCCACACCAGATGACATTCGTCCTCCACCAGGACTATCAGCTCTCCCCGCTCAATCTCCTCCCAGTGCGTCGCCAGTTTTTTTTAATCTCCTCGCGTCGCGCCAGCACCTGCGCCGCGTCCCGTTTGGCATTCACTTTCTCACTGCGGTGATAACTCCTGCCCCCGGCCTCCAATAACTCGTAATACGATTGTTTGGATTGATAGACGACACCATACCCTTCTTCCACGTAGTCACGCACCGCTTCCACGGGCAACGTCTCGTGCGCCTCAATCCACTGAACAATCTCCTGCCGTTGCTCCTCCCCCAAATACCCCTCGCTACCACGATGCCCTAGCCGTAGCGCCACGGCCCCTTCCGCCTCATACTGCCCTTTCCACTTGCTCACATACTGCGGGGACACATTCAACACTTGGCAGATTTGCGCTGCACTGAACCCCTGCCGCCCCATCTTCACACTCACCGCCCGCTTGACCTCACGCGCCTCCGTGGCCTCGTTAATGATCTCATCTAAATCCTGCATCGGATCGCCTCCCGCTCCTGGCGATCATAGTACACATTTCAAAAAGGATCCCTATATCATTGTGCATAACAAAATACCGCGGATCGACGTGAGCGCGTACAATTTGTGGTACCTCCTCCTTTTGGGGTGCGTCCATAATGTCAGCTCGGCATTGCACCCGGCCGGCCTGCCACTCTCGTATCAGCAGCTGGGCCACGGTTTGTTTTGTGCGTTCGTCCTGCTTGTCGTTGGCTTGGAGTGGCGTCAAAAGGGAGAGTTGCTGGCAGTGCCGGCGGCGCTGCTCAGTGCGGGCCTATTCATGTTGCTTACCGATGTGCATGAGCGCTATCTGTTCCCGGCCTTGGCGTTTCTTTTACTTGGTGCTGTGGGGTGGGACGGCCATCCCAGAGACCCAGCCTCGAAGCGCCCTGGTCTCTGGTCGGCTTACAGCGTGCTATCGCTGACGTTCCTGTTTAACCTCGTCACCATTGCGCCGTTCACTCCGGCGCTAGGAACGAACCTGGTGGCCATTCAGCCTCCCTATTCAGCCCGCGATCTCGTTCTCAAGGCGCTTTCCCTGCTGGCTGCGGCGGCTAACACCTTGGTGCTGGCCTGGCTGGTTACAAAGTTGGCGAGGGAACCTGCAAATTCACACGGAAACCAATGAACGCATCCCTTGGTCGGTTGCCGGACCGTGGGAGCTGGCATTGTGGACACGTCGCCAGGGAACAGCCTCAACTCCGGTGTCGATGAGACAGGTTAGCACATGGCGAGCTTTCTTGACCTGGAGCCCATCTGGGTGGTGAATTCCTTCACCCCGATCGCTGTGCCGCTACCGATCGATGCCAGAACCTCAAAGTCAGGTGTGTGGATTGCTGGAAATCCGCACCGAATTCGTGTAATCCTTAACCAATTCTTTAAGGGGCTTATGACAGAGCAGATAGCCAACCAGCCTGAACCGCTACTATGGCAGAGTCTTTGCGGGTCGGTTTGATCACCCCCGGTTTCAGCGCCAGCGAGGAGGACTGGTGTATCCCGGCCCTGCTGCACCTGGTCCGGGAACTGGCCCGGCACAACGAGGTTCATGTGTTCACCCTGCGCTACCCTCACTGCCGAGACACTTACTCAGTATATGGGGCGACGGTCCATGCCTTTGGCGGTGCTCAGATTGTTGGGCGCGGCCGACTGCTACTAATGGGGCGAGCTCTGGTGAGCATCGTGGACCAGGGTCGCTGCCGACCGTTCGATGTGTTGCACAGTCTGTGGGCTGATGAGCCGGGCTTTCTGGCCGTGACCGCCGGCCGCCTGTTAGGGGTGCCGGCGATCGTATCGTTGCTGGGGGGTGAGCTGGTAGGCCTGCCGGACATCGGCTACGGCGGCCAGCTCAGCCGCAGCGGCCGGTGGCTGGTCCGATTAGCCCTGCACGGGGCAACCCGTGTTACGGTCGGCTCGACCTCCCTGCGTCGTCTGGCGCAGCCGCACGTCTCCCCTGACCGCCTGCTGCGTATTCCCCTCGGGGTGGATACCGGCTTGTTCCGCCCCGGGTCTGGGCCAGCCAATCCCACCCCCCTGGTTGAAGGGAAGATCAAGCTCTTGCACGTGGCCTCGTTAATTCCGGTGAAGGACCAGGCAACGCTCTTGCGGGCGCTGTCCCGGGTCGTTACCCAGGCACCCTGTGTTCACCTGCACGTCGTCGGCGAGGGCCCGTTGCACGGCTATCTAGAAAGCCTGGCCGAGTCGCTGGGGGTTGCGGCGTACGTGACATTTCACGGGGCGGTGTCTCACGAGCGCCTGCCGGCCTACTACCGCGCCGCCGACCTGTGCGTGTTGACCTCCCGGTATGAAAGCCAGGGAATGGTGACGCTAGAGGCGGCGGCCTGCGCGCGGGCAACGGTGGGCACCGCGGTTGGCCTGCTGCCTGATCTGTCGCCGGCGACCCGCACTGTGCCGGTCGGGGATGCGCGTGCATTGGCTGAGGCGCTGCTCACAACACTCCAAGATCCCCAGGCTGCCGTCGCCATGAGCCAGGCGAGCCTGGAAACTGTTGAAGCCAAGTACAGGCTAGAGCGGATGCTGGAGGAGCTCTATGCAGTGTACGCGGAGCTGTCAGCGACGCGCTGGTAAGTGACCGACCACAACATGAAGATGAGAGAAACGTCTTATACCACAGATGAAAGGACCGGGCGGTGATCAGGGAAATCTCCTTTGTTATTCCGGCCTATAACGAGGAGGACAATATCGCCTCTGTAGTTGCGGCTTGCAAATCCGTCGCCGAGCGGATCAGTAGAAATTACGAAATTATCGTTGTCAATGATGGCAGCACCGATAGAACAAGGGAAACAGTTGAGAATCTTGTTGCTGAGGATCCGCACATTTTGCTTGTTAATCACGCTACAAATCGGGGTATCGCTGAGACAATGCGCACCGGGTTTGCCGCCACACGGTACCAGTATATCTTTTACACCGACGGAGACTGCCAGTTTGACGTCAGTGAGATCAAGATGCTGCTGCCTTATTGCCAGGATTGCGATTTTGTCGTTGGGTATCGGACACACCGTGCCGATCCAATTCACCGAAAGATAACCGCGTTTCTATATAATTTTCTGATCCGCCGATTCTTTCATATTTCTGTGCGCGATGTGAATTGCGCATTCAAGCTGGTCAAGCGCGAAAGCCTGTGCAAACTGACGGTTCGCGCAAATAGTGCTTTTTATTTTGCCGAACTTCTGGCTCAAGCCATTCGATCTGGAATGACAGTCTGTGAAGTTCCCGTCCGTCATTATCCACGACGGTTTGGCCGGCCAACCGGAAACAACATCGGCGTCGTTATAAAAGCATTGTACGATCTAGTTTCATATCTGTTGAGTGCCGACCAGCCAGGATTCTCAAGGAGAGCACAGCCGCAGCGACGTCAGCGTTGAACTTACTATCAACCCTAGGTCAATTCTCCAAGAGTGATTTTGCGAGACTGGTTGAACAGCGGTGAATGTTCGTAGGAAGCGAGCTGCAAAAGAGCTCTCGTAAGATTAACGATGCGCGTAGCTATTGTTCAAGACTGGTTTACTGTTTACGCAGGAGCAGAACGAGTATTAGAACAAATGCTGTACGTTTTTCCTGATGCCGATTTGTTTAGTCTGATAGATTTTTTACCTACGGATCAGCGAGGTTTCATTCAAAACAAGCCGGTAGCCACCTCTTTTATTCAAAAACTACCTTTTGCGAAAACTAGATACCGGCAGTACTTGCCACTTATGCCGCTCGCGATAGAACAGTTTGACCTTTCTAGCTACGACCTTGTGATTTCTAACTCGTACGCCGTCGCGAAAGGGGTACTAACTGGGCCTGATCAATTACATCTGTGTATGTGCTATTCACCTATTCGTTATGCATGGGATTTACAACACCAATACTTGACCCAGTCTAGATTGAACAAAGGGTTAAAAGGGTGGCTGGCCAGATGGATCCTACATTATATCAGATTGTGGGACATCCGTACGGCTAACTGCGTGGATTGGTTTATTGCTATCTCTCAGTTTGCTGCCAGACGTCTATGGAAGGTATACCGACGCGAAGCGACGGTGATTTATCCACCAGTTGATACGTATGCTTTCACTGTGCACAGGCAAAAAGACGATTTTTATCTGGTGGTTTCTCGTCTGGTTCCTTACAAAAAAGTTGATTTAATTGTTGAGGCCTTCTCACATATGCCTGACAAGAAATTGATCGTGATTGGCGATGGCCCGGACTTGAAGAAGGTGCGTGCAAAAGCGGGGCCAAACATTGAAGTATTGGGATATCAACCGTTTGCGGTATTGAAAGATTATATGCAGCGGGCGCGTGCCTTTGTCTTCGTTGCCGAGGAGGATTTTGGTATTGCACCGGTTGAAGCTCAAGCGTGCGGCACACCTGTCATTGCCTATGGTAAAGGCGGAGTAACAGAAACTGTCATTGCGGAGGAAACTGGTCTCTTTTTCCCCGAACAGAGTGTCGACTGCTTGATAGGGGCGGTATATGCGTTTGAGTCAGGCAAATTCCACCTCGATCCAGGACGCATCAGAAAAAATGCCGAGCGCTTTAGTGCAGAGCGTTTTCGACGCGAGTTTGCCGAATTGGTGCAGCGAGAGTGGGCGAAGTTTGCTCGCGGCTGAGCGGTACTATTCTATCCGACCTGTGTGGAAACTATTTTAAGGAAAGTTCACTCTGGTGGATGATTTCAAAGTCATAATCAATCGAGCCCCACTCCAGTTCCAGGAATGTGGTATTAGCTACTACACGAGTTCCTTAATTAAAGCGCTTGAGCAGAGCGAGCTAAAAGAAAAGCTTGTTTACCATGATTTAGGTTTTAGCAACAAGACTGCTGCCCAGTTTGGGAGAATGCTGCTCAATAAACTGTCTGGTGATAAGTTCTACATAAAACTAAAAAGCGTATTGTACAAACGTGCACTTGACAAGACGCTTCTCCACTTTTCTGGTGAAAAAGCTCTCTACCACGAGACAAACAATGTACCTGCTATAGACTTGAGAGTTCCATATGTTACAACCATACATGATACGACAGTTTTCAAATTCCCCAGCGACCATCCATCATACCGTGTGAAGTTTTTCGAGAAGAATTTTAACCGTGCGCTCAACAGTAACATTATAGTTGTCCCGTCAAATTCGACGAAGCAAGACTTAATTGATGTTTTTGGCACCCCGGCAGAAAAGATAAAAGTCGTCGCTCATGGTAGGAACGAGTTTTATCGGCCAATCAATTTGCTTGAAGCGCAGAGAATCGCAAAGAAATATGTTGATAAGCCGTTCATTCTTTTCAGTGGTATTATTGAGCCGAGAAAGAATATCAGCAATTTGCTTATTGCTTTTGGCGAGATATGCAAGAGAAAGGATGTCGCGCTCGTACTCGCTGGAGATTTTGGCTGGCGTTATAAGCCAATAGTCAACTTACGCTGCAGGCTGGGTCTGAAAGATGTCTACTTCACGGGTTACATTTCAGCGGAAGATTTGCGCGGACTATACAACAGTGCTGAGCTTTTTGTGTACCCATCGTTGTACGAGGGATTTGGGTTCCCTCCGCTTGAGGCAATGGCATGCGGTTTGCCTGTAGTGTTGTCAAACGTTTCCTCTTTACCCGAGGTGGGTGGCGAAGCGGCAATCTATATTGACCCACATGCGGCGGAAAGCATCGTCGCAGGCACACTCCGCGTGCTTGAGGATGACCGATTGAGACGGTTGATGAGCCGGTGCGGTGTTGAGAGGTCCGCGCAATTTTCCTGGGACAAAACGGCCATGAAAATGATTGAAATCTATAGAGAATCAATATCTCGAGTTCTACCAAGGGAGTAGCCAAAAGCAGTCAGGGTCTGCGATGTTTGTGAGGTGTCAAAGCCTAACAATCCATCACTTTCCCCGACTGCCTCGCCAGTGTACCTGGCGGCCAACGCGGTTAACAACCTCGTGCGCGGTTTACCTCTTGGCACCGCGTACTTTATCGACGTCGCGCTCATGACCATGTTCACCGGCCAACTCGTCCATCGTCAAGGGAGCCTCGCCCGCGCCGCCTTGCCCTTTGTCGTGCACTTGCGCTGGGGCTGGCATCGCGTCGAACGCGCCCTGGAGCGCGGGGCCTTTTGTCTCGATGTGGTGTTGGACCATGCTGCGGTGTGGTGTCTGGACCACTTGCCGATCGAACCCGTGCGCCTGGGCAGTGCACAGCGCACCGTGCATGCTATCGACTCCTCGACGATCGCGCGGTTGCGCTCGCACAAACCCAGCGCCCTGCTTGGCAAAGGCTATTGCCAGCAGGCGCAGCGCGCCGTGCCTGCCAACATTGTCGCTGCCGTGACTAGCGTCGTGCGGATCCGCGGCATGCGGGTCGGCTTGGTCCGCCGTACCCGCTGGGGCAAAAGCAGTGAGCAAGCAGTCGCCGCCCTCTTCCGTGCTCTGCCCGCCAGCGCTGAGAAACGCTTGTTCAGTGTGGATGCTGGCATTGCGACCATGGAGCAGTTCGCCGCGGCGACTGAGCACGACGCGCTGGTTGGTCGCCTGCGCAAAAACGTCGCGTTGGGCTGGGCTCCTGTCCCGCACCGCCGTGGCCACTGGGGCCGTCCACCTGTGCACGGGCCGGTGCTGCACCCGGGGGCACGGCGACCAGAAGGCCGCGCCGATGAAGACACCACCGTCATGGTCGAGGACCGCCAAGTGCGCGTACGGCGCTGGAATGGGGTGCATTTTGCGCGCACGCCCAAGACTCTCCTCGACGTCGTGCGGGTCGATGACCCGGCCTACAAGCGGCCACTGCTCATCGGCACCACCGCCCGGGAGTTGACGACGGACGAGATCCGCCAAGCTTATGGCCATCGGTGGCCCGTGGCGACTAACTTTTTTGTGCCCAGGGCACTTGCGCCATGGAGCAGCCAGAGGCCTGGACCGAGGCTTTGTTGTGCGGCTCGGTGCTCAAAGCGATCGCGGCGGCATGTACAGCGTTGCCGATGGGACCCTGGGATCGCAAAGCCATCGTTAAAACTAGTGCCCCTAAACAAACCAATAACTTGCAGCTCTCCGAGGCTGCGTGAATTGGTAAAACCCGAGAATATAGAGTGTCAGCACTATTGATGTTGCTGGCGAATTCCCGAGACAGGGAGAATGTGCAGAAATTAGTCTTTCCTACCGCCGTCAGTTCTGGCCTAAAGCCCCTTTTTGAGGCCGGTAGAGAAGCATGTACATCCCGAAATGAATTCGCCACCACTATCACTATTTTTACAAATCCATACCCGGTATGATCGTGTCGCTCACGCACAGCGACCTCAGCACCCCACCTTGCTTTCTGCCCCTGGGTTAAGGTTTCTTGCCTAGCACCGGGATGAGGGCGAGGTGCAACGGGGACACTGAGCGTAGGCGCAAGGGCCGTTCACCTCGGGGCCGATCGTCTTAGCGTATGGACCGCGAGTCCGTTCTCATATCTGACCACCCTGCGGCTGACCTGGTTGAGCTACGAGCTCGCATAGGTATGTGCCGAATGGCCCAAGCAAGACTAAGTGCGACGTGACTGTGTGTCCCCTCTGCCCTCTGCACCGCCGAAGGGAGGAGCCAGGGGAACAGCAGTGCGTGAACAGGTCCGGTATGTAAGGCTGGATATCCATAAGGAAGTGGCGGTGAGCTGTATCGTCAACGAGGCCGGGAAGGTGCTGGACCGCCAGCGCTGGGGGTGTACGCGGGACGCGTGAGAGGAGTTTGGGCGCAGGTATTTGTAGCCCACCGACAAGGTCGCGCTGGAAGCGACGACCAAGACGTGGGAGGTCGTGGCCATTCTGAAGCCCTTCGTGGCCGAGGTGGGAGTGTCTAATCCGCTGAAGACCAAGGCGATCGCCGAAGCCAAGATTAAGACGGACAAGGTGGATGCTGAAGTGTTAGCGCAACTCTTGCGCTGTGACTTCTTGCCGCGGGTGTGGGAACCCCCGGCAGAGACCCAGCACTTGCGGCGCTTGACGGCGCGGCGGGCAACGTTGGTGATGGACAAGACGGCCATCAAGAATCGGATGCATGCGGTGCTCCACCAACGGCTCATCCAATGCCCCTTCACAGACCTCTTCCGTGTGCAGGGTCGGCAGTGGCTGCGTACCCTCTCTTTAGATAAGGAAGGGCGAGCCTGCCTCGACCGCGATCTGCGGTTGTTGGGGTATATGGAGGTAGAGATCGCCGAACAAGAACAGCAGTTAGCGCAGTCTGCCTACGACGAGCCCCGGGTCAAACTGCTCATGACGTTGCCGGGCGTCAGTCTCACCGTGGCGCAAACCTTATGGGCGGTGCTCGGAGAGGTGGAGCGCTTTCGGGATGCGGACCACGCAGCCAGCTATCTGGGGTTGGTGCCCAGTACACATCAGTCTGGCAAGCGCTGTTACCACGACCCCATCACCAAACAGGGCCATCGCCACACCCGGGCCTTGCTCGTGCAGGCGGCGCACCATGTGGCTGAGCATCCGGGGTCGTTGGGGGCATTCTTTCGCCGGCTCGCAAGGCGCCGCGGGTATAATGTGGCGGTCGTGGCGACAGCTCGCAAGTTGGGGGTGATTGCCTGGCACATGCTCAAAGCCAATGAGCCGTATCGCTATGCCCACCCGCAAACGGTCGAGTACAAGCTGGAGCAGTTGCGCGTCACGGCCATAGGGAAGAAGCGCAAGCGTGGCTATGCCACGGGCACGCCCCGACCGGTCACGTATGGCAGCGGGCAACGGGTGCAGCACATGCGGTCGTTAGGGCAGGTCTGTGACCGCGCAGCCTTGCCGCAACCCACAGGTGTGGAACGCTTGCCGCCCGGGGTAGTGCGCATGTTAGAGCAGAAGGGGACGTTAGCGTTTGTGCAGGAGATTCAACACGAGAAAGTGAAGGTACGGAGGGTGAAGAAGATAGAGACAAGCAGTGAGTCGCGATCGTAAACCGCAGCCTACTTGACATGATCATAGGTACGCTAACGAAAAAGGCGAGGGACGACAAAATTCTAACCTGGCGATTTCAAAAGAGTTTTATAAAGGCCTTGTCGACGACAGGTGACGAAGAGTCACTGATTGTTTTACCCTCGTAAGTCATTGAATTTCCTAGGGGTCGCCGTCCTTACAGTATGAAAATTCAAAAATAGTGCTTACACCCCAATATGGAAGATCTATCAATGAAGTTGAAAGGGCGTCCGTTTTCTCTGACCAATTGTCTGGCGGCAGGACAGAGGTAGCTGGAGCCCCAGTGCTGGACCTCAGTGTCTCCCCTATGATGGGTATTAATCGTAACGTCAAGGCCTTCGAAGACCGCATCCTCGCCGCGCTCGCCCTAATGCTGGCCGGTCCTTTGATGCTCTTGATCGCCATCGGAGTCAAGCTGAGCTCCCCGGGACCCACGCTGTTCCGTCAACGGCGGCATGGTTGGGATGGCAATCTTATCGTTATCTATAAATTCCGCACCATGATGGCGCACACACAAAGCGACGGTCAGATCACCCAAGCGTGTAAGAACGATTTCAGGGTGACACGGTTTGGGGCCTTCCTGCGTCGCACCAGCCTGGATGAGTTGCCCCAGCTCATCAACGTGCTCCAGGGACGCATGTCCATTGTTGGACCACGGCCGCACGCTGTGGAACACAATGAGCACTATAAGGACTTGATTGATGCGTACATGCAGCGTCACAAGGTCAAACCTGGGATTACCGGCTGGGCGCAGGTGAACGGCTGGCGAGGTGAGACGGACACCTTGGAGAAGATGAAAAAGCGGGTGGAATATGATCTCTACTATATCGAGCACTGGTCGCTGTGGCTTGACTTGAAGGTTATTTTTCTAACATTAATGAAAGGGTTTATTCACCCTAATGCCTATTAATGA
>WNFB01002021.1_pt1 | contig 17556 bp, 19 predicted proteins | sample 5400501 | NCBI WGS metagenome assembly WNFB01 (sample SAMN13153341, study PRJNA577476) | soil metagenome | isolation source: 200 cm saprolite under Douglas fir tree site 2 hole 1 | place: USA:California | collected 2015-04-18 | reverse complement strand
CCGGTCACTCGACCGGACTGAGCAAGTGATGGGGCCGCCCGCCTCCCCCGGCTCTGGAGAACCGGAGCCGGGGGAGAGCGCAGTCGTCCTCAGGGGCCTAACGTGCCCGAATAGATGCTTGATCGCGACCCGGGCATACCGAGTCATCGGTCGAACCGAGGATCGGACGAATCTGGAACCGAGCTGATGCCGAACGGCAATGTTCCACCTCGTCCTCTGCGGCGGCCTCGCGCCGCCCCAGGGGAGGTGTGCCTGAAAAGAGAAAAAAGACAGAAGACTCCTCTAGAAAAAGAAATTGACACGCGCGCGTGTCTCATAGAAGCGCATTCTAAAGGACTTATGAGAGAAAACATGCGCGCGACGGTCAAGAGTCGAGAGTACGGAGTCAAGAGTTCACAGTCACAGAGTCCACCGTCAACAATCGCAAGGCGAGAGCTTGGGGCGAGCATTTGTGCCTGTCCGCGCAGAGGCATTCTCCTCCCAAAGCCCGCCAGTGGCGACATAAAGTCGCCGCTACAAGTCCACCGCGAGCGCGGGTCGGACTCGCCGCTTTGGCCGCGCTCCCCTCGACCGGGCTCGGAGAAGGTGAGGCAAGCCGCGCGCGTCCCGGAAAAGCATCCGGGATGCCTAAACCGCATCCCGCAAAACCGTCCGGGATGCCTAAAGCGCATCCCACAAACCCGTCCGGGATCCAAAAACCGGACAATTCATGTATACCTCAAATTGCTGGCAGCGTGTGCGCGTTCTGCGTATTTTGCGGACTTTTTTTGCCTCGAAAAGGAGAGTGTTCGAAAAGATTGGCGCGGGGTGTGCCGGCTGAGGATGCTGCCGGCCTCCTATTGCTGGTAGGTTCAGAGCTCGTGGCAGTGCCAGCGACGACCTCGAGGCAGGCCCTTCGGCCCAGGTCAGGGTAAACAGCGCAAGATGGTCTTTTCGACGAAGGCTGTCTTGGCCGACGATGAGTTGAGCAAGACCAGGCAATCCGCCGCGGCTAGCTGATGGGCGTGCTGGTCGCGCTGGCCACTCCCATCGGATTCGCGCGGACCACGCCGGCCTGGTCGGTAAAGAAGCCGCGCTGCCCGGTGACGCCACGGGTCACCGGCTCGGCCACAATCGTGTAGGTGTCCATCTTGCCGTCGCCGTTGACGTCCACAGCAAGGTAGGTGAAGCTGTAACCAGCCTTGCTGCCGGCAGCCAGCACCGAGTCAATCAAGTCGGCATTGGCGCGGCTGGCTGAACTGCCCGTCGTGGCGGGGCGAGGCTGGCCAACGTGGGCGGATAGCCGCCGTAAGCCGTGGAATAAATGAGGCAAACCGAGTTGAGGGCCTTAAGAGACCAGACCGCCGAGGTCTCGTTCGCCGACATCTTCGAACGCACCAGGTTGGGGATGGCAATCGCGGCGATGATCAGGATGATCGCCACGACGATCAGCAGCTCGATGAGCGAAAAACCCTTTTGCGCTTTCTGCATAAGCTCTCCTCGAAGACTTAGACGTGATCACTGGCGCTTGGGGAGCGGCGGGCGCGTGAGCGGCCTGATTCTACGGGGCTCCCGGGCGTTCTGTGCATTTGAATTCTCTGATCTGAGAACAAGGGAAGCATAAGCCTCCGCACATCGGGGAGTAGTGCCAGTCTGAACGTTGGGAGGCCGCCTGTCAAGGAAAGAGTTCAAATAGACGGGAATTTCGCTCCGTGCTGAGCCCGGTGAGCAGGTTGCGGTGGGCGCGGGTGGGCTTCCCGCAGGTCATCATTGGCGTTTAACGTGTCGCTTTCTTCCAGACGTGGGTTTGGTTTTGTCTTCACGAAAGATGTTGCGATACCACTCGGCCCACTCCGAGGAGTGCAGGCCTGCGACATGCTGTTCTAAGGTTTGACTTGGCCACCGCGGATGCCGCACCTTGATAAACGCCTTCAATCCCTCGTCCACGGTATGCATCACAACGCAAGCTCGTTGGCTCATGGTTCCCCTCCGGGTCTCGGCAACTGACTGCCCAGCCATGACTCGGGCGGCCAGGGCTAATACTTTAGATAGCGATCCAAGACAGATTCGAGGCAGAATGCTCCAGTTTCGTCCACGTATCGTGGCGCGCTCTGGGGCCTTGCATGGATTTGAATTCTCCGGAAAACACGGTCATAACACCCCCCACGCCTAGAGGGATGCCGCAAGTGTGCACCTTCGAAAGTTACCTGTCAAGTAAGTATATATGTAGATACAACTATCGAAGATGATGAATCGCTCTCGCGGACGTCGGCAACGCAAAGGACGGAACGGCCGAGCGGCAAACGAAGGCTTTAGGCGGGGCGCCACGGGGTATACTACCGAGCGCATATGAAGCCTCCGGGCAACCAAGAAGTGGAAGTCAAGCTGAGGGTGACAGATGGGGCGGCGATGCGGCGGCGGCTGGCGCGGCTGAAGATGCGCCCGGCGCCGGCCGGGCGAGTCCATGAGATGAATACTTTGTTCGATACGCCCGAGGGCGGGCTGGCCAAGCATGGCCAACTGCTCCGGATTCGCCTGGAAGAGGCCCCCGGCAAGCGGGCGACGCCCGGCCAGGCAATTCTCACCTACAAAGGGCCTGCGGAGCCGGGCACGCCGGCGGAGGAGAAGCCCTTCGGCTCCGCTCAGGGTAAACCCTCCGGCTCCGCTCCCGTCGACTCCGCTCAGGGCAGGCCCTCCGGGTCGCCGCAGCGACCTCAGGGCAAACGCTTCGGCTCGACTCCGGGCAGACGCTACAAGGTGCGGGAAGAGGTGGAAGCAAGCTTGAGCGACCCGGAGGGATTGCGGCTGATTCTGGAGCGGCTGGGGCTGCGGGGCTGGTTCCGGTATGAGAAGTATCGCACCAGCTTTCACCCCCCAGCGAGCCAGCGGTGGGCGGCAGGGCTTCAGATCGAACTCGACGAAACTCCAATCGGAGCCTTTTTGGAGCTGGAGGGCCCTCCCGAGGCGATTGACCAAGCCGCGAAGCTGCTGGGGTACGGCCCGGCTGACTACATCACCAGGGGCTACCTCGCGCTCTACCTCGACCAGTGCCGGAAGCAGGGCAAGCCTGCCGGAGATATGTTGTTTCCCACGAAAAAAAAGTAGCCGGATTGTCAGTCTTTCCTTGACAAACTTTTCTTCTGCCTTTAACTACTAGAAATGAGGACAACTGTTTCCTATGAGCGACGCAGCGAAACAGGAGCCCTTGCCGCGTCGCCCGCTTCGGGGCGGGCGGGGTTATGGCCGAGGGGAGCGGGCTGGGGCCGCGGATGCGGCCGCCGACCAGTCCTGCGTGCGAGGGAGTGACGCCCGACTAGGGTAGCCGAAAGCCGGTTACGAGTTTACCCGTGGTCGGGTTCCGGGCTCGGCCGCGGGTATTTTTGTGTTCGGCGGGCAGGAGGGACCATGCTATATGCCACGGAACTGTTGGGCGCAGAGACCTACGACGCGCAGGGCAACTTCGTCGGCCGGGTCACCGAACTGTTTATCGAGCCGGCGGACCAGCCGAACCGCGTGGCGCGGATGCTGCTGGGCCGCGAGAAGTACCTGCCGCTGGTGGCGCGGTACGACCAGGTGGCGTTTGTCGCGCCGGGCACAATCCGGCTGAACGTGGAGGAAAAAGCGCTCGAGCACTATCGCCCGAACGAAGGCTGGCTGGCGGTGCAGAAAGACCTGCTCGACCAGCAGATCATTGACACCAGCGGGCGCAAAGTGGTCCGGGTGAACGACATCAACCTGGCCGAACAGCGCACCAACGGAACGGTCGAGCTGCGCGTCACCCAGGTGGACATCGGGCTGACCGGGGCGGTGCGGCGGCTGCTGAAGGGACTGGCGTCGCCGTCGATGATCCGCCGGATCCAGGAGAAGCTGCCGGTCCGGCTGATCCGCTGGGAGTTCGTCAACCTGATTGAGTCCGACCCGCTGCGCCGGGTCAAGCTGCGCATCACCCCCCAAAGGCTCGAGCGACTCCATCCGGCCGATCTGGCCGACATCATGGAGATGCTTTCGCCCGCGGAGCGCCAAGCCATCGTGGACTCGGTCGACGACCAGACTGCCGCCGAGGCGCTGGCAGAGCTGGATAAGCGGCTGACCGCGCAGATCGTCGAACAGCTGGATCCCGAGAAGGCCGCGGAAATCATCGAAGAAATGGAGCCGGACCAGGCCGCCGACCTGCTCGCCGACCTGTCGCCGGAAACCTCCCGGGAGCTGCTGCAAGAGATGCCGGGCGAAGAGGCGCAGGAGGTGCGGGCGCTGTTGCGGTTTGAAGAGAACACGGCCGGGGGGATGATGAACACGGACTTCATCTTCGTCGGGGAAACGGCCAGCAAGGAGGAGGTGGTGGAGTGGATCCGCTCGAAGGACTTCAAGCTGGATCAACTCGATACGGTGTTCTTAATCAACGGAGAGGCCAAATTTTCGGGCTCGGTGGCGCTCGGCCGGCTGCTGCTGGCTGCGCCCAGCCAACGCCTGGGGGAGCTGAAATCCGAGCCGCTGCTCTCGGTGTCTCCCGAGGCCGAGGAGAAGGAAGTGTTCGAGCTGTTTGACAAGTACAACCTGCGAAGCCTGGGCGTGGTGGACCCGAACGGGCGGCCCATCGGAGCCATCACTGTGGACGACGTGGTGGGCCGGCTCAGAGGCCATTAGTAGATGGAGCGATGAACTGGACGGCCATTGCGGCGAGGGTGGAGTCGTGGCGCGTGCGGGGGCTGGCGTGGCGGCAGCGCACGCGACGGCTGCGGCGGCGTCTGGCCGTATTTCTGGCGGTGGTGGGGCCGGGGCTGATTGTTTCCAACGTGGACAACGACGCGGGCGGGATTTACACCTACTCGCTGGCGGGCGGGCAGTTTGGCTACACGGTGTTGTGGTCGCTGATCCCGATGACCTTCGCGCTCTACGTCACGCTCGAGATGTGCTCGCGGATGGGCGCAGTCACCGGGAAGGGCCTCTCCGACCTGATCCGCGAGGAGTTCGGTTTCCGCGTGACATTTTTCGTCATGGCCGCGGTCCTGGTGGTCAACCTGGGCAACGTGCTGGCCGAGTTCGCCGGGGTAGCTTCGGCGATGGAGATCTTCGGCGTGAGCAAGTACATTTCGGTGCCGGTGGCGGGCTTCTTCGTTTGGGTGTTGGTGCTGCGCGGGACAGCGCGGCGCGTGGAGAAGGTGTTCCTGGCTGTTTGCGTGGTCTATCTGGCCTACGTGGTTTCGGCGGTGCTGGCCAAGCCGGAGTGGTTGCACGCGGTGCTGTACCTGCTGCCGCCGCATGCGCTGAAGTGGATCCCCCAGGTGAAGCCGTGGGTGAACGCGCCGCGGATCGACTCCAGCTACCTGCTGATCCTGGCAGCGCTGGTGGGCACGACGATTGCGCCGTGGCAGCACTTCTATTTACAGGCGGCGGTGGTGGAAAAGCGCGTGGGCCCGCGGCAGTACGCGCACACGCGCCAGGACGTGCTGGTGGGCAGCATCAGTTGCATGGTCATCGTGTTCTTCATCATCGTGTGCACGGCGGCCACGCTGTACGTCTCCGGGCACCGGCATATCGGCAACGCCGCCGAGGCGGCCCAAGCGCTCCGGCCGCTGGCCGGGCGGTGGGCCAGCGGGCTGTTTGCCATCGGCCTGCTGAATGCCTCATTGTTCGCTGCGTCGATCCTGCCGCTTTCCACCGCCTACGTGATCTGCGAAGCGCTGGGTTTTGAGTCGGGCATCGACCATAAGTTCAGCGAGGCGCCGATTTTCTACTGGCTCTATACCGCCATGATCGTGATCGGCGGCGGGCTGATCCTGATCCCCGGCGCGCCGCTGGTGCGCATTGCGGTGCTTTCCCAGGTGGCCAACGGGTTCTTGCTGCCGTTTGTGTTGATCTTTGTGCTGCTGCTGGTGAACCGGCGCGACCTGATGGGGGATCAGGTGAACAGCTGGGGGTTCGACGTGGTGGCCTGGGCGACCAGCATCGCCATGATCGTGCTAACGGTCGTGCTGGTGTACACGGCGCTGTTTCGTCCTGGGGAAGGACTGGGGTTAACTCCGGGAATGCAGTAGGTTGCGCGGGGTGGTGGGCTGTGTTAGCTTTGCGGTGCAAAGATGCTCGGGGAAGAAATCGCACCGCGCCGGCAAAGCCCCTCAGGATTTTCGACGTGAAAGCGTCCGAGTTGCTCAAACCTGCCAGCAGCGACGAAACGCGCCTGCTCGAACAGCTTGACCCCCGGCGTTTCCCCCAGCACATCGCCATCATCATGGACGGCAACGGGCGCTGGGCGCAGCGACGCCACCTGCCGCGCGTGGCCGGGCACCGCGCCGGGGTCAAATCGGCCCGCGAGGTGATCGAGACGTGCGCCCGGCTGAAGATTTCGGCGCTCACGCTGTACGCTTTCTCGCTGGAGAACTGGCGGCGGCCGAAGGCCGAGATTGATTTCCTGATGCGGCTGCTGCGGGAATACCTGCGCAAGGAATTGCCGGTCATCCACAAAAACAACATCCGCCTGCTGGTCATCGGGCGGCCGGAGCAATTGCCCGCCGAAGTGCAACGCGACGTCGCGCGCGCCGTGCAGCAGACGGCCGGGAACACGGGGATGAAGCTCGCCGTGGCGCTCAACTACGGGGGCCGGGCGGAACTGGTGGACGCGTTCAACGCCATCCTCGACGGCGCGCGGGACAACGGGCTTTCCACCTTCCGGGTGGACGAGCAGACCATCGCGGACCACTTGTACACCGCCGGGCTGCCCGACCCCGACCTGCTGATCCGCACCAGCGGCGAGATGCGCGTCAGCAACTTCCTGCTCTGGCAGATCGCCTACGCGGAGATGTACGTCACCGAGACGCTGTGGCCGGACTTTACGCGCGCGCAGCTGCTCGAGGCGCTGCTGGATTTTCAAAAGCGGGAGCGGCGGTACGGCGGCTTGAGCGCCGCTGAAGCGGCGGCTCGCGTGGCCGGCGGCGCGCGGGGATGAGCGCGCGTGCCTTTCCGTGGGAACCTCCGATCTGAGGAAATCGCTTGCGAGGATTGATTCATCGGCAGTGCGCAGGGACGCTGCTGCCGTGAGCCCGGCGCGGCGGGCCGAAGAATGGTGCCGATGACGCTGGCCCGCGTGCTGACCGCCGTGGTGCTGGTCCCCGCGGTGGTGGGGGTGGTGTGGTGGGGCTCGACCGGGCTGGTGACGGCGTGCGCGGGTCTGGTGACGCTGCTTGCGCTGCTGGAGTTCCTGGCGCTGGGAGCGCGAGTGGGGTTGCACGGCTATCGCCTCTGGACCGGCTTGTGCGCGCTGGCGTTGCTTTTTGCGCAGTTGAGCGTGGCCGAGCAGGAGACTTGGCCGCTCGGCCTGCGGCTGCAGGTGACGCGGAGCAGCGCCAGCCTGGCAGTTTCTCCGGAGTTGGTGCTGCTGGTGTTTCTGCTCGGCGCGGCGGGCATTGCATTGTTTAGCCGCCGGCCGCTGGCGGAAGTTCTGCCGGCCCTGGGGATCAGCGCGGCGGCGCTGCTGTGCGTGGCGCTGCCGTTCAGCTACGTTGTCCGCGTGCACGGCGCGCGTCCGCAGGGCCCCCGGCTTTTGCTGTTTGCGCTGGTATTTGTTTGGGTGGGCGACACGCTGGCTTATTTTGTGGGCCGGTCGGTGGGGCGGCTGTCCATGGCGGCGCGGCTCAGCCCGAAAAAGACCTGGGAAGGAGCGATTGCCAACCTGTTCGGGTCGCTGCTGGTGGCTGCGGTGTTTGTGCGCTGGCTGACGATCGAGCCGAGGCACCTTTTGCTGATGGCCGGGCTGGGAAACATCGCGGGGCAGGCGGGCGACCTGCTGGAATCGGCGTACAAACGCAGCGCGGGTGTCAAGGACTCCAGCGGCCTGCTTCCCGGACACGGCGGGGTGCTCGACCGGATTGATGCGCTGATTCTAGCCACGCCGGTGGTCTGGTACTATTTTGAGCTTGTAGCAAGGGGTCGCGCGCAGTAGAGACTCGTCACGAAGGCGGCAGTGTGAAAGGCATCGCCATTCTCGGCTCAACCGGGTCGGTCGGGCGGCAGTGCCTGAGCGTGATTGAATCGCTGGCCGGGCGCTTTTCGGTTGTGGCGCTGGCCGCCGGAGCAAACCTGGACGAACTGGCCGCACAGGCGGGGCGTTACCGGCCGCAACTGGTCTCGGTGGCCGATGCGGGCCGCGCCGGTGAGCTGACCGAGCGCTTGCGCGCGCAGGGTCTGGACCGACTGCCGGAAATCCAGTGGGGCCGCGCGGGTCTGGAAAGCGTGGCCACGCACCCCGAAGCGGAACTGGTGGTTTCGGCGGCGGTGGGAGTGGTGGGGTTGGAAGCGACGTACGCCGCGGTGCGCCGGGGCAAGCAGGTGGCGCTTTCGAACAAGGAAGTGTTGGTGGCAGCCGGCGAGCTGGTGATGGCCGCAGCGCGCACGAGCGGGGTCGAGCTACTGCCCGTGGACAGCGAACACAACGCCATCCATCAATGTCTGCGCGCCGGGGAGCGCCGCGAAGTCCAGCGGCTGGTGCTGACCGCCTCGGGCGGGCCATTTCGCAAGACGCCGCTCAGCCGGCTCTCGCAAGTGACGCCCGAACAGGCCCTGGCACATCCCAACTGGCGCATGGGCCAGCGCATCACGATTGACTCGGCCACGCTGATGAACAAGGGCTTCGAGGTGATCGAGGCGCACTGGCTGTTTGGAATGCAGCTGGAGCAGATTGAAGTGGTGATCCACCCGCAGTCAACCGTGCACTCAATGGTGGAGTTTGTGGACGGCTCCATCCTGGCACAACTCGGCCCGACAGATATGCGCGTGCCCATCCAATATGCGCTAACCTATCCCGAACGGGCAACATCCAACGGATGTAAGCTCGATTGGGCCTCGCTGCGGCGGCTGGATTTTGAAGAGGTATCGCCGCGCAGGTTCCCGTGCCTCGGCTTGGCTCGCGAGGCTCTGCGAACCGGAGGGGCGCTGCCGTGCGCCTTGAACGCCTCCGACGAAGTGGCCGTGGCAGCGTTCCTGGAGCGGCGGCTTGCATTCTCCGGCATTGCCCGGGTGATCGAGCGAGTGCTCGAGCGCACGCCGCGGATGGGATTCAGGGGGATCGATGACGTGCTGGCCGCCGACGCTGAAGCGCGGCGTCTGGCGCGGGAGGAAGTGGGAAAGCTGGGCGTTCACACCACCAGCGCGCCGTAACCAATCAAGAGCGAGCGGGAGAAGGGGAGTCGAGCGCACATGGCTGCCAACTTTATCACCGACATCGTCGCCGTCATCATTGTGCTAGGAATGATGATCCTGGTCCACGAATGGGGCCACTTCATGGCCGCCAGGTTGTTTAGCGTGCGCGTGGAGGTTTTTTCGTTTGGGTTTGGCCCACGGCTGTGGGGCCGGCGGCGCGGCGCAACCGACTATCGCTTGAGCGCGCTGCCGCTGGGCGGATACGTCAAGATGGCCGGCGACAATCCGGCGGAGGAGCGCAGCGGCCAGCCGGACGAGTTTCTCTCCAAGGCGCGCTGGCAGCGCGCCATCATCGCCGTGGCGGGGCCGACGATGAACGTGGTAATGGCCGTGGTGCTGCTGACGGGAGTTTTCCTTTTGGTGGGGGCGCCGTATCCGGCCTTCATGAGCCGGCCCGTGGAGGTGGTGGCCTTCCCCAAGAAGTCGGTTGGCGCGAACACCGGGATCCAACCGGGGGATCGCCTGGTGGAGATCGACGGAATCAAGAATCCCACCTGGGAGCAGGCCCGGCAACGTCTGAGAGAGACAACTCCGGGAAGCGAGATTCGACTGGTGCTGGACCGCGGCGGAGAGCGGATCAGCGTCAGCCTGAATCCTCCCGATCCCCAGGACGTGGATGCGATTCTGGGTTTTCCGCCCATTGCTCCCATCGTGGAACAGGTGGCTTCGGGAATGCCCGCCGAGCGCTCCGGTTTGCGGGGCGACGATGAGATTGTGGCGCTGAACGGCAAGGCGGTGGCCACTTGGTCGCAGTTTGTGGAGGCCATCCGCGGGTCGAACGGCCAGCCGATCGACGTGATGGTACAGCGCGGCGACCGGAAGTTACTCCTGCACATCAAGCCGGTGCAGGTGCAGATCGGTCACGACACTGTCTGGCAGATCGGCACCCTACCGCGGTCGCAAGTGGTCTACCGGCGGCTCTCGCTGGCCCACGCCGTCAAGGAGGGGATTGCTACCAGCGCGGAGGAATCAAAGATGATCCTCGGAGTCATCGGGCAACTCTTCGTCGGAAAGCTTTCGCTGCGTCAGGTCCAGGGCGTGATTGGAATCGCGCGGGAATCGGGCAATGCGGCGCGGCGCGGCCCGATGTACCTGATCGAGCTGATAGCGGCAATTAGCTTAAACCTGGCCATCCTGAACCTGTTGCCCATTCCCATCCTCGACGGAGGTCACTTGCTGCTGCTGGCGGTCGAGGGAAGCCTGCGACGCGACCTCAGCCTGGCGATGAAAGAGCGGTTCGTGCAGGTGGGGTTGGTGTTTCTGTTGGGCATTGTGGCGTTCGCTATGTACAATGATGTGTTGCGGCTGCTGCCCAACCGCTAAAGCATCGCCCGCGCCAGCCAGCAAGGATTGGTTGTGCAGGCGGTCAGGCCGGAAGAGCAGGGAAGAGAAGATGGCTGCCAGTTCCGCGCACCGCGTTTCTTCAGGCGAACGAATCAATGCCGATGCCAGGCCCGGGAGACTCCAGGCGGCTTTGGAAGAGCGCGGGGTGCGCCTGACGCGGCAGCGGCGCGTGCTTCTGCAGGTGATGGACAGCGCCGAGCGGCATCTGGATGCGGGCGCCATCCTGCGGCGGGCGCAAAAGATTGATCCGCGAGTGCACCGCGTGACCGTCTATCGCACGCTGGACCTGCTGAAGCGTCACGGGCTGATTGACGAGCTGGACCTGCTGCACATTCACGGCGACCAGCACTACTACGAAAGCCACGGGCCGCGCGACCACATCCACATCGCCTGCCTGCGCTGCGGCAAGGTGCGCGAGTTCGAGAGCCGCCTGTTCGAGCAGCTCAAACGGCAGATCGAACGGGACTGCGGCATCAAGATCACCGTCACGCGCACCGAGATTGGCGGTTACTGCGAGGCCTGCCGGCAGTAGCGCCCCTTCCGGTCCCCTTAACTAACCGCATCCCCGCAAGGACAGCGGCGCGCCTATGCTGTGGAGTGCCAAGCTCCGCGGTGAGCGGCGCCGCAAGGTTTTAGTTAGGCTTGGGAAAAGCTGGGGCTGAGGCGGCGCGGTGCGGAGCCCTGTTGCAAATCATTTGCAACGGAATTTCAGTGCGCCTCTTGACGTGGGCTTTTTTTCTGGGAGAATGCGTCCCAGATGCAAATGAATTGCATCTAGACGCTCGGCTTGCGAGAGGGGAAAAAACGGAAACCGAGATTCCCGGTCCGCACAGGCTCCCGATGAAGATTGCTCTGGCAGTGCTGTTGGTCCAGGCGGCCTGGCCGCTGGCCGCAGGCGCTCAGGAGAAACCCTATTTTGTCACCTACGATCACCAACTCGAGGAGCCCGGCAGCCTGGAAGTATCCATCAGCCCGGTCCTCGGGGGGTTGAACGGCGGCCGCGCTTTTGCGGGCTCTTCGGTTGAGTTCGGTTACGGGGTGAAGGGCTGGTGGACCACGGAATTCTATCTGGACGGGCAGTCCACGCGCGGCGACAGCACTGTTTTCACCGGCTGGCGCTGGGAAAACCGCTTTCGTCCGCTGCTGCGCGAGCACTGGATCAATCCTGTGGTCTACATCGAGTACGTGGACGTCAACGGCGCCGACAAGACAATCAAGGAAGTGGTGGGCTTCGATTCCAGGGAGGACTTTGCGAGCGCGAACGGCGAGGCGCGCCGCGAACGCAAACGGGAGCTCGAGACGAAACTGATCCTCTCCAGCAACCTCCGTGGGTGGAACATCTCCGAAAATTTTATTGCCGAAAAAAACCTGAGCAATGAGCCCTGGGAATTTGGCTATGCCGCGGGAGTGAGCCGACCGCTGGCGCTGGCGGCGAGCTCGCGGAACTGCACGTTCTGTCGGGAGAATTTCCGCATCGGCGTAGAAGCCTACGGGGGTCTGGGCGACGCCCGCCATTTCACTGCATCGGGCACCTCACATTACCTCGCTCCGGTGCTTTCCTGGGAGCTCCCGAGCGGAACGACGCTGCGCTTTTCTCCAGGCTTCGGGCTCACTGAAAACAGCCATCGCGTCTTGCTGCGCTTTGGAGTGGCCTACGAGATCGGGGGTTTCGGCCGGCGTGTCCAAAAACTGTTCCGTTGAAGATTGGTGCGCCGCGCGAAGTAAAAAGCCGAGGAAGAACGCACATCTCTGGCTGCTGTGCGCGGCTTTGCTGCTTGGCGGCGCCGGCGCTCTGGGCGGGCAAGACCGGGGTGGGTCGCGCAACTCGGATGTACGGCTGGCCGCAGCGCCCGCCGGCGTCGCGGGCCTGCGAAATCCCTACGAGGGGCAGCCCGAGGCGGTCCTGGGCGGAAAGAAACTTTTCCGGCGGCACTGCGCCGAATGCCATGGGCCGGAAGGGCACGGACGGGGCAAGGCGCCCGATCTGCGCTCTGCGATCGTGCAGAATGTCCCGCCGGGCGTGCTGTTCTGGTTTTTGAAGAACGGGAACCTCCGGGAGGGCATGCCGTCGTGGTCGCGCCTCCCCGACCAGCGTCTCTGGCAACTCGTCTCCTACCTGAAGACGCTCCGTTGAATTCCGCAGGGAGGGCAGGGGGCGGGGCTAAACGCAGTGGGTTAGACCGGTTTGCGGGCGGTGCGCAAGCGGGCCAGATCTCTCGCCTTGGCGCGGTCGAAACGCGCGAAGAAACTGCGGGCGCGGAGAAGATCCTTTTCGATCTGCGCACGCAGAGCCTCAGGGCCGCTGAACTTGCGCTCTTCGCGCAAGCGTTTCCAGAAGTGAACTTCCATCGGGCCAGAAGTGATCTTTTTCGAGAAATCGAACAGGTAGCTTTCAACGGTGAGCCCCTTGCCGTCGAACGTGGGCCGCACGCCCACATTGGTCGCCGAGCGGTAGAGCCTTCCGGCAACGCGGGTTTCGGTGGCATAGACTCCGATCGGCGGACGCAGCTCCTGCTCCGGGGCGAGGTTGAGCGTGGGGAAGAGAAGGCGCGCGCCGCGGCCGCTGCCGGGGCGGACCTCGCCAGTCAGCACAGGCGGCCTACCGAGCAAGCGCGCAGCGCGCTCGACCTTGCCCTGCTGTACGGCTTCTCGAATCGCGGTGCTCGAGACCATTTGGCCGCGAATCACCACCGGCGGGACAATCTCCACGTCGAAAGCAAAGCGGCAGCCCAGCGCGGCGAGCGATTGGACATCGCCGGCTTGCTGGTAGCCAAAGCGGAAATTCTCGCCCACCAGGACTGCGCGCATCGCGAGCTTCTCAACCAGAATGTCACGCACAAATTCTTCCGGCGAAAGCCGCGCGAATTCCCGATCAAACCGCAGCACCAGCGCGGCCTCAAGGCCCTGCTGCTCGAGCCCGGCCAAGCGTTGCGCCAGCGTGGCGATCAGCGGCGGGGCCTCGGCGGGCCGGAGGATCTTGAGTGGATGGGGGTCAAACGTCACGGCGGCGGCCAGGGCGCCCATGGCGCGCGCGCGCTCAACCACGCCGCACAGGATCTTCTGGTGGCCGAGGTGGAGGCCGTCAAAGTTGCCCACGGTCAGCGCGCTTGGCCGGCGGCTGGCCAGCCGGGCGGCCCATGCGTCCAGGGAATGCACCACGGCCAGCGGCATCAGGGCTGCACCTCGAAGCTCAGACCATCGTAAGCGAGCTGCACGTGCGGGAAACCGCGGTTGCGCAGGCGGGCATTGGTTTCCTCGTGGGGCAGTTCGTGCGCGATGTGGGTAAACCAGGCGCGCCGCGGAGCCAGCTCGCCAACCAGCGCAAGCGCCTGCTCGACGGTCTGGTGCATCGGGTGGGGCGTGTCGCGCAACGCATCGAGGATCAGGTCGTCGAGGCCGCCCAGCAACGGCTTTGAATTGTCCGGCAGGCTGCTAAAGTCGGTCAGATAGGCGGCGCGGCCGAAGCGGAAACCAAAAACGCTCATGGGGCCGTGCACCGCGGGGACGGGCACCAGTTCGGCACCGAACGGGTCAAACGGGCCTTGGATCGTGTGCAGGGTGACTTGGGGGACTGTGCTGATGGCTGTGCTGCCGTCGAAGGCGTAGGCGAACATGCGCCGGAGAGTGGCCAGAGTCTCCGCAGAGCCGTAGACGGGCAGATGCGCCTTCTGGCGCAGGTTGAACGGGCGGATGTCATCGAAACCCAGAATGTGATCGGCGTGGCCGTGAGTGAACACCACCGCATCGAGGCGGTCCAGGCCGGCGCGGAGCGCCTGAAAGCGAAAATCGGGCGTCGTATCGATGACCACGTTGCGCCCAGCCCGGGAGAGCAGGACCGAAGGCCGGGTGCGGTTGTCGCGCGGGTCGGCCGAGCAGCAGACGCGGCAGCGGCAGCCGAGCGAAGGCACGCCCATCGAGGTGCCCGAGCCAAGCACGGTCAGCCGGAGCAACGGGGCAGGATCCGCCTCCTGGTGGGACCCCTGGACTGCTGGTGGGACGGACATCTTGCTCAGGACTTGGACTTGGCCTTTTCCTGCATGGCCTGGGTGGCGGCCTTGGACATCTCCAAAAACGTCAGCTTGAGACTGCCCAGCACCTCAAGCAGCAAGTGGTCGTCCTCCGGAGCCAGGTTTCCGCTGGTCTTCTCGTGCAGGACGTCGAGCATGTCAATCAACTCCCGCGCGCCTTCGAGATCGAGGATGGCCTGACCGGTGCGCGGGTCGGCGTAACCGCCCAGCAAGACCGCGGCATTGCGCGCCAGAAAATCCACCAGCATCTGGAAGCTACGCGAGGGCTTGGGAGCGTCGCTCGCTGGCTCAGGCGGGGAAGGGCCGGCGCGCGAACCTGTTCCCTGGGCGCCTGCCGTTTTCGGAACGCCCGCTTCCGCCGCTGGCTTTTGGACGGCTGCTTCCTGCTCGCGTTTCTCCTCTTCGAGCGCTTCCTTGCGCAGCTCGCCCTCAGCGGTAAACAGGCGGCGATCAACGACCTTGAACGATTCTTCCTGCTTCTGGTCAGCCAAAGGCGAACCCTCAGAACAGCCGTAAGCTACCAGCACAACTGAATCTTCAGTGTAGCATTGGCGCTGGGTTTTGTGTACAGGGGCCTTTCGCCGGTGGTTCGAGTGTCTGGCCGTCCTGCGCGGCCACAGCCGCCAGCTTCTCGTACCATGCCACGCGAGAAAATGCTAGGTTGTGCCGAGGCGTAGGGCTAGTACCTTCGGAGGACCTTCACCTACCTAGAAATTTTACTTGACACGCCAAACTGCTCAGGGAGAGAATCCGCCCCTGCCTCGCAAGAGCACGTTCGCCAGGTCGCAGGCACATCTCGAAGCCCGAACGAGGCAAGGCCCTTTCCCTAGGTCGGTCCCCAGCTAGGAAAACTAAGAAACGCAAACCCCGCGTGAGCGAGCGGCGGAAAGCGAAGGGTCCCTAACGTAGTCTGACTACGGTTAAACGAAAGGAGAACTCCAATGAAAGTTAATTTCATGTGCTGGAGTGTGCTGCTCTTGGCGTTCGGTAGCGTTCCCGTCAGAGCGCAGGAGCCCCCAGTGCTGTACGACGACTTCAACATCGGGCTCATCGACCCCGCCAAGTGGGTGGGTCAGGAGTTTGGCTTTGATGGCCGTGAAGCCGTGCGTGAGATCAAGAATGATGCAGCACATCTGGCATACCGCGTCTATGCGGACACAAACTCCGATGCAGGATCAACAGTCGGTCTCACCCGTTTGCGCTTTCTTAACCCGGCAACCATTGCGGCTTTCGAGGCAACGCTCACAGTAAACCAGATCGATCTCGTGGGATGTGCTGGCAACCCGAGCCCTTCCCGCGTAAGTTCAAACTTTCAAGGCTTCTTCTTCAACACGGGAACTCCGCCGCCCGGAAGCCAGGAGAATGACGTACTTGCTGTCATCGGAGTGAATCGGTCTTCGAATTCTCCAGACCCCGAGGGGGTACTGCAGGTAGGGGCCACTGTTGCTCGCTGCAACAATGCATCTTGCTCTTCGTCAACAGGACTTGCCTTCTCTAATCTCGGGACACTTTCGGTGGGAGAGGAGACAAGACTGGGGATCGTATGGGACTCGGTTGTTCATCGCTTCATATTCCTGAGGAATGGGATCAACGCCTTCGAGTTCAACTACAACCTTCCAGACACGGCCCCGCCCGGTGGCGACGGCAAGTTTTTCGATATCACCAATTCCGCTATCAATTGCACGACGGCGCCGCGACCCACTGCGTTTATGGATATCGCCTTCGATGATGTGTTTGTCAACGCGTCGGACGAGAGGTTGGTTGGAGGCGGAAACCGGACCGTAGCTTTTGAGAAGTAGCCGTTAAAGACGACGCGAAACTCAAACCCAAACCCCGTGCCAGCGAGGGGCGGAAAGCCACGGGTCTTTAAGCTAGTCGGGCCCGAAGGGACTTAAAGTCTCAACGACGAACAAAAGGAGGAGTTTATGGACCGGGGTCTTTTAGTGGGGATCAATGCGTACCCAGGCAACGAGTTGCAAGGGTGCGTCAACGACGTGACGGACATGGCTAACTTCCTCGTTAGCCATTGTGGCTTCAATGAGAACGACATACGGCTTCTCACCGATGCCCGTGCAACTACCGACGCCATCATGGCGCACCTGACTTGGTTGATAGAAGGCGTCCAGGGAGGCGACCGCCTCATCTTTCACTACAGCGGTCACGGTGCCCAATTCCCGATCCGCGATCAGAGCGGCAAGGTGACACGGGTAGACGAATGCATCTGTCCTGTTGACTTCGACTGGACCGAGGGGCATGCGATTCGCGACAAGGAGTTCAACAAGCTTTTCTCGCAAGTTCCCAAGGGAGTCGACTTCACTTGGGTATCTGACTCCTGCTTTTCAGGGGATCTTGCACGTGAGTTCTTACTACCGAAACGCAAGATAAAGTCAATGCCGATGCCTGCAGACATCGCATGGAGGATGCGCACAGCCGAAACGATCGGCGCGAAGAGAACGAGTTTCGAGCACGTACTCAAGAACTTCAATGCAGTGCTTGTGTCTGGCTGCGCAGCGCGCGAGACGTCGGCAGATGCCGAAATCAACGGCCGGTTCAACGGAGCATTAACGTATTACTTCCTTCGGACACTTTCTGCTCCGAACGGATTGACGCAGAAGCTTGAGCAAGCGGTTGCGCGTACCCGCGCAGTGTTGCAGCAGAACGGATATACCCGACACCCCCAACTGGAAGGATCCTTGGACTTGATGCAGCAATCCTTCTTGGCAACGCCTCGAGCGAAAGCCGTCGCGGCCTAACCAAAGACTGGGACGTCTTACAGGTTTGGTGCCGAAGAAGGTCTAGGAGGAATCGTAGGGTACTGTGTGTTCTTTTTCGGTCAAGGTAGACCTTGGAACGGTCATTATTTCGGGAGGATTTCGCCATCCAGTAGGTTCAGGGATTCTTGCCCTTATCCTGCAGCGAAGTCGAAGAACGAAACTGAGCCGCTGGCGCCTTTTATTGTCAAGGCTGTGCCACCGTGTCTGGCTGTGGAGCCAGGAGGAGGCTCTAGAAAAAC
>WNFB01002019.1_pt1 | contig 17564 bp, 19 predicted proteins | sample 5400501 | NCBI WGS metagenome assembly WNFB01 (sample SAMN13153341, study PRJNA577476) | soil metagenome | isolation source: 200 cm saprolite under Douglas fir tree site 2 hole 1 | place: USA:California | collected 2015-04-18 | reverse complement strand
CGTCACGAGGTTGGGAACTCATACAGCCACTGCCCATGACGAGGCTCATGACGCGTTCATGACGCTTCCTCCTTATACTTAGGATCAGAGAGGGCGAGGTGCATCAGTTGGGCAGTGTCCTTAAACCCTGCCGACTGAGCCTTGGAGTGAGGAAATGTCCTCACGGGAAAGATAAAGCCGTACTGTGACGCAGGAAGCTCTGCTGTACAGAATGCACGTGAAACAAGAAAGGAAAGACACCATGAAATATGTGCGTTTGGGAAACTCCGGGCTGCAAGTCTCGCGAGTCATCCTTGGGTGTATGGGTTTTGGCGACCCATCACGTGGCACGCATGAATGGGCGCTCGGTATCGACGAGGCTCGGCCGATTATCAAGCAAGCTTTGGAAGCGGGTATTACGACGTTTGATACGGCGAATGCGTATTCGCTCGGTGCCAGTGAGGAGATTGTTGGCACCGTCCTGGGTGAGCTGACCAAGCGCGACGACGTTCTTATTGCTACCAAGGTCTTTCAGCCGATGGGGCCAGGCCCGAAAGATGCTGGACTCTCCCGGGCAGCTCTTTTTGCACAAGTAGAGCAGAGTTTGAAGCGACTCAAGACTGACTACATCGACCTCTATCAGATTCACCGCTACGACCCAAATACCCCGATAGAAGAAACGCTGGAAGCCTTGCACGACCTGGTGAAGAGCGGCAAGGTGCGCTACATCGGCGCCAGCAGTATGTATGCGTGGCAGTTTGCGCAGGCGCAGTATGTCGCTGATTTACATGGCTGGACACGATTTGTCTCGATGCAAGAACAGTACAACTTGCTCATGCGCGAAGAAGAACGGGAAATGCTGCCGTTCTGTCTCGACCAGGGGGTTGGGGTGATACCGTGGAGCCCCCTGGCGAGAGGTCTGTTAACTCGCGAGTGGAGTTCGAAAACAAAACGGAGCGAAACCGACAAGTTTACGCAAGCACTCTACTCCCAGGCGGAGGAAGCCAACCACACGATCGTTGCTACCGTGAAAGCCATTGCGGAAGAACGCCATGTTCCCATGGCGCAAATCGGTCTGGCATGGCTGCTACAGAAAGAGGCGGTGACTGCACCTATTGTTGGCGTGACCAAACCACAGCATCTGACTGACGCCGTCGCAGCTGTGAACCTCAAACTGAGCGACGAAGAAATACGGCGACTCGAAGCACCCTACATCCCCCAGATGCCGGAAGGGTTCTAATCGCTTTGATGGGAAACGGTGGAATGCTTCTCCGGTTCACCCGCCATTTGAAACGTGGTGCGCCTACGGCGTGCATGACGTTTCAATACTGTTGAGTAACCTTCTACCGAAAGCAAGCGTAAGAAAGGAGCCAGTATCATGACAAAAAGCGGTAGATCGGGCGGCAAAGGCGGTGGGTCCGGCAAGGCCGGTGGAAGCGCGATGTCCAAATCGGGTGCCTCCCGCGTCAGAGTGCAGCAGATTGCAGCCCTGACTCAAAAACCGCTCTGAGCGGTTTCTCGGAAAGAGCGCAGTCAGCGGCAGATCGAGCGGAAAATCAACAACAGGCTGACAAGTAGCATCGACCGAGGCACATGGTCCTATTCGCGTTCGACTATGAGCCCCTAGCTCGTCCAGAAAAGGCGAGAGAATACCACCCGACTGCTTACCTTCCTCTGTCCAGTCTGAGTGTCCGTTGCTCTCCTTTGAAGAGCTTTTTGTGAGTTAGGAAACGCTCTCATTGAGGGCAAAAATGAGCAAACATTCGGGGCATTTACCAGCATCTCGTGCTTTCCCTGCACCAGCCACACAGAAAAGGAGCGAGATTGGTTTGACAGAGGTTCTCGATCTAGCGTTCTGTCCGATCTTTCGGCCAAAAAAGCGAAACCTTCTCGTCATCTGGCCCGTGAATTTACAACCCTCGAGTTCAGTAAACCGCTTCAGAAGCCGTGTTCTCAGACAATGGTCCACAGCTGCTCACCATTGGGGGCAAATGCTCATGTTTGAGGGCAAAAACGGGCCACATTTCAGGGCATTTACCATTGATTTGGTAAATTGTAAATTACCACCAGCCCGAAATGTGTTCACAGGGGCTTGTCGAATTATCCACCATCTCCAATGGCAGTACCAAGTACCATGAGTTGCTTGTGGTAAAATACTCGTGTATTCAAGTTATCATTTTCGAAAATTTGTTTTGGCTCATAGACGTAGACATTTCGTCCTGGTGAGCAAGAATGCAAGGATGTGTAAGCATGCATGATACTCTATCGTCTTTGGTAGAGAGGGCTTTTACAGGCAACCAGCGTCCTTTAGAGTTTTATTTACGAGAACAGAGTCGCTTACCAGGTTCGCGTGCAAATCTGGAACTGGTCACTAGTCTGAGTAATCTCTTGGCCGCTATTGTCTTAGAACAGCCTGATCCAGTTTGGATGTTGTTAAAGCAGCTCGTTGCTGACGAAAAAATGATCGCGAGTAATACACCTGGTGAATTCGTTGTCCTTTGTGGCGTTGTCGGGTTTGGCGCTTGCACAGCCGTTCGACCAGAGTGGCGCGGCGAAGTCTTTGAATTGTTGGGGCACTTCGCATATAGCAGCAAATGGCGTGTGCGCGAAGGGGCAGCGCTGGCATTTCAGCGCTTGATGCCTGTAGCTCCCCAAGAAACGATTGAGTATTTGATGGAGTTAGCCACGAAAGGGAACTGCTTACAGCAGCGTCTCAGTGTCGCGGCTATAGCCGAACCACCATTACTTAATACACCGGAGATGATCGATGCCGCGTTAACTATACAGCGCCTGGTATTAGAGCGTCTACATGCGCTTCCTGCAGGCGAACGCAAACGTGAGGATGTACGTGCTTTACGCCAGTCATTAGGTTACACAGTCAGTGTAGTGGCTGCCGCTACTCCTGAAAGGGGTTTTGCTTTGATGGGTGAATGTGCAACATGGGCCGATGCCGATATCAACTGGGTACTGCGCGAGAATCTGAAAAAGAAACGGCTCGCGAAGTTTGCTGAGCATACTGAGAAGGTATCCAAACTATTGGCTTAGAAAGGATGTTGTTCGCTGCCGGCTGCGAGAGGGCCACTAACACGCGTTCCTGGATGTTCTATCTGCTCTCGCAAAATCCCAAAGAACGTGATAAACTATTGACTGACCTACACGGCGTATTGCCTACTTCCCGTTCGGCGCTGGCCATCCCCACTCTGTAAGGATGCGCTGCGCTGTGCCTTTAATTGATAAATACTGTACGTACAATTTTGCTTGTTTGAATGAAAGGAGAATCCTCCATTGGGTGCGACAACTACAGCCGATTTTTACAATGGCATGGTTATACGCTATAACAACGACTTGTATACCGTGACCGAATTTCATCATGTAAGCCCAGGAAACTGGCGCGCGTTTGTACGCGTGAACCTGAAAAATCTCAGGACTGGACGTGTAATTGAACAACGCTTCCGAGCCGGTGAAGAGATTGAGGCCGTGCGCGTTGAACATCAGAACTGGCAGTTCCTGTATGTCGATGGTGATGATTATGTTTTCATGAATACCGAGACTTTCGACCAGCAGCCAATTTCGAAAGAGATGTTGGGTGATGCGGTACGTTTCCTCAAAGAGGGGGATGTCGTGGAATTGCTGGTGGACAGCGATACCGACCATATAGTTGCCGTAGAACTGCCCAACTTCCTGGAACTGACAGTAGAAAGTGCTGAGCCAGGCGTGAAAGGTGATACTGCGACTAATGTTACCAAGCCTGCGACCTTGGAGACTGGTGCAGTTATCAACGTACCCTTGTTCGTGAATCCGGGTGATAAAGTTCGTATTGATACGCGGACAGGTCAATATGTTTCACGCGTGAAATAGGTAGATAACAGAACTGATAGAGCAGATGGCCTGGCACCTCGCGCGCGAGGTGCCAGGCCATCTGCTCTATCAGTTCTGTTATCTCTTAAATATTTCCCACAAATGTGGTACAAAAACAAATAGGCCAATAACGATAGAGAGGATCGCATTCAGTAGTACCGCGCCTGCTGCGACATCTTTAGCAATTTTTGCCAGGGGATGGTAGTCAGGCGAAGCCAGGTTAACACATATCTCGAAGACTGTATTGAACATCTCGGCAATGAACACGCCGGTGATGGCCACAAAGACCATGGCAAACTCGACTGCGGAGATGTGCAGCACAATACCTAGCAGAATCGCCAGTATCGCAATGGCGAAGTGTACGCGGGCATTGACCTGCGTACGAAGCGCATACCAAAGTCCTCTGAAAGCGTTGCCAAAACCAGCAATGAATTTTGCCCACTCGCTCTTCTGCAACTGTTGTGGCGGAGGTGTAGGATCACTCATAAAGACTATGCTTTCTGCTCAGTTGCATCCATCACGGCTTGCTGAATCCGGATCATTGCTTGATAGCCTGCTTCTGTCTGATCGTCGTAGCCGACCAGGTGCAGTACACCATGTGCGAGGAGGTAGAGCAATTCGTATGTGGAGTTGTGACCAACCTCTGTAGCCTGGCGTACTATTGTCGGCCACGAAATAACAATATCACCTAGATTGGTGGGTAGTTCGGTAGGAGTGACAAAGACTTGCTTTGTTACCCCTATTTCAGTGCTCTCACCATTAGGTGCTTCAGGAAGTGTCCAGAGTTGGTCAGCAGGTGCGCTTACTATGGGCTTGTCGAGCAATGGGAATGAAAGCACGTCGGTGGGTTTGTCCTGTCCGCGATAGTGCTTGTTCAGGTTACGGATGATTTCGTCGTTGGTGATCAGCAACGTGAGCATCATAGGCTGCAAGACGCCTGCTTCATGTAGGGTCTGATCGACTACTGCCTCAAGCGAGAGAGAGGAAATGAGTTGCAGTAGAGCTGTGTCGCTATCATCATCGCCCAGATCTATAGAGAGTTCTAGCTGCGAATCGTGTCTTGCCATGATGCCTCAATGGTAGCTTAAAAAGTAATACCTCCGCCAGAATCGCGTGATATGCTACGCATTGATGCGCCAGGCATCTCTAACGGAGGTAAAAATTAATTTATTGTCCTTTATGGGTGGTTTTGCGGCGTTTAGCTGCTTCTTTTCTTTTGCGTTTGACGCTCGGCTTTTCGAAATGCTCTCTGCGTCGAGCTTCAGCCAGAATGCCGTCCTGCTGGATCTTGCGGTTGAAACGCTTCAGAGCTGTTTCAAAAGAGTCATTTTCGCCGATTTTAACTTCTGACACCAGGATCACCCCCTTGTGGCCTTTATTCGAGGCGTACAAGGTATTTGAAGTTGCGTACCCTCGCAGACCTGCGCGAAAATTATAGTCCAGCCACTATGGAGTGTCAAGATTTTTGTTCAGCAACAACACTGCTTTTTTGGGTTGGCTCTGCTTTGTCGCTTGCCTCCCAATGGAGATCATGAATACGATGAAGCCGATCACTAAAATGCTGAACAGGCTAATTGTGCGATCAATCAGAATAGCAGCCGCCGCTAAACTCCTGGCGGTTGTGAAAAGCGCTATCATGGCCAACATACCACCTTCGACCAGGCCGATGCCACCGCTTGTGAATGGAACTACTGTCAAGAGCGCCTCACCAAGTGCAATGAAGAGCGCGACAGCAACAATATGTACCAGGTTTCCATTGACCAGGTTAAGTGCTAAAGCGATAAAGAAGAACCGCAATGACTCACAAGCCCATACACCAATGCTGAGTGCCGTTAAAGTGGGGACGCGGCGAAACGAACCAAGGGTACCTTCCTGGAAATGATTGTAGTGACCGCGAAAGCGTTCCGGTACCAATTTGCCGATCTGGGCCGGGAATAGGCGTAGCAAGAACAGCCCGATAATCCCCAATATTACGACTACCAGGGTAATTTTCAGACCAGTCTGCAACTGCGGGGGGAGATTTTCGTGCAGGCTAATCATGATGGCTGGGATAAAGAGCAGCAGCAAAACGATCAAGTCTAGCAGGCGCTCAGCAAGCACTGTGCCAAATGTCCTTGTTGCCGGCAGGCCTGTTTCCTTGCGCAACAGGTATGCACGATAGAGATCACCCAACTTGGCGGGAACAATCACATTGGCGAACCAGGAAATGTAGATAATCTCAAGAAGTTTCCAGAACTTAGGTAAGTAAATGCCATTTTCTTCGGTATAACCAACATTTTGCAGGAGCAATCGCCAGCGAAATGCACGAATAGGAAATGATAGGTAATAGATGAAAAAAGCGGCGAGAACAAAGAGTATTTTAGCGGTGCGGATTGAAGCCCACGTTTGCTGTGGATCAATATGTATTTTCTGCGCGAAGTAAACGAGTGCGACGATTACGATAACTAACGGTAGGATGGTACGCCAGTTCAGGAGTCGCTTACCTATTGACAACTGCTCACGAGTTATCTCCGGCTCTTCCTGGGTCTTCTGTTTGAGAAATTCAGCCTTTTTTCCCTCGATATCTTCAGTGTTATCGTCTAGTACAGATTGTGCATCTGTTTTGGAAGCACTACCAGTGTTCTGTGTAAGCAAATTGTCCTCCAATGCCAATACCATAATCCGACGTGTCAGGTGTTACCCTCTCTAGACGGATAAGAGCAATGAGTAGTAACGCGATAAGGTTAGTCAAGCTGTGAACGAAGAGGTTGTCAACCAAGTTATGTACGCAAACAGTGATCAGGGCAGCTAGAATGCCTATTGCCAGGGCTTTATCGTTGGTGAGCATGCCAAAAATTTCAGATTGCTCTTGTGCCTCATAATGTTGAATCAGGCTGAGTGGGCGCAAAAGCAGTGCGAGCTTGTTACGCCTTCCCAGAGGTGCCTGGATGATGGGTTGCACCTGCGGTTTCTGTGCTTTTGCCTGTCTCCATTTCTTGCTGATCTGTAGGAGCGAGTGGCCACCTGCAACAAAAATGGTGAACAAGAAAAGTACAAAGACGATCAATCCAATAGAGCCGGTTTCAGCGGCTATATTGATGTAATAATTATGTGCATGGCCTAAGGGATCCGTGAAAATAGTTATAAAATACTTGGGATATGCATCAGGGTAGTTACCGATACCTACACCAAGTACAGGATGATCTATGAACATATGAAGCCCGGCGAGCCAGTGGGCCACGCGTTCGGCAGTTGAGAAATCCTGGCTACTAGGTGTTGAAAGGGAGATTTGGACCAGGCCCAGGAAATGCAGCAGCGGATTGAAGATATACAGAGGTATCCAACCGGCTATAAGTGCCTCGAGCGGCCCCAGAAGCAGAATAATTAGCACTCTCATAAGTACGCGTATGCGCGGCATTCCTGCTAACACGATAAAGAGGAGAGCTGCTGCGATCGCTATCTCTCCCCCGCGCGATTGCGTCAGGTATTCTGCAATGGCAAGCAGGAGGGTTGTTAGCCCTGCCAGAATACGTGTCAGCCTGCCACGCCCGAGTAGGGTAAGTGAAAGGGCAATGCTTAAAGGGATGTTAATATAGCCTGCATAGGGGTTAGGTTGATCGAATGTACCGTAGACGCGCAAACTGGCATCGCGTATAAATGATTGTGGGCCAAGATTGAAGAATGCCTGAAAGTAGCCATAGAAGGCTTGTGAAATCCCTGCGAGACAAACGATGACAATGATCGTCCAGATCTGACGACGAGTGCGCAAGTATTGTGCTCCCAACAGCATTAGTACCAGAAATTCCAGCCATTTGCTGATTTCCTTCAGACTGGAGTTAATGTTAAGTGCCACTGTCATTGAGAGTACCATTGTACCGACTAGTGCTAACATTGCGATTACAAGGTAGGTAGGAATATGCGATGCCTCACGATCCTGAGGTCCTACCTTCTGGTGGAGTACAAAACTCAAAAGCCAGCCTATTGCCAGGAATATTACGAGCACGTCGGCGCTATTCAAGCGTAATCCCTTTATATCGATGAAGTCAAGCGAACCCCAGGGTACGCAAATGGGCATCAAGTAGAGCGCGACACGGGGGCGCAAAATTGTCCACACGAATACGACTAGATAGAGCGCCAGGCGGATATTCCACGGCAAAGGTGGAACAAGCAGGAGGAAAAGGGCAATTACAACGCACATCAAACCCGCCAGGTTTGATGACGTAAGGAAGTTGCGAAATGCATGATACGTTGTATTAAGCCAGGAAACGCGGTGGGCTGGTATATACTTACCAACGCTTGAACTATTCATGAATGTATAATTTCTCGTGAGAGAACATTTCGACGAACTACCAGGAACTAGGACTGGACAGTCGATAAATTCGATGTATGACTGCTGAACCATTCAATGGTACGCTGCAGTCCATCCTCCAAAGAGACTTTTAGTTGCCAGTCTAGCACTTGCTCCGCTTTTGTGATATCCGGACGCCTGCGTTCTGGATCATCGATGCGACTGGGTTCAAAAATGATGGTGGATGAAGCCTGGCACAATCGAATAATGGTTTGTGCAAACTCAAGAACAGTATGCTCTTCCGTATTTCCAAGGTTAAATACCTCGCCCGCGGTGTAAGGCCTAAATAATGCTAACAGCAGGCCCTCAACGAGATCACTCACATAGCAGATGCTGCGGGTTTTGTTACCGTCGCCGTAGATGGTCAAAGGCTCGTTTTGTAATGCCCTGATGATAAAATTGGGTATCATGCGACCATCATCCGCCTGGCTATTTGGGCCATAGGTATTGAAGATGCGTACAATGCGGGCATTGACCTGGAATTGCCGGTAGTATTCCATTGTCAATGTTTCGCCAAGACGTTTACTCTCATCATAGCAAGCGCGTGGCCCGATTGGGTTTACATTTCCCCAGTAGTCTTCGCGCTGCGGATGGACGAGTGGATCTCCATAGGCCTCTGAGGTCGAGGAAAATAAGAAGAGAGCCTTCTGTTTCCGCGCCTGTTCGAGCATCTGATATGTTCCCTGGCTATTAACCTGGATGGTTTCAATGGGATGTTCCATGTACCCCACCGGGCTGGCCGGACTTGCCAGGTGGAAAATAGCATCTGCTTCAAAGCTAAGAGGTTGTGTTACATCGTGCTGTAAGAAAGTAAAGCGTGGATTATTACGCAATGAGTCAATGTTTTGCTCTGAGCCGGTTAGCAGGTTATCTACACACAGCACACTATGTCCATTTTCCAATAAACGAGCACAAAGGTTGGAGCCTATAAACCCTGCTCCACCGGTAACGACAGTTTTCAATGAATTAGACCTCCAAAGTATTAAAGAAACAGGTGATATCCTTAGCGGATACGATTCTCATGTTATGGCAAGGGAAACGAGTCAAAGAGATCGAATTATTTATTTGTCTTGCTATTGCTTTCCCATACCAACATCTGGCTCCAACTCGACCAGTTCGCCAAAGCCCTCCTCTTGCCAGGTGCCTCAAAATTGTCATACTTTAATGCCAGACGATTGGCAGACATCAAGGTAACGAGGTAGGAAACTTATCAATTCGCCCGGTACCAACTATACCTCTACTATTGTATGACGTATATAAAGGAGATAGGTTTCATGGCCCTTATTTTATCCCATACTGTCCGCCCATTACGCGAGGTGCGAGTGGTTAATCGCAACGATGAGCATTATAAACATCTTGTTACGAGCTTGCAAGCTTTGCTTGGCCCAGCCTGTCCTCCTATACATCGCGCACCATCTGCGAGTGAGGCGCTTTCAGGGGCATTGCTCGTGGCATGTGCAACAACTGCTACAGCTCCTCTCTTTCAATGGAACGAAGTGACCCATGGAGCACATGTCAATGCTATTGGCGCATTCACCCCTGAGATGTGTGAGGTAGATGTCTAGTCCTGCCTGCGTTTCCATATTCTGTACATTACCTCGTCCCCCAAACTGAGGAAACCCCAGGTTGTGAAACCATGTACAATCACGACTGCCAGCAGCGAGCGTGGGTCCGGTTGTGCCAGGTACAAAGAACTGAACACAATGCCTGCCAGTCCTACTCCTCCAACACTTCGCCAACTCCACTTACCAAGGCGATGATAGAGGGTGTAGAGAGCTGTGCTGACGAGCCATCCCCAGCCAAGCCAGCCTGTCCACTGTGTAACCGCTGCTAGCAGGAAACCTCGGAAAAATAATTCTTCAACTGGTCCATTGATAATCAGGTAGAAGATGCCCTGAAGCATATGATCGCTGATGGTAGGCCAGCGAAACCAGGGACCAACGATAAGTATGCGATAGGTGATAGCGAATAATGTCATCACAATGCTAACGATCAAGCCAATGACGAGCTGTTGGGGCCAGATGTGCAGCGTCAGCCCTAAAAAAGCGAGTGGTAAGTGAAAAATTGCAATGTAGAGAAAGGGAATGATGCCTAGAGGAAGGATACGCATGAGCATGTCTGGCCACAACCAGCGCCACGTATCGATGACTGTTGATCTTGCAACCTGAGATGATTTTATCGTTGACACTCGTTTACCTCTTCGGGGCAGAAAAACTTCCTGTGTTTGACTTGCTGGCATTCTATGATCACTTACTTTCTACAGATGGTTTTGTTAAGCTTATTTTAAATCTGTATTAAGTAAGTGTAATCAGTCTGCGGTTATATGTCCAGGATAGTGTGACAAAACGGCCTGATAAACGAGGTACCTGGCTCTATTCGCTTTCTGGTTTCACCCGCCGCACGAGGGCCCACGCTATTGGTAGGAATATCGCAGCAATCGCTAACTTAAACAAATCACCAGGAATGAAAGGCAACATACCTAGAATGAAAGCTTGAAGCAAATTTGGGTGGAATATCCCATGCGGCGTTGGTATTCCCACAATAGCCAGCCAAGGAGCACCAATGGTATAAATAATCAGTGATCCTGGCAGCATTGCCAGTGCCGAAGTCAAAAATCTGCGATCTAGACGTCGCTCACAGAGCAGTCCTGTCACAAAAGCTGCCACTGGAAATGACCAGAGATAGCCACCGGTAAACCCGAGAAGGTTAATAAAGCCTCCGGCACCCCCTGCAAAGACGGGAAGACCGATGGCTCCCTCAGTAAGATATACCAACATAGCCAGTCCACCGCGCCGACTGCCGAGTGCTGCACCTGTCAGTAAAACAGCCAAAGTCTGTAAGGTAATAGGTACAGGTGTAATGAGGATATGGAATGATACTTGTGCGCACAAGCCCGTAAATATGCTAAAGCCAACAACTAACAAAACATCTCGTAGCAAATTGATACTGCGAGAGGTACGAGAGGGAACAAGGTAGTCAATCAGGGTTGAGTTGGGAGAAATTGCCATAAAAACTCCTTCTGTACTAAGTATGATAAATATTTTTCAGTATTATGTCCTAACTATGCATTCGCTCTAATCTCGACAAACCTTCTAACGCTCTCCTAAACTCCTCGGCTATCCTGAGAAGATAATCTCTTTGTGCCATTGGTATTCGTTCCTGCCCCTAAAGGCGCGCAATTGCTTGCTCGATGCGCTGCATGGTTCGCTCGCGCCCAAGTACCTCCATCATCTGGAAGAGCGGAGGAGTTGCTGTACGTCCGCTGATTGCGACGCGGATGGAACCGAATAGTTGCCCCACTTTCAAGCCAAGCTCTACCGCTAACTCGCGCATGGGTGGCTCCATGACACTGTGCTCCCACTGTTCTATGCCAGCTAGAAGACTCTGGGCGCGTAACAGGGCTGTTTTAGTGCGTTCCGCATCCATACCTTTTTGAATTAGCCAGGCAGTGTCGTAGGTCAGGTCGTCGGCGTAGAAGAATGATACTGCGTGCGCTGCCTCGCCTAAAGTTCTCAAGCGTTCCTGCTCTAAGGAGAGGACACTAGCAGTGTAATCAAAATCAAGCGGGCGCGAGATATCGCTCGGTAATCCACCTTCGATCTCTGGACGCTCCATGTATGGGATGGTGCGTCGCGTGAACTCCTCCAAGGACAGTTTGCGAATGTAGACGCCATTCATCCACTCGAGCTTCTCCATGTCGAAAATGCCGCCCGAGAGGCCAATACGATCTAGTGAGAACACCCGGATCAACTCCTCGCGGGTGAAGAACTCGGTTTTATCATCATACGACCAGCCGAGCAACGCCAGGAAGTTGAAGACTGTTTCGGGCAAAAAGCCCTTTTGCTGTAACTCTTTCCATGAGGGCGCGCCACGGCGCTTACTGAGTTTTCTTTTGTCTTTGCCCAACACATCTGGAACATGGTAGAGTAGTGGGGGCTGCCATCCCAGTGCCTGCCAGATCTGCATATGCAATGGCACGCTGGAGATCCATTCCTCGGCTCGCAACAGGTGTGTGATGCCCATCAGGTGGTCATCGACGATATGTGCGAGATGATAGGTAGGCAGTCCATCGGATTTGAGTATGACGGCGTCGTCAAGATTGGCATTTTTAAAGCTGATATCTCCATGAAGTTCATCGTGGACAGTTGTCTCACCTTCCAACGGCATGGCAAAACGTACCACCCATGTCAGACCGGCAGCGTCATTGGCTGCACGCTCCTCTTCGCTGAGATAGCGGCAACGCCGATCGTAACGTGGGGGCAATTTGTTTGCGATCTGCTCATTACGCATCTGCGCGAGTCGTTCTGGCGTATCGTAGCAACGATAAGCATGACCGGATGCGATCAGTTGATGGGCGTATTGCTGATAGAGCGCTCTGCGCTGCGTCTGATAGTAGGGCCCATAAGGTCCACCAACCAGGGGACCCTCGTCAATATCCAGGCCGAGCCATTTAAAGCCTTCGATAGTATAGTCAACAGCGCCTTCAACTGTACGTGCTTCATCAGTATCTTCAATGCGCAGGATGAATGTGCCGCCAGTATGGCGGGCATAGAGCCAGTTAAAAAGAGCTGTGCGGTAGCCGCCGATATGCATAAATCCTGTTGGGCTAGGAGCAAAGCGCAGGCGTGGTTTGTGTCCTGATGTCGTGTTTTGCTGCTCCTGTAAGCGTTTATCTGTCTGTGTCATTAGTGCGAAAATTCTCCTCTACATCGCTACGAGTGTTCTTATATTTTAACATAGTGCACCAATAGCCGTGTAGTTAATACGCCTTCATCAGCGTGTTGACAGTGAGTCTCCTAGCATGAGACAATCAGGCCCAACAGGATTTTAAACGCGCAGGCCGTACTCCTATGGATGATCAAAAAGTACAGGTGATGAGCGTAGAGAGAAGTATATTGATATACTATTTACGGTACCAGGTTTTTGATGTAGATCAGGGCAGTACGTCATAATAGATAGAGGACTTAACAGTTGTTGTCCCAGGGGGCATAAGGACATGCGAAGACAGCAGTCACAAGACAATCGCTTCGAGCCTAAGGACGAGCATGAGCAGCCGACAGAGCCAATGTCTCAGGTTATCCTGGCGCCTTTTTCATCACCCACGTTTGAGCCTGAATCAGCAGTCAATGAGATAGGCATTCCTACACCACAATTGGATGAGAGGCCTTTTCCGAAACAGGCTGCTAATTCTATAGATGCAATGTATCGGCAGCCAGGGAATCCACCTGTGTATCCAATTTTGCCACAGGCTCCAACTGAAAGTCGCGATGGTAGACCTCCCGGAGGCGCTCCACCACGCGTACACCCACGCCGGCCGGATAAATCTGTGCCACGTAAGCATCGTAGAAGTTCGTTCCCGGTATTGGTAAGGTTGTTCTTCTTTGCCGTAGAATTAGTGTTACTTCTAAGCCTTTTGTTCCCGTTTTTTGGATTGCCAGGAAGTAATGTATGGGTAGGACTCGTTTACGCAATAGGCGCTATTCTTGTACAGCCATTCCATTTACTTTTGGGAAATATAAGGATACCCATAATTTATGGCACGAAGCTATATAACGATCTACTTATCGTGGTTGCCCTGCTGGTGTATGGGTTACTTTCACGGATCCTGGTGCGCTTCTTAAAAGCGCTTTTGCATTCTCGTTAATCTTTCCCGAACTCATCCAACACGTCCAGGGTGTTGATAAAGTCCCGATAAGCATCCAGGTTATCCTCTTCCTGCTCTTTTCGCGGATCAGATTTAGATGTGGTTGGCTCATCTGTGGTTTCCAAAGCCACTCCTGCGCGCTCGAGTACGCTCTCCTCGACATAGATCGGTGTCTTCGCGCGTACAGCAAGCGCGATGGCATCACTGGGACGCGAATCAACTTCGACATGTCTGCCGTCAACATCCAGCACGATCCGTGCATAGAAGATGTCTTCGATCAGGTCTGAAATCACGATGCTTACGATTTTTGCACCAAGGTCGCCGATTATGTTCTTCAGCAGATCATGCGTGAGAGGACGAGGTGAACTCGTCCCTTGAAGTTCGATAGCGATTGCATATGCTTCAGCATGTGCTATCCAGATAAACAAATAGCGCTCTTGCTTTATTGCTTTCAAGATGACCACTCGCTGCGAAGTCTGTAAGTTGATTCGCACGCTTTCAACTGTCATCTCAACCATGTATCTGACTCCCTCTTTTATGGCTGGGATCCTTCGAGTCTCTGATGCCTCTATTGTACATCCATCCGATTGCTAAGCGCAAATCCCCACCCTGTATTGCTATGTTTTCTATTCACAGCGGGTATCTCCGTTCATCATCTCCTACCAAGTGAGTATAACAAAACATGGCTGCTATTCCAAGTCCTTGCGGGAAATTATTTTGGGGGATACCTGGCACTTTTACATGATCTATAGGAGATCTGAATGCTATAAGACACGGCGAAGAGGCCAGAATAATACCTTTAGCCGCTCTGCATAATGGAGCAGGGGGGATATATCGGGTAGATGAATGCTGTTTGAGATCGCCATTGTATCACATATTATCTCGAGTTCGGCGGACTGGAGTGGCCAGCGCATATGATGAAGATCGCCGCGATACACGCGGTCGTGATGCACTACTGTATAAAGGCAATAGCGCTCGGTGAGCCACTGCTCAAGCGAACCAGGTTGGGCATAAGCAACTGGCGCTATGGGCCGATACGTAGCCTTGTACTCGGCGGAAGGCGCAGCTTGATGAGTGCGATGGCTGTAATAGTAAATGGTATCGTTGATACGCTTACTGCGCATTACTGCATTGAAATAGGGAAGGTGAAACATCGTCCGCGCGGTGGCAACAGCAATGGGGTTACTGGCATCCAGACTGAAGAAGTAGACGCCAGGAATCCCGTGGAAGGTCACATAGGTACGAACATTTAGTTCGGTAAACCTGGACAGTTCAGGTATGGGAGGTATCCAGCGAGGGCGAACATTACTCATATGAAAGGGTACTACACCAACCCAGCACTGTCCCTCATAGGCGTCGAGAGATAGTATGGATGGGACAAGTCGACGTAAAGCACCTGATTCAATAGGCCAATGGGCGAAGAGCAATTCATGCCAGGTCTGTGTCATTATCCATGGTCCTGCAGGTAGCGGCCATGGGCGGTGGTTAACGGCTTTCAAAATTGCTTTTGTATCCAGCATTCACCTCTCCCAAATTCGTAGTTTCAAAACAAGCGTAACTTATCGTAGCATATTTTTTATGTGTCCTTCACCCATGCTTAGAAAGGAAATATAAATGGAACAAGATCTCTTCAGTTAGTCTTCATATTCAGAGAAAGTCGTCAGCAATCTGCCGTAACTCTTCAGGACTTCTCGCCGCCTGCGGCGGCTCACCCAGGTATGGAGTGGGTGCGGGCGGTGCCGCCTGCGGCGGCACCGCCCGCACCCACTCCATACCCCTGGCGAACTGCCGTAGGCAGTGAGGAGTCAAGCAGAGGAGAGACCTGAATAGTTACAATCTGCCCGGCCTTGTCTACAAGTTTTCTTCAAGAGGAAAGATGATCAGTGTTTGTGTAGCGTGTTACCTTTTGAGAAGAGAATTGGTATGAATTCGTGGGAACAGAAATAGTGTATTCTAAATTCTTGGAAGTTGTTCTAAATTAAATCACGAAGATCTCATTTCTCACCTGTACGTCTTGAGAGTGTTGATGATTTCCTCACACTCAACTTTTTGTCGGAACTGGCACAACAATATTGTATCTTTTTAGCAAGCTATTGCGTAATATAAATGAGTCTCTGTGGGGATATACCCCAGTTCTCCCTACATGTCCCGTACATTGGACTCGAAATAGCGGATATCCCCCCACCCCTTGATATCCGCTATTAATTTGGTTCTTTCTCCATAGTCCCCTTATATCAAAAACATCAGTTTCCCTATTCGAAACACTTGACAAGTTTGCATAAGCTAAGTACACTAAAATGTAGAATCTCATAGGGTAGTCAGCAGCAAATACGGTGTTTGCCTCGGGATAAGTGGTTATTTTTCGATTGTTGGTTCAAATAAAGGTCGTGTTCTGGCGGCGCTTCACTTCTACTACCAGTGGTTGTATATAGATTATGAGATGCTTTGTACGTTCGTATCTTGCTCTATCGAAAGTTTTAGCAAGCGAGTGATAGGTGGAAATCAGGGAGGTAAGGATACCTGGGTTGCAGAATCGAAGGTTTCATTGGCGAAGACTTTCGCCCTTATTTCTCAGCTCTTCACCATGCCGCGTATGACCATCGCATCTCCATTGAATGCAACTGGCAAAACCTCGCTGTTGAGGTTGGTCCTGCCATAGAGACGCTCAGGGAGCAATGGGCGACTAATGCTGGACCAGGGTAGGGCTGGGTACAGGATACATTTAATATATAATGACCAGAAGGTCCTTTTTGAGTCAAGAGATGTCTTGAGGCCGACACTATCAAATTTGAGGTATCTCTTAGAGGAATTTATGGAACAGACGATTTGGAATCCTATTTTACGCCAGTACCTCATTAATGCGCCAAACCGAATGAATCGCCGTGAGGGTTCGAGTGCGTGCCCATTTTGTGAAGATATCACCAAGGGCAGAGTTGGGCCTGATACTCAGGTGTGGCTACACCCAAATGACTTTCCACCATTTCGGCCCCCGGTGGGCGAAGCCTACGTGGTCATTTACAACCGGGATCATAATCGCACGTTCGTCCAACTGACGGTTGATGAAGTCTACGCGGTCACTCTTTTGTGGCGTGATCTTTATCGTGACCTGGCTTCGCGCTATCCCACGGTCATGATTTTCGAGAATAGTGGCGAATCGATTGGACAGACACAACATCATCCCCATGGGCAGGCTTTTGGTGTTTCCCTCATTCCACCAACGCTGGAGCGCGAATTAGAAACTGTTGCGCTAGATGATAGGGAGGGACGTGGTTGTCCTTTTTGTCGCGTGCGCGCGGAACTCTCAGACAGTGCATACCAGGTAGCGGCGAACAGTACCTGGCAGGCTTTCTTGCCGCCCTACGTTCGATATCCGTATGAAACGCATTTCTATCCCCTGCGCCATGCAGCAAACCTTGCGGAAATGCAGGATGACGAGTTATGTGATTTAGCTGGACTGCTATTACGGGTTGTACGTGGTTATAATGCATTGTATGATGGAGCTATGGCTCCTATGCCATATCTGATGGGACTACACCAACTTGCCGACACGCGTTTTCATTTGCATGTTGAGATATTGGCCATAGGCCGTGCGCCTGGTAAACTGAAGTATGCAGCCTCCTCCGAATCTCTATGGGGGTTGTGGACAAACGATTCCTCTCCAATGGAGAAGGCGCAGGAGTTACGCGAAGCAATTGCAGGGATAAAGGAATAAAGAAATGAGCGAGAGTATCTTTACACCACAACCTGCTCAAGAAG
>WNFB01002017.1_pt1 | contig 17566 bp, 13 predicted proteins | sample 5400501 | NCBI WGS metagenome assembly WNFB01 (sample SAMN13153341, study PRJNA577476) | soil metagenome | isolation source: 200 cm saprolite under Douglas fir tree site 2 hole 1 | place: USA:California | collected 2015-04-18 | reverse complement strand
GACAGGCCGCAGAACTGCGAGCACTGGCCGTAGTAGGTCCCCGGGGTGTCGGCCTCGATGGTCACGTGGTTGGTGTGGCCCGGGTTCACGTCCTGCTTGCCGTTCAGCTTCGGCGCCCAGAAGGAGTGGATGACGTCCACCGAGTTCAGCGTGATGTAGACGGGCCTGCCCACGGGGATGTGCAGCTCGTTGGCCGTGGTGACGGCGTCCGCGGGGGCGGGGGCGCCGACGGCCGGGCACTTGGTCGCGTACACGTACTGCCACCACCACTGGTGCCCGGTGACGCAGACGTCGACACGGGTTGACGCCGGTGGGACCCGGGCGAAGTCGAAGATGAGCTTCACGGTCGGGAAGGCCACGGCGGCGAGGACGACCGCCGGGATGATCGTCCAGATCGCCTCGGCCTTCGAGTGCCCGTGCAACTGGACGGGATCCTTGCCCCCGGGCCGCTCCCGGTACTTGAAGAGGAAGACGACGATCGCGCCCTCGACGAGCACGAACACCACGACGACGATGATGAAGACCTTGCCGAAGAGGTTGTCGGCCCGGCGGGCGTAGTCGCCGGCCGGGGCGAGGGAGTCCTGGGGACCGCCGGAGCAGGCCGTGAGGAGGAGGCATGCCAGCGCGAACGCACCGGCAACGAGGCCCGCGCGCCGCGCGCCGAACCGGCGCTCTGCAAGGCCACGTCCGGCCTTATCGGGGGAGGAGGTGACGGTTCGCCTGGGGTGCCCAATCACGAGGCGGGATCGTAGCAGAAGGGCCCTCTGGATGCGACGGCATCCCGATGCCGATGCGGAGGCATCCCGAAGCAGTTGGGTCGGCGTCTCAAAGCGGGTGCGACGGCATCCCAACGGCCTGCCCCCGTGCCGCGGCGGCCTCGAACCGCGGGTTGGAGGTTTAAAAAGTTCATAGCATTTAAAAAGTTCATAGCAGTAGTAGGTGCTGGGGATGTTGCGGATAAGGGTCGTCACCGCAGGTGAGGGTGCAGATCGGACCGGAAGGTCACCGCCGCGGCTGTTAGGCTCGCCGGGCATGCCCAACGACCTCGACCCCAGCGCCCTGCGCCGGTCGGTCGACGCGGCGATCGCCGCCTTCCTTACAGCTCAGCGGGAACGGATCGTTGCGCTCGCCCCCTCCTCGGCCGCCCTCGTGGACATGATCGAGCACGTCCTGGCCGGCGGCGGCAAGCGAATCCGGCCGGTCCTCTGCTATCTCGCCTACCGGGCCGCCGGGGGCCCGCACGGGCCGGAGATCCTGACGGCGGCCGGCAGCCTGGAGCTCCTGCACACCTTCGCCATCCTCCACGACGACGTCATGGACCAGGCCCTCCTCCGGCGGGGCCGGCTCGCCCTGCACCGCCGCCTGGCGGAGGAGCGCAGGGCGGCGGGCCATAGCGAGGATGCCGACGAGTACGGCGTCTCGGTGGCGGTGCTCGCCGGCGATCTCGCCCTCGTGGCGTCCGACGCCATGATCGCCCGCTCGGGCTTCCCCAAGGAGGCGCTGGCCCGGGCGATGGTCCCCCTCGAGGAGATGCGGGTGCGGGCGGTCGCCGGGCAGTACCTCGACATCCTGCATGCCGGCGGCGAGTCGGTCGGGCGGGCGGGTGATGGGGTGATGGGGACAGAGGAGGCGGCCCGCATCGGGAGGCTCAAGACCGCCGGCTACAGCATCGACGGCCCGATCGCCGTCGGGGCGGCGCTGGCGGGCGCCTCACCGGATGTCGGGGAGGCCCTGGCGGGGTACGCGGCGGGGCTCGGGGAGGCGTTCTTCCTGCGCGACGAGGTGCTCGGGCTCTTCGGCGACCAGGAGCAGACCGGCAAGGACGCCGAGTCCGACCTTCGCCGCGGGAAACCGACCACCCTCATCGCCGACGCCCTGGCGCGCTCCGGCCCACAGCGGCGCCACGACCTCCGGACCCGCTGGGGCAACCCCCATGCGACCCCGGACGATCTGTCGGCCGTCCGGCAGGCCGTCGAGGCGTCCGGGGCCCGGCATGCGGCCACGGCCGCCATCGGCTCGCTCGTGGACAAGGCCATCGCCAGCCTCGACGGGGCCGGTCTCCTCTCGGGGGAACCCGGCCGCACGCTGGCAGTCCTCGCCGAAGGGCTGCGCTGAGCGCCGTCGCCTGAGCGCCGTCGCCTGAGCGCCCTGGCATGAACCCGTGGCCTGCGCGCGACGAAGGCCGGCCCCCGGGGGGGAGGACCGGCCTTCGAGTGCAGCGTTGGTTGTGGTGTTAGAAGTCCATGTCTCCGCCGTGCCCGCCGGGCGCTGCGGGTGATTCCTTCTGTGGCTTCTCGACGACGATCGCCTCGGTCGTGAGGAAGAGGGCCGCGATCGATGCGGCGTTCTGCAGCGCCGAGCGGGTCACCTTGGCCGGGTCGATGATCCCGGCCTTCATCAGGTCCTCGTACTCGCCGGTCGCGGCGTTCAGGCCGTGACCCTTGGGCAGTTGGCGCACCTTCTCGACCACCACGCCGCCCTCGAGGCCGGCGTTGGTTGCAATCTGCTTCAGCGGCGCCTCGAGCGAGCGGCGCACGATGACGATGCCCGAGCGCTCGTCGCCCTCGAGGTCCACTTCCAGCTTCTCGAGTGCCGAGGCCGACAGGAGCAGCGTTGCCCCACCACCGGGGACGATGCCCTCCTCGACGGCTGCCTTGGTGGCCTGGACGGCGTCCTCGATGCGGTGCTTCTTCTCCTTCAGCTCCACCTCGGTGGCCGCGCCGACCTTGATGATGGCCACGCCACCGGCCAGCTTGGCGAGGCGCTCCTGCAGCTTCTCACGGTCGTAGTCCGAGTCGCTCTTGTCGAGCTCGGCACGGATCTGGTTGACGCGGCCCTTGACCTGCTCGGGGTCACCCTGACCCTCGACAATCGTGGTGTCGTCCTTGGTCACGATGACCTTGCGGGCCTGGCCGAGAAGGTTGACGGTGGTGTTCTCGAGCTTGAGGCCGACCTGCTCCGAGATGACGGTGGCGCCGGTCAGGACGGCGATGTCCTGCAGCATGGCCGTCCGGCGGTCACCGAAGCCCGGCGCCTTGACGGCGACGCTGCGGAAGGTGCCACGGATCTTGTTGACGATGAGGGTCGCGAGTGCCTCGCCCTCGATGTCCTCGGCGATGATCAGGAGCGGCTTGCCCGCCTGCATGACCTTCTCGAGGATCGGCAGCAAATCCTTCACTGCCGAGATCTTCGAGTTGGCGATGAGGACGTAGGGGTCGTCGAGGACCGCCTCCATGCGCTCGGGGTCGGTGACGAAGTACGGCGAGATGTAGCCCTTGTCGAAACGCATGCCCTCGACGAGCTCCAGCTCGAGGCCGAAGGTCTGGGACTCCTCGACGGTGATGACCCCGTCCTTGCCGACCTTGTCGAACGCCTCGGCGATGATCTCGCCGATCTCCATGTCGTTGTTGGCGGAGATGGCGCCGACGTAGGCGATCTCGTCCTTGGACTCGATCTCCTTGGACTCGCCGAGGATGTAGGCGACCACGGCCTCGACCGCCCGCTCGATGCCCCGCTTGAGGGCGATCGGGTTGGCACCGGCTGCCACGACCCGCAGGCCCTCCTTGGTGATGGCCTGGGCCATGACCGTGGCGGTGGTGGTGCCGTCACCGGCTACGTCGTCGGTCTTCTTGGCGACCTCCTTGACCAGCTCGGCACCGAGGCGCTCGAACGGGTCCTCGAGCTCGATCTCCTTGGCAATGGAGACGCCGTCGTTGGTGATGGTGGGGGCGCCCCACTTCTTCTCGAGCACGACGTTGCGGCCCTTGGGGCCGAGGGTGATCTTGACCGCATTGGCAAGGATGTCCATCCCCCGCTCCATCGCGCGGCGTGCTTCCTCCTGAAAAGCTAGTTGCTTGACAGCCATAGGGCCTCCTCCTGTTGAACTTCGATCTTGACCGCGGGTGCCGTGCCCTCAGCGTTCGCAATCGGCAGCTGAGAGTGTTAGCACTCACTAATCTAGAGTGCTAACGGCGGCTTGGCAAGTCGGAGACCCGTCGGGTTCCAGTGGGGGCTGCCGCGTAGTAACCTTGCATTACCCCTATTGGCCCGGTATCATTATTGTGTTATGGCGCGGCCGGACCAAGTGGACTCAAAGGTGCCCCGAGGCAAGGCAGCCTTCCACACCCTGCTCCCGGTAGCCGCCTTCCTCCTCGACCAGCCCTTCCCGCCGGTGGGAAAGGTGCTGGTCGCCTTCACCGGGATCGCGATGGCCGTCAGCGTCGCCGGTGGGCCGCGCTGGTCGCTGTTCGGGAGGCTCTTCCACCAGGTGGTCCGTCCGGCTCTCGGGATCGGCCCCGGAACCCGCCAGGCCGCTGCGCCGCACCGCTTCGCCGAGACCATCGGGGCAGTGTTCCTGCTCGCCGCAACCCTCGCATTTCTCCTCGGCGCCCCGGTCGTGGGATGGGGGCTGTCGCTCATCGTCGCCGCCCTTGCGGCCCTCAACTGGCTGGCCGGCATCTGCGTCGGGTGCCGGATGTACGTGATGCTGCGCCGTCTCGGGGCTCGCGCCCCGAAGGGGGCATGACCCATGCTGATCCGGCTGGCGGTCCTCGGCGTTGTCGCCGTCGTCGTCTGGGCCGTCGCATGGACGCTGCGACGCTATGCCGCCGGCGCCCCGACTCCGCAGCGCTTCGACCCCTCAGACGGGGGCGCGACCGAGCCGGCGCCCCTGCTCGTGACCTTCAGCGGCCCCTACTGCTCGGAATGCGAGGAGATTCGGCCCCGGCTCCAGGCGGCGGCGTCGCAGCACCACGTGCCGCTGGCGGTGATCGACATCAAGCGCAGCCCCGAGCTCGCCGCCAAGTACGACGTCCGGCTCACGCCCACCACCTTCGTCGTCGGATCCGGCGGAACGGTGCACGCCGGCTGGCTTGGCACGCCCCCGGAGGGGGCCATCGAAGCCGCACTCGCCGCAGTCGGGGTCTAGCGGGTCCGGGGGTTGCGCCTTTCGATGCGGTCGGGCTAGCCTCCGGCGACCGCGGGCAGGATCACGACCACCGCGTCGTCCTTCAGCGGTGTGTCGAGGCCCTCGAGAAACCTGACGTCCTCGTCGCCGACGTAGAGGTTGACGAAGCGGCGGATCTCCCCCTGATCGTCGAGGACCCGCTCGAGCAGCTCTGGGTGGTCGCCGCCGACCTTCTCCAGCAACTCCCGGACGTTCCCGGCATCCACGTCCAGTTCGGGGACACCGCCGGTGAGCTGGCGCAGCTGCGTTGGGACCTTCAGTCGAACGCTCATGGGGCCATTATCTCAGGCGGGGTCTTCCAGGAAGCCCAGCGCCTCCTGGAAGGCCTCGAAGTCGGGCTGGATCTCGACGGTGGGGCCGAGCGTGCCGGTCAGCGCCTCGGCGGTCTTCAGCCCCATGCCCGTCAGCAGGGCCACCACCCGGCCGTCGCCCTCGAAGGCCCCGGCGGCCGCCATGCGCTTGAGCGAGGCGATCGTGACGCCGCCGGCGGTCTCGGTGAAGAGACCCTCCGTCGATGCCAGCAGCCGGATGCCGGCGATGATCTCCTCATCGGTGACCGCCTCCGCCGTGCCCTCGGTCTTGCGGACGACCCGCGCGGCGTAGTAGCCGTCCGCCGGGTTGCCGATGGCGAGGGACTTGGCGATGGTCTTGGGCTTCACGGGCCGGATGTGGTCGATGCCGCTGCGGAATGCCGCCACGATCGGGCTGCACCCCTCCGCCTGGGCGAGGTGGATGCTGGTCGTCGGCGCGGCGTCCAGCAGGCCCACCCGGTGCAACTCCCCCAGGCCGCGGTGGATCTTGGTCAGCAGCGACCCGGAGGCCGCCGGCACCACGATGTGCTCGGGCGCCTCCCAGCCGAGTTGCTCGACGACCTCGAAGGCCAGGGTCTTGGAGCCCTCCGAGTAAAAGGGCCGCAGGTTGACGTTGACGAAGCCCCACGGCAGGGCCTGGGCGATCTCGGAGCAGAGCCGGTTCACGTGGTCGTAGTTGCCCTTCACCGCCACGACGTTGGCGCCGTAGACGGCGGTCGTGACGATCTTCGCTTCCTCGAGGTCCGCTGGGATGAACACGAATGCCCGCATGCCGACCCGGGCGGCATGCGCGGCGACGGCGTTGGCGAGGTTGCCCGTCGAGGCGCAGGCGACGGTGGTGAACCCCATCGCGCGGGCTGCCGTCATGGCGATGGTGACGACCCGGTCCTTGAAGGAGTGGGTGGGGTTGGCCATGTCGTTCTTCAGGTAGAGGTTCCGGATCCCCAATTCCCGGGCGAGGTTGTCGGCCTTGATGAGCGGGGTGCAGCCCGTCCCCAGGTCCACCCGTTCGACGTCGTCCGCGATCGGCAGGAGGGGTGCATAGCGCCAGACCGTCTGGGGGCCTGCCTCGATGCTCGCCCGGCTCACGCCCGCCGCAATGGCGTCGTAGTCGTAGACCGGCTCCAGGGGGCCGAAGCAGAACTCGCAGACGTGGATGGGCGCGACCGCGTACGTCCGATCGCACTCCCGGCATCGCAACTCGTGTATCTGCGCCAACCGTCTACCTCCACTCAATTGCCGGTAGAGGCCCGCTGGGGGCCGTGTCAATGCTAACCTGCGTCCTCCCCGACGGTTGCGGGCTGGCTCTGGCAGGGTAGTGGCTTGCCATGAGCGAACCCCCGGACGACGACATCCTTCCCCGCGGCCTTGTGATCGCCTCGAACCGCGGCCCGGTGGCGTTCCAGCGGGGTCCGGACGGCGAACTGGTGCCCCGGCGCGGGGCGGGGGGCCTGGTGACCGCGCTGACGCATGTGATGGCGCGGACCGGCGGGTTGTGGATGGCCGCCGCCATCACGCCCGGGGACCGGGAGATGGTCCGCCGGCAGGGCAACACCCCCGTCGAGGTGCCCGTGGACCAGGGGACGATCCGCCTGCGCTACCTCACCTTCGAACGGGACACCTACGACCGCTACTACAACCGCATCTCGAACTGGATGTTCTGGTTCCTGCAGCACAGCATGTGGAACCTGCCCACCCAGCCGCGCTTCGACCACCAGACCCGCATCTCCTGGGATGCATACCGGGCGGTCAACCGGCGGTTCGCCGAGGCGCTCGCCGAGGAGGTCGCCGACGCAGGGGGAGCCACCCCGGTCGTGCTGAACGACTACCACCTGATGCTCGTGGCACCCCACCTCCGGGCGCTGGTCCCGGACAGCTTCGTCTTCCACTTCACCCACATCCCCTGGTGCCAGCCGGACCTGATGCGGGTCCTCCCCGCCCACATCGGGGTCGAGACCCTCGAGGGCATGCTCGCCAACGACCTGCTCGGCTTCCAGACGATCCGGTGGGCCCGCAACTTCATGTGGTGCTGCCAGGAACTGCTGCGGGCGGACGTCGACGTCGAGTCGGGCCTGGTGCGCTACCAGGGCCGGGAGACGAGGGTCCGCCACTACCCCATCTCCGTAGACGTCGACTCCCTCCTGGCGGCGACGGCTCCCGAGCAGGCCGCCGAGCACATCGCCTGGCTCGAGGGGATCCTGGAGGGCCGCAAGCTCGTGCTGCGCATCGACCGGCTGGAGCTGTCGAAGAACGTCGTTCGTGGCCTGCGGGCGTTCGAGGAACTGCTGCGGGAGCATCCGGAGTGGCAGGGGAATGCGACGCATGTGGCCCTCCTCTATCCCTCCCGGCGGGCCCTGTCGGAGTACCGGGCCTACGAGGCCGAGGTGCTCGACACCTCCGACCGGATCAACGCCGAGCTCGGGACCGACGACTGGCAGCCCATCGTCATCGTCAACGAGGACAACTACCCGCGGGCGCTCGCCAGCCTGACCCGCTACGACGTGCTGCTGGTGAACCCGATCGCCGATGGGATGAACCTCGTCTCGAAGGAGGGCCCGGCCGTCAACCGCAACGATGGGGTCCTCGTGCTCTCCCGCAACGCCGGATCCTGGTACGAACTCGGGCACGCGGCGCTGACGGTCAACCCCTACGACGTGAGCGAGATGGCCGACGCCATCCACACGGCGCTCACGATGGACCCCGAGGAGCGCCGCGTCCGGGCCGAGCTGCTGGCGGAGGTCGTGGAGCGTAACAACCCGTGGAAGTGGCTGAGCCACCAGCTCGAGGACATCTCCCCCTACCTTCGCCGGACCCCCGGCACCGACTGAAGGGGGGCGAGAAGTAGATTCCGTCAGAAAAGTGGATTCCGTCAGAAAGACCGCTGGGCGCTGTTGCGAAATGGTGAATCGAACTCTGGGCATATACCCCGGGACAAGGTCGAGCCGGCGTTGAGCTTCGGGAGCGGAATTGATACCCGGGCGGGGTCTTGTGACTGTTAGCGATCTGCATTGTGGATCCCGTCCTACCCAGACCCGTGAACGCACGTCCGTGCCGGAGCGCCTACTTTCCTCCAAAAAGTGCGCTATCCGCACTTTTTGGAGGAAACTCACTTCCCTCAGAGGCAGTCTTTTTGACGGAAACATCCCCGCCGATAGAAGCGCGGAGGGCGGCGAAAGGGCCTCAGGCGAAGCGGCTCAGCAGCTCCAGGACGCCCTCGGGGCCGGGGACCATCACGTCGGCCACCTCCTCCAGGGCCGCGGGGGCCTCGGGCGAGCGGACCCCGATGCGCAGGGCCCCCGGCCCGAGCAGCTCACCGGCCCGGCGCAGGGCCCCCACGTCGGCCACGTCGTCGCCCGCCACCACGACCCGGCCGAGGCCGTCCTCGGTCACGAGTCGCTCGATGGCGTCGGCCTTGGTCGGCCCGGGCGGCGTCAGCTCGACCACCATCTTGCCGGGCCGCACCTGGAGGCCGAGGTCCTGCGCCCGGGCCGTCGCCCATGCCGCCACCGCCTGAGCGGCTTCGGGTGCCGTCGCAAGGCGGTAGTGCAGGGCGACGGAATGGCCCTTGTCCTCAACCCCGGCCCCCGAAAGGCCTTCCCGTTCGATGAAGGCCTTCGCTTCGGCAACCAGGCCCGGCACCACCCGGCGGGGGGTGGGGACCGGCTCGCCGGGGCGCAGTTCCTCGGCCCCGTAGAGGCCCAGGTAGCGCACGCCACGCACCGGGACCAGCCCCGCGACGTCCTCGGCCCGGCGGCCGGACAGGATGGCGACGAGGGGGTAGCGGCCGGCGAGGGCCGCCAGGACTCCCTCCGCGCCCGGGAGGGCGCTGGCCTCCGCCGGCGTCGGGGCGATCGGCGACAGGGTCCCGTCGAAGTCCAGGATGAAGCCGGTGCGGGCTGGGTCCCTGCGGACCATGTCCACAAAGGCGTCGATGTTGTGCTCCATGGCCTCGTTGTATTCCCCAACTCTTCCCGCGAGGCTACCGGAATGAACCGCGCCCTCGCCGCCCTGGCGCTGCTGTGCCTCGCCGCCGGGGGATGCGGCGGCGGCACGGCGTCCCTCCGCTACCGCTACCCGCGGGGCAGGGTCTCCACCTACCGCTGGACCATCGACGGCACCGCCACGTCACCCGGTGCCAGCCACACCGTCCACCTGGAGGCCGCGGTGCGGGAGGAGGTCCTGGCGAGCCTGCCGAGGGGGGGCGGGCGCCTCCGCCTGACCCTGGAGCCCGGCACGGCGCTGCAGGACGCACGACCCATCGACCCGGGTCCGGCGCTGTCCCTGGATCTCGACGTGGGGCCCGACGGCCACGTCATCCGCATCACGGGGACGCCGAGTGTGCCGGTGGGCGCCATCGACGCCCTCGACCTCGGCCGCCTGCTGGCGGAGAGCCGGCCGCCGCTCCCGGCGAGGGGGGTGCGCCTGCGGGACCGCTGGAACGCCGACGTGTCCTCGTCGGGGGCGGCGAGCAGCATCCGCCTCACGGGCACCGGCAGGCTCGAGGGGTTCTCCCTGGCGGGTGGGCGGCGGCTGGCGACGATCGGCATCGCTCGTCAGGGTCAGGTGGTGGCTGCCTCGAACGGTCCGGGGTCTGTTCTCTCCCCCACGCCGGTCCCGGCCCCAGGGACCCTCACCGGCACGGCGACCGACACAACCTCCGCCCGGTTCGACCTCGACCGGGGCCTCGTCGTGGAAGCGACCTCGAGCGCCACCTCCGCCGTGAGTATTCCGTCCCTCCAGAGCACCCCGGCTGGTGCGTCCGGTGCCCTGGACGTCAGGCTGACAACGAGGGTGACGCTAGAGCACGCCTCCTGACGCTTACGTGATCAGGAATGTTCGGACACCTGGGCCCCCAGCCGGCGGGCGACCCGCTCCCGCTGCCGGAAGGCCCGCAACCGCTGCAGGCGCTTCACGAGGATCGGGTCGTAGGCGACGGCGTCGGGCATGTCGATGATCTGGTTGAGCAGTTGGTAGTAGCGGGTGGCCGACATGTCGAGACTCTCCTTGATCGCCCGTTCCTTGGCCCCCGCGTACTTCCACCAGAAGCGCTCGAACTCGAGGATCTGGCGTTCCCGGTCGCCGAAGCCCGCTTCCTGTTCGTCCACTTGAGAACCAGCCTCCTGAAGCAACGAGTTACAGGGATGTAATTCACTCAGCTTAGGCAGGGTGCGCCTCATTTGCAACCACCCAGGTGGCGAACGACGGACGAACTACGGGTACAGGCCCCGGGACCGCCAGGCCTCGGCCACCCGGGAGACCGCCAGGACCGTGGCCGCCTGGCGCATGGTCCACCCTTTCTCCATGGCCATCCGGTACACCTCGAGGAACGCACGCTCCATGACCTGGCGCAGCCGGATGTTGACCTCCTCCTCCGACCAGAAGAACGCCTGGAGGTCCTGGACCCACTCGAAGTAGGACACGACGACGCCGCCGGCGTTGGCCATGACGTCGGGGATGATCAGGACCTTGCGCTCGTTGAGCGCCCGGTCGGCGGCGGGTGTGGTCGGGCCGTTGGCCCCCTCGGCGATGATCCGCGCCCGGACGTCATCGACGTTGGACTCGTTGATCACGCCCTGCAGCGCCGCCGGCACCAGCACGTCCACGTCGAGGCCCAGCAACTCCGCATTCGTGATGGTGTCGGCGCTACGGAAGCCGACCACCGAGCCGGTGACCCGGCAGTGGCGCTGCAGCGCCTCGGGATCGAGGCCACGCTCGTTGTAGACGCCCCCGGTGACGTCGGAGACGGCGACGACCCGGCAGCCCTGGTCGTGGAGGAGCTTGGCGACGCTGCCGCCGACCTTGCCGAAGCCCTGGACGGCGACCGACATGTCGTCCACCCCCATCCCGAGCGTCTTGAACGCGGAGAGGACCTGGTACATCACACCCCGGCCCGTTGCCTCCGGCCTGCCTTCGGACCCGCCGATCGACACCGGCTTGCCCGTGACGACGCCGGGCACCGAGTGCCCGATGTTCACGGAGTACGTGTCCATGATCCAGGCCATGATCTGCTCGTCCGTGTTGAGGTCGGGGGCGGGGATGTCGCGGTTGGGTCCGATCAGCGGCAGGATCTCGGAGGCGTAGCGCCGGGTCATCCGCTCCACTTCGCCGGACGACATGCCGCGGGTGTCCACGGTGATGCCCCCCTTGGCCCCGCCGTAGGGCACGTTGACGACCGCACACTTCCAGGTCATGGCCATCGCCAGGGCCTTCATGTCGTCGAGGGAGACGTCCGGGTGGTAGCGGATCCCGCCTTTGGCGGGCCCCCGGGTGACGTCATGGTGGACCCGGTAGCCGGTGAAGACGGTTACCTCGCCCGAGTCGAGCCGGACGGGCACCGACACGATCAGGGAGCGCTTCGGCTGCCGGAGGATTTCGTGGATCCCCCGGTCGAGCCCCATGAGGCCGGCAGCCTCGTCGAAGTACTCGAGGGTGCCCACCCACGGGTTCAGGGACTCCACCGCCGCACCTTTCTCATCGGTCGTACCAGGTCCTGGGCCGGTGAGAACCTAGTCGATTCCGGGTCACCGGAGCGTTGCGAGCTCCTTGCGGAGTGCCTGGCCGAGGGTCGAGTGTGACTACGATCTGTATACAAACATGGTGACGACGCTGCTGGGCGAGATGGTCGGCCGTTCCGCTGCCCCCGGGGCCGCGGAACTTGCGATCGCGCGCCTGACGGGTCACCACCCCGAGCTGCAGGATCGCCTCGAGGCCGAACCCGCCCTGGCCGGGGCCGTCGTCGCGGTCGTCTCTGCCAGCCGGTCGCTGACCCAGCTGCTCGCCGTCGATGCCGGAGCCTTCGACGTCCTGGCCGACCTCGGCCGCCGCCTCCCGGTGGCGGCCGGCACCCCCGAGGCCCTGGTCCGGTGGAAGCGCCTGGAGTACCTCCGGATCGCGGCACGGGATCTCCTCGGCCTGGACGGGCTCCGGCCCGTCGGCGCGGCGCTGGCCGAGCTGGCCGAGGATGTGCTCCGGGGCGCCGTCGACCTCGCGGGTGCCGGCGAGGGCCTGGCGGTCATCGGCATGGGCAAGCTCGGGGGCCGGGAGCTCAACTACGCGAGCGACATCGACGTCATCTTCGCGGGGGAGGCCGACCCGCTGCCGGTGCTCGACATCGTGCGGCGGTGCTTCCGGGTCGACACCGACCTCCGTCCGGAGGGCAGGTCGGGCCGCCTCATCCTCCCGCTGACGTCCTACGAGGCCTACTGGGACCGGTGGGCCAAGCCCTGGGAGTTCCAGGCCCTCCTGAAGGCCCGGCCCGTGGCGGGGGACCCCGAGCTGGGCGCGGCATTCGCCGCGGCGGCGGCACGCCGCGTCTGGGATCGGCCGTTCGGCGCCGACGACCTGCGGGCGGTGCGGGACATGAAGGCCCGGGCCGAGAGCGCAGTCGCTGCCCGGGGCCTGTCCGACCGGGAGGTCAAGCGGGGGCGCGGGGGCATCCGCGACGCCGAGTTCGCCGTCCAGCTCCTGCAGCTCGTCCACGGGCGCCGGGACCCGGCCCTCCGGTCGCCGACCACCCTGGCCGCCCTCGAGGAGCTGGCGGCCGCCGGGTACGTCGATCCCGGGGACGCCGCCGTGCTGGCCGCCGGGTACACCTACCTCCGCACCGTCGAGCACCGCCTCCAGTTGGAGGACGAGCAGCAGGTGCATGCGGTCCCGCAGGACCCCGAGGCACGGGGCCGCCTCGCCCGCGTCATGGGGTACCGGGACGACGCCGCCGGGGCCGCACTCGCCCGCTTCGATGACGAGCTTCGCCGCCACCAGGCAGCGGTCCGAGCGGTCCACGAGCAGCTCTACTTCCGGCCCCTCCTCGAGGCCTTCGCCGGGAGCGACGCTGCGGTCTGGGCCGAGGCCGTCCCCGACGCCTACAGGACTCGACTGAGCGCCTTCGGTTTTGCAGACGCCGACCGGACCCGCCGCACGCTGCGCCAGCTGACCCGGGGGCTGACCCGGTCCTCCCGGCTGATGCAGCAGATGCTGCCCCTGGTGCTGGACTGGCTGTCCAAGTCGCCCGACCCCGACCTCGGCCTGCTGGGGCTCGGCAAGCTCGTCGCCAACGCCGACCAGGTCCCCGGCCTCGTGGCCATGTTCCGGGAGTCGCCGGAGGCGGCCCGCCGGCTGTGCCTGCTGCTCGGGACGAGCCGGCTGTTCCACCGCAGCCTCGAGCTGCATCCCGAGGCGCTCACGGCACTCCCCGACGACGAGGCCCTCCGGCCTCGCTCCCGGGACGTGCTCCACGCGTCGGTCGGGACGGCGCTGCAGTGGCGGGGAGACACGCCGGCCCGGCGTGAGGCGCTGGCGAGGTTCAAACGGGCTGAGGTGCTGCGCATCGCCGCGGGCGGGGTGATCGGCGTGAACGGACCCAGCGACATCGCCCACGGGCTCGGCGATGTCGCGGCGGTGGTGCTGGAGGCCGCCGTCGAGACCATCAACCCGCCGGTGCCGATGGCGGTCATCGCCATGGGCCGGCTCGGGGGGGCCGAGCTTGCCTACCCGAGCGACCTGGACGTGCTCCTCGTCTACGACGGCGAGTCGCCGGAGGACTTCACGGCCGCGGAGGCTTCCGCCACCGAACTCCTCCGCTTCGTGAACGGGGCGACCCCCGACGCCGCCATCTACAACCTCGATGTCGGCCTCCGCCCCGAAGGCCGGCAGGGTCACCTCGTTCGCAGCCTCGCCGGGTACCAGGCGTACTACGACCGGTGGAGCCAGACCTGGGAGCGCCAGGCCCTGCTGCGGGCGCGCCCGGTGGCCGGCGACCCAGGCGTCGGCGCCAGGTTCATGGCGATTGTGGACGCCCACCTGCGCCGGCCGGTGACCGAGGAGGAGGTCCGGGAGATCCGGAGGATGAAGACGAGGATCGAGCGGGAGCGGATCCCCCCGCGTGAGGACCCGCAGTTCCATCTGAAGCTTGGTAAGGGCACCATCTCCGACGTCGAATGGACGGTCCAGCTCCTGCAGCTGCGCCAGATCCATGAGGGGGGCCGGTGGTCACCCGGGACGATGGCCGGGCTTGCCGAACTCGAGGCCGCCGGGGCGCTGTCGCATGCCGACGCGGTTGCCCTCACCGAGTCCTACGAGTTCTGCGAACGCACCCGCAACCACTGGTACCTGGTGAAGGGGACCCGGGGGGACTCGCTGCCGACCGAGGCCGAGCAGCTCGCCCGCCTCGCCCGCAGCCTGGGCACGACGGCCGGCGAACTCCGGGAGGACTACCGTAGGGTCACGCGCCGGGCACGCGGCGTGATGGAGCGCCTGTTCTATGGAAGGCAGGACTAGCAAGCATGGAAGGCGCACACGACCACGTCCTGCGCATCGTCGAGGACCGGGCGGTCCGGGTTGTCCAGCTCTGGTTCACCGACGTCCTCGGGATCTCGCGTAGTTTCGACATCACCCCGGGGGAGCTCGAGCGGGCCCTTGCCGAAGGCATCACGTTCGACGGCTCCGCGATCGACGGCTTCAGCCGGGTCCAGGAGAGCGACGTGCTGGCGAAGCCGGACCCCAAGACGTTCCAGCTCGTGGCGTGGCGCCCCGACAGCGAACCGCCGGTGGCCAGGGTGGCCTGCGACATCCTCAACCTCGACGGAACCCTGTTCGAGGGCAGCCCCCGCAATGTCCTGCGGCGCACGCTGGAGCGGGCGCGGGAGCTGGGCTTCTCCTTCTACGCGGCGCCCGAGGTCGAGTACTTCTACCTCACCTCCGGCGACACCGGTCCGGCGCTGGAGCCCCTCGACCACGGGTCCTACTTCGAGCTCACGGTCGCCGACAAGGCAGCGAACCTGCGCAAGGCCACCGTCCTGACGCTGGAGGACATGGGCATCCCGGTCGAGTACAGCCAGCACGAGGATGCCCCGGGCCAGCACGAGATCGACCTCCGGCACGCAGACGCCCTCAGCATGGCCGACACTGTGATGACCGTCCGCCACGTCGCCAAGGAGCTGGCCCAGGAGCGGGGCGCCCACGCGACCTTCATGCCCAAGCCGTTCGCCGCCGTCCAGGGCTCGGGGATGCACACCCACTTCTCCCTGTTCGAGGGCAACCGCAACGCCTTCCACGACCCCGGCGACCCGCACAACCTCTCGGCGGTCGCCCGCGGCTTCATCGCCGGGCTGCTGGCCCACGCCCGCGAGATCACGGCGGTGACCAACCAGTGGGTCAACTCCTACAAGCGTCTGGTGGCCGGCTACGAGGCCCCCGTCTTCGTGGCCTGGGCACGCAACAACCGCTCGGTGGTGGTGAACGTGCCCCACGTCAAGAAGGGCCGCCCCGACTCGACGCGCATCGAGTACCGGGCCCCGGACTCCGTCTGCAACCCGTACCTTGCCTTCGCCGTGATCCTCGCGGCCGGGCTCAAGGGCGTGGAGCACTCCTACAAGCTCCCGGCGGAGCTACCGGTCAACCTCTACCAGCTCACGCCCGAAGAGCTGCTCACCGAGGGCATCGTCGCCCTGCCCGGCAGCCTGGGCGAGGCGATCTACGAGGCCGAGCGCTCCGAGCTGGTGGCCGCCACCCTCGGCGAACACGTCTTCGAGTGGTTCATCCGCAACAAGAAGGAGGAGTGGCGCGACTACATCGCCCAGGTCACCCAGTGGGAGGTCGCCAAGTACCTGCCGATGCTGTAGGGAGCCGGCACGGGCATGAGGATCTTTGAGTAAAAACTGTTGCTATACAACGGTTTGTACTCAAAGTTCCGTCACCGCGAAACTCAGCTGGTCGCCACGTCGTCGTAGAGGGTGAAGCTCGGGTCCGCCGAGTAGTTGTCGTCGTGGCTCACCAGGCTCAGCGTGTAGCTGTGGCCGGCGACGATCGCGGCTGTGACCTGCGTCCAGGCGTTGGTGGTGCAGGTGTGGGCCAGCGGCGTGGCCGTGGTGCCAGCGGTGTTGTCCCGGAGCGACGCGGTCGCCCAGTCGTAGGTGACGGTGTCGGGGCAGGTCATCTTGTACCAGAAGGTCAGCCTGGTGGCCCCCGCCGGCGCCGTGAACGTCTGGGCGACGGTGGAGTCGCCGTTCGTGGGGCTGGTGGCGCCAAGCATGGCGCAGGAGGTCCCCCCATGGCACCCCGACGTCGTCACCGTCTCGGAACCGCCCGTCGCCGACCAGCCGGCGAGGCCCGACTCGAAGCCACCGTTGGTGATGCCCGACGGGGGTGGCGGCGCGCTGGCCGCGATCGCCACGTCGTCGTAGAGGGTGAACGTGGGGTCGCCGGCGTAGTTGTCGTCGTGGTTGGCGAGGGTCAGCGTGTAGCTGTGGCCGGCAACCAGCGCGGCACCGCTGGACTGGACCCAGGCCCCGTTGTTGGTGCAGGTGTTCGGCAGGAGGGTGGCGGTCGTGCCCGCGGTGTTGTCGCCCAGCGTCGCGGAGGCCCAGTCGTACGTGATGGTGTCGGGGCAGGTGATCTTGTAGAAGAACGACAGCGTCCCGCCGCCCGACGGCGCCGTGAAGGTCTGAGCGAGCGACGAGTCGGCGGTGGGACTGGTGGCGCCGACCATGGCGCAGCCGGTCCCCGTGTGGCACCCGCTGCTGGTGACGGCCGTGCTGCCGGAACCGGTCCACCCACCCAGGCCGCTCTCGAAGCCGCCGTTGGTGATCCCGGACCCGGTGGGCCCGGTGGTGGTCAGCGACACCGTGGTCGAGTGCGTGGCGCTCGAGCCGGTCCCCGTGATCGTGAGGATGTAGGTGCCGGCTGCGGCGGTGCCGGCGTTGATGGTGAGCGTCGAGCTGCCGCCGGAGGTGACCGAGGTCGGGTTGAGACTGGCCGTGGCGCCGGACGGGGTCCCGCCGAGGGACAGGCTGACCGTCTGGGCGGCGCCGGAGGTGACGGCCGTGGAGATGGTCGAGGATGCGGAGCCTCCCTGGGCCGCGGTCACCGAGGATGGGCTGGCCGAGATGGAGAAGTCGTTGGTCGTGGTGGATCCGTTGAGGACGACGTCGTCGAACAGGGTGAAGCTGGGGTCACCTGCGTAGTTGTCGTCGTGGCTGAGCAGGGTGAGGGTGTAGCTGTGGCCCGCGACCACCGGCGACGTTGCCTGGACCCACCCGCTGTTGGTGGCGCAGAACCGGGGGACGGGCGTCGTTGTCGTGCCGGCGGTGTTGTCCTTCAGGGTGACCGAGGCCCAGTCGTACGTGATCGTGTCGGGGCAGGTCATCTTGTACCAGAGCGACAGGCTCGTGGCCCCCGTGGGCACCGAGAACGTCTGGGCCAGCGTCGAGTCACCGGCGGTGGCGGTGCTCGCCCCCAGCATCGCGGAGGACGCCCCCGTGTGGGAGGTCGTGCTGTTGGAGGTGGTGCCCGT
>WNFB01006098.1_pt1 | contig 17570 bp, 16 predicted proteins | sample 5400501 | NCBI WGS metagenome assembly WNFB01 (sample SAMN13153341, study PRJNA577476) | soil metagenome | isolation source: 200 cm saprolite under Douglas fir tree site 2 hole 1 | place: USA:California | collected 2015-04-18 | reverse complement strand
CAAGCGCAATCGCGTCTCGCCGCCGGAGCGCTGCACTTCGACATCGAGCGCTCGCGCACGCAGCGCCCGGGCCAGGGACTCGGCGTCGGCTTCCGCCGCCGCGAGGCGGACGGTCAGGGCGCGCTCGGCGTATTCGATGCTCTGCACGCGCACGCGCGGTTCGCGCTCGATCGCGGGCGCGGCGCGCGCGAGGAGCGAGAGCATGTCGCCGGGAGCGGCGACGCCGCTACGCGCGCTCAGATCTTCCACACCGCGCCGCATCTGCTCGGCCGGATCGAGGATCGCGCGGGTCTCGGGGAAGCTCTTCATGAGCAGCGCGCGCATTTCATCGTCGGCCGCTCCCGCCGCCCGCGCGAGGCGCGTCCACTCGACCGCGTCGAAGACGAGCGTGGCGGCGAGCCACGCCGCGAGCAGCACCGCCGCAGGAACGTAGGCGCGCCACAGCGCCGAGATGCGCCCGCGCGGCGCGTAGCGCTGCTGCAGCAGGTTGAGCGCTGCGGCGGGGGCGGCGCCGTCCCGGCGCTGCATCGCCTCCAAGGGCAGCCCCAGGGCCTCGCGCCACGCCGGGAAATCGAAGTCCGCCGGCGCGTCGACGAGCAGGATGCGCTCGGGCGCGCCCGGCTCGCTGCGCGCCTGGGCGAGCGCCGCGTGCAGCCAGGCGGGCGGACGCGGCTCGATCGGGCCGCCGAATCCCGCGTGAGGGCCGCAGCGCAGCACGATCTCGCCGCCCGCGAACGCGAGCGTCCAGGCGCGATCGGCGAGCGGCGGCGACAGGGTCACCGGCGCGAGCCGCGTGGGCTCGAGCCCCGCGGCGGCGAGCGCCGAGAGCCAGCGGTCCATGCGCTCGCGGCTCGTGACCGCCACCGCGAGCGAGCCGTCCGCCTCGTGCGCGTAGGCGAAGTGCAGGCGCTCCGGGGGCTCGATCAGCTGCTCCTCGAGCGCGTAGGGCAGCGCCTGGACGATTTTCGCGGCCGAGCGCGTCGGCAGGCTTGCGCGCAGGAGCAGCGTTTCCGCGGCGGGCGTCCAGACGATGATCTCCTCCGCGGGCGCGAGCCCTTCCAGGCCGACCTGGCTGCCCTGCCGCGCGGCTCCGCTGGATGCGACGCGGTGCCAGCGCAGCTCCGCGCCCTCGCGCGGCCAGTCGCGCGGCAGCCACAGCTCGAGGCGGTCGCCGCCTGCGCGGCGCCAATTCGCAGCCGCGGCGAGCCAGTTGCCGCTATTTGGAATTGTCAGCTTCATCCGGACCTGTCAACGGAAGCGGCCTGTGCCAGAGCACGGTCGTGCTCCTGTCGGTGGCCGAACGCTTGAGGAGCGCTTCGCTGTGGCGCTGGTGGCGCCCGATCGACGTATCGAGCGTAATCAGAAAATACTCGGTCTTCACGTCGAACCTACCCGTGAACTGGGGGACCCTGGGAGGTAGTTGGCTCCCGAATGCAGCAGCGTCGCTGATCGGATTGCTGCGCAGCCCTTCGGCGATGCGCTCGGCGGCCGCCAAATCAAGACCCGTAAGCGCCGCGAGCAGCATGGGCGAGGCGGTGTTGACGTTGATTGCGGAATTGGTCACCGGCAGGACGGTCACGTACGGCGACAGCGTCGCAACGGTCTTGGCGTCGAAACCGCGGACAAGCCTCAGCTCGTCGACGCTCGCGAGGAGCCCGTTGGCGGCGCGATACGGCGGATTGCCGTTGAGGTAGTCGACGTCCTCGGCGCCGCCCGGGCTCACATTGCTGTCCGGGTCGATCCAGTCGAGCAGCGCGTAACGGAGCGACGGATCGAGCCGCAGCGCCTCGAGCAGGCGCCGCAGGATCTCGATGTCCGTCGGGTTGGCCGCGTTGAGGTTGTTCAGGTTGAAGCGCGACTGCGCGTCCTCGATCGAGACGCGGATGGTTCCGCCCTCGACGGGCAGCGTCGGCAGCCCCATCGCCCATCTCTCGCCGAGATGATCGACCGTGTTCTGAGCGGCGTCCTCGATGAGGGCCACGCTTGCCCAGTGCAGCGCTCCGCGGCGCAGCCAGTCGGTGGCGCCGCGGTCGAAGACGTTCTCCATCTGCCGCAGCCAGATCTGGTGCGCGAAGGCGATCTGCGCGGCGATCGCCGCCGCGATCGCGACGATCATGACCGCCGTCACCAGGGCGACTCCGCGTTGCGCGCCCGCCGTGCGCATCAGTCGTTCACCAGAAAGAGGCGCTTGAAGCGGCCCAGGTCTTTCACCGCGAGGGTCACTTCGACGGCCCGCGGGAGAGGGTCGTTCGCGCCCGCGACGGGCCAGATCGCGCCCGTGCCCCCGCTTTGGCCGTAAAACTGAAGTTCGAACGCTTCCACGTCGGCGAGCAGCGGCGCTTCCAGCGGGACGGTGACCGGAGCGCGGTCGAGCACCGGCCAGGTGATGCGCAAAAGCCGCCCGTCGCGCAAGCGGTAGGCGACGCGGCGCAGATCGGAATGCACGCCCTCGCCGTAATTCAGCTCACCCCCGCGCGTGAGCTCCAGGCTCGGCTCGGCGAGCGCGCGCGAATCGAACGGCCGTCCCACGAACGCCGGCAGCAGCTGAACGCCTGCGGCATCGCGCACCGGACGTGCTCGAGCGTGCTCGAGATCGTCGGAGATGCGCAGGAAGGCCTGCGACAGCTCCTGCCAGACGCGCTGCTCCTCGGAGAGCCGCGCTCGGCCGTCGAGCAGGCGGCCGAGCCCCGCGTAGGCCAGCATCGAAAAGATCCCGAAGATCACGAGCGCCACGAGCAGCTCGATCAGGGTGAAGCCGCAGGCGCGCCGCCGGGGCAGGTTCACGGCGCGGACCCCGTCTGTGACCCTGACTGCGGCCCGGTCTGCGGTCCCGTTTGCTCGACGAATCCGGTCAGGCGCGCGAGCGGCACATCCGCTCCCGGCAGGAAAACGCTCAGCTCGACCCGCCGCATGCGCGCGACCGGCGTCGCGCCCGTCTCCTGGCGCCAGTGGAACGCGCGCCCGCCCATGTCGGCGTCGCCCTCTTTCACATCGAGCGCCGGCCATTCGCGCCCGAGCTCGAGCGAGGCGAGGCGGTCCTCGGCGACCCAGCGCGCGAGCGTGCGGTCGCGCAGCGCCGCCGTGGTGTCGATCGCCGCGCCAAGCGCGCGCGCGGTGGCCGCGAGCGCGATCGCGAGCACGAGCAAGGCCACCAGGATTTCCACGAGCGTGAATCCGCCCGCCGCCCGCCCGCCTGAATTTCTCATGAGCCCGCCTGTGCGCGTATCGACCCGTCGGGGGCGCCGACGATGCTCCAGCGTGCGCCGGCGGCGGCGATGACGATTCGGAACGCGGGCAGCTCGCCGCTCGGAAGAAACACCACCCCGTCGCGCGCGGCTTCCCCCGCACCCTCGATCTGCAGCGCCTCGATGACGATCCCCTGCGGCAGGCGTTGCGGGCGCAGCAGATCGTCGCCGCTCGTGGCCTTGAGGCGGCCGTTGCGCTCCAGGCGCAGGAAGCGGTACGAGTCCCGCTCGGCGCTGAAGGCGAATACCCGCCCCTGCAGGATCGCCTCCTCGCGCGCCGCCCGCAGCAGGAGCGCGAGATGCTCGCTTTCCTCCTTGACGAGATCGGCCGGCCCGCGCATGAGCTGCACGCCGACCAGGCCGACCACGATGACGATGATCGCGACCACCACCAGCACCTCGATCAGCGTGAAGCCGTCCGGGCGGCGCGCTTGCATCGTTACTGCCACGACCCGATGTCGGCGTCGAAGCCTTCGCCGCCGGGCTTGCGATCGGCGCCGAAGGAAAACACATCGACCTCACCGCGAATCCCGGGATTCAGATACTGGTAATCGAAGTCCCAAGGATCCTTGGGCAGACGCTCGACGTATCCGCCGGACTTCCAGTTTCTCGGGATGTCGCCGCGTTCGGGCTTTTTCACGAGCGCCGCGAGGCCCTGATCGGCGCTGGGGTACGTCCCATTGTCGAGCTTGTAGAGCTTGAGCGCCTGCATGATCGTCGCGATGTCGGCCCGTGCCGCAGTTGCCCGCGCCTGGTCCGGCCGGTCCATGACGCGCGGCACGATCAGCGCGGCGAGGATGCCGAGGATCACGATGACGACGAGGAGCTCGATCAGGGTGAAGCCGCTGGTGCGGCGGAGGAACATGGAAAATCTCGTCATGACGGCCCCGGGGAATTGCGCGGCCTATATTGTGCGCGATTCCCGACGCCGCGGGAACCGGGGCCGCGCGCTTGCTTCAACGTACCAACTGGTTCATCTCGAACATCGGCAAAAGGATCGCGACCACTACGAAACCCACGACTATCCCCATGGCAAGGATCAGCAGCGGTTCGAGCAGCGCGGTGAGGCCGCGGATCCAGTTCTCGAGCTCGCGCGACTGCGCCTCGGCCGCGCGCGCGAGCATGGTGTCCAGCCTCCCGGTCGCCTCTCCGCTCGCGATGAGATGGATCACGAGCGGCGGGAACAGCTTCGCCGCGCCGAGCGAGGGCGCGAGCGCCCCGCCTTCGCGCACGCGCCGCACCGCCTCGTCCACGGCGGCGCGCATCGGCAGGTTGGTGAGCACCGCCGCGGCGGACTGGAGCGAGGCGAGCAGCGGCACCCCGCTCGCGGTGAGGATTCCCAGGGTGTCGGCGAAGCGCGCCGCGTTGACGCCGCGGATCAGGCGCCCGACGAGCGGCAGCCGCAGCAGCCACCCGTGCCAGCGCCGCCTGCGCGCCTCGTCGCGCAGCAGGAAGTTCGCCGCCACGAAGGCTCCGACGAGGGCGGCGAGCGAGTACGCGCCGCTCGCGCGCACGAAATCGCTCATCGCGATGAGGATGCGCGTCACCAGGGGCAGCGCCTGGCCGAGATTGACGAACACGCGCGTCATCTGTGGCATGACGTAGACCAGCAGGAATCCGACCACGGCGAGCGCCACCACCATCACCACCGCCGGATAGATGAACGCGATGATGACCTTGTCGCGCAGGCTCTCGCGGCTCTCGGTGTAGTCGGCGAGGCGCTCGAGCACGTCGCCCAGCCGCCCCGAGTGCTCGCCCGCCTCGACCATGGCGCGATAGATCTGCGGAAACGAGTCGGGATAGTCGGCGAGGCTGCGCGAGAGCGACTGGCCCTCGAGCACGCGCGCCCGCACCGCGGCGAGGAGCCTGCGCGCGCGCGCCGAGTCGCTCTGCTCGATGAGCACGTTGAGGCACTCCTCGATGGTGAGCCCGGCGCGCACGAGCGTCGCGAACTGGCGCGTCAGGAGCGCGAGTCCCCCGCGCGAGAGCCCGGGGCGCGAGAAACGCTCGCTCAGCCGGGATTGCGCGGCTGCGGAACGTATGCCCTCGACCGCGAGCGGCGCGAGGCCCCGCTCGCGCAGGAGCGACCTCGCGTGGCGCTCGGTGTCGGCCTCGATGACGCCGCGCGTCTCGCGTCCGGCCGGGTCCAGCGCGCTGTATTCGAAGCCCGACATGCGAGGCTTGCCTGCCCGCGCCCTATTCGCGGCTCATTCGCGAGACACGCGCAGCACTTCCTCGAGGCTGGTGTCGCCCGCGTGCACCCAGCGCATACCGTCCTCGCGCAGGCCCTTCATGCCGCCGCGGCGCGCGTGCTCGCGCAGGTCGGCCTCGGCGGCGCGGTCGTGGATCAGGCGCCGCGCCTCGTCGTCGACGAGGAGCAGCTCGAAAATTCCGGTGCGGCCCTGGTAGCCCGTGAGTGCGCACGCTTCGCAGCCGTCGGCTGTATACAACAGCTTCGCGGCGCCGCTCCCGTTTGAAAGCAGCCGCCGCTCGGCGGCGTCGGGCCGGTGCGATTTGCGGCACGCCGGGCACAGGCGCCGCACCAGCCGCTGCGCGAGCACGCCGAGCAGGCTCGAGGCGACCAGGAACGGCTCGATCCCCATGTCCACCAGGCGCACCACCGCGCCTGCGGCGTCGTTGGTGTGCAGGGTCGCGAGCACGAGGTGGCCGGTGAGGCTCGCCTGCACCGCGATCTGCGCGGTCTCCAGGTCGCGGATCTCGCCGATCATGACCACGTCCGGGTCCTGGCGCAGGATGGCGCGCAGCGCGCGTGCAAAAGTCAGCTCGATACGCGGATTCACCTGGGTCTGGCCCACCCCGTCGAGGTCGTATTCGATCGGGTCCTCGACGGTGACGATGTTGGTGCTCTTCGCGTCGAGCTGGCTCAGCGCGGCGTAGAGCGTGGTCGATTTCCCGGATCCGGTCGGACCGGTGACGAGGATGATGCCGTGCGGCTGCCGGACGAGATCGCGCAAGGTCGCAAGCGTCGTATCCGCCATCCCGAGCCCGGTGAGGTCCAGCCTCCCCGCCTGCTTGTCGAGCAGGCGCAGCACCACGCGCTCGCCGTGCGCCGTGGGCAGGAGCGAAACGCGCACGTCGACCGAGCGCCCGGCCAGGCGCAGCGCGATGCGCCCATCCTGCGGCTGGCGCTTCTCGGCGATGTCCAGCCGCGCCATGATCTTGATGCGCGACACGATGACGCCGTGCACCACCTGCGGCGGCTCGAGCACGTCGCGCAGCATGCCGTCCCTGCGGAAGCGCACCACCGAGCGCTGGTCGAAGGCCTCGATGTGGATGTCGGACGCGCCCTCGCGCACCGCCTGCGAGAACAGCGCATTGATCAATCGCACGATCGGCGCGTCGTCCTCGCTCTCCAGGAGGTCGGCGACTTTGGGCAGGCTCTCGGCGAGCGCGGCGAGGTCGGGACTCGCGTCGAGATCGGTGACGATGTCCGCGGCGTGCGAGGCGCCGCGCTCGTAGGCGCGGGCGAGCGCCGCGTCGAAGGCCTCTTTCGCGAGCTCCCTCAGCGCGAGCGGCCCGCCGAGCGAGCGCTGCACCTCGGCCAGCACCGCGGCGCGCACGCCCGGCCGGACCCAGATCTCGAAACCCTGCTCGAGCTGCCGCGCGCTGATCACGCCGTGGCGCTTGGCAAAGGCGTAAGGCAGCCGCTCGACGGCGCGCGCATCGGGCGAAAGGGCGCTCGAGGACATGTCCATGGCTTTACTGGGCTGGCGCGGGCGCGGCGCCCGGCTCGGGCGCGCGCGGAACCGCCTCTGGAGAGCCCGGCTCCGGTGTCTGCACCGAGGGCGCGCCAGGAGCAGCCGGGGGCGCTGGTGTGCGCGGAGCCGGCCCCGGGGGCTCGGGCGTCGGCGCCGGGGGCACGGGCTCAAGGCGATCGTATATGTCTTCGCGCTCGGGGCCCTCGCCGCGCGTGTAGCCGCGCAGATATTCATAGCGGTCCTGCGTCACGCGATAACCGTCCTCGACCGAGCGGATGATCACCGGCCGAAGGAAGATCATCAGGTTGGTCCGCTTGCGCTCCTCGCTCTTGAAGCGGAACAGCGCGCCCAGAAACGGAATGTCGCCGAGCAGCGGAATCTGCTGCGTCGTCACGTTCAAGGTGTTCTGGATCAGCCCGCCGAGCACGATCGTATTGCCGTCGTCCACCAGTACCTTGGTTTCGAGCGAGCGCTTGGTGGTGACGACGTCGCTCGCGCCGGCCCGCGCAGTCGGGTCGAGGCTCGAGACCTCCTGATAGATCTCGAGCCGGATCGTCGAGCCCTCGGAAATCTGCGGCTTGATGCGCAAGGTGAGGCCCACGTCGCGGCGCTCGATCGTCTGGAAAGGATTCACCGCCCCCACCCCTCCAGCGGCAGCGGTCGTTGCTGCCGCGAAACTGCCGGTGACAAAGGGCACGTTCTGCCCGATGACGATTTTCGCCTGGTAGTTGTCCAGCGTGAGGAGATTCGGCGTAGAGAGGATGTTGCCGAGGTTGTTTGACTGGAGCGCCCGCGCGAGCGCGCTCAGACCCCTCACGGTACTGCCGTCCGGCAACGTGATGGTGTTGCCGAGCACCGCGACCGTCAGCCCCGCGGGATTGACCGCCGAGGACGCCGCGCCTGTGACGGCTTCCGCGAGGCTGGGATTGGCCGCGGGAAAATTGGCCGCGGCGCCGACCGTGCGCGAGCCGACTCCCCTCGCGCCCGCCCATTGGAAGCCCAGTTCGTCGGTGCGATCGGCGTTCATTTCCGCGACCAGCGCCTCGACGTAGACCTGCGCACGCCGGATGTCGAGCTGCTCGATCACCGTGCGCACGTTGTTGTACACGGTATCGGAGGCGTTGATGATGATCGAATTGGTCGCTTCATCGGCCTGGATGAGCGAAGGCACCGCCCCGCCGCCGCCCGGACGGGCGGCGACACCAGGCAGCGTCGACGCCGAGGCGCCGACAGGCTGGGCCGCCAGCATGCCGCGCAGCACCTCGACCAGCTTCAGGGCCTCTGCGTGTCTCAGATAGATCACGCGCGTGCTGCCCATGGCGCGCGCCGGGACGTCGAGCTTTTCTATGAGCGCGCGCAGCTGCGCGATGCGCCCCGGATTGTCAGAGCGCAGAAGGAGGCTGTTGGTGCGGGTGTCCGGCACCACCGAGAAGCGGTCGCCTCCCGCGGCGATCTGCGTCTGCGGAGCGCCTGGGACCCCGGGGGTGGCGACGCCCGATCCGGAGAGGCGCACCACCAGCTCCGCGAGGTCGATCGCCGAGGCGTTCTGGAGCGGGACCACGATGACTTCCGTGCCCGCCGGCACGTCGATGCGATCGAGGATGCGCAGCAGCCGCCGCACGTTGTCGGCGTAGTCGGTGATGATGAGCGCGTTCGCCGGATCGTATACGGAGAGCTGGCTGGTCGGCGACATCAGCGGGCGCAGCACGTTCTGCAGCTGCGACACCGCGACGTGCTGCCCGATGGCGACGTGGGTGACGATCTGCTCGCCGCCGCGCGGCGGCCCGCTCTGCTCGTTCACCGGCGCCGACGCCTTCGCCTCGGCGACCGGGATGATGCGCACCGCGCCCTCCGGCCCGTCGACCGCGGTAAAGCCCTGCGCCTTCAAGGCGGAGAGGAACACCTGGAAAGCGGCCGCGACCGGCATGGGCCGGGCCGAGACGATGGTGACCTGGCCCCTCACGCGCGGGTCGACCAGCACGTTCCGCCCGGTCAGCTGCGACATCGCCTTCACCACCGCTTGCAGGTCCGCGGACTGGAAATTGAGCAGCACCTCGCCCGATCGCGGCCCGGCCCGGATTCCGGCGGGCGAGGGCGGGGAGGGTGCAGCCGGCGCGGCGGGGAGCGTTGCCGGGGGCGGGGAAGGTGCAACCGGCGTGTCGGCCGGCTGCGTTGCGGCGACCTGGGCCCCGAGCGCGAGCAGGCCGGCGAGAATTCGCGGGACGATCGCGGGAATGTGCGGGTGTCTCATGAGTGCGAAGGAATTCGTCGGCGCCCGGTCCGTCAGCGCATATCGTAGTACAGCGTCTCGGAACGACCCTGGCGCTGCACGTCCACGAGCACGCGCTCGGCGCTGCCGAACTGCTGGTAGAGCCGCATCAAGTCGTCCATGTTGGTGATGGGCTGGCCGTTGACGTTGCGGATCACGTCGCCGGGACGCAAGCCCAGCTTCTCGTACAGGCTCCCGCTTTGCACCTCGCGCACGAGAAACCCCCCGCCGCCCGGGTTCGGCACGATCAGCGCCTGGCTCAAGAATTCCGGCCGGCCGAGCTGCTGCTGCAGCTGGCGCCGGTCGACCAGCTGCCGGTCGGCGCCGAGCGGCTGCACGATCGGGGAGGTCATGGCGACGCCTGCGGCGCCCGGCGTTTCCTCCGCGTCTTTCATAAGCACCGCCTCGCGCACGCCGCCGCGGACGATCACGATGCGGTCGCGCAACACGCTCTCGAGGCGCGCGCCGGGAACGACGTCTTCCCCGGCGCAATACGCCGATTCGGGCTGGCCCTGCACGATCACGAGCGCGCAGCCGCCGGAGGCGCGCACGACGACGCCCGTCAGCGTGATGTTCAGATTGCTGCGAGCGACGCGCGCATCGGCTGCGGGGTCCCTCGATGGAGCCGCGGCGCGCCCGAAGGGTTGCGCGCTCGCGAGCGCGCGCAGGTCGGTGAGATCGGGGCCGCTCGCGCGCGAGACCGCCGGCGAGCCCGGCTGCACGATGCGCCAGGTCCCCTGCGCGAGTCCCCAGCACAGCCCCAGGAGCGCGGCGACCGTCGCTGCGACCTGCACCGCGCGGTGGGCGAACACGGCCTCGATTCCCGCGGCGGACGGGATCAGGCGGTGCGCGAAAGATGCCGAAGGCTGCAGCTTCAGTAGCATTCTTCTTGGCGCCCGAACGACAGGCACCGCCCTCTCTGATTCAAACCGTTGATTTTACACGAGAGGAAGGCTCCCGCGAGCGCCTGAGCAATGCGGCTGATCCGACAGGACTAGCTCCAGCCCGGGTTCCGGCCGGGATGCCTGCCGCGCGGACCGCAGATCTCGTTCAGCTTCTCACCCACGGAGTCGCCGGTGTCATAATCCCGCGCACAGGTTCTGGACGAGGCAAACCATGATCACCCCCCGAGCCGCGCGCATGCTGGCGCGCTACAACCACTGGGCGAACAAGCTCATTTTCGACGCCGTCGCCGAGCTGCCGCAAGGCGAGGCGACCAAGGAGCGGCCCAGTCTCTTCAAGAACATGGTCCACACGCTCAACCACAACTACGTCATCGACCTGATCTGGCAGGCGCACCTCGAGGGGCGCGAGCACGGGTTCGGCGCGCGCAATACTCTGGGCGAAGACGTGCATTTCACCCTGATCGGCGGGAACAAGGGGGTGATGACGCGCGCGGAAATCCTGCTCCACGTCGTCAATCACACGAGCTACCACCGCGGCTTCGTCGCCGACCTCTTCTACCAGGTGCCGGGTGCGCGCCCGCCGACGACCGACCTGCCGGTGTACCTCAGGGAAAACGCCGTTGCAGCGGCCTGAGCGCCGGCCGACGGCCGCTCACTGGCCTTCCCCCGCATAACGATCGCGGAGCTCGACCGGCCTTCACTTCGATTTTTCGGACTCGCCGGCCTTGCGGGCGCGCTGTTCGGACGAAGGCACGGCATTGGGGGAATCGTAGCCCGACCACACGTGCTTCTTCATGGTCTCGGCGTCGGCGACCTTCGCGAGCATCCTTCGCTGCATCCAGTTGCGCAAGGCCCTCCCGAGCCCGCTCAATATCCACAGGGCGAGGAGCGCTACGAAGAGCGCCGCGGCCACGAGCGCCCACGCCATGAAATCCTGGCAGAACGGCTTGCTTAGGTTCCTGCCCGCGCAATACTGCGCGAGGAAGGAAAACCACTCCCAGTCCTTGGAGAGTTGCGCGATCAGTCTGCCGAGGTCCACGGTCAGTCCGGCACCGCTCCGTTCGCTGCGTTCAGCGGACTCTCACAGGACTTCGGCGGTGCGGGTGATCTCGCCCATGCGGCCGCTTTGGTAGTCGCGCACGGCCTCGACGAGCTCCTGCTGAGTGTTCATCACGAACGGGCCGTAGCGCGCGACCGGCTCGCGAATCGGCACGCCCGCGAGAAGCAGCAGCCTGCCCCCGCCCGCGGCGCCCCGCAAGCGCACCGCATCGCCCTCGCCGAGCAGCGCCATTTGGCCGTCGCGAACCTCAGCGCCTTCGTTCCCCGCGAGCACCGCGCCCCGGAACACGTACACGAGCGCCTGCTGCTCGCGCGGGAGCACCGCGGTCACGTCCGCTCCGGCGTCTATCGTCCAGTCCTGGTAGACGATCGGGATGTGCGTGTCGACCACGGCGCGCGCTCCGAGCGCCTCGCCCGCGATCACGCGCACGCGCGCGCGTCCGTCCTCGCTCTTCGCCTCGGGGATCTTGCCCGCGGAAACCTCCTGGTAGCGCGGCCGGGTCATCTTCAGCCGCGCGGGCAGGTTCACCCAGATCTGGAAGCCGTGCACGCGGCCGCCCTTTTCGCGGATGGGGCGCGAGGGCATCTCGGAGTGAACGATGCCCGCGCCGGCGGTCATCCACTGCACGTCGCCCGGACGAAGCACCCCGCGGTGGCCGGCCGAGTCCTGGTGCTCGAACTCGCCTTCCAGCATGTAGGTGATGGTCTCGAAGCCGCGATGCGGGTGATCGGGCGCGCCGACCGCCTCGCCGGGAGCGTAGTCGACCGGCCCCATCTCGTCGAGCAGCAGGAACGGGTCGACCGTGTCGAGGCCCTGCGTCGGCACGGGCCGGCGCACGATGAAGCCCGCGCCTTCGCGCTGGCGGTGGGCGGTGACGATTCGGGTGGTTTCGCGGACTGTCCTGCTGTCGGCCGTCATGGCTTTCTGCCCCCCAAAACCGGAATATAGGGTCGGCCGGGCCCGTGGACAAGCCAGCGCGCGGCGGGGGTAGGCCTCCCGCCCGTTTCCCTCGCGCCTTCCTCTTCGAAATCAAGGTCTTGAGCCTCGGTCCGGCCCGTGGCGAGCCGACGGGTGAGCGACCGCGCTCGCCGGCCGCAAATACTGTATATAATCCCAGACTGAAATCGCGGTACCCTGGAGAAGGTCCCGACCATGTCCTCAGAAAAAACGCTGGAACCCGGCATCGCCGTCGCCGCGCTCCCCGACCAGGAGATCTGCCGCGAGGCGCTGCTCGAGAAGTACGCCAAGGGCAAGGAGCAGACGATCGAGGCGGTGCGCTCGCGCGTGGCGCGCGCGCTCGCCGCCGCGGAAGGTCCCGAGAAACGCGCCCACTGGGAGCGCCGCTTCTACGAGGCGATGGAAGCGGGCTTCATCCCCGCGGGCCGCATCAATTCGGCCGCGGGAATCCCGATGCAGGCGACGCTCATCAACTGCTTCGTGCAGCCGGTGGGCGACTCGATCTCCGAGGTCGTCGACGGCCGGCCGGGCATCTACACCGCGCTCCAGGAAGCCGCCGAGACCATGCGCCGCGGCGGCGGCGTCGGCTACGACTTCTCGTCCATCCGCCCGAAGGGCGCGGACGTGAAAGGCACGCACTCGCGCGCCTCGGGCCCGGTGTCCTACATGCGCGTCTTCGACCGCTCGTGCGAGACGGTCGAGTCGGCGGGCGCGCGCCGCGGCGCGCAGATGGGCGTGCTGCGCTGCGACCATCCCGATGTCGAGGAATTCATCCACGCCAAGGACGAAGGCGATCTCGCCAATTTCAACATCTCGGTCGGCGTGACCGACGCCTTCATGCGGGCGGTCGAGGGCGACGGCGAGGTCGAGCTCGCGCACAAGGCGCGGCCGCACGATGAGGTGGTGAAGGCCGGCGCCTATCAGAGAAGCGACGGCCTGTGGGTGTACCGCAAGCTGCGCGCGCGCGAGCTGTGGGACCCGATCATGAAGTCCACGTACGACCACGCCGAGCCGGGGATCCTGTTCATCGACCGCATGAACCGGGACAACAACCTCAATTACTGCGAAACGATCGAGGCCAGCAACCCCTGCGGCGAGCAGCCGCTCCCCCCGTACGGCTGCTGCTGCCTCGGCTCGATCAATCTGACGCGCCTGGTGTCGAAGCCCTTCACCGAGCAGGCGAAATTCGACTTCGAGCGCTTCGGCAAGGTCGTCGAAGTCTCGGTGCGCATGCTCGATGACGTGCTCGAGGTCACCGCCTGGCCGCTCAAGGCGCAGCACGAGGAAGCGACGGCGAAGCGCCGCGTGGGCCTGGGGTTCACGGGCCTGGGCGACGCGCTCATCATGCTTCGCCAGCGCTACGACTCGGAGGCCGCGCGCGAGACGGCGGCAAGGATCTCGGAGTTCATGCGCGACGCGGCCTACCGCGCGTCAATCGAGCTGGCCAAGGAGCGCGGCGCGTTCCCGCTCTTCAACGCCGACATGTATCTCTCCGGAACGAGCTTCGCCGCGCGGCTGCCGCAGGAGATCAAGAACCTCGTGCGCAAGCACGGCATCCGCAACTCGCACCTCCTCTCGATCGCGCCCACCGGCACGATCAGCCTCGCCTTCGCCGACAACGCCTCGAACGGCATCGAGCCGCCCTTCTCCTGGACCTACACGCGCAAGAAGCGCATGGCGGACGGCACGCTCAAGGAATTCCCGGTCGAGGACCACGCCTGGCGCCTCTATAAACACATGAAGGGCGACATGAACGCGCTGCCGCCCTACTTCGTCACCGCGCTGGAGCTCTCGGCCTCGGCGCACGAGAAGATGGTGGCCGCGGTCGCGCCCTGCATCGACACGAGCATCTCGAAGACGGTGAATGTGCCGGAGAACTATCCCTACGCCGATTTCCAGGACCTGTATTTCGAGGCGTGGAAGTCGGGGCTGAAGGGGCTTGCCACTTACCGGCCGAACGACGTGATCGGCTCGGTGCTCTCGGTCGGCCCGCAGACTCGACCCCAGGACTTCGTCGGCAACGACCGCAACCGCAGGATCGAGATCAAGGCGGTGCCCGAGCCGGTGCTCGCGAGCCTGCGCTGGCCCGGCAGGCCGAGCCTCGCCGGCGGCAATCCGGCGTGGACCTACATGATCGAGCACCCGCACGGGGATTTCGCGCTCTTCGTGGGCCACGTGGAGAACGAAACCCATACGCACCCGTTCGAGGCGTGGGTGAACGGCGCCGAGCAGCCGCGCGGCCTCGGGGCGGTGGCGAAAACGCTCTCCATGGACATGCGCGCGGACGACCCGGCGTGGCTGCGCCTGAAGCTCGACACGCTCGCCAAGACCTCGAGCGACGACGCGTTCGACATGCCTTTCCCGCCGCACGGCGAGAAGAAGCGCATGCCGAGCCTCTGTTCAGCCGTCGCGCAGCTGGTGCGCTGGCAGTGCGAGCAGTTGAACGCGCTGCCCGACGAAAAGCACGGGCCGGTGATCGACGCGATGTTCAGCCTGAAGGAGCCGAAGACCGGAGCGGACGGCACCATGTCGTGGACGGTGGACGTGCTCAACCCGGCCGGGCGCGACGACTTCGTGCTGGGCTTGAAGGAAATCACCCTGCCCGACGGAGTCACGCGCCCCTACTCGATGTGGCTCTCGGGCGAATACCCGCGCGCGCTCGACGGACTTTGCAAAATCCTGTCGCTCGACATGCGCGTCATCGACCCGGCGTGGATCGGCATGAAGCTGCGCAAGCTCCTCAACTTCCCCGAGCCGCTCGGAGATTTTATGGCGTTCGTGCCGGGCGGCAGGAAGCAGCAGAACTGGCCTTCGACGGTTTCGTACGTCGCGCGCCTCATCATCCACCGCTACGCCATGCTCGGCATCCTCGACGAGGAAGGCTACCCGGTGCAGGCGATGGGCGTGCTCGAGACGCCCGCGCCCGGGTCGGCGCCGAAGATGAAGGGCATGAAGTGCCCCGAGTGCAGCAACTACGCGGTGATCAGGAAGGACGGCTGCGATTTTTGCAGCGCTTGCGGGTGGGTGGGGGTGTGCGGGTAGTACCGTCAACTGATTTATCAATTGATTCACGTTAGCCTTCGTGTTCATCGACAAGGTTTTTCCGGCGGTCGTCGGCGATAGAGCTTCTTTGCGAAATCGTCTTGTCATGGAGGCAACAGCGCGAGGCCTGACGAACGAACAAGCAAACACCATCTTGGCTATCGTTCCGGAGCCATTGATTAACGCTGGCGCCTTCTTAGACAGGATGACGGGCCTGTGGCGCTATGAGTTCGGACTGCCGTACAACATCGCAGAGAATCTCGTATGGGGTACACATATGTGGGTCCCAGTGGACTGCCTCTTTAGAGCTCTCTATTGCGCTCACTTGCGATTGCCAATGGACAAACGCACCATCTACCTTCAGCGATTGGCTGACCCCGACGCACACCAAGCCACGCTTGTTGAGATGGTCCCGGTAGACAAGATCGCTACAGGTGTTCCCGTGGAATTTGAGATTGCGGGACTCGGCGCTGGCAATCGAACTTTGGACTGGGTCATTGGGCTACAAGGTGGTCGTACCGTGCTACTTGACGTGAAGAGGCGAACAACCGATTTCATACAACAGGCAGAGCGGATGGACAATGAGGGCGAGGAGCCGGTGCCAGAACATGATCCGGCACTTCTTTTCCGCAGCGTGGAGCAGAAGTTCGTGTCAGCCGACCCGGGCGTACGGCTTCAGGGCGTTTGGATACTTATCGACATAAAGCAGGAGGAAGAGCAACTTGGTTGTACGTTTGCTGCGTTGGACGGGAGTAAAGTGCACTTCGCTATACTCGGAGACTGGGAGCAGGACGCTCATATTCTGGTGCGGAGAGATGAAGATCGGCAATCGCTGGTTGATCTCTTTCATATCGAATCATCGACACGCTTTACGTTTAGACACCCTGAACCAGGGCTACCGACGTGAGTCACGACGCCCGAGCTAAGGGAAAGGATTTCGCCAAGTTCCTCGAGTCGCTGCCCGAGGAACAGCGAGTACACGGCAATGAGGTCAATCGTAGTGCAGCCGAGGCGGAATACCAAAGCTTCCTCGAGCACTTTGCCGAAGGTTCTTGCTATCTCTGCAAAAAACCACTTGCATCCTTTAGTAAGAAGTTGCCGTGCCCACACTGGCTCCTCAAGCCCAAGGGTTTCAAGAAAAAGGACTTCCCTGCAATATCGAAGCGCTACGGGTACTTTCAGATTCAAAGCTTTTTGCGGTGGGTTGCCAACAGCGATGCGTTCGCTCGAAATATTAACGACCTTCCCGAGGAAGGTACAGGCGGCAAGCTTTTCGAAGTGACGATCAAGCACAAGAACCTTGAATGGGCATTCTCTTGTACGGAGGCTGACTACGAAGGACATGCCACATCGCAACGTACGCAGCATCAGCACTATCACTTTCAGATGCGCATAGACCGACGGCCATTCATTGACTACAGCGACTTTCACGTCCCTTTCAGCGAAATGGATGTAATTAACATCGAAGCTATGCGCGCGCTACCTGGAAAAGTAAAGCAGCGGTACTCATTTGGCGAGGGTATGCGGGATATTCTGAACGACGACACCGTCGAGCATATAGTTAACACCACTGTCGCAAGTAACGAATCGGACGAAGCACATTTCAAGCTCGATACGATTGCGATGGCCGAAGAGGGAAAAAAGATCAGCGGCGATGATCTCTATCAGATCATTCAGGAAGCTAAAGCGAAGGGTGTCACCGTGGCGAGCCTAATGCACAAGCTGCCGAATGCTCAAACCCGCGTCATTGTCACCCCTGGCCCTGGTGTTGTTAAGCAGGCGCCACGCTCTGGGCGCAAGAAGTGACGAAGGGCCAGAAGCGAATTATTTCTAGCCGAATTGATTTTCCCGCACGCGAAATAAGACGATGAGATCATTCTCGAACTTCCGGCAATGCCCACGCCCATCAAGGTTCTGACGTCTCTCGAAAACTCCGCAGGCGACCATTGTGTCGATATTTTCGTGCGCGCCGATGGCACGTTCGGTTTCGAGGAATATCGCAGAGATCCCGAGGACGGGAGAGGCTGGTTCTCGCTCCACCGTTATTCGCACCAGGTCTTCGCTTCGGCAGACGACGCGCTTGCGCAGGCAAAAGCTAAAGTGGCATGGATGGCTGTGGAGGGTGGATAGGCGGGGTCAGACCCTATATATTGGATATAGGACACCCGCCGGCACTCAACAGGGGCATACATGGAAACGAAACAGCTAGCTCTTGCAATCGGAAAGCACCTCGGCCAAGGATTCCTCTTCGGCCTCGGATTCATAGTGGCGGTGTTGTTGGTCGCGATGGTCGGCCAATCGATGTTCACAAAAGCGATGACACCCAAGATCGATCCGGCTTCCTTCCTTCCGGATACCAAATCGATTACGGAG
>WNFB01003924.1_pt1 | contig 17572 bp, 20 predicted proteins | sample 5400501 | NCBI WGS metagenome assembly WNFB01 (sample SAMN13153341, study PRJNA577476) | soil metagenome | isolation source: 200 cm saprolite under Douglas fir tree site 2 hole 1 | place: USA:California | collected 2015-04-18 | reverse complement strand
TCCGCGCGTGAAGATCTGCACGACGCCAGTCACCGCGGCCGAGCCATAAAGAACGCTCGCCGGACCGCGCAGCACCTCGATGCGATCGACGTTGTCGAGTGTAAGGTTCGCCCAATCGAATGCGCCTCCGGGCTGATTCACCGGAACCCCGTCCAGCAGCACCTTCACGTAGTCGCTCTGCCCACCCCGGAGGAACAGCGAGGTCTGAGCGCCGAAGGGGCCTGCAGCTACCACAGCTGCACCGGGGACGGCGCGCAACGCGTCGGCGATGGTGACCAGGCCCTGCGCGCGTAGTGCGTCCCCTTGAAGGACGGTGACGGTCGGCGCGACCGCCTCGGCCGGCGTGGGAAGCCGGGTCGCCGTCACGACGATCGGGGTGACGGTCACGGTGTCGATCCGCCCCTGGGCGGCGAGACCGACGGGAACCGCAATCGCGAACAGTGTCGCAGAGAAGCGTCGAGGGAGGAGATCGAGGGGCATTGTAGGCTCCGCGTTAGGGCGAGGGTTTTCTCAAGGGAATCATCTGCGGGCGGCCGTCGAACGGCTCGATGGCGACCGGCCACGCGAACACGCGCTCGACGGTAGCGCGGGTCAGGACGTCGGTGGGCGGGCCGGAGGCGGCCGAGCGGCCATCGTCAAGCAGCAGGACCTGGTCGGCGAACCGGGCCGCGAGGTTCACATGATGTGTGACCACGACAGCAGCCAGTCCGTGGGCGTCCACCAAGTCCCGCACGAGTTCGAACAGCTCCATCTCGTGGCGCAAGTCGAGCGAGGCGGTGGGCTCGTCGAGCACCAGCACGCGCGGCTCTTGAGCCAGGGCGCGGGCCAGGCGTACGCGCTGGTACTCGCCCCCCGAAAGCGTCCGGATCCAGCGGTCGGCGAGGGCTGTTACGTCGCAGCGCTCCAGCGCCCGCGCCACGGCGAGGTGGTCCTCCGCCCGTTCTCCCCCCCAAACCGACAGGTGCGGGTAGCGGCCGAGCAGCACCGACTCGCGCACACGTTGGGGGAAGAGGTTCTCCTCGCGCTGCGACACCACGCCCACCACCCGGGCCAGATCGCGGCGCGGCCAAGCGGTGGCCGGACGGCCGAGCACCTCGGCCGTGCCGGTCGCGGGGACCAGGAGGCCGAGTGCCATCCGGACCAGCGTCGTCTTGCCGCTCCCGTTGGGGCCCAGGATGGCGAGCAGGTCGCCGGCGCGGACGTCGAGCGAGACGCCGCTGAGGGCGTCGCCCGCGGCACCCGGATAGCGCGCCGACACGTTCCGTAGTGCCAGGATCAGGTCGCGGTCCATCGACGCAGCAGGAGGGCGAAAAGAGGAACGCCGATCAGCGCGGTGACGATGCCGACCGGCAGCTCGCGCGGTGCGACGGCGACGCGGGCCGCGGTATCGGCGAGTACGAGCAGGGCACCGCCGCCGAGAAACGAGGCCGGGAGTAGGGCGCGGTGCTGCTGGCCCCAGACCCCGCGGCACAAGTGTGGCACCATCAGTCCGACGAACCCGATCACGCCGGAAACGGCCACCGCGGCGGCAGTGAGCAGCGAGGCGGCGAGGTAGACGCGGCGTTTCAGCGCGGTGACGTCCGCCCCGAGGTAGCGCGCCGGCTCCTCCCCCAGGGCCAGAACGTCAAGCGGCCGTGCCGCCGCCAGCAGCACGAGCAACGGGACGGGCACGTAGAGACACAACACGAGCAGCGTGTACCAGGATGCGCCGGACAAGCCGCCCCAGAGCCAGAGGAACGCGTTGCGCAGCTGGGCGGCCTCGGAGACCGAGATGATCGCGGTCATGACCGCCCCGGCGAAGGCTCCGACCGCCACGCCGCCCAGCAGCAGCACGCGAGGGTCGAGCTCGGCCCCGCCCCCCCCCCAGCCTCCGACGAGCCCTAGGCGAAAGACTAGCGCGAGCGCGACGAGCGCCCCGACGAATGCTGCAAGCGGGAGCGCCCAGGGCCCCCCCAGGTGCAGAGCGATCGCCGCCACCGCGCCCAGTCCTGCGCCGCCGGAGAGACCGAGCAGAAACGGATCGGCGAGAGGGTTGCGCATCAGCGCTTGCAGGCTAGCCCCGGAGACAGCGAGCGAGCCACCCACCACGAAGCCAAGCAGCGCGCGTGGGATGCGGAGCTCCCGGACAATCGGGGAGCGGCCGAGGTCGGCCCAGGCCACGTGCGCGGGACCGAGCACGACGGCGAGCGTAAGCGCCACTACGCTCAAGCCCGCGAGGCCGAGCCATCTCATCGCCACGCCTCCAGCAGCCGCCGCAACTCGGCCACGGCCTCGGCGGTGCGCGGCGACGGGCGGCCGAACAGATCGGCCGGCAGGTGCACGAACCTTCGCAGGCGCACGGCGCGAACCACCTGCCACTCGGGGCGGGCCGTATAGGCCGGCTCTCCTACCGGGGTCGAGTCGTCGAGCACCGCGATCACTTGCGGGTCCCGCGCGGCGATGGTTTCGAGCGATACGGTCGCCGAGGCTGCTGAGATGTCGTGGAAGACATTGACTCCCCCCGCGAGGCCCGCGATCTGGTCGAGGTAGCTCCCCGCGCCGATCACTATCGGCGGGTTGTCCCAGACCACGAAGGCTAGCCGCACATGACGAGGCGGAGGCGGGGTTCGCAGCACCGCGTCGATCGCCGCGGCGATGGTGTCGCCGGCGGACGAGTGGCCGGTGACGACGCCGAGCAACTGCGCCGCGCGGGCGAGGTCTTCGAGGCGGTCCTGCTTCACGATGAGCGCGGGGACTCCGATGCGCGCGAGCTGCGCCGCCGCCGCCTCATTGAGGGCTGAGCGATACAGGACCACGAGGTCGGGCCGCCGCGCGGCGACGGCCTCGAGGCTCGGGTTCAAGCCGTCTCCGATCACCGGTACGGCCAGGGCGGCCGGCGGATACTTGCACCACGTCGTGCGCCCGACGACCTGCGGCCCCGCCCCGAGGGCGAACAGCAGCTCAGTCGAGCTAGGAGCGACGGAGACGATGCGGCGGGCAGGGGCCGGCAGGGTAACGCGGTGGCCGGCGTCGTCGGTGACGGTGAGGGCGCCGCTCGCCTGGGAGGCCGCCGTCTGGCGATCGCCCGCCCGGCCGCACGCTCCGAGCACCGCCACGGAGACGAGCAGCCGTGCCGCGAGGTGGATGCGATCAGCCCAGCGCCGCATAGCAAAACGCCCACCCCCGACGGAGCGGAGATGGGCTAGCGCCTGCGCCTCGTGCGCAGCGCCACCATCCCTCCCGCGAGGGATCTGCAGGTGGCGCGAACGGAGAGGTCTCCTGGCTTCGGGCGGTCGGCTCGCCTTCCCGGTTTCCCAGTGGCTGTGAGCCGCTACGTCGTGCCCGTTACAGTGGCGGGGCCGCGCCGGACTCGCACCGGCTTCCGTGAATCCCCGTTCGCTTGAACAACGAAGTCAGTCTAGGTGAGGCACCGTCATTCCGCAAGAGCCCTCAGCCCTCGGTCACGACATTCGCCGACGGCTGAGGGGTGATGGCCGATGGCTTTCGCCTCAAGGCCACGAGCAACGCCCAAAGCATCGCTGCGCCGGCCAGCACGACGATGATCCACCACTGGTGCTGCAGTTGGAAGCGGGCGCGCGGCAGCTCGACCATCACCTCTGCTCCCGCGGCTAGCGCTCCGGTGCGGTAGCGCGCGAAGCGGCGTTGCTCGATCGCCTCGACGCCGAGCGGCTCGAGCGCGCGGGAGGTGACGCGCGCCGTAGTGTCCTCGAGGAGCAGGTCCACCTCGTCCGTCGACTGGTCGACCGGCAAGGTGAGCGCGGTCCGGCCGGCGGGCAGCACGTAGCTGTACGTGAGTTGCCGTACAGTGCCGGGAGGCACCGGTCCGTACAGGCCGACGAGGTCGCCCCGGCGTTCGACGGCGTCGGCGGAGAAGTCGCCTGCCCCAACCTGAAACTGCAGCGTGCCCGCGGGGAGGGCGCCGGTCCACACCGGCCGCACGGAGTCGGCTGCGATGCGGGTGCGACTGTCGGGGTTGGAGAGCTCGAGGATCTCGAGCACATCGCGCGTGCCGTCGTGCTTAGGTCGGGCGACCGTGACGAGCCGGCGACGCAGGTGGATGGGCACGCCGGTGGTCCCGGAGACGGTGTCGTACACCACGATCGGACCGGCGCGCGTAGTCCCCGGCGACCGGATGCGTAGCGGCTCGGAGAAGTACGCCACGCCCATATACATGGCGCTGACGAGGTATTGCGCTGCGGTGTCGAGCGTGGCGCGCGCAGTGCCGGGGACGAGGGGGAGCCGCAGGCGATAGCGGCCGTTCGCGTCAGTACGGGCGGAGTCCACCGGCCCGGCGCTCGTCATCGTCACCTGATGGAGTACCGCCCAGCCTCCAGCGAACGGGCGCGGCCGTGTACGTCCGATGGAGACCGTTCCCGACACCGTGGCACGCTGCGCCCCCCCCGCTCCAAGACCTCCGCACGCGAGGATGAGGACCACAACGAGGGCGCTACGGCGTGAACTTGCCGAAGTCTTCAGGATCGAGGTTCTGGAGGTAGGATTTCAGCGTGTCCGCGTCGAGCGGCTGCGGGGGCCCAGTTCCCGGCTCGCCGGTGTCGATCGCGGTGTGCTCGAGCAGTGTTTCGCTGGTGAAGATCGGCGTTTTCAGTCGCAGCGCCACGGCGATCGAATCCGAAGGCCGGGCGTCGATCTGGATCACCTGATCCCCGCGGTAGATGTGCAGCTCGGCGAAGTAGGTGTTGTCCTTGACCTGCGTGATGATGACCTTGCGCAGGTCCGCGCCGAGCCCGACGATCACCTGCTTGAGCAGATCGTGGGTGAGGGGGCGAGAGAACTTCACCCCCGCGAGCTCCATGGCGATGGCGCTCGCTTCAGCCGGCCCGATCCAGATCGGGAGCACGCGCTCCCCTTCCCGCTCCTGCAGGATCACGACCGGCGTGTTGGTCGTGCGATCGAGCCCGAGGTGGGCCACGCGCACCTCGATCACGTCCTCCCGCGCCTCCGTCCCGCTAGGTCCCGAGGTCCCACGAGGCCAGGTATTTCTGCTGTTCCGGCGTCAGCGTGTCGATGGACGCTCCCATCGCCTGCAGCTTGAGTCGAGCGATCTCAGCATCCAGGTCGCGCGGGATGCGGTGCACCTCGCGGCCCAGAGACTGGGCGTGCTGGACGACGAACTCCGCTGCCAAGGCCTGGTTGGCGAAGGACATGTCCATGACACTCGCCGGATGCCCCTCGGCCGCCGCGAGGTTGACCAGGCGGCCGTCCGCCAGCACGAACACGCGCTTGCCCTCCAGGCGCCACTCCTCCACGAACTCCCGCACCGGCGTCGGGCCCTGGGCGACCTTCTTCAGGGCGTCCAGGTCGATCTCGACGTTGAAGTGTCCGGAATTCGCGATGATCGCCCCGTCCTTCATCGCCCGCATGTGTTCGAGCCGGATGACGTGAATATTGCCCGTCAGCGTCACGAACAGGTCGCCGACGCGCGCTGCTTCGGCCATCGGGACCACCCGGTAGCCATCCATCTGGGCCTCGAGCGCCTTCAGCGGGTCGATCTCCGTGACCAGCACGTTCGCCCCGGCGCCGCGCACCCGCATGGCGAACCCGCGCCCACACCACCCGTACCCCGCCACCACCACCGTGCTCCCTGCGATCAGGAGGTTCGTCGCCCGCAGGATGCCGTCGAGCGTGGACTGCCCGGTGCCGTAGCGGTTGTCGAACAGGTGCTTGGTGTCCGAATCGTTGACGGCCACGACCGGGAACCGCAGCACACCGTCCTTGGCCATGGCCCGGAGACGGATCACGCCTGTGGTCGTCTCCTCTGTGGACCCGATCACCCCTGCCACGAGCACCTGGCGCTCGGCGGGGGACAGCGTCTCGACCCAGCGCCGCACCGGGGCCGCGAGATCGTCGAGGCGGTCCAGCGCGATCATGTGGAGCGCGCCCACCAGGTCCGCGCCGTCGTCCATCGTCAGGTCGGGCCGGTGGGCCAGCGCCGCGCGGAGATGGTCGTAGTAGGTCTCGTGGTCTTCGCCCTTGATGGCGTAGACCTTGATGCCGTGGGCGCTCACCAAGTGGGCCGCCACGTCGTCCTGCGTGGAGAGCGGGTTCGAGGCGCACAGCGCGACATCGGCCCCACCCGCCTGCAAGGTGACCGCGAGGTTCGCTGTCTCGGTCGTGACGTGCAGGCACGCCGACAGCCGTCGGCCCGCGAGCGGCCGCTCACGGGCGAAGCGCTGCTTGATCTGACGCAGCACCGGCATGAAACGCTCGGCCCAGTCGACGCGGCGGCCGCCCGCCTCGGCCAGGGAGAGATCCTTGATGTCGTGGTCGAGGGGGGCCCGTCGAGCCGTTGTCGTGGTCATGGATTCGCCCTGAGCGCCGTGTAGTGCGGGGATCGCTGCGCGGCGAGCCGCAGGTCCTCGACGCGGTTCGTCTGTTCCCAGGTGAAGAACTCGACGTCCTGGTCCGCCACCCGACCGCGTTCGAAGGTGCGGCCGAAATGGCCATACGTGGCGGTGGGCCGATAAATGGGGCGGCGCAGCCGCAGCGCCTTGATAATCTCGAGCGGCCGCAGGTCGAACACCTCGCGCACCGCATCCTCGAGCGCCGCGGCCGGCACCGTGCCGGTCCCGAACGTCTCGATCATGATGGACACTGGGTCGGCGACCCCGATCGCGTATGCGACCTGGGCTTCGCACCGGGTTGCGAGCCCCGCCGCCACTACGTTCTTCGCCACCCAGCGCATCGCGTACGAGGCGGAGCGGTCGACTTTGGAGGGGTCTTTGCCGCTGAACGCGCCGCCGCCGTGCCGCGCCATCCCCCCGTACGTATCGACGATGATCTTGCGGCCGGTGAGGCCGGCGTCCCCCTGCGGGCCCCCGACCACGAAGCGGCCAGTCGGGTTCACCAGGATGGCCTTTTCGGAGATGTCGAAGCCGGTGTCTCCCAGGACGGGCCGGACCACGTGGGCGATCACGCCCGCGCGCAGCTCGGCGTTGTCCACCTTGTCGGAGTGCTGCGTCGAGACGACCAGGTTCGTGATCCCGACCGGCCGCTCGCCCTCGTAGGCGATGCTCACCTGAGTCTTGCCATCGGGCCGCAGCCACGGCAGTTCACCACGTTTGCGCACCGCCGCCAGCCGCTCGGCCAGCCGGTGCGCGAGCACGATCGGCAGCGGCATCAGCGAGGGCGTTTCGTTCGTCGCGTAGCCGAACATCATCCCCTGGTCGCCGGCGCCGCCTCGGTCCACGCCCATCGCGATGTCGGCCGATTGTTTGTCGATGGTGGTGAGCACCGCGCAGGTCTGCGCGTCGAAACCGAAGTTCGCGTCGGTGTAGCCGATGGAGGTGATGGTCCCCCGGACGATATCCGGGATGTGCACGTAGGTCTGGGTCGTGATTTCGCCCGCTACCACCGCCATGCCGGTTGTGACCAGCGTCTCGCACGCCACCCGCGCCTGGGGATCGCTGGCGAGGATGGCGTCGAGCACCGCGTCCGAGATCTGGTCGGCGATCTTGTCGGGGTGACCTTCGGTGACCGACTCGGAAGTGAAGACGTGCCGGGCTTGTGGCATCAGGTGACCGTCCTTAGCGCCGGAAGCTAGCGGACCGCCGACCGGCCGGCAACCGGGCGTCGGGGTCGAGGAGTTGCAAGTCGACGGCGTCCGCGAGTGCGTAGCGGACGATGTCTTCGGCGAGCCGCGCGCTGCGCGCTGCGAGTGCTGCTTCGGCCGCCGCGCGCGCCTGGGCGAGGCTCACCTGACGGATCAGCCACCGGATCAAGGGCAGCGCCGGCGGTGCGACCGACAGGGTCTCGTAGCCGAGCCCGAGCAGCAGGAACGCCGACACCGGATCGGAAGCCATCTCTCCACACACGCTCGCCGGCTTGCCGGCAGCCCGTGCTGCGTTCGCGACGAGCTTCAGCAGCCGGAGCACCGAGGGATCGTGCGGCGTGAAGCGGTCCGCCAGCCGTGCGTTGCCCCGATCCACGACCAGGGTGTATTGCGTGAGGTCGTTCGTCCCGACGCTGAGGAAGTCACTGACCTCGGTCAGCCGGTCGGCCATGACGGCCGCGGCGGGCGTCTCCACCATCACCCCCAGCGGGACGCTGGCAGCCGCCGCGATCCCCTGCTGGCGCAGCCGCTCGGACTCTTCCGACAATAGCTCCCGCGTACGGTCCACCTCCTCGAGCCGCGTGACAAGCGGAATCATGAGGTGGATCGGAGCTGCGGCCGCGGCGCGCAGCGCCGCGCGGAGCTGGACCCGGAACATCTCGGGCTCGTCGAGGCATACGCGGATGGCGCGCCACCCGAGGAACGGATTGGCCTCCACCGGGGCGCGGAACGGGGCCGGGAACTTGTCGCCGCCGAGATCGTAGGTCCGCACCACCACCGGATGGCCCGGGAAGGCGTCTGCCACCCGGCCGAAGTAGTCGGCTTGCGCGTCCTCGGTGGGGAGGGCGGTGTGGCCGGTGATGAGGAACTCGGTGCGGAGCAGCCCGACGCCTTCGGCGCCGTGCTGGCGGGCCGCCGCGATTTCATCGGGGAGGTCCACGTTGCCTCGCAGGACGATCCGTGTGCCGTCGGTGGTGACAGCTGGCTGGTCCACCGCCCGCTCCAGCTGGTGCTCGAGTTCGCGCCGGCGCGCGTCGCGCTCGCGCGCGTCGCTGATCTCCTCGGGGGTCGGGTCGACGAGCACCGTGCCGCGCGTCCCGTCCAGAATCAACGTCATTCCCGGCGCGACGCGCTCGAGCGCTCCGACGAGGCCCATGACGGCGGGCATACCCATCGAGTGGGCGAGGATCGCGGCGTGCGAGGTGCGGGTCCCTTCCTCGCTCAGCAACCCGATCACCTGGTTGCGGTCGAATTGCACGGTGAGGCCCGGTCCGATCTCGCGCGCCACCAGGATCGAGGGTTGCGCGATCACCGGCTCCTCGCCCCCTCGGTGCAGTAGGTGCTGGATGACCCGGACCGTCACGCCGTTCAGGTCCGCGAGCCGCTCCTTGAGGCGCGCGCTGTGGCTCGCTGCCCACAAATCACGTACCTCGAGCGCCTTGAACTCGAAGGCCTTCTCTGCCGCGAGGTAGTTTTCCCGAATCAGGGTCTCCATACTGCGCAGGAACTCCTTGTCTTCCAGCATGAGCAGCTGCGCGTCGAAGATGCGTGCCTCGTCCGCCCCGGCCCGGTCCCTGGCCCGTTGTTGCAACGTTTGGATCTGGCTCTTGACGTCCCGAACGGCAGCGCGCAGGCGGCGCACCTCTTTCTCGACCTGGGTGCGCGACACGATGCGCTTGGGCACCTCCGGCAGCGTCGCGCGCACGCACACGGCCGGACCGATCGCGATGCCCGGAGATACGCCGATGCCCTTGAGCAGCCGCTCGCTCATGCCTCGTCCTCTTCTTCTTGCGATGCCCGGTCCGCCACCTCGTCCGCCTCGGCGCCGGTCAGGTGCATTTCGTGGAACCCGTCCGCCACCAGGGCGAGCAGCGCCGCCATCGCCTCCTCGGCGTCTTCGCCATCGGTCTTGATCGTCAGCCTCGAGCCGCGCTCGGCGGCCAGCATCATCACCCCCATGATGCTCTTCCCGTTGACCGCGAGGTCGTCCTTGCGCACTTCGACGGCGCTCTTGTAGCGCCCGGCGACCTTGACCAACTCCGCCGCGGGCCGCGCGTGCATGCCGAGCGGATTGACGATCGTGGCCGTCCGCTCGATCACCGCCATACCCACCCCACGAGGAGCCCCGCTGCCAGCATCGTGAGCCCGAGGCGCAGGCCCGTGAGGTTCCCCGGCCGCCACCAGAGCAGCACGAGTCCCAGCGCCACCGCGGCGGCCAAGGCGATCCGGCTCCCAGCGCCGAAGGGCCCGGCGAGGTAACGCGCCGCGAGCGGCAGCGCCAGGCCCAGTGATACCGCCATCGCGGGCGCGGTGAACGCCGCGGCGCGGCGTAGTCCCGGGTGGTGCAACGCGGTCGGGACACGCGTCCCGTACCTCCATCCCGCGCCCAGCGCCCACCAACGGAGTGCCAAGTGGCCGGCGTTGTACACGACCAGGAACCCCGCTACTGCCGCCCAGCCGAGGCCCAGTGCGACGCCCGCGATCGCCAGTCCCGCGGCGAACGGGAGCCAGCCGGCCCACACGAGCCGATCCCCGAGGGAGCCGAGCGGGCCGGCCAGCGCCGTGCGCAGACGCTCAATCTGCTCCGGGGAGGCGCCCTCGTACTCTGCCCGCGCGGTCGCCCCGACCGCGAGGCCGGCCAGGTAGGGGTGCGCATTGAAGAAGTGTGCCCCCCGCCCGAGCGCCGCGTGATAGGCGGCCCCGTCGGGCCCTCCGGGCAGATCGCGCAGCAACGGCTCTTCGGCCACGCCGACGCCCAATCCGATCATGTACTCGTAGTTCCACGAGCCCTGCACGGTGAAGAGGCGCAGCAGGCTGGTGCCGAGCCGGGGCCGCGGGGTCATCGCAGCCAGACGGCGAGCGCGCCGCCTCCCAGACCCAGGGCGAACCAGCGCAGCAGCGGCCCGCGTCCCACCAGGCGCAGCGTTCCCGTCCAGGCGGTGGCCAGCGCCGCGGCCGTCGCGGCGACGGCGAGCGCGACGAAAACGCGTTCTGGGAGAACTCCGGCGATCGTCGTTCGGGTGACCCACGCCACCGCGAGGCCGATAGCAGTGACGACAGCGGCGCGCCCCGCGTCCCGAACGATGCCGCCGACGTGCACCCGCACCAGAGCGCGGGCGTCGCCCTGCTCGATCCGGGCGGCGACACGGTGCACGGCACGCGCGTTGAGCCGGCGCAGCAGATGCAGACTCAGGCCGCCGAGCATTGCGATCGGCAGCCCGACCAGCACGCCCACCGCAACGCCGCCTGCGCCCGTGAGCAGGTGGCCTGCGCTCACCGCCACCACGGTGGCCGGTCCGTACTCGGGATAGCGTGCGGCGCCGACGGGTAGGACGTCGAGCTGGAACAGTTCGAATACGATCCCGAGGCGCAGGCCCAGCGCGCCGTCGCCGAGGATCAGCCCCGCGACGGCTCCCGCGACGAGCGGCCGCGCGATCATCATCTGCGGGACGCTCACCAGATCGAGCCCGACGAGCGTCCCCCAGAGCAGCAGCACCAGCTGGACGTCGAAACTCACGTGAACTCCCCCACCGGGACGGCCCGGGCGGTTGGCACGTCTTGGGCGGTGACGTCCACCCCGCGCCCCGCGATCGTGCGCAGCGTTGCCGCCTCTGCGTCGGTGAGATAGACGTAGCGGAGCCGCTCGCGGCGGCCCGCGCGGTGATGGATGCCGCCGATGTTCACCTTGCCTACGCGGTTCGAGCCCCCGGCGAGCCTCGCCATCGTGTCGAGGTCGCCGGTGAGCAGGATGCCCACGCGGTGGTCGGCCTCCCACTCGGGCAGCCGACGCAGCGCCTCCTCGGTCGAGGCGAAGATCACCTCCATGTTCGTCGGCACGCCCATGCGGTAGAGATCCTGCTCCCACTCACTGTCCCGGACCGCGTCGTCCACCAACACGATGAAGCTTGCGTCGAGGGGTTGGCCCCACCCCACGACCACCTGCCCGTGGATGAGCCGGTCGTCCACCCGATAGAGTGCGATGCTCATGCAGCGGGAACGCGAATGGCCTTCCCCCCGGCGTCGGCCGCGCGGCGCGCGGCCTCGGCGGGCGTCACGTCCCGGTGGAAGACGAAGTCGAGCAGCATGGCGAGGTTCACCCCCGTCACGACGGCGAGGTCGGCCTTTCCTTTGGCGAGCCGCACCGCCCCGGTGAGACAGGAGCCACCCGGGAGATCCACGAACAGCACCGCCGGACCCGCGCCGACGGCCTGTGTGATGCGGGCCGCGAGGGCGCCAGAGTCGCAGCCGTCGTTGCTGACGGCCAGGAGCGCCCCGTCCACGCCGGTGATGACCGTGACCGCCGACACGAGCGCCTGCGCCAGGGCTGCGTGGGAGACGATCACTCCGCGCAGCTCACTCATAGTCCTCCTCGAGGTACTCCTTGACGTCGGTGCGCGCGCGCATCCGCTTGAGGAGCCGCTCGTTGAGCGACCGCGCCGAGTCCACGCCCGTGTAGCGCAGCAGGTGGTTCATCGCCACGACTTCGCAGACGACGGTGAGGTTCTTCCCCGGGTTGAGGGGGACGGTGACCAACGGCACTGGAATCTCCAGCAGCGTCGTTTGCTGGCCATCGAGGCCGGTGCGGTCGTACTCGCGGGAAGCGTCCCAGTCCTCCAGCTGCACCACCACTTCGATGCGTTTCTGCTGGCGCACCGCCCGGATCCCGAACAGCGCCTTGATGTCGATCAGGCCAACGCCGCGGATCTCCATGTAGTGGCGCGACAGCTCGTGGCCCCGCCCGATCAGCACGTCATTCCCTTGCCGGGTGATGTGCACCACGTCGTCGGCGACGAGGCGATGGCCACGCTCCACCAGGTCGAGCACGCACTCGCTCTTGCCGATCCCGGAGCGGCCCAGGAACAACAATCCGACCCCGAACACGTCCGCCAGGGAGGCGTGGACCGTTGTGGTGGGCGCGAACACATCGTCCAGGAAGGGTTTCACGCGGCGGTAGAACTCGGCCGTCTTGAGCTTGGTCCGGATGACCGCGACGCCCTTGGCGCGCGCCAGCGCGAGCAGCTCGGCCGGCGGTTTTTGCCCCTTCGTGATGATCACCGCCGGCAGTTCGAATTCGAAGAGCGTCTCGAGGGCGTGGCGCCGGGCGGCGGGATCGAGGGAGGCGAGGTAGGCGATCTCGGTTTCGCCGAGGATGTGTAAGCGGTCGGCGACGAAGCGCGCCGTGAAGCCGGCGAGGACGAGCCCCGGGCTCGAGACCTCGGGCGTGGGGATCTCCCGGTCGAGGCCGACGTCGGCCGTCAGCGCTTCGAGCTGCAGCGGGTCCCCCTTGCGAGCCAGTAGGTCGCGGATCTTTGGCTTCGTCACCGGGCCTCGCGGGCGAGAGAGGCGCGGCGAGCGCGGCGTGTGCGGGCCGGCGCCTTGTCGAGCTGGCGCCGCACGCGCGCCACGGCGCGATCCAGGGCCGACCGTTGATCGGGGCCGCCCGCGGTGGCGACGTGCACCCGGCCGCGCGCCGTGTGGAGGCGAATCTCCACCGCCGCCGCGCCGTGGTCTGTGCCGAAGATCACCTGAGCGTCGTGGGGGCGGGAGGCGACCTTCGCCAGCCGGCCGACCAGCTCGCGCGCCCGGACACGGAGCTCGTCGGGCACGGCACAATGGCGGGCGGTGACGGTGGTGCGCATGGGATCATCCTCCCCGAGCGATGACGCGCTGCAGATGTGCCTCGGTCGCGGCTGCCGTCCGGTCCCAGGTGAGCGACTCGGCGAAGGCACGCGCACCGCGCCCCAGCCGCGCCACCAGCGCGGCATCCGCCGCGAGCGTAAGCATCCGCTCGGCCAAGCGCCGCCAGTCGCCGTGCGGAACCAGGAAGCCGGTCTCGCCGTGGCGCACCGACTCGCGCAGTCCCGGGCTGTCGGACGCGAGGGCCGGCGTCCCGCACGCCGCCGCCTCCACATTGGAGATGCCCCAGCCCTCTTTCGGGCTGGGAAAGACCACGGCCCACGCACGGCGCAGGAGCCGCCGCTTCTCCTCTTCCGTCACGAAGCCGAGGAACCGCACGGCGCCTTCCACCCCCAGCTCCCCCGCCAGTCGCTCGAGCCGCGGGCGGTCATCCCCCTGCCCGGCGATCTCGAGCGCGATGTCGGGCTGCCGGCGCCGGGCTTCGGACAGGGCACGCAGCGCGATCTCCACCCCTTTATAACGCTTCAAGCGACCGACGTACAGGAACGTGGGCCCTTCGGCGCGCGGCGTCGCGGGATCTGGGACGTACCAGGCACTGTCCACCCCCGGATAGATCACCTCGATGTCCTCGCGCGGAACCCCCCGGCGCACGAGGTCGTCCCGAGTGCTGTCGCTGATGGCGTGGAACGCGGCCCGGCGGTAGGCGCGGGGGATCGGCCGCTCCGCCGCCCAGACGAGCGCTGCCACGGGAACGCTCGCCTCCGCAAACGCCGTGCCGCCGAACAGATGCGGCACGATCGCGCAGAACGGCAGCCGCGTCATCCAGGCGAGGAAGAGCGGCAGCTTGTTGATGTCTTCGACCATCACATCGTAGGCCGCGCCCCGCAGCCGCGACCGTACGGCTCCACGCCCGAGGATCGCGAAGCTGTGACGACCGCCCGTGCGGTAGACTGACATGCCGTCTAGCTCGGTGCGGGACGCGGCGCCTGGCCACCCGCTCGTCACGAGGTCGATGTGATGCCCAGCGCGGGCCAGCCGGCCAAAGATCTCGTGCAGGTGGATTTCGGCGCCGCCGGCGTAGGGGTTCTCCCGGTCATTCCAGTTGACAAGCAGTATCCTCACAGCGCGCCGAGTTCTCGAGCGACTGCGTCGAGCACGCCGTTCACGAACCCGGGCGCCTTGGCGCCGGCGAACCAGTGGGCGAGCTTGACCGCCTCATCGATCACCACACGCGGCGGGGTCCGGCCTTCCGACAGCTCCGCCAGCGCGAGCCGCAGGATGTTGCGCTCGATCACCCCAACCCGCTCGAACCGCCAGTGCTCGGTGGCTTCCGCGATCCGGCGGTCGATTTCGGGGAGCTCGGCTACGGCCTGGGCGGCGAGGTCGGCGCCGCGGTCATAGCCTTCCGGTGCGGCCCCGTAGATACGGGCGATGCGGGCGACCACCGTCTCGATGGACGGCCGGCCCGACAATTCCCACGCGTACAGGATCTGGAGTGCGCGGGCGCGCGCTTTAGTCTCGGGGCGCTGCACGCGTCACCTGGGCCAGCACGTCTGCCGTGCGCAGCGCCGCCTCCGCCGCTTCGTAGCCCTTGTTGCCCGCGGCGCCGCCGGCGCGCGCCTGTGCCTGCTCCAGGGTGTCCGTAGTGAGCACGCCAAAGCCCAGGGCCACGCGGTGCGCCAGTGCCACATTACCGAGGCCGCGGGTGGCCTCGCCGGCGACGAACTCGAAGTGGGGGGTCTCGCCGCGGATCACGCAGCCGAGGGCGACGATGGCGGCGTAACGACCGCTCGCGGCAGCGGCTTCAGCCGCCACGGGCAATTCGAACGCCCCGGGCACCCACACCACGTCCACGGATGCTTCGGGCACCCGGTGCTCGGCGAGACACTGCCGCGCGCCCTCCAGCAGGCGGCGCGTGACGAGCTCGTTGTAGCGGCTCACGACGACCGCCACGCGCTGCTTCACCGGGGCGCGGGGGGAGCCCGCGAGCTCGGCCACGGTCAGTGGGTCAGCAGGTGGCCGAGCTTGTCGCGCTTGACGTCCAGGTAGGCGCGGTTTTCGTCGGAGGGGGCGGGCTCCAGCGGCACACGCTCCACGATCTGCAGCCCGTACCCTTCCAGCCCCACCAGTTTCATCGGGTTATTGGTAAGCACCCGGATCGACGAGAGGCGGAGGTCGAGCAGGATCTGGGCGCCGATCCCGTAATTCCGCAGGTCGGGCTTGAAGCCGAGCTCCTGGTTGGCGCTGACCGTGTCGTGCCCGGCATCCTGCAGCTCGTAGGCCCGCAGCTTGTTGAGGAGCCCGATCCCGCGGCCTTCCTGGTCGAGGTAGACCACCACGCCGCAACCCTCCGCGGCGATGCGGCGCATCGCACTGTGCAGTTGCCATCCACAGTCGCAGCGCGTCGACCCGAACACGTCCCCAGTGAGGCACTTGGAGTGCATCCGGACGAGGACATTCGACCGGTCCCCTACCTCGCCGTGCACCAGCGCCACGTGCTCGGCGGGATCCACGTCGTTGCGGTAGCCGATGATGCGGAATTCTCCGAACGGCGTCGGCAACCGGGCCTCGGCCACTCGGTGCACCAAACGCTCATTGGCCAACCGGTAGGCGACGAGCTGGGCGACCGTGATGAAGGGGAGTCCGTGCGTGCGGGCGAACCGCTCGAGGTCGGGCCGGCGGGCCATCGTGCCGTCCGGGTTGAGGATCTCGCAGATCACGCCGGCCGGGTAGAGCCCCGCGAGCCGCGCGAGGTCCACGCTCGCCTCGGTCTGGCCGACGCGCTGCAGCACTCCGCCCGGTCGGGCGCGCAGCGGGAACACATGTCCCGGGCGCCGCAAGTCGCCTGGCACGGTCACTGGGTCGATTGCCACTCGGATCGTGGTCGCGCGGTCGGCGGCGGAGATGCCCGTCGTCACGCCGTACTGCGGAGCGGCGTCGACGCTCACGGTGAACGCGGTCTCGCGCGTCTCAGTGTTCGTCTCGGCCATCTGCGGCAGCCCGAGCGCCTGGCAACGCTCGGGCGTGAGCGTGAGGCAGATCAGCCCCCGAGCGTGCATGGCCATGAAGTTGATCATTTCGGGGGTGACCTTCTCGGCCGCGCCGATCAAGTCGCCCTCGTTCTCGCGGTTCTCGTCGTCGGCCACGATGACGAGCTTTCCCGCGCGGATGTCTGCGATCGCCTGCTCTACTTGTCCGGACGACATAGTTGTCTCACGTATTTGCCCAGCACATCCCCTTCGACGTGCACCCGATTGCCGGGTCGCAGCGCGTCCAGCGTCGTGTGCGCGCGCGTGAATGGAATCAGTGACACCTGGACAATTCCGCCTCCGGGCAGCGCGTTCACGGTCAGGCTGACCCCGTCCACGGTGAGCGAACCGTGCGGGATGCACAGCTCCAGCACCTCGGACGGGACGCGCAGATCCACGAGCAACGCGTCGCCCAGGTCGGCCACCGCGGTCACCGTCGCGACCGCGTCCACGTGGCCCTGAACGAGGTGCCCGCCGAGGCGGTCGCTCGCGCGTACCGCGCGCTCCAGATTCACCGATCGGCCGGCGGTCCACTCGCCGATCGTCGTCCGGCCGAGCGTCGTCGCCACCGCGTGGACCAGGAAGCCGCCCTTGACCACGCGCTCGACTGTGAGGCACGCGCCGTTCACCGCAACGCTCTCACCGCGCTTCAACCCCTTGTAGGCAGCCCGGATGGTGAGGACCATTCCCACCCCCCCCGCCACCCCTAACCCCCGGTCTCCGTTCCCAATCCCTTCGGAGACGCGCGTTACGCGCCCGACTGCGCTTACGATGCCGGTAAACATAGCCGACGGTCCACCACCAGTAATGTATCTGCGCCCAAGGCTCGGCGCTCCACGGGCACCCAGCGTGGCGCTTGGTCCAGCGGCGTCGCTGTTGCCCCGGGGAACGCCGGCACGGCGCCGTCGCCTAGCCAGACGGGGGCCTGAATCCAGTAAAGCCGGTCCACGAGCTCTTCGTCGAGGAGTTTGGCGCCCAGTGCGCCGCCCCCCTCACATAACACCGAGTGGATCCCCGCTTCGCGCAGCTGGGCAAGTCCCGCCCCGATGGACTCGGGCCGGGACACGCGCACCCCGGCGCTCTCGAGCAGCGACACGCTCGTCTCCGGTGCCTGGGGCGAGGACACGACCCAGGTCGGCACCTCGCGAGCCGTGCGCACCAACGTGACGCCGGTGTTGAGCATTGCGCGGCGGTCGAACACGATGCGCACGGGCGGCTTGCGCGGCACGATCGCGCCCCGCACGGTGAGCTGAGGGTTGTCCCGTAGCGCGGTCGTGCCCCCGACGGCGATCGCGTCGAAACCGGCGCGTAGCCAATGGGCGTAGTCGCGCGCCTC
>WNFB01002012.1_pt1 | contig 17584 bp, 16 predicted proteins | sample 5400501 | NCBI WGS metagenome assembly WNFB01 (sample SAMN13153341, study PRJNA577476) | soil metagenome | isolation source: 200 cm saprolite under Douglas fir tree site 2 hole 1 | place: USA:California | collected 2015-04-18 | reverse complement strand
GCATGCGACGCCGTCGGAGATCGCGCAGGCGCGGCGGTTCCTCGGCCTGGACCGGCCGCTGCCGGTCCAGCTCGCCGGGTATTTCGCCGGGATCGCCGCGGGCAACTGGGGGCTGTCGGTCCATACCCACCGGCCGGTGCTTTCCGACCTCGGCACCGCTGCCCCCGCGTCGCTGGAGCTGGTGACCGCCGCGCTGATCATCGCCATTGTCGTTGCCGTCCCGTTCGGCCTGGTGTCCGCCCGGCGGGCGGGACGGCCGGTCGATCATGCGATCCGGGCCGGCTCGATCCTGGGCGTTTCGATGCCGATCTTCTGGATGGCGCTGATCTTCCAGCTGATCTTCTCTCAGCGCCTGCATCTGCTGCCGGTGGCCGGCGAGTACTCACCTAACCTGCTGTTCACCAGCCCGCTCGCCCGGCACACCGGCTTCCCGGTGGTTGACGCCTTGCTCACCGGCAACTGGCCGATGCTCGGCAGCACGCTCATCCATCTCATCCTGCCCGCGCTCGTCGTGGCCGCCTACCCGGCCGGGCTGATCGCCCGCATGGTCCGGGCGCAGGTCCTGGACACGGTGGGCGAGACCCATGTGCAGATGGCCCGCGCGCTCGGCATCCCCGAGCGTGCGGTGTTCGGAAGGTACCTGATGAAGCTGGCGTGGAACCCGGTCTCGGCCACGATCGCCCTGGTCTTCGGCTACTCGCTGGTCAACACGTTCCTGGTCGAGTCGATCTTCGACTGGCCCGGTCTCGGCAGCTACGCAGCGGCCTCGATCGGCACCCTGGACACCCCGGCGATCCTGGGCGTCACGCTCTTCATCGCGATCGTCTACGTAGTCGCCAACCTGATCGTCGACATCGTCCAGGCGGCACTCGACCCGCGGATCCGGCTGCGATGACCGAGGTTCCCCTGCTGTTCCCTGAGCCTGGCCCGGCACCACCGCCCCAAGCCACCACCCGTCCGCGCCGCCAGGCCATCGGCCGGCGGCTGCGCGCGAACCCGCTGCTCGTGACCGGGGGCGCGGTGTCGGTGCTGATCTTCGTCATCGCAGTCCTCGCCCCGCTGCTTGCGCCGTTCCCCGGTGACGCGGGCACGGCGACCAACCCGTTCGCTGTGCTGCGCCCCCCCTCGGCGCAGCACTGGTTCGGGACCGACCACGTGGGCCGCGACATCCTCTCCCGGGTCATCTACGGCGCCAGGGTATCGCCGCTGATCGCCTTCCTCGTGCTGCTGATCGCGTGCCTCATCGGCATTCCGCTGGGCGTAATAGCCGGCTATTTCGGCGGCTGGCTGGATGACGTGATCATGCGGGTGACCGACATCTTCCTGGCGTTCCCCGCGCTGCTGCTCGCGCTGGCGTTCGCCGCCGTCCTGCCGCCCAGTCTGACCACCGTGACGATCGCGATATCGGCCACGTGGTGGCCCTGGTACACCAGGCTGATCCGCGGCCAGGCCGCCTCGGTGGCCGGGCGCCCCTACATCGAGAGCTGCCGCGCGCTCGGGATCTCGCGGCGGCGGATCATCTTCCGGCACATCCTGCCCAACTCGATGACGCCGCTGATCGTCCAGATATCGCTCGACGTGGGCGGCGTGATCTTGACCGCGTCGGCCCTGTCCTTCCTTGGTCTCGGGGCGCAGGACCCGACACCCGACTGGGGGCTGCTGGTCTCCGAGGGACAGGCCTACTTCACCACCGCCTGGTGGGCCGTCACCTTCCCCGGGCTTGCGATCCTTGTCACCGCCTTCGCCTTCAACATGCTCGGTGACGGGTTGCGGGACCTGCTCGACCCGAGGCGGGTGATCCTTCGGTGAGGCTGGAGATCACCGGGCTCGAGGTGAGCTTCGGCACCCGGCCGGTCGTGTCGATCGGCGAGCTGGCGCTGGGCGATGCCGAGATCGTCGGGCTGGTCGGCGAGAGCGGGTCGGGCAAGTCGATGACCACGCTGGCCGTGCTCGGCCTGGCGCACACCGTGGGCGCCAGCGTCACAGGGAGCATCAGGCTGGCTGGCCGCGAGCTGATCGGGCTGCCCGAGGATGCCCTGCGTGAGCTGCGGGGACGGCGGATCGCCGCGATCTTCCAGAGCCCGTCGATGGCGTTCAACCCCGTGTTCCGGGTCGGCCACATCGCGGCGCGCGCGCTGCGCCTGCACGGGCTGACCGGGAGCGAGGCGGCCGGCCGGCTGGCGGCGGCCATGCGCGAGGTGTTGCTCTCGCCCGAACTGCTGCGCCGCTATCCCGGGCAGCTGTCCGGTGGTCAGCTGCAGCGGGTTGCGATCGCGCTGGCAGTGGCGCTCAGGGCGGAGATCCTGCTCGCCGACGAGCCCACCAGCGCGCTGGACGTGACCGTACAAGCCGAGGTACTGGAGCTACTGCGGGTGCTAAGGGACCGCGCGGGCATGTCGATCCTGTTCATCAGCCACGACCTGGCGGTGGTCGCCGAGCTGTGCGACCGGGTGGCGGTGATGCGGTCAGGATCCATCGTCGAGGAGGGCGCGACCGAGCAGATCATGTCGGCCCCCGCGGATCCCTACACCGCTGACCTACTGGCATCGGTGCCGAGGATCAGGGCGGGGGGCTGAGGGGTGCCCGGGCCGCCCGATGCCACCCCCGACCGGACGCCGCCCCCCGCACTGCTCCAGATCAGGGATCTGGCGGTGCGGTTCGGGCCGGTCCGGGCGGTCGACGGGGTGAGCCTGGACATTGCGCCTGGCCCGTTCGGCCTCGGGCTGGTGGGGGAGAGCGGGTCGGGCAAGACCACGATCGGCCGCGCCGTGCTCCGGCTCGTGCCCCTCGCGGCCGGCCGGATCCTGTTCGATGGCGCCGATGTCGCCGCGCTTCGCGGCCGCGCGCTCAAGGACTACCGGCGGGCCGTGCAGGTCGTGTTCCAGGACCCCGACAACAGCCTCGATCCCCGGATGCGGGTCGGCGCTGCGATCGGGGAAGCGCTCGCCGCGCACAAGATCGCGCCGAGGCGGCTGATCGGCGAGCGGACGGCTGAGCTGCTGGCCGAGGCCGGGCTGGATCCGGAGTTCGCCGCCCGCTACCCGCATCAGCTCTCCGGCGGGCAGCGCCAGCGCGTCGCGATCGCCCGTTCGCTCAGCGTGCAGCCTCGGCTGCTGGTGCTCGACGAGCCCACGAGCGCGCTCGACGTCAGGGCGCAGGCGCGGATCCTGAGGCTGATCGGCCGGCTGCGCGCGGAGCGGGGGCTGTCGTACCTGCTGATCACGCACAACTTCGGCGTGGTGAGCGAGCTCTGCGAGCAGACCGCGGTGCTGTACCTGGGATGTGTCGTCGAGCGCGGCCCCACGGCTGAGCTGCTCACCGCGCCCGCGCACCCCTACACTCAGGCGCTGCGTTCGGCCGTGCCCCAGGTCGAGGCCACCGCCCGCTCGTCGCGGATTGTCCTGCACGGAGAGCCGCCCGATGCGACCAGCCCGCCGTCAGGCTGCGTCTTCCATCCGCGCTGTCCGCTCGTCATCGACCGGTGCCGAGCCGAAGTACCCCCGCTCAGTGCCGTGCGGCCGGGCCGCCTGGTGGCCTGCCACCGGGCGGAGGAGGTCCTCGCCGGAGCGGGGATGCCCCGTCATGTTCCAGGGCTGGCCACCCCGGACGGAGTTACCTGACGCGTGCTGGACGCGGCCGCGAAACCAGACGGGCAGTTCTGCTAGGCACGCCATGACATGACGCCATGGCCGCGCAATCGCTAGCGGTCGCGCGCTATTGTTCCCGATCGCGGCGTAGCCGCTCGAGGACCTCGCCCGGACTTTCGGTCGTGACCCGGATCATCGCCCGCACCGCGTCCGCCAGGGCAACGCGCGGCACATCGAGCGCGATCGCGGCCGAGTCCGCCCACTGGGTGAGCTGCCGGTAGAGCTCGGGGCTCAGGTCGAGCGTGATCCTGACCGGCTTCGACCGGATCGCGGTCCTCCCGGCCGGGCGCGCATCGGGTTCCGTGCGCCTCGCCGCGGCCGCCGCCATCTGCGCTTTCCGCTGCTCCCGCGGCGCGGTCATGATCGCACCGAGCAGAGCGGAAGGCATCGCTCGATGAGGTCGCTGGCCACGTGGCGCCACACATCGCGGCCGGTGCCTGGAATCGGCATGCCGAAGCTCTGAGCGTAGACCTCTAGCCGCGGCACAGCCGTCCCCAGCACTTCATAACCGAGGCCTTCCAGCGCCTCTCGGGCGTCGGCTGTCGAGTTCGCACGTGCAACGCAGCGGTTCAGCAGCACGGCAGAACGGGCAGGCCGGTCGCGGGCCGCCTCGACCTCGCTGATCTCGTCCCGCACCGGCGTGGTGCGGTTGATCTCAATGGGGCTCGGCGCGCACGGGATCAGGATCTCGTCGGCGTACCGCAGCGCCGACCGGGCAATGCCCGCGTGGTCCTCCAGTTGCGGCGCATCGATAATCACCACGTCATCCGTCTGGACGATCTCGGGTATGCGGCGGTGCAGCTCGCGGGACGGCAGAGCCACGATCCGGAACGGGAACGCCGCCTGCGGCGGCAGCCCCGGGTACATGGCCGCGAGATCGGACCATTCCAGAGCACTGCCGGAAGGGTCCGCGTCCACCAGGAGCACGCTGTTCCCGGCCTGCGCGAAAACGTGTGCCAGCCAGACCGCCGATGTGGTCTTGCCCGTGCCCGGCTTGAGGTTGACCAGGGCGAGGCTGAGACCCGTCATCCAGGCAGTATTGCAGTGCCTGCGGCATTGCGGTAGACAGTGCCTGGCATCCTGGCGCGCGGTGCGCACGCTGGAACTGTGAGCTACCGGGGAGGCAACGCCGAGAGCCGCCATGCCGCAGTATTGCAGTATCTACGGCATTACGGTCAGCAGTTCGCGGCCTGCTGACGGACAGCGCGCGGACCGGACCCAGCGTTTCCGATCAGGGTGTGGATATCGCCGGCATTTCATGCCGTGCCCTGGCAAAGTTACCCACAGTCTGTGGACGGCTGTGTGGAGTAAATCACAGCTGTGTAACCACGCTAGCGCTAGCTGGGCGCTGGGTCTCTTCAGGCTGGCGTGGTGGCCGCGAGGAACACGACGATTGGCCGGTACGGCTGCATGATCGGTCGGATGGTTTCGGCGGCGTGGGAGGCGATGTCCTTTGCGCGGCGGGGGCCGATGCGGTCGAGCCAGCTGGCGAAGATCGGATGGCCGAAACGGTAGCTGACCAGCTGCCCGGGCTCGGTGACTCCGACGTCGACCGGCCGTTCAGCTACCACGATATCGGCGAGCCCGGCGGCGTGCGCTGCGGCGCTCATCGCGGTGGCGGTGCCGAGGACGGGGACGGCGGTTGTCTTGAGGTCGGCATACCAGTCCGGAACCTGCCAGCCCGCATCCTGCGCAACCGCGTCGACGCGGTCACGTGCCTGGCTTCGGCTGGCATTGCTGAAGACCGCCGCGAGCACGGCGCCTCCGGCGCGGGTGACACGGACCAGCTCAGCAAGCCCGGCCGCGGGCGCCGCCAGGTGGTTGAGCACGAACGAGGCGACGGTGTCGTCTACTGAACCAGCGGACAGGGGCAGGGCACGGATGTCGGCGACAATGCACGGCGGCCTGGCGCGAGCATTCCAGGCCAGCATGTCGAAAGACCGGTCCATGGCGACGGGAGAGGCGCTTGCGGCAACCAGCGCGGCGGCGGCCGCTCCGGTGCCGGCGCCGACGTCGAGCACCGTGCGCCCGGCGAGCGGGTGGGGGCTCATCGCGACGAGCTCGGCGGCGATGGGGCCATAGACCAGCGTGGCGCCGTGTGCCCACCGCCGGCCGGCGCCGGCGTAGCGGTCGGCGGTCACCCGGTCATCCGCGGGATCGGGATGCGCTGGCGCACAGCAGCGTCAGCGACCCGGCTCTCCCACCAGGAAAGCTCACCGTCGTCGCCCAATGCCTTCTCCCAGCCGAAGGTGGCCATGATGGCGATCAGGCACAGGTCGAGCTGGGCGTCCCACCAGCTGCCGGTGGCGATTCCGGCTGTCTCGAGCGCGGCCCGGAACCGCTGGATGGCCGCTTCCTTGGACTCGGGCAGCCGAGCCCGGTTGAGGGCCAGATACCAGCACAGGTCCCAGCAGGCCGGGCCGGAGCCGGGGTAGGCCCAGTCGAGCAATATGGTGCGCCCGTCGGGATGGGTGCCGAGATTGCCCATCTTCCAGTCACCGTGCAGGAACGTCCGCGGCGTGTCGGCCATCGGCCCGGTAATAAGGCCGGGCTTGTCATGCAGGAGGCTGGCCAGGCCCGACAGCACCGGTGACCGCCCGGGCAGGGACCGCCATCCCGCCTCGGCGGCTGCGATCGGCGGTGGCACCTCAGCGGCCAGCAACTCGGCGGCGATGTTGTCCGGCGCGAAGAACCGCACCCGCTGGTCCATCGTGGTCAGGCCGATGTCGTCGTTCCAGCCCCAGAACGCGCAGGCGAGATCGGCCATGTGCTCGATGAAACCGCGGTGCTGGCCGGGCGGCACGACGGCGTCGCCCTCCGGGACGAGGAAGGCGCCGACGTCGCGCATGACCACCGTCAGGACAGCATCGTCGCCGACGCCGCTGACCTGCATGGCCACCGTCGTGTCGTCGATGCTGGCCGGCGACCGGGCCATGATCCCTGACTGCCACACCAGGTAGGGGCGGTGGACGTGATCGCCGGTGACCCGCATGATCCAGTCCGATGCCGGGCTGAGGCGCTTGACGAAGTACGGTTCGCCGTCGATCACGACCCGCTCGTAGTGCGCTCCGGCCCGGGCATCGCCAGGCCGGACCTCAGTGCGCGAGGACGCCCGGGTCAGCAGCTCCGCTACTGATTCGCTGGCCGCCATATGGTCCCTTCTGGTGCGTGAGCTGGCCGCGGAGCGCTCAGCTTCTTCGGCCAAGCATGGCCAGAAGGCTGGCCTGGGCGCTGGCTCCCGGCCGGACCGGCACGTTCCCGGCGAACGCGCCGCTGGCCCGCAGCATGCCGATCTGCGGTTCCGCGACCTGGCGGCAGGCTTCGACAAGGTCATCATCGAGCGCCGCGTCCTGCCCGGTGGCCGTGGCCAGGTCCCAGCCGTGGATCAGGACGTCGATGAGCCGGTGACCGGCGTACACCGACCCCGGGACCGGCCCGTACGACACCGCGCACGGCGCGTCGAGCGCACCCGGCCGGTGGAAAGCATCCGAGGCGGCCCTGGCCGACGTGGCATAGGCCGCAGCCGGGCCAGCGCCGAGCACGTCGCCGTCGAGTCGGTCGCCCACCTGTTCGATCGTCGCGCCGGCGCCGAGCTCGGCTGCCCACAGGTTGCCCGACACAAGGTGGCTGACCAGCCCACGCACATCCCACTCAGGACATGGGGTGCGGGCCAGCCAGCGATCAGCTGGAATAGCCGCGACCACGCGGCCGGTGGCATCCAGCGCCCGCGTGTGCCAGTCGGCGACAGTCGTCATGATGAGCCTCCTTCGCCGCCGCCGATCCTGAGGATCCCGGCTCGCCCGTGCGGGAACTCACGGGCCTCATCAGGCGCCTGGAAGCTGCGGTGCTCGGTCGTGTCCATCCCGGCCTCCCCTTCTCACGGCCACAGCCGCAATGCGGTATTCTTACTTACCGATAGGTCAGATACTGACCTATCGGTAAGTCAGGAGTCAAGAGACGGCGGCCGTTCGCGCGACATCCCCGGTGTCGCTGCCCCTGCGTCCGCGACGGGTCATGATGATCACAATCCCGGCACGCCCGGTGTCAGTCCTGTTGCGGCGGGGGCCTATTCCCCTATAGTCGGCTCAGCCGCGCATTGGCGGCAATCTGCCAGGTCAGCAGTTACTCGGGCACGGCCGGAACCGGGAGCAGCGCCGGTTACTGGAGGTTGTTATGCACATCAACGCTGGTGACACCGCCTGGATGCTGACCTCGACAGCACTGGTCTTCTTCATGATGCCGGGGCTCGCCCTGTTCTACGGAGGGCTCGTCGGCGCGAAGAACGTGATCGCGACGATGGTCCAGTCCTTCGTGGCCATCGGCGTGATCAGCTTGCTGTGGGTAATCCTTGGGTACTCGCTGGCGTTCGGCGCCAATCACTGGGGGGTGATCGGCAGCCTGCAGAACGTGATGCTGCGTGGCGTCAACGGCACGCCGAACATTTACGCCCCCACGATTCCGTCGCTGGTGTACATGGCGTTCCAGATGAAGTTCGCCGTCATCACCCCGGCGCTCATCGCCGGGGCGTTCAGCGAGCGGATGCGCTTCCGCGGCTACCTGGTATTCATCGGACTGTGGTCGCTGCTCGTCTACAGTCCCTTCGCGCACAGTGAGTGGGGCGGCGGGTTCCTTGGCTCTGGCGGCCTGCACGCGATCGACTTCGCCGGTGGCTCGGTCGTCCACGAGCTGGCGGGCGCGGCGGCCCTCGCCACTGCTCTCTACCTGAGGCGAAGCCACCAGCTCGAGCGGCCGCACAGCGTGCCGCTGGTGCTACTCGGCGCCGGGATCTTGTGGTTCGGCTGGTTCGGCTTCAACGCGGGCAGCGCGGTGTCCGCCGGAACGGTCGCCGGCTACGCGCTCGTGAACACCCAGCTGGGAGCCTGCACCGCGATGCTCGCCTGGATGGGCGTCGAGTGGTGGCGCCGCAGCAAGCCATCGGGCGTGGGCATCGCCACCGGCGCCGTCGCTGGCCTGGCAGCGATCACCCCGGCCTCGGGTTACGTGCCGCCGTGGGCGGCGATCATCATCGGCGCCGCGGCCGGGCTGCTCTGCTACGGTGCCGTTCACCTGAAGGACATCTTCCACTACGACGACTCGCTCGACGTCGTCGGCGTCCACATGATCGGCGGCGCGATCGGGGTCGTGCTCACCGGTGTCTTCGCCAGCCGGCTGGTGAACGCCGCCGGAGAGGCACACGGCTGGACGCAGCTCGGCCGTCAGGCGGTACTGGCGGTGGCTGGCATTGTGTACCCGTTCGTCATGACCTGGGTCATCCTGTGGCTCACCGACCACGTGGTCGGGCTCCGGGTGACCGCAGCGGACGAAGCAGCGGGCCTCGACCTCAGCGAGCATGCCGAGGCCGGCTACGAATGGCCGGACGCAACAGTCGGCAAGACGGGCATCAGCATGGCAGCGTCGCCCGGCGCGCCGAATGTAACCGACGGCGGCTAGGCCCCGGCCTGCGGCGCCCTGCAGCCTTATCGCTGGGGCCGTCTTATCGCTGGGGCCGTGTCGTTGCCATCATGTCCTGGGTCTGCGGCCGAGGAAGGCGACCAGCCGGTCGCTGGGGGTGGCCAGCGTGGGCACGGCGACCGGGTCGGCGAACTGGGGGTGGCGGCGGCCGGTGCCGGGGACGATCGCCTGGGAGATCCTCAGCAGGTCGATGGCCAGCGCGGGCGGGATGGGCCTGCGCTGCCCGCATGCCTGGGAGATGTCCCATCCATGTGCGGCGATCTCGACGGCGCCGGCGCCGGCCATGATCCCGGCCGTCAGCGGCAGATTGCCGATGGGGATGACCCGGTTGCGATGACAGCTGGAGGTCCACGCGCCGAGCAGCCTGCTGGCCCCATCGCGGAAGGCGGCAACGAGGTCAGCCGGCCCGTCGCCCGGGTCGGTTGCGGCGGGGGCGAGGCTGACGCGCCCGGCGTCGGCGCCTTCGCGCAGGGCGCTGAGCGAGTCGTTGACGTGCTGCAGTAGCAGCCGCAGGTTCCAGGCCGCGCACGGGGTCGGGCGCGATAGGCACTGGGGCGTGACGTCCTGGACGGTGCCGAGGGCGTAGCCGATCGCGCGTTCCAGCAATCCCGCCGGGTCGGCGAGCGGTGCTGTGCTGCCTGCACATGGCATCGTTGCTCCCTCGGGTGACCGCACGAGTGTCTCTCGCTTTATCTCCCTCACCAGTACAGATCCCGCGCGAGAGGAAAAGTCATCGCCCGGTTCCGCCTGCTGCACCTTCCGGCAGCTCAGCAGGATCGGGCCAGCCGCGTACACCGTGTCCCGCAGGCGCGCGTCTACCAACTGTCGTCGCTGACACAGGGAGGCCTGTATGCGAGCACGCGCAAGGGCGTCACGCGTCACCGCGGCTACGCCGGCGACCCCAGCGGGGAGGCACGCAAAGGCCAGCGACCCGCCCGAGGAGGAGGAGTTCGACTACGGCCAGCCGCTCGAAATCGACATTGGCCGTGCGGCCGTCATCGCGGAGTGCCTGCGCGAATCGGGGTACCCGCGCTGCACCGCCGATGTGGTAGCCGCCGAGCTGGCCAGGCCGGGGCATGAGCGCGGCATCATCGGCCGCTTCGCCGCCGGCCAGCTACGGCAGGCCGGGTGGCTGCCCTGAGCACAGCGCTGCTCACTGAGGGCGCAATGTCGCTACCTGAGCGGCTTCGGCGTCCTGGCCGGGTGGCGAAGTCCCGCGCTCGGCCGACCGCCGGCATTGCCGGTGCCGCGGAGGCTGGCCGTGGCAGTGTGGGGTACACCATGAGCGTGCCGGCGGCGCGCAGGCGGCGCGGGAACGCGGGCATGCCGCAGCGAACGCGGACGAGGAGGTAGGCGATGCAGGCAGCTGTCGGGGACCGGCTCCACGTGCATGGCAATATCGTGGGCCATCCGGATCGGGCGGGCGAGATCGTCGAAGTCCGCGGAACAGGCGGGGAACCGCCTTACCTGGTGCGTTTCGATGACGGTCACACGAGCCTGGTGTTCCCAGGCCCGGACGCGATCATCGAGCATCCGCGCAGGAAAGGCAGGAAGGGGCCGGCGAAAGCCTAAGGCCGGGTCCTCGCGTTCATGGCTGCTGGACCTTTGGCAGCCGGTCAGCTCAGCGCCTGCCGCGGCCAGCGGGCCCGGCCGGAGCAGTCCGGTCCGCCCACCCCTGTAAGGATCTTGACAACGATGAACGACAACCCTCACGCCCGCCAGGACGCCCAGGGATAGACATCGCCCAGGGTCAGCTGGCCAGGTCGTCGGAGCGCCGGCCGAGCACCGCCCGCTCGGCGCGCCCAGCGCGCACCTGCCTGACCATGTGCGCATCCACTCCCTGACTATAGTCAGAGGATTGCCGGGCAGGCCAGCAGGGTGCCCGCGCCCAGTCTCGAGCGCGCTCAGCTGCGACGCTGGAGCGCCAGGCTGAGCGCGCGCGGCCATATCGACCAGTCAAGTCGGTACTCCCCCAAGGGGCCTACACTGGATAGTTCCCGGCATGCTGGCCTCATGCGCCATGATTGCCCAATGCCTTTGCGTCGTTCCTTCCGAATGTCAGCTATTGCTCTGGCGGTCGTCTGCGTGCTTACGGTAAGCGTGCTGGCCGCAAGCGAGTCGCCCGGCCGGCAGGTGAGCGGCGGTCCGGCGGGCAGCTATCTGGTGCCGGCCGGCATCCACAAGATCAAGCATGTGATTATCGTGATGCAGGAGAACCGGTCATTCGACTCCTACTTCGGGACCTATCCGGGGGCGAACGGACTCCCGATGAGCCACGGGTCACCCAGCGTGTGCGTCCCCAATCCGGCAGGTGGCTGTACCCGCCCGTATCATGACACCGCCGATGTCAACGGCGGCGGCCCGCACAGCGAGGTCAACGCGGTCGCCGACGTGAACGGCGGCAAGATGAACGGGTTTATCAGGCAGCGCTATGCGGCGCGCAGGTCATGCACGAACCCCGACAACCCGGCGTGCGCCGTTGGGGGTGCCGCCCCGGACGTGATGGGTTACCACACCGGGGCGGAGATTCCCAATTACTGGGCCTATGCCAGGAATTTCGTCCTCGATGACCGTATGTTCGAGCCGGTCAAGTCGTGGTCGCTGGCCGACCATATGTACCTGGTATCGGGCTGGGCGGCCAGGTGCAAGAACAGGTCGCCGGGCAGCTGCGTCAACGACATAGCCGGCCCCAGCGGCGTCGAGGCCTTCGACCGGGCGGTCCGCCGGGAGATGAGCACCGGCCAGACGTCCATCAACCTGGCCTGGACCGACATCACCTGGCTGCTCCACCGCTACCACGTCAGCTGGCGGTACTACGTGCAGGCGGGCACCCAGCCCGACTGCGGCAATGACTCCGCCGTGACGTGCGCGCCGGTCCGGCAGGGTGCCCATACGCCGGGGATCTGGAATCCGCTGCCGCTGTTCAATGATGTCCATAAAGACCGCCAGACCAGCTACATCCAGTCGCTCGGCTCCTACTTCAGCGCCGCCAGGGCGGGCAAGCTGCCGGCCGTGAGCTGGGTCATCCCGTCGGGAGCTGACAGCGAGCACCCCCTGGCCAGCGTTCACCAGGGCCAGGCGTACGTGACCTCGGTCGTGAACGCGGCGATGAAGAGCCCGGACTGGAACTCGACGGCGATCTTCCTGACGTGGGACGACTGGGGCGGCTTCTATGACCATGTCGTTCCCCCGAAGGTGGACAGGAACGGCTACGGGCTGCGCGTCCCGGCGATCGTCATTTCCCCGTACGCCAAGAGGGGGTACATCGACCACCAGACCCTCAGCAGCGATGCCTACCTGAAATTCATCGAGGACGACTTCCTCGGCGGAGCCAGGCTCAACCCCAGGACAGATCATCGCCCCGACCCCCGGCCTGACGTTCGCGAGAACGTGCCAATTCTCGGCAACATTGCCCAGGACTTCAACTTCAGCCAGCCGCCACGGGCGCCGCTGCTATTGCCGACCAACCCGCCCACCGACTCGCCCGTCATCCCCGCTTACTTCGCGGGCAAGGCGCCGTGCTGGGGGTGCACCACGCCGCCTCCGGCCGGGCTAGTCCGCCGCCATCATGCGCACCGCCATCACCGCCGGCGGCATTCCACCCGAAAGTAGCCTCAGGAGGTCTTCCTGGCGACCCCGCAGTACAGCCACCGGGAACCGTCGGATTCGGCCAGCAACGGGTCGTCGCAGTTCCACAGGCCGACCCAGGTGATGTCCGGCTCGGCGCCCGCAAAGGGCAGGACAAGCTCCAAGCCGTTGAAGAGCTTGCGGACCTCGTCCTCGGAGCGGAGGTAGCTGCCACCGGCTGCCCGCAGGCGGGCCGGGCTGGAATCTCAGTCATGGAATCGCTGGCGGCACGCTGCCGATGTCCTGGCGGATCGAGAGCCTTCCGTTGCTCATCACGCCGACCCGCTGGGCGCGGCGGGCGATCGCGGTGTCGTGGGTGACCAGGATCAGGGTGAGCCCGCGTTCCCGCCAGAGCTTCTCCAGCACGTTGATGATCTCGTCGCGGGTGTCCTCGTCAAGGTTGCCGGTGGGCTCGTCGGCCAGCAGCACCTTCGGCTCCTTCACCAGGGCCCGGGCGATCGCGGCCCGCTGCTGCTGCCCGCCGGACATCTCGCCGGGCAGGTGCCGTGCCCGGTCGGCAAGCCCCACCGAGTCCAGCGCGGCGTCCACCCGGCGACGGCGGCTCGCGGCCCCGATCCCGAGCGGGATCAGGGCGGCCTCGGCGTTCTCCGCCGCCGACAGCGTGGGCACCAGGTTGAAAGTCTGGAAGATGAACCCGATCGATTCCGCCCGCAGCCTGGTGACCTGGGCTTCGCGGAGCAGCGCCAGGTCCTTCCCGGCGAATTCGATGGTCCCTGAGGTGGGCCGGTCCAGCCCGCCGAGCAGATTGAGCAGCGTGGACTTGCCGTGCCCGGTGCGGCCCTGTACCGCGAGCCATTCGCCGCCTGAGATCGTCAGGTTGATGTCCCTGACCGCGGGGACGGTCTGGCCGCCCTTGGCGTAGAGCCGGGTCACGCCGGTCAGCTGGTACATGAGTTCCTCTCCTATCGGTCCGTGCCGGTCATGCTCATGCCACCCGGGCCAGTGCGTCGGCCGGCCGGAGCCTGGCGATCCGCCAGCTGCCGAACGATCCGGCGAGCAGCCCGCCGGCGACCGCGAGCACCACCGCCGCAACGACCGCGCCAGCGGTAACCGACGCAAGCATCGGAACAGCCACCGTGTGGGTGGCGGTCGGCGAGAAGCCCCGCCCGCCGCCGGCCCCGGCCGACACGAAGCGCTGGCCGGTCGAGCTCGCGATCGTGGCGGACAGCTTCGGGGCGGTCGCGGTGATGATCGCCGCGCCCGCGAAGCCGAGGCCCACCCCGGCCGCGCCGCCGATGATGCCTACCACCACCGACTCGCCCATCACCTGAGCGATGATCCGCCGGGACCGCCAGCCGAGCGCCTTTAGCGTGCCGAATTCCCGCACCCGCCGGGCCACCGCGGCCATGGTCAGCAGGCTGGCCACGGCGAACGCCGCGATCAGCACCAGGATGGACAGCCACCTGCCGAGGTCGTTGGCCAGCTTGGCGGTGCTGGACAGCGATCCGGTCACCTGGCTGGCCAGGCTCGAGGCGGTGGTGACCGTGTCCCCGGGGAGCAGCTTTTCGATCTCCGCCTGCACGGCAGGGATGCTGGCGGCGCTGGTCGCGGTCACGTAAATGGTGTTCACGTGGTTCTTCAGGCTCTTCCCCGCGGCGGTGCCGATCGCCTGGGCGCGGGCCAGCGGGATGTACACGTCCGGCGGGCTGCCGCCCTGCGGCTGGGCGACGATCCCGACGACCGTGAAGCTGTGCTTGACGATGTGCACTGTCGAGCCGACCTTCAGCTTGTTCGAGTGCGCGTAGCCGGAGTCCACTACGGCCGCGTTCGCGTGCGCGTCAGAGCTCCTGAGCGAGCGTCCCGAGGTGATCGTCCCGGCGCTGAGCGGGCCCAGCGAGAGGTGGGAGGTGTCTGCGCCGTCCACGTTGACCGAGTTCGGGGTCGGGAGCGGGCTGCCCGGCTGGCCGAAGTGCTTCGGGATCGAGATCGCGGTGTCGGTGAGGGTGAGCCCCCCGGCCGCGGCCTTGACGCCGTTCAGCTTGGTCACCGCAGCGACCTCGGACTGGCTGATCGGGCGATAGCTATCGCTGACCAGGTGGTCGATCTTCTGGCCCGCCGCGTTCCGGCACTTCCCGTTCTGGCAGAGCTTCGCCCCGCCTGGGCCCAGCTGGAAGCTGGTCGCGCCGCGTGCCGGGGCCTTGCCGGGGGAGGGAGGCCGGGGCGGCTTGCCGGTGACCGTGACGTCGGTGCCGACCCCGTACAGCGAGCTCAGCACGTCTGACTGGGCTTTCTTCACGCCCGCCGACGCGGCGGTCACGGTGACGACAAGGCCGATCCCGAGCGCGAGGCCCAGCGCGATGAAGACTGCCTGCCGTATCCGGCGGCGCAGTTCCCGCCGCAGGTAGGTGATGAAGAACATGTTCTGCGCTCCTGTCGGCGATCTGGCTCATCCGCGCGGCTCGCCGGGCCGGCGCGTGCTGGAGCCAGGTTTATGCGGTCGGCGGTTGCACCGCGGTTACAGCCACCGGGCCGCGATGCGGCATCGCTCACGGGTCTCTCCGGGGCGGCTGCCGGGCCGGGCGCGGTGTAACCGTGCTGCAACCCGGGGCGAGGCAGCCTGGACGCGCTGGGTCCTGGCCGGCGCCGCGGCGGGTTGCACCGCGGTTACAGCCACCGGGCCGCGATGCGGCATCGCTCACGGGTCCCTCCGGGGCGGCTGCCGGGCCGGGCGCGGTGTAACCGTGCTGCAACCCGGGGCGAGGCAGCCTGGACGCGCTGGGTCCTGGCCGGCGCCGCGGCGGGACCCAGTCCAATGACGGTGAGCATGGGAGGCAGCGGAAGCATCCGATGTCGCAGCGATCTTCAGCATCGATCGGGCCCAGCGGTCCGTGATGGGTGGCCCATCCAGCCGGGACTCGGCGGACTCTCAGTCAGTCCTTAGCCGCAAGGTGCAGGATCTGGCCGACGGCCCGGCAGAGGGAGGCGGTCGTGTGCGGGTGCTCGTGATTGACGACGACCGCGAGCTCGCCGAGGCCATCGGCGTCGGCCTGCGGCGCGAGCAGATGGCGGTGGATCTTGCCTTCGACGGCGACGCCGGGCTGGAACGGGCCCTTGTCTACAGCTACGACGTGATCGTGCTTGACCGGGACCTGCCCCGGATGCACGGCGATGACGTGTGCGCCCACCTGGTCAGGCAGGGATGCCGCAGCCGGGTGCTCATGCTGACCGCGGCGGCCACGATCGAGAACCGGGTGGACGGCCTGGGCCTCGGCGCCGACGACTACCTGCCGAAGCCGTTCGCGTTCGCCGAGCTTGTCGCCCGGATCCGGGCGCTGTTCCGGCGCGCCCAGCCGGCCCTGCCCCCGGTTCTGGAACGCGGCGACCTGCGGCTCGACCCCGCCAAGCGGGCCGCAGGCCGCGGCGGACGGTCGCTCGACCTCGGCCCCAAGGAGTTCGGCGCGCTGGAGCTGCTGCTGGCCGCCCGGGGCCGCGTGATCTCGGCCGAGGAGCTGCTGGAAAGGGTGTGGGATGAGATGGCCGACCCGTTCACCACCTCGGTGAAGGTCACGATCAGTCGGCTGCGCCGCAAGCTCGGCGACCCGCCGGTCATCGAGACCATCGCCCAGGCCGGTTACCGGATCAGCGCATGACCGCGACGCCGGATCCCGCCCTGCCCGCAATCCGCTGGCTGCCGCGCCACTGGCGCCGGCTGCCGCGGCGCACCGTCCGGCTGCGGCTCATGGTGCTCTACGGCTGGCTGTTCCTGCTGTCCGGCGCCGGTTTGCTGGCGATCACCTATGCCCTTGTCTCGCACCAGCAGGGACCATTCCGGATCCAACGCGGATTCGCCGGCGTGGCCGCGCCGGCCGGGACGCCTCTGCACATCTGCACCGGCAACCTGGGGAACTCATTTCCCACGCCAGCGCAGATATCCAAATGCGTCGCCTACGGCCGGTCGGTGGCCAGCCAGCAGCACGCCGCCGAGCTCAACCAGCTGCTCACCGAGTCCGGAATTGCGCTGGCGATCATGACGGTGGCGTCGATCGGGCTCGGCTGGCTGATCGCTGGGCGGGTGCTGCGCCCGCTGCGTACGATCACGGTCGCCGCGCAGTCCATCTCCGCCAGCAGCCTGAATGCGCGGCTCGCCCTGGCCGGCCCCGATGACGAGCTCAAGGAACTCGGCGACACGTTCGACGGGCTGGTGGCCCGGCTGGAGGCGGCGTTCGGCGCGCAGCGCCAGTTCGTCGCCAATGCCTCGCACGAGTTGCGCACCCCGCTGGCCCGGCAGCGGACCCTGATCGAGGTTGCGCTCGCCGACCCGCAACCTTCGATCACTGCGCTCCAGGCCGTCTGCAAGCGGGTGCTCGCGACTGGCGAGCAGCAGGAACGGCTGATCGAGGCACTGCTGACGCTCGCCCGCAGCCAGCGGGGCCTGGACCGGCGGGAGCCGATTGACCTGGCGGCGATCACGGCTGAGGTGGTGCTGGCGCGTCGGCCAGCGGCGGAACTGCGCGGCCTGAAGGTTGCGACCGGCCTCAGGCCGGCCGCCGCACTCGGCGACGCCCGGCTCACCGAGCGGTTGGTGGCCAATCTCGTCGATAACGCCGTGCGTCACAACGTGGCGCACGGCGTCATCGAAGTCACCACGGGCACCTGGGCTGCTCACGCGGTGCTGGCGGTGTCCAGCACCGGTCCGCTGATCCCGCCGGATGAGGTCGGCAGGCTCTTCCAGCCGTTTCAGCGCGGCGGCGGCGGCCGCGCCGGCGGCCGCACCGGGCTCGGTCTCGGGCTCTCGATCGTCGGCGCGATCGCCGCGGCACATGGCGCGTGGTTGCAGGCGAACGCGCTGCCCGGTGGCGGGCTCGGCGTTCAGATCG
>WNFB01002639.1_pt1 | contig 17588 bp, 15 predicted proteins | sample 5400501 | NCBI WGS metagenome assembly WNFB01 (sample SAMN13153341, study PRJNA577476) | soil metagenome | isolation source: 200 cm saprolite under Douglas fir tree site 2 hole 1 | place: USA:California | collected 2015-04-18 | reverse complement strand
TAAGATAGCGGCGGGCTTCTTCTGGCCCGCCGCTTTGGTAGGCCTGTACGGCTTCACTGAGAAACTTCGCTTGCAGCGCCTCCACCCCTGAGGTTTCGCGCGGTGGACGCATGGCCAAGGTCACCAGAATTGCCAATACCAGAAACAACGCAAACGCCAGCCAGTAGGAGAGGAAGATTTTCAGAAACAAGCTTCTCATGGCGCGCTACTCCCGGTCCTGTCCTGAGGACGCGCGAAGATATAGCCCACGCCGCGCACCGTCTTGATATGGTCTGTGCCGGTGTCTGAATCGCCCAGCTTCCTGCGGATCTTGCTGACGTGCATGTCAATGCTGCGGTCAAACGGAGAGAACTTGCGGCTCAGCACGGTATCCACGAGGCGCTCGCGGGACACCACGCGGCCGGCTTCACGCAGCAAAACTTCCAGCAGATTGAACTCGACCGAGGTCAGCTCCACCGGGTTACCGTTCTGGCGGACTGTTCGAGTGGCAGGATCAAGTTCAATGTCACCCACCAGCAGGATTTCCGGCGGTTGCCCAGCGCCCGGCTTCTCTGCTGTTCTGGTCCGCCGCAGAATGGCCCGGATGCGTGCCACCAGTTCGCGGGGATTAAAGGGTTTGGGGAGGTAGTCGTCGGCGCCGATCTCCAGGCCCACGATGCGGTCCACGTCCTCGCCCCGGGCGGTGAGCAGCAGCACCGGAATCCGCGACTTGTTGCGGATTCGCCGCAATACTTCGAAGCCGTTCACGCCGGGCAACATCACGTCGAGCACCACCAGCAGGTGGTCTCCGCTCAGTGCCCGGTCCAAACCGCGGTTGCCGTCATGAACGGACTCGACGTGAAAGCCTTCAGGCGCCAGATATTCGCCGACCAGACTGCAGAGCTCCACATCGTCATCAACGACCAGGATGCGATCCACAATGCTCATTTTACTTCTACAACAGATACGTCCGAGTTCCGCGTAAAGAATTGTCAAGCGCCCGGCCGCCTGCCTTTACAAAACTTTACTCCGGTTGACTGACTCTTTACCGCCGTTCCACCCGGAAAGTGTTTCTAATGAATGCGAGCAGATTTAAAACGCTCCCACAAACGAGGAAACGCTCCAGGAGGACACATGAAGTCGAGTCACATCAAGATACTGGCCGTGGCGCTGGCTCTCACACTGATGGCGGCGATTGCAGTGTCGCAGACCGTCAAGCGGGCCCACCACATGCACGGTGAGGGAATGTTCAGCGAACACATGCTGGGCTTTTTTGCCGATTACCTGAACCTCACCGACGCACAACAGGCCCAGATGAAAGATATTCTGGCCAAGGAAAAGCCGACGCTTCAGCCCCTTATGCAACAGATGGCGCAAAGCCATCACGACTTAAGGCAGCTTGAGCAGAGTGGCGCCTTTGACGAGGCGAAGGTCCGCGCCCTGGCCTCGCAGCAAGCCCAGACCATGACGGAACTGATCGTGCAGAAAGCGCGCATCCAGTCGGAGATGTTCCAGGTCCTGACCCCGGACCAGAAAACCAAGATGACCCAGTTCATGGACCGGCACGAGCAAAGATTCATGAGACACATGCAGAACGAGGCACCGCCGAAGGAGTAGTCGCAACCCCCCGTCGGATGCAGGGGAGGGCCAGTCTCCTCCCCTGCATGTGAGAGTTCTACTCCTCTGGGTGATGACAGTCCCAGTTCGATGCTTTGTTCACATCGCCACCCTTGAAAACCGCCGCCGTGGGATAGGGGCACAGGGGCATCGTGCGTGTAACCACTCCAGTGCTGGGGTCGTTGTCCTGGAAATGTGCAGCTACCACCTGCTTGGGTTCTACATTCTTTTCAACCCAGTTAATTATTGGTGTCAGTGGATCGAAAACGTTTGGCCCGGGGCCGCTCCCAATACAGTGCTGCATACCGGGAGCCATGAACAGCCGAGCAAACTGCCCCGTGGAATTACGACCATCCTGCTGCTGGATTCCCACCGCGATTCTGGAAAGAAGATAGATCAGAGTTTGTACCTTCCGCGCCCCCGCGATTCATCACCATTTGGGTCTTTGCCAGGTCGCTGCTGTTAATGTTGAAACTGAGCGAGTTGTACCCTGGGTCCCCGAAGACGAAAAATTTTAGAACCTGATCCTGAAAGAGAAACTGCCAAGGAGCCAATCCCGGATCGCTCCACGGCTCCGGGGTTCCCGGCGCGTCTGGTGGGACAAGTCCCGTTATCCACGTGCCCCAGCTACCGTCTGCCGCGGAATCACTCTTACTGAACCCCGAGTAGACAACCCGGCCATCCTTGCTGGTGGCACCGGCATAGACAGCTTTCAACGACGCCACCTGCCCTGGGGTCAGGCAATTCGAACTGTTGACAGCCGAGCAGAGCAGACTTGCAGGGTCCAACCCACACTTTCGCGGGTCTTGGATCAAGCCATCAACCACACCATCGGCAGCATCACAACTGCTCATCATGGCCCCGTCAACCAAAGCCAGTTTTTCTGATGGGAGATAGTTTTCTGCGTCGGTGGTCAGATGTTCCTGGTTCCAATTGAAACCGGGAATGCTCGCGCCGAGGGCGGGATCACCAGCTATGATGCCGTCGAAATCGGCAGGATAGCGCTCAGCTTCCACCAGTCCCTCGCGACCGCCATCCGAGCAGCCCGCGAAATATGAGTGGAACGGCCGACCATAGAACCTAGTGGTAATCGTCTTTCCGGCAACTGCGGTGACGTGCACCCCTCGAAACAAGAAATCATCCTGCTTGGCCTGATCATTGAGCGCCCAGCTGCCGTCGAGAAAGTTGCCCTGATGCCCGGTGTCAGTAAAGGCGATCGCAAAGCCTGCCTTCGTTAGGTCCGGAAGAGATTCGAAGTCAGGATAAACTTCCGGGAAGCCAAAGTCGCCGCCGAAGCCGCCATTTCCAATGAACAGGAAGCGTCCGTTCCCTTCGGCAGGCAAGCTCAGTTCGAAGTTCACCTGATTGGGCCCGGGATGCAGGGTAGTCACGTAGCCCAGCACATCACAGTACGGGACGGGATCGGACTGTGCAGTGGCAGATAAAATCGTGGTGTTCGGCGGAGCAATGGTTTGAATGGCGGATTGGGTGCAACCTACGGTGGCTTGTGCGGCGAGCACCGCCCAAGGCCCGAGGCTCAATAGAAGACCGCATGTCGCGCGAATTGCTCTTCCAAGTTGACGGTTCATGATCGCCTCCTCACGTCAGCGTTGCGACACTTTGTTCTAGTTTGCTTCCCGTGTCCATAACGCCCGTCTGTTCTGTTCCTGTTTTTTCTTTGGCGTAGTTAGCCGGTCAAGCAGACTCGCGTGCACTGCCTCTCTGGACAGAAGGAGTGATAGACTCCGCTGTCAGATCGGGGTTCTGGTTGCATGGGTAGTTCGCATTCAACACGGGCGACCGTACGTTTTGGGGTATTCGAGGCGGATCTCCGTGCGGGAGAGCTCCGCAACCGGGGGGTCAAGGTCAAGCTCCAGGAGCAACCACTTCAAATTCTGCAGATGTTGTTGGAAAACCCGGGTGAGGTGGTGACCCGGGAAGAACTGCGCAAGAAGATCTGGCCAGCGAACACATTTGTCGACTTCGAGCAGGGTTTGTACAACTCGGTTAGGCGGCTGCGCGATGCTTTAGAGGACTCGGCCGACCAACCTCGCTTTATCGAGACACTCTCAAGGCGGGGCTATCGTTTCATCGGCACCGTCACCGCCAGTCCTCGGCAAATTGAGTCGCTAGCTGTCCTGCCATTGGAAAACTTATCGCGCGATCCCGAGCAGGACTACTTCGCCGAAGGACTGACTGAAGCGCTGATTACTACGCTAGCCAAAATTGGTGATTTGAGAGTGGTTTCGCGTACGTCCGCGATGCAGTACAAGGGAGTCCACAGACCTCTGGCCGAGATTGCGCGGGAATTAGGAGTGGACGCGATCGTGGAGGGGACGGTGCTCCGCGCAGGAGACCGAGTGCGCATCACCGCACAGCTGATCGACGCTGCGAAGGAAGCGCACCTGTGGGCTGAGGGTTACGAGCGAGACCTGCGCGATGTGCTGAGTCTCCACTCCGAATTGGCCCGAGACATAGCACGAGAAGTTCGGGTCAAACTGGCGCCAGTCGATCAAGCACGCTTTGCCGAGGTGCACCCCGTCGATCCCGAAGCATACGAAGCCTACCTTAAAGGTCGCTATCATTGGAATCGGCGCAGCGCGGAAGGACTCGGAAAAGCTATCCAGTACTTCCAGCAAGCAATTGCCAAGGATCCGACCTATCCCGCTGCCTACGCAGGCTTGGCCGATTGCCTATCCATACTGGGGTGGTGGAGCTATGTCTCACCAGATGACGGTTGCGGCAAGGCGAAAGGCCTGGCGCAGAAAGCGCTTGAAATGGACCGTAGCCTAGCAGAAGCACACACGTCGCTAGCCTGGGCCACGATGCTTTATGACCACAATTTCGTTCTTGCTGAAAAAGAATTCGAACGGTCCATTGAATTGAACCCTCGTTACGCGACAGCGCATCAGTGGTTCGGGTTGTATCTGGCCCTGATGGGACGTTACGAAGAAGGATACACCGAGCTCAAACGTGCTACTCGCCTGGATCCGCATCCCATCGTGAACCAGAGCTTGGGATTCGTCCTTTTTTTTGCGGGCCGATACGATCAGGCCATCGAACAGTTTGAGAAGGCGCTCGAACTGGATCCTGGCCTTGCCCAGGCGCACTGCGTGCTTGGGCTCACATACGTGTACAAGGGGATGCATGAGTCCGCCATTGCCGCCGGACAAAAAGCGGTTGAGCTGTCACACGGCGGGACGCTTTTCGTCGCGTGCCTCGGGTTGGCGTATGCCGAGGCTGGGTATCGGGAAGAGGCGCAGAAGACCTTGGAGCAGTTGAATGAGCTATCCAAGCAGCGCTATGTGACGCCTTATGTTGTGGCGCGAATCTACGCAGCCCTGGGCAAGAAAGACGAAGCCCTTCGTTGGCTGGAAACTGGCTATCGGGAGCGGGCGGCGTTAATGGTATGTTTGAAGACTGATCGCCGGTTCGATGAATTGCGATCCGACCCGCGCTTCCAAGACCTGCTGCGCCGCATGAACTTTCCCGCGTAGTTGTAGACCGGCTTTACGGGTCGGCAGAACTTTGGAGGATTCTATCCAATCGGCTTGAAACTCCTCTTGCCGCCAGCGCCGTGGTAACTCGGAGAGGCGATCACTCCGAGGTCTTGGCGTTTGTTCCTGAATCACGGGCAATCCGGAAGCAGTCCACCTGGACGAAAACAGGCTGCAGGGAGATAGGAGAGTGAATCCCTGTTTAATCAGCCTCTTCCCGCCAATTATTTTGCCCGAGATGCGTGCCGTGTCCTAAATGACAACTTCCAGGGGCGCGGCAAAACTGAAGCTTGTGCTGGTAGAATCGCATCTAGTAGAAGCACATGCTGCCCAAAAGCCTGCGCCCACTGCTTCCCTACCTGAAGAAATACCGCCGCGGTTACGTGGTGGGCACCATCTGTGTTTTCTGCCACAACGGCATCTGGATTCTATTTCCCCAGGTGATCCGGCGCGCGGTGGACGATCTGCACCTGGGCGTGACACGACATAAGCTGTTCACCTATGCCCTGCTGCTGCTGGCAGTGGCGGCCACCAAGGGCATCTTCCAGTTCCTGACCCGCTGGATTCTGATCGGCATTTCACGCGAGATCGAGTTTGACCTGCGTAACGATCTATTCCAGCACCTCGAAAGCCTTTCCTACTCCTACTATCAGCGCACTCGCACCGGCGACATTATGGCCCGCGCCACCAACGACCTCAACGCCGTGCGCATGTTGCTGGGTCCGGCGATCATGTATTCGGCCAACACCATCGTGTTCACGGCTGGCGCGCTGGCCTTCATGCTCTCGATCAGTCCCAGGCTGACGCTCTACGCCTTTTTGCCCTTGCCCATTGTGAGCATTGTGATCCAGTATTTCGGAAAGCGGATTCACGAGCGCTTTGAAAGAATCCAGGCGATGTTTTCCGACATCTCGGCTCGGGCTCAAGAGAATTTCTCAGGCGCCCGCGTGATTCGCGCCTACGTGCAGGAAGAAGCCGAGATCGCCTCATTCGAAACTGCCAACCGGGAATACATTTCGCGCAGCCTGAAGCTAGTGCGGCTGATGGGTATGCTCTGGCCCACGCTGGAGACCATGCTCGGCCTTGCGATCGTGCTGGTGCTCTGGCTGGGTGGCCGCGAGGTGCTCTACGGCCGCATCACCGTGGGTGACTTCGTTGCCTTTAACACTTACATGGTGCAGCTCACCTGGCCGATCATCGCGCTGGGCTGGGTCATCAATATTTTCCAGTGCGGTACGGCCTCCATGGGGCGCATCAACGAAATACTGACCGAGAAACCGGAGATTGAGGATAGTAAGACGATAAAGGCCGCGGGCGAGGGCGCCCGCGCCACACAAACCCAGGGGGAGATCGAGTTCCGGGGACTGACCTTTGCCTACAACGGGACGCCGGTTCTGCACGACGTCAACTTGCGGATCCCGGCCGGCAGCAGCATGGCGATTGTGGGGCCCACGGGCTCAGGCAAGACTACGCTGGTGAGCCTGATTCCCCGGATCTACAACACAACGCCCGGAACTGTGCTCATAGATGGCAGGCCGGTGTGCGAGTATCCTCTGGAGCTTCTGCGTCGCCAGATCGGCTTTGTACCCCAGGAAACATTTCTGTTCAGCGAAACCGTGCGCGAGAATATTGCTTTCGGCAAGGAAGACACCAGCGACGAGGAAGTCCGCACGGCCGCCGAGGCGGCCAGCATGGCGGGGGACATCGAGAGCTTTCCGGAGCAATATCAGACGCTGGTGGGCGAACGTGGCATCACACTCTCCGGCGGGCAGAAGCAGCGTACGGCGATTGCCCGCGCCCTCATCCGCAACCCCCGCATTCTGATCCTGGATGACGCACTCTCCAGCGTGGACACCCACACCGAAGACAAGATCCTCAACCATCTGCGCGAAATCATGCAGGGTCGGACCACGATTTTTATCTCGCACCGGGTCTCAACCGTCCGCAACGCCGACATGATCGCCGTGCTGCACAGCGGGCGGATTGTGGAGACGGGCACGCACGACCAGCTGCTGGCGCTCAACGGGTACTACACCGACCTCTACAATAAACAACTGTTGGAAGAGGAGCTCGCGGAAGTTTAGATAGCCACGTTTTGTAAGTCGAAAAGATTGCCTTTCGGCACGGTCGGGCTGAAAACATGTTTTCGTGCCGTTCACAATGGTGGCACCCGGTGGCGGGCTGAAGTAGCTGGTTGGATTATTCAAATCAAGAGCTATAGTCTAAATTTCGGCTACTACCGACAGGGAGGCGCAAATGGCTGGACGCTGGGTGAAGCGCCTGGCGAAGGTTCTCGCCTACTTGGTTTTGGCGTTGATCGTCATCGCTGCCCTGGCTATCACCTTCACCGTTGGCTGGCGTCCGATCATCGGCGCCAAGGCGCGTCCGCTCACCGACCGCCGCTTCGAAGCCACCCCCGAACGGCTCAAGCGGGGCGAATACCTGGTGCGCGCCGTCACCGGTTGCCTGTTCTGTCACTCCGCCCAGGACGAGAAGTCGTCCGACGTGCCCGTGCTGGTCGGCAGCGAAGGGGCCGGGCGCGTTTTTGTCGAAAGCGGCAAAGTCCTCGTCGTCGCCCCCAACATCACTCCCGATCCGGAGACCGGCATCGGCAAGTGGAGTGACGACGCTATCGCTCGCGCCATCCGCGAAGGCATCAGCGCCGATGGCCGCCCGCTTGTCCCCATCATGGGATACGAGGAGTTCCGACCGCTCTCCGACGAGGATCTGGCCGCGGTCGTCGTCTACATCCGCTCGCTCCCGCGGGCGCACAACGTCCTCCCCAGAACCAATCTTCCTTTTCCGCTCAGCCGGGTGATCCACATGTTTCCGCAACCGGTCACCGCACCGATGCCGCAGCCGGACCTATCCACGCCAGTCAAGCGCGGAGAGTACCTCACCCAGATCGGCCGCTGCCGGGCCTGTCACACACCTAGGACTCCGCCGCCCATGATCCAGCGGATCGTGGGTATGGAGCTGGCCGGCGGCAGCGTGTTTGAGGAGGGTGTCGCCAGCGCCAATATCACCCCCGACGCCTCCGGGATCGGCTACTACGACGAGGCGCTCTTCCTCCAGGTCTTGCGCACCGGCCACGTCAAGGCCCGCAGGCTCAAAGTCATGCCCTGGTGGGAGTACCGCAACATGACCGACGAGGACTTGAAGTCGGTTTTCGCCTACCTGCGGACAGTCAAGCCGGTGCAACATCGCGTGGACAATCGCGAGCCCCCCACGCTCTGCAGACTCTGTCGCCACAAGCACGGCTTCGGCGACCGCAACTGAACCGCCTAACGGCGCCGGGGATGTCAGCGTAATCGGAATCTGGGTTTAGAACTTCTTACCACAGAGGACACCGGGGACACGAAGGATTATGATGCGGAAACCTCTGTATATTCTGTGTCCTCTCCGGTTCGTTTTTTCTTTCGTATGAAGCGAGCGATCATCGCCGAGCTGCTTGACAGCGATTCGGGCACACCTGCCGAGATTGTCACGGCACTTGCTGACTTGCGGCGGATCAATCGCTGGTTCGGGGGCATCGCGACCACGCAGTCGCTGATTGAGTATGTTGCTCAGAAGCTCGATGCCGGCTCACTCTCGCTCCTCGAAGTCGCCGCCGGCTCCGGGTATGTTCCCGAGGCTGCCCGGCAGCGACTGCAGAAGCGTGGAGTCCGGCTGGAAGTGACCCTGCTCGATCGCGCCCCTTCGCATCTGATTAACGGAAACAGGGCGGTGGCCGGCGACGCTCTCGCTCTTCCCTTTCCGGACGCGAGTTTTGATCTGGTTGGCTGTAATTTGTTCGCGCATCACCTGGCGCCTCAGCAACTCTTGCAATTCGTCGATGAAGCTTTGCGCGTGTGCCGCACTGCCGTGCTGATCAACGACCTGGTCCGGCATCGGTTGCATCTGGCGCTGGTGTACGCCGGATTTCCGCTCTACCGCAGCCGCCTGACCCGCCACGACGCACCGGCTTCGGTTCGCCAAGCGTACACGCCGCAGGAGATGGTTGCATTGCTTGCGCAGACCAAGACCGGGCAGGTGGAAATCCATCGTCACTACCTGTTTCGCATGGGCGTGATCGCGTGGAAACAATAACGTTTTCTATAGATGTCATCCTGAGCGGAGTTCACTCTGCGATGAGTCTTGAACATGTTCTCATCATCGCTTATCGCTAAACGCGCCCACTATTATCCCTGGAAACGGCGCGGACGCGGGAAAACAACGTAAAGTCCTTCGCGGACTGAAGTCCGCTCAGGATGACAAATCCAGGGGACCTGGGCTGAGTGTTGACGACTGAGTGGTGAATGCTGAGTGCGGAATGCTTCCTCAAGAAAGTATGTACGACCTGATTGTCATCGGCGGAGGCCCAGCGGGGACATCCGCGGCCATCACTGCGGCTCGCAGCGGTGCTCGCGTCCTGCTGCTCGAACGCGGACGCTTTCCCCGCCACAAGGTCTGCGGCGAATTCGTATCCGCTGAGTCTCTCGATTTGCTGGCAGAACTGCTCAATTCTCAGTATGCGGCTCTACTGCACGATGCCATCCGCATCCCCCGCGCTCGCCTGTACCTCGACGGCCGCGTGCTCGAGACCACCGTCGATCCACCGGCTGCGAGCATCGCTCGCCTCGATCTCGATGCCGCGCTCTGGCAATCGGCAAAAAGCGCTGGCGTGGAGGCTCGGCTCGAGATCACGGTGCAGAGCATCTTCCCGAGCAGCCCGGGCACCGGCTCGTTCCGCATCCTGACTGGGAGCGAAGAGTTTGAAGCCCGTGCCCTGGTCAACGCCTCAGGACGATGGTCGAATTTGATTGGGGCGCCGACGAAGAGCGTCGCTACGCGGGAGAGATGGCTGGGCATAAAAGCGCACTTCGGTGAGTCTTCGGCAGACGCTTCAGTAGACTTATATTTCTTCGAGGGCGGCTATTGTGGCGTGCAGCCGGTGGGCCTTCGCGGTAGCGACAGCCGTCCCCGGGTGAACGCCTGCGCCATGGTGCGGGCCGACGTGGCCCGCACATTGCCCGAAGTTTTCGCTCAGCACCCTGCTTTATTCCAGCGCAGCGCTGGTTGGCAGCTGCTCAGCGAGGCTATCACCACCTCGCCGCTAATCTTCAGCCATCCGAAGCCGGAGCAAAACGGGGTTCTGATGGCCGGCGATGCCGCCGGATTCGTCGATCCATTTGTCGGGGACGGAATTTCTCTCGCCCTGCGCAGCGGGTCATTGGCTGGGCAGTGTCTCATCCCGTTGTTTGCGGGAGAAATTTCTCTGCAGGACGCGAGCCGCAATTATCGCCAGACCTATGAGAAGCGCCTCGCTCCCGTCTTTCGGGCCTCGTCGAAGATTCGGCGAATGTTGACACTGCCGCGCGCGCTACGGAAACCGCTGCTGTTTCTTCTGGAAAGCACTCCCGGAATGACGCGGTACGTCGTCAGGAGAACAAGATAGTCCAGCAGATTCCTCGGGACTGAACTCTGCCCGGAACGACAAGCTCTTGGTCTTATCTCACAACCAGCACTTCGCGGACATTGTCGCGGGCGAGGAAAAACTTGATGGAAGCGAAATCGCGGAAGAGGTTTTCGATGTGCCGGTTATTGAACACCCGCTGCAGGCGGAAGCCGCCGGCGACGGCAGTGTGGGTTACGCCGGTGGGGCCTTTGCGCATTTCCCGGCGGGCTTCAATGTGCTGCATCTCCAGCGTATCGGTGCCCACAATATGGTAGCGGTAGCATGGCGCGTCCGGCCCCGCTTCGCGGGTATGGAAGAACGCCAGCAACACGCCCCCCGGTTTGAGCAGCGACCACAAGCGCCCGACGACTGGTTTCACCAGACTTTCGTCCATGTAATCGGCCAGATTCCAGCACAGCACAACATCGAACCGCGCCCCCGAATACACCAGGTTCTCAGTGAGGAACTTCTTGCTATCCAGAGTGGCGTTGCCCTCTTCGTCTCGGGTGAGAAGCGAGGCATCAGTCGAAGCCGTCAGCAAGTCTTCGCTGTAGATCTTGTGTCCCCGCTCGGTGAGATACTGGATGTTGGCCGGAGAGGTGGAACCCAGATCGAGAACGCAGAGTGCATTCTCCGAGGCCAGAACCTTTGCCAGTTCGGCGAGGCCGCTGGAGCGGCGGGTGAGTCGCTGCGTCCTTTGCGCCGGCGTCGGACCTTCGCCGGAGCCGGTCGATGAACCCCGAAAGAGTTTCATGAAGCTGTGCGCAACGGATGCCATTGCATCGTCCCGGCCTCCGGTTCCACTAACTGCCGCGTCTAAATATATCGCGAGCGGTAAAGAGGACCGGGCTAAAACTTCTTCGGTTCAGTTACTGGAGTTTTTCCGGCACCAGCGGGAACCAGCGAACTGCCGCCCGCCGCAGCCGCCGCCCCGGATGTGGCAACGCCGGACCCACTTGCGACCGATGCCGCCATGCCGCGGCCCTCGGCTTTGGGCTCGGACTTGGCTGCCGGCGGCGCCCCGGGTTTGGCGCTCTCCCGCTGGACATCGACCTTCCCCTTGAAGTAGGCACCCTCTTCGATGGCCACCCGCTGGGTGACGATGTCGCCTACGACGATGGCCGACTTCTTCAGCTCAGCCCGCTCGCTGGCCCGGATGTCACCCTCCAGCTTGCCTTGCACTACCACGCCCTTGGCATTGACGTGGGCCCGCACCTGACCATCGGGACCAATGATCAGGCTGTTTCCCTGCAGTTCGATGGTGCCCTCCACCTGGCCATCGACGTAAAGATCCTCACTGCCGGAGAGTTCTCCCTTGATGACGACGGACTTGCCGATATGTGCGAACTCCCCTGTCTTGGGCGTGTCCATGACTTCGGCCCTCCTTGGGCGTGCTTACCGCCGGCGCAAGCGGGATACCGGATTCTAAATCATCCTGCGACTTGCCGGGCAGCCAGAGAAAACCGGACGAAGGGGACAAGGTAAGACGCACCAACGGCACCCTGCTTAAGGCAGACTATATCCCACGAGCCTCTCTTGAGCAAACCCGTATGGTCACAGCAACCGGCAATAATTCTCCCCGGCCTGGAAACTACGCTCCGCCACCGCACCGGCACCGGCCCGTGTGAAGATAAAGGCGGAAAAGGGCGCGATCCAAAACTAACGTCTAAGTTAAACTAGACGCTGAAATAAATATGAGACTCGCCCCATCAGGAACTCGCCTGGCTTGGCTGCTTCCAGCGGTCGCCCTTGCTGCGGGCACGTGGGTGGTAGCGGAGCAACCGCCTGTCGTAACCTCGATCGAACTGGTGCGCCGGGCCGTGCAGAACGAGATCAAGGCAAGCAACGACACCGCCAGCTACATGTTCAAGGAGCGGAAGGAAACTCCGCGCGGTTCGCAGACAAGGCTGATGGTGGAAACCCGCGACGCCATGGCTGCGATGCTGGTCGCCATCAACGGCCAGCCGCTCACCCCGGAGCAGCGCGAGGCAGAAAATGCCCGGATTCAGGGCTTCCTCAATGATCCCGACGAATTGAGGCGAAAACATAAACGAGAGAAGGAAGATGCCGAGCGGGTTACCCGAATCGTGAAGGCGCTGCCGGATGCATTTCTTTACGAATACGACGGCAGCGAGGTGGGCAAACCGGGCGTCGGCAAGCCGGAACACCAACTGGTGCGCCTGAGGTTCCGCCCCAATCCCAAGTACGATCCGCCTTCACGCGTGGAGCAGGTCCTGACCGGCATGCAGGGATACATTCTCATTGATGCCACCAAGGACCGCATCGCCGAAATCAACGGCACTCTCGCCAAAGACGTGGGCTTTGGCTGGGGTATTCTGGGCCACTTGGACCGAGGCGGGCATTTCCTGGTCGAGCAGGGGGATGTCTGGAACGGCTACTGGGAAATTACCCACATGGACCTCGCCATCACCGGCAAGGTTCTTTTCTTCAAGAGCATCAATATGAAGTCGACCGAGGTCTACAGCGACTTCCGCCCCGTTCCTTCCAACCTCACTTTTGCCCAGGGAGTGGAATTGCTGAAGAAACAGGAAGCCACGCTGGCAGAAAACCGGCAGCAGAGTGGGGAGGACAAATAATCTGAGAGGGTAGTGCAACGGACTGTTTCCGGTACACTCTCGACCTTTAATCGCTCGTCGTCCGGAGTGCCCCTCAGGATGACAATTGGTTGCTTATTTCCCGGCCAGCGAGCGTATCGTTTCTTTCCGCGTTGTCAGCTTTTCGATCAGATTCTCGCGCACGCGGTATCCCGTGCCCGGCTCCTCGCGAATGACGATTGTGCCCTGCTGCGTGACTTCGACCTCAGGTTCGATGATGTCTTCCTTCCAGTAGCGCTTCGAGGCTGAGACATCTCCCGGCAGGCGGAAATTCTCCAGCGTAGAAAGTGCGATGTTGTGGGCGCGTCCAATTCCGGATTCGAGCATGCCGCCGCACCAGACCGGAACCTTATTGGCCTGGCAGACATCGTGCACCTTCTTGGCCTCGGTGAAGCCGCCCACCCGCCCCACCTTGATGTTGACGATGCGGCAGGCGCCGGTTTCCACCGCGGCGGTGGCATCGCGGGCGTGGTGAATGGATTCGTCGAGACAAATCGCAGTACGGAGTTCGCGCTGCAGCCGGGCGTGATAGTAGATGTCATCGTCCCATAGCGGCTGCTCGATCATGAGCAGGTTGAATTGATCGAACTTCCGCAAGTGCTCGACTTCATCCAGGGTGTAGGCGGAGTTGGCGTCGCAACTGAGCTGGATATCGGGCCAGCGCGAGCGAATCCGCTGCAGCACATTTACGTCCCAGCCCGGCTTGACCTTGACTTTGATGCGACGGTAGCCGGCGGCCAGCTCGGTGTGAACCTTGTCCAGCAGTTGCTCGACGGAATCCTGAATGCCAATCGAAACGCCGCATTGAATTTCGCGCCTGGTGCCTCCCAGCAACTTCCACAGCGGCTGTTGCTTCTGTTTGGCCTCGGCGTCCCATAGCGCGTTTTCCACCGCAGCCTTAGCCATGCGATGCCCGCGCACCCTAGCCATCAGCGGGACGCACTCCCGCGCCGAGGTCAGGTTGCGGCCGAGCAGTGCGGGTGCCAGAAAATGTTTGAGGGTGGGCCACGCACTCTCTGCCCACTCCGAGCTGAAGAAAGGATTCTCCCCGGCGACGCACTCCCCCCAGCCGCTAACTCCCTCGCATTCCACCGTGACCAACGGGATGCGGCGGCTGAAAATACGGCCAAAGCTCGTTTCAAAAAAATCGACGAGCGGCAGGTGAATTTCGCGCAGGGTGATGGCTTCGACTTTCATGTGTGTTCGAAAAATGATTCACCACGGAGACACGGAGGTCCGGAGAGAAACAAAACCGAATCCGTCGAGCTTGTTGTCATTCCGCCTTCGGCTCCGAGCCCGCGAGAAGCCCGCTTGCTCTCCATGGCTTGTGTCTCCCATGGTGAAGTTATCGTGCCTAGTACGACCACTTCTCGTCCCAATGGCCCAATAGGAACTTCCCGTTGCCCTGGTCATCCCGCTCGTAGCCCAGCACTGCCAGACCGTCCGAAAACGCCTCCAGGAAATCCCGACGGTTGCAGTCCTGAACTTCCTTGGCACGGTCCCGCATCGCGGGAGAGGCCTTCCACTCGTAAATCTGCGCCGGAACCGAGATCGTTCTCGACGTCTCAAACGGCGGCTTGGTTTCCCCGCGCAACCGGCTCTGCACGCGCTTCGACTTTAACCACCACTCCGCGACCAGCCGGTCCGTGGGCAGCCCGCCCTGCAGCGGCGAAGATGTGATGCCGTACTGATTGATGTTGTAGCGGCGCGCAATTGCGCCCAGGCGCTCGATGTTGAGATGTGCGTTCTTGATCTCCAGCGGATCAAACGTCCACTCGATGAGCTCGAAGCCGCGGGCAATCGCATCTTCACGCTGAAAAAGCTTGATCCGCCGGCCCAGTCCCGCATTTTGACGAGCCTGGCGCACCGCCAGCATGTGGGAATGGAGATAGGAACGGCCTCCACGCACGCCCAGAATTGCGGATGCGAAACCCACCAGTTCCTTGCCTTCGAAAGCTCCGATCACTTGGCCGCCGATCTTTTCCCCCACTACGAACATCCGCAACGGCACCAGGTCTGCGTCAGTGAAATTCCAGACTTCCTTCTGCAGCGCCACACAGGCTCGCATCTCGTCGAGGCCGTGACAGTTGCGGATCAGGATCGAATCCGCCGTCACCCGTTCTCTCGCTCCTTTTGCTTCGCCTGTTGCCATAACGATTCCAGTTCTTCCATGGTGGCTTGCCCTGGGCTGCGGCCGGAGACGCGCAACTGCTCTTCCATCCACTGAAAGCGCTGCTTGAACTTGCGGTTCGTCTTCCTCAGGGCTGATTCCGGATCGAGCGAGAGATAACGCGCAATGTTTACCAGCACGAAGAACAGGTCGCCGACTTCCTCTTCGAGGCGCGCTCTGACGTTCTCCGGAATCTGCTGCCGTCCTGCACCGGCCACACCCGACCGCGGAGGTCTCGGGCCGGGCGCAGGAAAGTGCTTGAGCTGCTCCTGCAGTTCCGCGGTCTCTTCGTGCAGTTTCTCAAACAGACCATTCACGTTGGGCCAATCAAAACCAACGTGGGCGGCGCGCGAGCTCAGCTTATAGGCTTCGAGCAGCGCCGGAATCGCACTGGAAACGCCCGCCAGCACCGACTCGGCCGAGGCCGCGTCTTTTTCGCTTTTGGCCCCTTCGGTTCTTCCCCCTGCCGCCTTGCCCCCGCCTGCTTCCAGCCGTTTCTTCTTTTCTTCCGCCTTAAGAAGCTCCCAGTTGCGCAACACTTCGGAAGAAGTCTCTGCCTTCACATCTCCAAAAACATGGGGATGACGGTCCACCAATTTGTTGGAAAGACGGTCCAATACTTGATCGATCGAAAACGAGTCCTGCTCCTGCGCCATCTGGGCATAGAACAGAACCTGAAGCAGCAGGTCACCCAGTTCGCCGGGCAGTTCCTTCCAGTCACGATTATCGATGGCTTCCAGAACTTCGTAGGTTTCCTCGAGCGTGTAGGGCTTGATGGAATCAAAAGTCTGCTCGCGGTCCCAGGGACACCCGCCCGGCCCGCGCAGCCGAGCCATGATGGAAACCGCGCGTTCGAAACGTTCTCCCGTGGTGGGCATTGGCCCAAACACTCTAAATGAGGGGCGCATCTGTGGGCAATGGAGGACGGGGTTTGGTAGTGTCTGAAGATGCGTTGATTCTGTGGAATGTGGCTGTCCCGATGCGCTACGCCTTAAACCTCATCTTGCTTAATCGTGCCACGATCCGCCTTGCCAGATTCCCAGCATGGTCACGGCGTCGTCCGCCACCTACCATCACTGGTTGATTAGCACGGCGCTTGGCCGGACGATATTTTAGGGTCATAGTTAATGTATTTCACCGGGCACACTTTTGCCATCTCCCGACCCACAAATTGAGCATTGACGCGCTGCGTCCCTGCCTTCGCATAAAACAGTGAGAATGCTTGGAACATTATGAGTTTCTTGCGAGGCTTCTTCTGAGTAAGCTGCTTCCAGACCTTAACTACATTCCCGAGAGGTGCAATCCGGCGGAGTTCCACTTCGATGAATACGCGCTGTATGCGCTGCTTCCCATTCTTCCATCCGATAACATCCACGCATTCCCTAGTTCCACTCTCGGCTGTGCCGATTTGCCATTCCAATCCTCGCTTTCCCTTGAGAACGCACTTCATATCGTTTGCAAATGCCAAAGCGCGATTTCTAACTATTTTATGTGTGGTCTTGTTTCGCCTTGCCATTATCTCCTCCGTCAAGGATGTGTTTTGTTGATTCTGGAACCGAGGAACATAATCCGAGGGGAAGGCAGAGATTATCTCACGTGCGACTCCGCCTGAAGAACGGCTCTGCTCGGGATGACGCCGACACACCCGGCCCTCCCCCAATAACGCTGGCCGAGTTACCCCGCTGGACTAAGGTCATCTTTCCCTGAAGCCGCTGATTAGAGCAGACTTAGAAATGGGACCCTTGGGGCATTCCGCGCCCCGAGGGGACCAGTCGCATCTAAATAGAAGCATGAGGTTTCCCGGTATAACCCGGCGACCGCTCGAGGGCGAGCACTTCCATGTGATCGTCATCGGCGGCGGAATCAATGGCGTCGCCATCGCGCGGGAATGTGCTCGTGCCGGACGGCGCACGCTTCTGGTGGAGCAACACGACTTCGCCGCGGGCACCACCAGCCGTTCGACGCGCATTATGCACGGCGGCTTGCGCTACCTGGAGCACGCTGAGATCGGGTTGGTGCGCGAGTCCTTGCGCGAACGCCAGCGCTTGCTGCGCCAGCGCCCGCACCTGGTGCATCCGGTGCATTTTTTGCTTGCCCTCGACCAGAAAAGCCGGCGCAGTGCGCTCGCGGTGCGCACCGGGCTGTGGCTGTATCGCCGTCTCGGAGGCGCGGGGCTGCGAGCAGACTCGAGCCGAGCTGATCAGAATAAGCTCGAGCGCTTGCTCGACGCAGGCCGGCGCTGGTCCATTTTCAGCTTTGAAGATGCGCAGTGT
>WNFB01002189.1_pt1 | contig 17595 bp, 14 predicted proteins | sample 5400501 | NCBI WGS metagenome assembly WNFB01 (sample SAMN13153341, study PRJNA577476) | soil metagenome | isolation source: 200 cm saprolite under Douglas fir tree site 2 hole 1 | place: USA:California | collected 2015-04-18 | reverse complement strand
GAGTTCCCTATTCCAAAGAGCACAGGAAGAGTTTTGCACATGGCCCAGAAAGCACCCGCGAAGAAGACGATGGCGGACGATCCCCGCTACACGCAGGCCCTGCAGAGCTACGAAGCCGGACTGCGTGCCATGCAGGAACACAAGTTCGACAAGGCCAAGCCTCACTTCCAGAAGGTGATCGGTGGTCCCGCGAAAGAACTGACCGACCGCGCCAACGTCCACTTAAATACCTGCAACCAGCGTCTGGAGCGCTCCGGTGCCACCCAGTTCAAGACCACGGAAGAACACTTCGACTTCGCCGTGTCTCTGATGAACGTGGGCGACTACGTGACCGCCCGCGAGCATCTCGAAAAACTGCTCAAGCAGGCTCCCAAGGCGGATTATGTGATCTACGGACTGGCCGCCCTCGATTGCCTTACCGGACACGTCGAAGATTCGCTCCGGCGCCTGGACGAAGCCCTTCGCCTGAACTCGCAGCTGCGCTATCAGGCGCGCAATGATTCCGACTTCCAGAATCTCGCTGAGGACCCGCGTTTCACCGAACTTCTTTATCCGGACCCAGGAGCCGAACTGGGTGCAGAAGATGCTGATCTTCGCGAAGATGAGCCTGTGTAGCCCTGCCGGCGAAGGAAGGTTGGATGGAAACGAAAGCCGCTGAGATCTCCTCTGTGGAGAGTGCGCGAGACCACGGACTTCGCGTGGTCGCGATCGGCGGCGGCACAGGCCTTTCGACGCTACTCAAGGGGCTCAAGCTCTTCGTTCTTCCTCCAGCTGAGATACCCACCACAGTCCCTGACTCGCCCATCATCCGCGACTTGTGCGCGGTAGTGACCGTCAGCGATGACGGAGGCTCGAGCGGCCGCCTGCGCAAAGAGTTCAACATGCTGCCGCCGGGAGACATTCGCAACTGCATCGTCGCCCTCAGCGAAGACGAAGCCCTGTTATCCAAGCTCTTCCGCCATCGCTTTGAGAAAGGTTCCGGGCTGGAAGGTCACAGCTTCGGCAATCTTTTTCTCGCCGCGCTCACTTCTCTGACCTCTGACTTTTCCGAGGCCGTCCGTCTTTCGTCGGAGATTCTTCTGACCCGAGGACACATCCATCCCGCGACCAAGTCCAATATCGAACTCGAAGCTTTGATGGAAGATGGCACGCGCGTTCGCGGCGAAACGAAAATTACCGCCAGTAAAGGACGCATCCGAGAGCTCTTTCTTGTTCCCCCCGACGTCGAGCCCATGCCGCAAACTCTCGATGCGATTGCCCACGCGGACATGATCACGATCGGCCCCGGCTCGCTGTTCACCAGCCTGATCCCCAACCTGCTAGTGCGCGGCATCTCGCAGGCAATCGTTAACTCGCCCGCCACCAAGGTATACATCTGCAACCTCATGACCCAGGCTAACGAAAGCCTCGGGCTGACGGCCGCCGATCACATTCGCGCTCTGAATAGCCACGCGCAGGGTCAGCTGTTCGACTACGCGCTCATCAACCGCACTCCCACCTCTGAAGAACTTAAGGCCAAGTACGCGCTCGAAGGCGCATCCCAGATCGTCGCCGATCTGGACGCAATCGAGTCGCTCGGGGTAATTCCGGTTCTTGGCGACTATCTGGAAGAGGCTGGCGTAGCCCGCCACAACACCACCCGCGTCGCCCGCGACCTGATGCAACTAGCAGCCCAGCATCCGCGCGGCGAAAGGCAATCCCTGGCAAGCAAGGGTTAGTAGCTCTTGAATGTGGCGCGGGCGCCTCGCCCGCGCTTTTTCATGCAAGTCAGAAGTCAAAGTTTCCGAATGGAGCCCCGAAGAATTGTCTCCGTCCCAGACTTTCCTGTATCGTGACTCTTCACCCCACGCATGCGCTTCCTCGTCATCCCGGCTGCGATTCTGCTCGCAGCCTCTGTTTTCTGTGCCGCCCAAGCTGCTCCCGAGCAAGGCGGTAACGAAATTCAGGTCTGGACGGCAGGCGGCCACTCCGTCCCAGGAGGCACGGCGCGTACCGGGGTCTTCAATGCCGGCTTGCGCTACGGATGGATCCTCACCGGCCCGCATCTGCCCAGCGTCCTTCGCGGACGCTTCGAATACGCGGTCGACGCCACGCCTCTGTTCCTCGTCTTCCAGCCTGCGAATACCGCCTACGGCGTAGGTTTCAGCCCGCTCGGCCTTAAGTGGAACTTCGAGCGACATGGCCGCCTCTCTCCCTACCTCGAACTCAACGGCGGCATTCTGTTCACCAGCCGCAACGTCCCTACCTACACGAACAACGTGAACTTCACTCCCGCTGCCGCTCTGGGCACGCACATCCTGGGCGAAAAATATAACTGGAGCCTGGAGCTGCGCTACCTGCACATCTCAAATGCAGGTCTTGGGCGGCTCAATCCCGGACTGAACACTGTCGAGGTCCGCGTGGGGATTGGAAAGTTCCTGAAGCCAAGGTGATCACGGTGAGGGAGCTTCTCGCCGCCTACAGTGCCACTGTCATGCTGAGCGGAGCCAGACCGTCCGCGCAAGCGGACGGTCTGGCGGAGTCGAAGCATCCCTGCCTGTCCCGAAATCTTCGCGGTGACAGTAGGGACCCTTCGACTTCGGCGGACGCCCCTTCCGGCGCGACCGCCTACGCTCAGGGTGACAGGGGATAGTCGAGGAGCGATCGAGGCGAACGCGCCATAATCCGGATTTCCATATTATTAGCTAATAGCTAACAATCGCATTAGGGGCGATTCTAGCCCCGCCCGTTCCGCAGGCGAGGGGAAGTGTCGCCTGCCACCCTGCCGTGCGCCTGGAGGCAATCTGGATGCATTACAGGGCCTTTTACGCAACGATCAGATCGGCGATCCGGGCCTGTACCGTCCCAATTGCTTCACCTGTTTTCAATAACTTACAGATAACCTGTTGAAAACAAAGGGGGGCATGCCGGCGGCTTGCAGTGTGTGCATGAGAACCAGATTCGGGGCGAAGAAGTTGCATCAGATTGGCAAATTCCAGCCCCGCCGGGGCGACATGTAAAAGCCGGCACGGCAGTGCCGGGGTCGAAGTTGGAAGTTCGAACAAGTCCCGTAGGGACGGTACGAGTTGTAACTCACACTCTTGCAGCCCTTCCATTGCCCCGGCTATTCTCTTCAGTCATGAACACGCTGGTCGAATGCGTTCCGAACTTTTCCGAAGGCCGCGACAAGTCCAAAGTTGACGCCATCGTCGACGCCATGAAGATGCCCGGCGTCTATCTTCTCGATCGCGAAATGGACGCCGACCACAACCGTTGCGTCATCACCCTGGTCGGCGAGCGCGAGGCCATTCAGGAAGCCGCCATCCGCGGAGTGGGCAAAGCGGCGGAAGTGATCGACCTGACCAAACATCAGGGCGCGCATCCGCGCATGGGCGCGGCCGACGTCGTGCCTTTCATTCCCATCGACGGAGTCACCATCGAAGATTGCGTGGCCATGGCGCGGCATGTCGGCGAGCAGATCTGGAAGCGGTATCAGATTCCCGTCTATCTGTACGAATCCGCTGCGACCACGCCCGAGCGCCAGAATCTGGAAAACATTCGCCGCGGACAGTTCGAAGGCATCCGCGCTGAAATCGCGACGAACCCGACGCGGCGTCCTGACTTTGGCGAGCCCCGCGTGCATCCCACGGCGGGCGCGACGGTAGTTGGCGCGCGCAAGTTTCTCATCGCCTACAACGTCTTCCTCAATACCCCGGATGTCGAGATCGCCAAGAAGATCGCCAAGGCGGTGCGCTTCTCGAGCGGCGGCATGCGTTTTGTGAAGGGTGCGGGATTCCTAGTGCGAGGTTTAGCTCAAGTGTCGATGAACCTCACTGACTTCGAGCAGACGCCTATCCACCGGGTTTTTGAAATGGTGAAGCGCGAAGCGGCGCGCTACGGCGTCGTTCCGGTCTCGAGCGAAATCGTCGGACTGATTCCGAAAAAGGCGCTGGAACAAGCTGCGGAATGGTTCCTGCAAGTCGAGAACTTCGATTCGTCGCTGATTCTCGAGAACCGTCTCACTGCTGTCATGGGCGGAAAGATGACGGTCGGCGGCCTGCGCGCAGGCGTCGAGCCATTCGTAGAGCAACTCGCAGCGCCTACGGCAACTCCCGGCGGAGGAAGCGCGTCGGCTGCGGCCGGGGCTATGGCTGCGGGGCTCGCCACGATGGTTGCCTCCATGTCCCGCGGCAAGAAGGCGTATCTACGATATGAGACCCAGCTCAGCGCCGCGATCGCCCAACTCACGCTTCTGCGGGAAGAACTTAATGGCGCCATCGACGCCGATGTCGAGTCCTACAACACTGTGATGAAGGCCTACAAGGAAGCCAAGACGGCTGCGGATGAAAAATCTGCCGACGCGCTGATTGAGGCCGCCCTCAAGCAGGCCACGTCAGTCCCCCTCAGCGTCGCCCAGAAGGCGTACGAAGTCGGGCAGATTACGCAGACCCTCGGTCCTATGACCAATCCCAACATGAAATCAGATCTGACCACTGCGACTGCGCTGGCCGGCGCCGCGGTTGCCGGGGCCTTGGCCAACGTGGAAATCAATCTGACCTCGCTCAAGGACGAAGGCTTCGCAGCGGATGTGAGAGAAAAAGCCAAGCGGGTGCAGGCATAGCGCTCGCGATAGCGCAAAATCTTGCAGATTCCCCACCAGCCTTATTTAGGCGAAACTAGTTCGTCCAATCTGGGTTTGGATATTGCCGGAAAGCGTAGTCGTGTCGAAAGGGACGATGGGTCGAGCAGTTTCACCAAAATCAAGCGTGGGACTTGCCTGCGGCCTCGCATCGTTGTCAGCAGCGGCCTTGAGTCTGATTCTCTCCGGCTGCGGGGGAAGCTCTTCGACGACGACGCCACCGCCGCATGCCAGTTATAGCGTCAGTGCCACCGAGTTGAGCCCGTCTTCCATCAACACAGGAAATTCCGCCACTTCGACGATCAGCGTCACTCCTGCCAATGGTTACACCGGGCAAGTCACCTTGTCGTGCAGCAGCATTACAGGTGGGGGTACGCCCGCCCCGGCTTGCGCGTTCAGCAAGAATCCTGTAGCCGTGAGTGCGACCGGGGGAAGCAGCACGCTGACTGTCTCGACGAATTTCGGCACGCCAGCCGCGACGTACAGCGTAAAGGTAAGTGCAGTGGACGCAAGCGAATCGGCACCCAGTAACGGCCCGCTGACGTTACAACTTGCGACGACCTCTTCGATTCAGCACATCGTAGTCATCTTCCAGGAGAACCGCACGCCCGACAATCTGTTCCAGGATCCAAATCTAATCAAAGCGGGTGCCGACATTGCACTGAGCGGGGTTAATTCCAAAGGTGCGATTATCCCACTAACCCCGATTGATCTCAGCTCGACCACCTCGAATCCCGACACTTACGATCTCGACCACTCGCACTCGGCGTTCACGAAAATGTGCGACTTCGACTCGACTTCGGGCACCTGCAAGATGGACGGTGCCGACCTGATTTCCGTCTTTTGTGCAGGGGCCGCGAATTGCCCGCCTCCCAACCCGCAGTTCAAGTACGTGAACCCCGCGGACGTCCAGCCGTATTTCACAATGGCCGAGCAATATACCTTTGGGGACCGCATGTTCCAGACCAACCAGGGCCCCAGCTTCCCTGCCCACCAGTTCCTGATTTCAGGGACATCGGCTCCCAGCCCGGGAAGCAACCTGTTTGTCGAGAACAATCCTGTCAAACCTAAGAGCGACAACACCGGCTGCATTGCTCCGCCGACGCAAACCGTGACCGTGATTGATCCCAACGGCATCGAAACCACGCAATACCCTTGCTTCGAGCACCCGACCCTGACTGACTTGCTCAATGCCCAGGGGATTAGCTGGCGTTACTACGCGAACAGCGCGGGTACAATCTGGACCGCTCCCAATGCGATTCAACACATGTGCGGACCGGACGCGACTCCGCCCAATGCGACCAAGTGCACCGCTTCCGACTGGACCAACAATGTGGTTCTCAAATATACCCAGGTGCTTACCGACATTGCGAACAATCAACTCGCACAGGTGAGCTGGGTGACGCCCAATGGCCTGCAATCCGACCATGCCCAGTCCACTGACGGTACTGGACCCTCCTGGGTGGCTTCCGTGGTCAACGCCATAGGCAACAGCCCTTACTGGTCGAACACTGCCATTTTCATCACCTGGGACGATTGGGGCGGCTGGTACGATCATGTCCCTCCCAAGATAATCAATTCCTACGAGTATGGATTCCGCGTGCCGCTGATCGTGGTTTCACCTTATGCGAAGGCGCAACACATCTCGCATAACACTCACGATTTTGGCAGCATGCTGAAGTTCACTGAAGAGACGTTTGGCCTGCAGTCGCTGGGATACGCCGATGCCGCGGCGGACGATTTTGCTGACTGTTTCGATTTCAGTCAGGCTCCGCTGAAATTCCAGACGATCAATGCGCCGCTTAAGGCGGCGTTCTTCTTAAACGACACACGGCCGCCCACTGATCCGGACGACGACTGAGGGCGGACGGCGCTGTTCGAAGGTCGACTCAGCGGCTGAAGTATGTGCGCGAGAACTCGATTCTTGTGCGAGCAGTGGGAAAAGGTTGTCAAGATTCCAGCCCCAAAGGGGCGGAATTCGTTAGCCCGGCACGTAAGTGCCGGGTAGGGTGCGAGCGCCGGGCGAGTCCCGCAAGGGACGGCATCTGTTCTCATGCACATTCTGAAGCCGCGGTTGATTTTGTTATGGCGCGGCTTGAAGTGTGTGCGTGAAAACTCGTGCCGTCCCTCCGGGGACTGGCTCAGTCTCCCCAATTCCCAGGACTTACGTCCTGGGCTAACGAATTCCGCCCCTTTGGGGCTGTGAGTTTGCATTCGGCGTTCACCGGTTCGCGCGAGAGTTGGTTCTCCCGCACACACTTGAAGCCGCGCCCCTTCAAACCAGCCTCGCAAATCGAGTTTCCCTCAGATTCTTACGTCGGCCCAATTCCGGGACCCGTCTGGTCACGGGGCCCTGTACTTTTGGTCCCTGGATTCCCCTTGCAAGTACAATAGAATGAATCGATCCCTATAAAACGAGTGGACCCGATTCTGCATCTTAAATAGGAGTCGCTCCCGCATTCGTTGGATTACCGATTCTGAGGGTGTTATGAAAATTGCGAAGACTTGCCTGGCTTCCCTATTGCTCGTCAGCATGGCCTATGCCATGCCGCTCAATTCTTCGGCACGTTCCGTGGTCCCCGGCGAGCTGCAGCAGCTCATTTCGGTGGATTATCGCGCTCTCAAAGACTCGCAGACTGCGATGGCGCTCAAGGAGCAGGTGCTGCCCGACAACCTCAAGCAGTTTGAGGCCGCGCTCAAGAACATTGGCATCGACCCGGAGAAAGATGTGGACACGCTTGCCTTCGCCGCGTTTCGAGTCGGCAAGCAGGGGACGAAAGGTGTCGGCGTCGCCAGCGGCCCATTCAACATGAAGGCCGTCCTGAAGAAAATGAAGCTGCAGAGGTTTGTTCCCAAGAAGTACCGCAACTCGAATCTCTATCCGATGGACGGTGGCATGCTGATGAGCTTTCTCGACGACAGCACGTTGCTGTTCGGCGAACCTTCGGCTGTCCGCACCGCGCTGGATGCCCGGGATGGCGAGATCCTCAACCTGGATACCAACGGGAACATGGCGGACATGATGTCGTCGGTGGACGCCGCTCCAGTGTGGAGCATCCTCGATCAGTCGGGCACGCAGAATATGCTGCATTCCGCCCTCGGAGACGCTTCGAAGGTCGCCGACTACGACACGCTCAAGAAGCGCCTGCTCGGCTCGCGCTACACCATGAACTTCAACGGCGGCGTGAATTTCGACTTGACCGTCGTCACTTCAGATTCGATGACCGCCGCCACGCTCTCGTCGCTGGTGAAGGCCGGCATGCTTTACAAGAAAATGAATGCCAGCCCTCCGGAAAAGATGGCCATGGACAATACGACGGTCGATTCCGACAGCTCGAACCTGCAGATTCATTTCAAGTCGAATGACCAGCAGTTTCAGTCGCTGATGCACTCTGAGCTTTTCGCCGCGGTTTCACACTGAGCATGGAAGCCGCGCCCTTTCAAAGCTGAGATTGTGTTGCTGGCGGGCTTGAAGAAGTGTGCGCTAGAAGTCGTGCCGTCCCTCCGGGACTCGCTCCGTTATTCCCTTTTCCCAGGACTTACGTCCTGGGCTAACGAATTCCGCCCCTTTGAGGCTTTGAATTCGCCGGTTCTGTCCCGTATTGATTTATTGCTTACTTCTTTCTCGCCGCGCGCTTCTCGCGCGCCCAACCTTCTTTCACGATCTGCCGGCCGCGCGCGATCGCCAGCGAGTCTTCGGGGACATCCTCGGTGATGCACGATGCGGCGGCAACGTAAGCGCCTTTGCCCAGCCGAACTGGCGCTACCAGCGTCGCATCGCTGCCCACGAAGACACCGTCTTCTATCACCGTCTTGTGCTTGGCCACGCCGTCGTAGTTGCAGGTGATGGTGCCGGCGCCGATGTTCACCCCCGCACCAATTTCCGCGTCGCCCAGGTAAGTCAGGTGGTTGGCCTTCGATCCCTTGCCCAGCTTGACCTTCTTGGTCTCGACGAAATTGCCCACGTGGGCGCCCTCGCCAAGATCGCTGCCGGGGCGCAGGCGAGAATAGGGTCCGACGATCGCGCTTGCGCCCACGCGCGCCTCGTCGATCATGCAGCCGGGCAGAACGGAGACCCCGTCGCCGATCTCCGAATCGCGTATCACGCAATAAGAACGTATTCGGCATGCAGTTCCCACGCGCGTCTGGCCGAGCAGTTGTACGTAGGGCTCGATCACCGTATCCGGGGCAATTTGGACATCCGCATCGATCACGCAGGTGGCGGGATAAAAAATCGTTACGCCGTCGGCCATCAACTGCCGGCACTTCGCCAGCCGCATTTTCTGATCGATGTCCGCCAGTTCGGCGCGGGTATTTCCGCCCAGCACTTCGCTCGGAGTCGGAGTCTTCCAGGCCACGACGCTCTGCTTGCCTTTGCGCAAGACCTCGGCCATGTCGGTCAGATAGTACTCGCCATGAACGTTTGCCGTCGAAAGTTGGCCGATATTCCCGTACAGCGCCTTCACCGAAAAAACGTAAAAGCCGGAGTTGATCTCGCGAATCTTCTTCTGGGACGCACTGGCTGACTTCTCCTCGACAATTCCCTTCACCTCGGCGCTGCGGGCGTTCTTCCGTAGTACCCGACCGTACCCGGTCGGATCGTCCAGATCCGCGCTCAATAAAGTCATTGCTGCCTGTTCTTCCAGATGGAAGTTGCGCAGCCTCCCAATCGTCTCGGGCGTAATCAGCGGTGCGTCGCCCGAGAGCACGATGACGTGGTCGTATCCCGCGAGGGCATCCTTGGCAACCATGAGGGCGTGCCCGGTTCCGCGCTGTTCCGATTGCAGCACAAACTGAACCCCCGTGTGCCCCGTCGCTGCCCGCACTCGCTCGGCTTCATGGCCGATGATCGCGAAAACATCTTTCGCGGGCACTACGCGGGTTGCGGCCGCGATTACGTGCGTCAGCAACGGCTTTCCGCCGACTTCATGTAACACTTTAGGAAGTTGCGACTTCAGCCGGGTCCCCTTGCCCGCCGCCATGATGGCGATCGCAATGCGCGGGGCGTCGGTCGAAGGGCTAGTCCGCCCGGAGGAAAGCGGAGGGGAGGATTTCGTTCCGGATGAAGAAGTGGGCCTCGATTTTTTCATCCGCCCCAATATACCTTGTGCCGGAAGCAGACAGAAGAGTGGCGTAGCGGGAGTGACAGATTTGGCGGCGGCAGGCTAAAATCATGCGCCGGCACGTTCATGCGATCCGGCGCTACCGTTCAATCAAGCGAGGAATCATGCCTAAGTATGTCATCGAGCGCGACATTCCAAAGATTGGGGACGTAACTCCCGAACAGGTCATTGCCATCTCCCAGAAATCATGCAGCGTCCTGAAGAATCTGGGGCCCAGCATTCAGTGGCTCCACAGCTATGTCACGCAGGACAAGATTTACTGCGTCTACATCGCACCCAACGAAGAGATGGTGCGCGAACATGCGAAGCAGGGCGGCTTCCCGGCGAATCGGGTTTCCGAGGTGAAGCAGACGATTGATCCGACGTCGGCGGAAGGCTAGCAAAAAGTATTAGCTATCAGCTTTCAGCTCTCAGGAGGATCGCGACGTAGCCCCGGACGCATTCGTCCGCGCTACGTATCCTTAAGTACAGATACCGGGAACTTGCTACAGGCCCAAGCCACCGTCGACCACCAGGATCTGTCCGGTGATGAACTGCGGGGCGGTCGCGAAGAACAGGACCGCGTCGGCAATCTCGTCCGCGCGGCCGTTGCGTTGCATGGGCGTCTGTTTGGCCATGCGTCGCATGAACGCCGCTGCAGACTTCTCTCCGAGATCGATCATGCCGGGAGCCACGGCATTGACCGCGATTTCGGGTGCCAAGGCCCTGGCCATTACCTTCGTGAGCATGTGCAGCGCCGCTTTTGACGAACAGTAGTGGGCGTGGGTCGCCCACGGTTGCAGTCCGCCGAGGGAGCCCATGTTGATCAACTTGCCTTCAATTGCGGGCTGGCCTTTTCCGCGGTCCCGGCGCATCCACTTCAAGGCCTCGCGTGCTACAAGAAACGGGCCGCGCGTATTGGAGGCGAACATCGCATCCCACTGCCGTACGGTGAGCCGCTCGAACTCGACCGTTTCATAGTTCGCTGCGTTGTTAACCAGAATGTCGATCCTGCCCAGTTCGCGGCCCACATCCTTCATCATGCCCTTCACGCTGGCTTCGTCGGTCACGTCGCAGCGAAGGGCAAAGGAGCGCACTCCCAGCCCTGACATGTCCACGACAGTCTCTCTCGCCTCACGTGCAGACTTCATAAACGTAATAGCCACGTCGGCACCCGCTTGCGCCAACGCCAGAGCCGAAGCCCTTCCTAAGCGGCGGGCCGCGCCCGTGATCAAGGCAGTCTTTCCAAGCAGAGGTTTCGATGAGAGGTCTGGCATGAAGGGATTCTACCGCCACATTTTGCAGTTTCGGCTGGAAACTGGAATTCCGAACGCGCTAGAATCTCCCCCGCATGCCGGATGCCCGCACCGTCGTTGTGTACTCTCGCAGGGGATGCCACCTGTGCGAGGTCGTGAAAGAGAGCCTGACCAAGCTCTCCCGGCGCGGCGGTTTCACCTGGTCCGAGATCGACGTCGACTCCGACAGCGAACTTCGCCGTCAGTTCAACGATGAGGTTCCGGTCGTCTTCATCGACGGCCGCAAGGCTTTCAAGTACCGCATGGACGAGCGGGAGTTTCTGCGTAAGCTCGCCAATTAGTACTTCGACCGTGTGATGACTACGACGCGGCCCACCGTAGCGCCGGCATTCCCGAGGGCGTCTCGCCCGGCGCGGCGGGCGAGGACGCCCGCCGGACAGCCGCCGGGACGGTGGCGCTACCTTTCTGGCGCGGGACAAAAGTGCCTGCGGTGCCAGATACCACACGGTCGCGCTACTAGCACCGCAAGGTTGCGTCTGTACCCTCTCAGGCCCGCAAGAGAGCACAGAATCAGCTTCGCCCGTATAGAATGGCACCCGGCCATGCTGCGCACCCAGCTTTACGCTGATCCTCACAACCTCTTCCTGCATGATCTGGTCCTCGATTCCTGCCGCCGTCACGGCGAGAAAATCGCGATTGTGGACACCTCTTGCGGCCGCCGGATCAGCTATTCGGAGTATGGAAGCATTACCGAATCGGCTGCACGAGGACTGATTGCCGCAGGTGTCAAACCTGGCGAGGTCGTTGCCATCTTTCTAGCAAATTGCTGGGAGTTCTGCGCTGCCTACCATGCAACCACGCTCGCCGGAGCGATTCCCACGCTGCTCAACCCGACTTACCGTGAACGCGAAGTGCGTTATCAGCTGGAAAATTCTGGCGCGGTGGCATTGATCACCGACGGTCCCAACATCGCCGGCATCAACCTGGGCGGCTTGCCTAATTTGCGTCATGTCTACAGCACGCGCGAAGCGGTCTCTGGTGCGGAATCTTTTGCAACCTTGCTGAAGCCCGTAACGGCGGCGGTCCCCAAGTCTGCTCAATCTTCCGAAGAGGCGCTGGCTGCGCTGCCGTACTCCAGTGGTACTACGGGCCTGCCCAAGGGCGTCATGCTTTCGCACTACAATCTGGTCGCGAACATCTACCAGCTTCTGGGGCCGAACGCGACTGCGCTCAACGCGGCCGACACTATTCTTTGCTTTCTGCCGCTGTATCACATCTACGGCTTGAACGTGATGCTCAACCCGGCGCTGACAATTGGGGCAACGCTGGTTCTGATGCCACGCTTTCAGGTGCAACCGCTCACCGCCTTGCTGGTCGAAGAAGGCATTACGATGATGCCGCTGGTTCCGCCAGCGATGAACGCTCTGTGCCAGGCTGCCGAAGCCGGACAGTTTCCACGCGAGCACAGAGTTCACTGGGTTAAATCCGGAGCCGCACCTCTTGCGCCCGAACTCCCGCGTCGCTTCACTGCGCTCACCAACATCCTTGTCTGCCAGGGATACGGCATGACCGAAGCTTCGCCGGTCACGCACGTCGGATTTCTCGACCCGGCGCTTTATCGCCCCGACTCCATCGGACATCCTCTGGCGCAGACTGACTGTCGCGTGATCCGCCAGACAGATCTCGATCCGACTACAAGTTCGGAGTCGCTAGCGGAAGCCGACCCGTGCGAGCCTGGGGAACTGGTGATGCGTGGTCCGCAAATCATGTTGGGATACTGGAAGGAACCGGAATCAACGGCTGCCGTGTTGCGTGACGGCTGGTACTGGTCGGGCGATATCGTCACTCGCGATGGGGAGGGCTTCTACCGCGTCGTCGATCGCCGCAAGGAGATGATCAAGTACAAGGGCTTTCCGGTCGCACCGGCGGAGGTGGAAGCGGTTCTGCTGGAGCATCCCGCGGTCCGCGAGTGCGGAGTGGTCGGTCGTCCTGACCCGTGCGCGGGTGAGGTCCCCGTGGCCTTCGTTGCCTTGCGGGACGGTTTCGTCACCGGCACGAAGCTGGGAGAGGAACTGTGCGCCTTCGTCGCTGACCGCCTTACTCACTACAAACAACCGCGTGAGGTGCACTTTGTGGATGCGGTGCCCAAGACGGCTTCGGGCAAGATTCTGCGCCGGGAACTCCGGAAAGCGGTGCGGTAGAAGATTCATTTTCGTTTGAGGGGATGTCACCTCTGGCTAAAAGCCACGGTTGATTTTGCGGCACTGACGGCGCGGCTTGAAGAGTGTTCTTGTGCCGTCCCTACGGGACTCGCTTGCACTTCTCATTTCTACCCGGCACTTCCGTGCCGGGCTTTCACATGTTGCCCCTACGGGGCTTCGTTTTGCCGACCTCGTTCCATATCTTCACCCGGAATTCGGTTCTCACACACACCCTGGAAGCTGCGCCCTTTCTAAACAGAACCGCAATCGAGTTTCTCGGCAAGTGCCACGACTATCTTCGTTGGGAACTTTCTTCTTCCGCGATCCGTACCTTTCTTCAGAACGGCGGATTTCGGCGAGGTCAATTGTCGAGTCCCAAGGAGAGACACCCATGGAAGGGCTCACTGGTCTGGCTGCAGTGGTGATGTTCTTAGGCATGCCCGTGGCAATTTTGGCGATGTATACGTTTTACAGGGTGCGCAAACTGCGCGCCGACGAGCGCATGGCAGCGATGGCTCGCGGGGTGACTGTGCCCATGGCAGAGGAACTGAGTGAGGCGGCTCGTTCGCGGCGTTCCGGCATTCTGCTTATCGCCGGCGCCGTCGGTTACATGCTCACGTTCACTCTGATTGCTAGGATCGAACCTGACGCCTGGATCGCGGCGGCTTTTGGCGCGATTCCTCTCAGCCTGGGTTTGGGTTATTTTCTGGACTCGGCGCTGATCCGGCGGGACGCTCGGGCTTAATTTAGGGAAGTTCGGACTCCCGAGATGAGAACCGTTCGCGGAGTGTCTGGGCTTCGGGTGTGGGGGGACGCCCACATAAGCGTTAACTTAAGCAGGACGGGCTAGAGTTGCCCCCCGGCCGGTTTCTGGGCGATAACTTCCGGATTGCCGACCATTGGTCCGCAGTCGTTAGACCCGCTACCCACGACGACCAAATCGATTATCAGGGAACACACACTATCGCGCTGGAAATTGGTTCACGGGAGCTGCAAGTCCAGGGCATAGATCTCCTGGAAACCCGTGTCATGCCGCAGCAAGGGAGAATCGTCAGGGGCCAGCCCCGTCCACTGACCGAATTGCCCCTTCACCATTCAACGGGAGAAACTCACGACCCCAATACGTTCCAGCTTATGGTCGCTGACCCGCATACGATAAGAGGGCGTGCCGTCCTCCACGACATCGAAAACGTGTATGTATTCGCCGCTTCGCGACAACGTGGGGTAATCAATACTCTTCGCGAGAAGCAATTGCTCCCACTTTTGGGTCGCGAACGCATACATCAGCAACTTCTGTGAGTTCTGCAATTTGTGGCCCGAAGGAGAACGGCCCGTCGCGCAACCAGCGTGGTGAGAACAAACCCATAGACCGAGGAAGCGTTAAGGCGCTTCCCAGTCGAGGGCATAGACATCCTGAGTTCCGGCGTCGCGGAGCAGCAAAGGCGCATCGTCGGACGTGAGAGCCAACGAAGTCCCGTAACTTCCAACAGAAATGAAATTCTTCAGGTCGACCACTTGTTCGGCCTTATGGTCGCTGATTCGAATTCTGAGGACCGCGCCCTTTCCCCTCAAATCCATAACATAAACGAATTGTCCGTCCTTCGACCAGTTCGGGTAGCCAAAGACGCCCTTGGCAAGCTCAGTCCATTTCTGCGTCTGGAAGTCGAACAGCTCCAAATCGCCCGACCCAATGCTCATGGCGAGAATGTACCGACCGTCGGGTGACCATCGGGGCGAGAAAAACCGCCCCCGCGATCCGGGCAGCGTGGAAACTTGGTGGCTCGCCAGGTTGAGGATGCTGATTGACGAAGCTGCGTCACCAGAGCCACCACCGAAGACAATTTTGTCACCGGTCGGCGACCAGTTCGGATCCCACTGCGAGCCCGGAACCTCCGGCATGAGCTTCCGGGGACTGCCGCCGTCGGATGCGACCTCAAAGATTTTGGCTGAATTCTTTTCAGTGAACACGATTGTCTTGCCGTCGGGAGACCAACGAAAAAGATGCGGACTCAAGGGTGGGTAGGTCAGTTGCAGGCGTTGGCTTCCATCCGGTTTGCTTCGCGAAAGAGTGGCATCGGGGTAGGAAACGTAGGCCACCCACTGGCCGTCCTTCGAGCTGGCAAAACATTCCGCAGAGATACCCCCGAAAAAAGGTGAAAATTGGCCTGACTTCGCATCGTAACGCATCAGTTCCCCGCGGTGCAGCTCGCCGATCACAAACAGTTTCTTCCCGTCTTTGCTGGGAAGCGGCCAGGCTAAAGACAGCGGACTGGAAGTCAGTTGAATGGGCTTAGGTTCGGAGCGAGAAAAGCCGCCGCCTCGCGGGAGGCCCCAGATCTGGTTGCTCGACTGAAACACGAGATATTTCCCGTCCGCCGTCCAGCGGGCGCAGCACGCGGAATTTGGCCCGCCGGGCAGCAACTGATGTAAGTCCGTACCATCGACCGCAACTTCCCAAAGCGAGTAGGGGCCGACATCTTTGCTTTCCTGGGCGTCGAACTGTAGATGGCTTCCATCGGGCGACCAGACAAGATGCTGGATAAAGTTCTTCATCGTGACCAGCTTGTGGGATTCTGTCCCGTCGGACTTCGCCAGGAACAAGGCTCCCGCGTTGGAGTAGGCCAGTATCTTGCCGTCGGGAGACCAGGCGCCGGATCTGCCCACCGTGTCTCCTAATCTGCGCGGGGACCCTCCCAAGGTAGGCAGACTCCACAGTGGCGTCTCGGTGGCAGAGGTTTGGTGGGCTAAGACCAGGAGTTGCGATCCGTCCGGTGCAACTCCAACAGCGAACATGTCAGGGGAGGGCGCAGGAATTGCTGTCGGATCGCCGCCGGAGATAGAGATCGCAGCGATGTTGGACTGTGAGTCGGGTGGTACGCCTAGGTAGAGTCTGGCACCGTCCGTTCCGATCAGTGACTTCAAGCGACCGTCATGCGTGAGCTGAACGTAATTGGAAACCTTGGGTACGAGTGCGGGCCGCGTCCAAAAATAGGCGGAGACCGCAGCGCCCAACACAAGCACCAGCGCTACTCCCACTACTGTAGTTCGTAAGCGCGTGCGAATATGCACCCTTGGCAGAGCGACCGACCGCGCGGAAGCGTTGCGCTGCAAGCGCTGCAAGTCGGTGCGCAGTTCCGCGGCGCTCTGACAGCGCAGATTACGGTCTTTCTCTAAAGCTTTGTTGATGATCTCTTCCAGCTTCGCCGGAACTTCAGGATTCAAGCGCACCGGCGCGACTGGCTCCCGATTAAGAATGGCTTCGAAGACCGTCCCGGAAGTGCTGCCTCGGAATGGAAGGGTCCCGGTGACCATTTCGTAGAGCACGGCTCCGAAAGAAAACAGGTCGGTACGCGCATCCAGATCTTTTCCTTTGATCTGCTCCGGCGACATGTACTCCACCGTGCCAATTAGCGCGCCGGGTTCGGTCGGCCCCTGTCTACTCGTCGAGACGTTCAAATCTTCGCTCGTCGGACTGGGCTTGCCTGCAAGTTTTGCCAAGCCGAAGTCGAGAACTTTTGCCTGGCCGTGGTTTGTGACAAAGATATTGGCGGGTTTGATGTCGCGGTGGATGATCCCCTTGGAGTGGGCGGCGTCCAGAGCATCGGCGATCTGAATGCCCAGACCCAAAACGGTTTCGATCTCCAGGGGCTTTCCCGCAATTAGGCAGGCGTTTGAGGGTCTACCCCTCAAGCAATTCCATCGCGATGAAGGCGCGGCCATTGGCCTCGTCAATCTCGTAAATCGTGCAGATATTGGGATGGTTCAGCGCAGAGGCAGAGCGCGCCTCGCGGTCAAAACGGCGGAGCGACTGCGCGTCTTCGGCGAGTTCTTCGGGAAGAAACTTCAGGGCAACATGTCGGCCGAGCTTCAGGTCTTCGGCTTCGTAAACCACGCCCATGCCGCCACCGCCGATCTTGCCCAGAACGCGATAGTGGCCGATCACGGTTTCGGCCAAGCCCGACTCTGGATTTGAAAGATCGAGAGTTATGTGGTCGGAGTAGGGACGCGTCCGGGTCAGCAAATGCCGGCTTCTCGATGAAGCTCCCGGCTTCAGCGTGATGGGCCAGCAGCGACTCCACCTCGCGGCGGAGTTCTTCATCCCCAGCGCAGGATCCCTCAAGCACAGCGGCCCGGCGGCTCTCCTCGGCCTCCAGAACCTTGTGGAAGATACTCTCGATCCTCCCCCAGCGTTCAGGCTTCATTTGGCTTGCCACTCATTTCACGAAGAAGCCAGGCTTTCGCGAGTCTCCAGTCGCGCATCACCGTTTCCGGCGAAACTTTCAACACTTCCGCAGTTTCCTCCACGCTCAGGCCGCCAAAGAAACGCATTTCGACGACTCGGCTCTTGCGTTCGTCCACCGTCGCCAGACGTTTCAGAGCATCATCCACGGCCACCAAATCGGCGCTCTGCTCAGGGG
>WNFB01002010.1_pt1 | contig 17597 bp, 16 predicted proteins | sample 5400501 | NCBI WGS metagenome assembly WNFB01 (sample SAMN13153341, study PRJNA577476) | soil metagenome | isolation source: 200 cm saprolite under Douglas fir tree site 2 hole 1 | place: USA:California | collected 2015-04-18 | reverse complement strand
TCGTCCTGCGTGAGAAGGCCAAGACGCTGCCGATCCTCGATTCGACCCTGCGCTTCATCGAGCACCTTCGCGACTATCGCGAGAAGCTGGCCGAGGCCGCGGTGCGGCGTTACGAGGCGACCGAGCAGTGGATCGAATGCCCGAAGTGCGAGACCGAGGTTCCGACCTCGACCGGGATCCATTGCCCCGAATGCGGCGAGGACATGCGCGGGGGCGAGTACGTCCGCGCGATCCTCCACCTGGTCGACGATGCCGACGGCCGTATCTACCGCGGCATCGACTCGCTGACCGTCCGCTCGGCCGGGTTTCCTGAGTACCGCGGCATGTCGCTGGACCGCATCCAGGGCTCCAACCTCTGGGTGAGCTTCCGCCGCTACGACCCCCTGCCTGACGAGGGCATCGTGCTGCCGACCGCGAGCGTGGAGATGTTCGAGGCCCAGCGCTCGGTGATCCGCCAGCTGCAGATCGGCAGCCCGCGCACGGGCGCGCTCGCCGCGGAGCTGGCCGACACCGGCTGGTTGGGGAGCCCGCCGCGGGTCCCGCTCGACGGCAAGCGCGCGCACCACCTGCCCGACCCGAACGAAGAGCAGGCCGAGGCCGTCGCCCGAGTGATGGGCATGCGTCCCGGCCAGCTGTACATGATCCAGGGGCCACCCGGGACCGGCAAGACGACTGCCATCGTGGAATCGATCCGGCGCATCCTCGGCCGCACCCCAGGCGCGTCGATCCTCCTTTCGTCGCACTCCAACGACGCGGTCGACACCGGCCAGGAGCGCCTGCTGGGTTTCTCGCACGTGCGACAGGCACGCATCGCAGAGCCCGGGAAAGTGCCGCGCCGCCTCCGACCCACGCTGGTCGAGGGCGACGACCTCGAGCCGTACAACCTCGTCGCCGGCACCTGCAACCGGCTGGCGATCGATTCCCGGTTGCGGTTCAAGGTGTTCGACTGGCTGATCCTCGACGAAGCCAACAAAGTGAGAGCCAACGAGGCGCTGGCGCTCTTTCCGCTGGCCAAGCGCTGGGTGATGATCGGCGACCTCAAGCAGCTGCCTCCGGTGATGGAGGAGGCCGCCTCCACCTTCAAGATCGAGCAGCCGCTCGACGAGGTGGTGCGCGACGACAGCTTCTACGGGTGGATGTGGGACAAGGTGCCGGCCACCTCGAAGATCATGCTGCCCCGCCAGTACCGGATGCGTGAGCCGATTGGCCGCGTCGTGTCCGACCTTTTTTATGAAGGCAAGCTCATTCACGAAGCTCCCCATCCTCGAATGCCCTTGCCGTGGCCTTTCGACCGCGAGCTCGTGTGGGTGGACACGGGCGCGCAAGACGAGTACCGCGACGCCCAGCGTTCAGTCGCCAATGAATTCGAGGTCGCGCTCTGCAAGGACATCACCTCGATCATCCGCAGGCGCGTCCGCAAGGCCCACCTCGCCGTGATCGCCATGTATAACTCGCAGGTCAACCGCCTGCAGGGCGCTCTCAAGGGCATCGTGCCGCCCGACGACATCGAGTCGGTGGACGCATTCGAGGGCCGCGAGTCGGACGCGGTCATCCTTTCTTTGGTGCGCTCAAACGATCGGGCGGCGATCGGCTTCCTCAACGACCCCAACCGCGTCAACGTCGCGATCTCACGCGCCAAGAAGCTGCTCGTCATCGTCGGCGACTCCAAGACCGTCATCCCAGGCGCGCCCGACCTGTTCGGACCTCTCTTCGAGCACGCCAGGGAGGAGGGGCTCGTCGCGGGCGTCGGCGCCGTCGTGACCGCCTGCCAGCGTGTGGGCATCCGCTCCCAGGTGCAGCGGCTGTCGCGACCGCATCGCGGCGACCGCCGGGCCCGCAGGCGGCGGCGCGGCCAGCGCGTACCGCTGGAGGCGGGCAGCAACGGGGACATGGTGCTCGATGGTGAAAGCGCCCTCCCGGTCGAGGTCGGGGTCAACGATGAGAACGGCTCCGACAGCGAGCGGGATGATGTCACCACTCCTGCCTCCGACGCAGCCGAGCCCGCGGTCTAGGGCGAGTGATCGACGGGCTTCAGAGTCACTTAAGCTTTGGCAGCCATGAGTGACTGCATTTTCTGCGCGATCGTTCGCGGCGAATCGCCCGCGAGCCTCACCCATGAGGACGACACTGTGATTGCCTTCATGGACATCCAACCCATCACCCACGGCCACATGCTCGTGGTGCCACGCGAGCACGCGGTGCTGATGCAGGACGTCAACGAGACCGTGGCGATGCGCGCGTTCAAGGTGGCGCGGCGGATGGCCGCTCTGGCGCGGCAAACGCTCGGAGCCAGTGGTGTGAATCTCCTGGTCATGGACGGCGAGGTCGCCTTTCAGGACGTGCCCCATTTCCACGTGCATGTGATCCCACGCTACCCAGGAGACGGTTTCAGCCTCACCTTCCCAAAGACCTACGAGCATCCCCCAAGTCGGGCGGAGCTGGAAGCGGTGGCCAACGCGATTCGCGCCGCCGGCTCTTAGCGACTGAGTAAACGCATCGCATGGGCGGCCGGGCCTGTCCCGGCCGCGACTAGGCGTTCATCCGGCCTCCGCACGCCGCCTGAAGTAACTTTCAGTAAGACGGGTTCCACTCGGGAAGGTGTTCAGAGGCGCGAATCCGGCCGAGTTGGTGGTGGGCAGGACTTCACTTGCTCATCGGCCGTTGAGCGCAAACCACTGGGGTCCCCGCGACGAAGTCGCGGGAGGATACCCGTGGTTCCCTCTTATAAAACCGTCACCGTCACCGAATACAGCATCGCGTACATCGGGCACGCCTGGCCTGGCGAGCACGCAGCGCCGGCAATCGCAGTGATGTCCGCCCGGCCGGGCGCTAACGCCTGGAACGCCGCCAGCGTGACGCCGCGGACCGCGGTGGCCGCGGGGTTCACGATCGGAGAGAGGACCGACGTATCGCTGGACCTGACGCCGTTCCAGTCGGTCATTCCCGGGCGCGCGTGAAGCACGACCTCCAGCTTCTGGCCGGTATGGATGGTGATCGCTGTGTCGAGCTCCGTGACCTGGGCGTCGAACCCGGGCCCCGGGCCTCCAGACGGGCTGGGGCTCGGCGCGCCGCCGATCCCGGCGCTGCCGCAAGCCGACACGGCCAGGACCGCAAGAGCGGCGATAAGCACCGTTTTCACCATGAACACGCAACGCATCTGCCTCGAGCCGGGTAACACCACAGCGGTTGCGGCCGTTAACATCGGCGATTCACGTGCGACGTCTCATTTCCTGGCGCCTTGGCCCGATCGTCCCGGCCCTGGCGCTGATCCTCGCGACCGCATGCAGCGGCGCCACCCCCATCGGCATCGCGCACTCCCCATCCCCGGTCCAGGGAGCCCTCGTCAATGGGCTCATCGCCTACCTCGGCGACCAGGGCGTCGGCGTTCTCGATCCGACCACAGGTAAATCGGTGCTCGTGGCCCCGCTGCCCGCCGGCGGCGCCTTCAAAGCCTCGGGACCGGTATGGGCCCCCGCGCCAGGAGTGCCATACCCCGTGCTGTACTTCACGATCCACGACGATAGACCCGCGGAGCGCCGGACGACCGCCGGTGTGGTGCCGTACGACTGGCTCTTCCGGGCCGATCCGTTCGCCGGCACCATCGAGCCCGTCGCGGCTTCGGCGGACCTCCAGAGCGAGGGACCATTCGGCCTCGTCGCCAATGCGCGTTATCTGGCTCTGACGGTCGGCTGCTGCGCCAACTACGAGACCGACGCGTTCGACCTGACCCGCGCGCCTTCACCCGCAAAGGTGCTTGCGAAGCCGCCCGCGCAGGCGGCGCTTTTCACCGAGGGGGCGGCACCGGGGCCAGATGGGTTGATCGCCGTGAGAGCGGTCGGCACGGGCGCGTGGTATTGGTTGAACCCTGGCGCCGCCGTCCTCAACCCGTTCCCGCTGGCGCTGGGACCCGAGGACGGACCCATCGCCATCAGCGCCGACGGCACGCTGGCGGCGATCTCGCTGCCGGACCAGGGACCTGTGATCGAGCCCATCAACGTGGCGGCGCCGATCGCCTCGCCTTCGCCCGCCCCGAGCGGTTCGACTTCGACTCCGGCGGCCACTCCGACTCATGCGAGCCCGCTTCCATCGGCGGCGCCGCGCCATGTGAACTCGAGGCTGCCCCACGTGGATGCACTGGCGTGGAGCCCTGATGCCAGGCAGCTCGCGCTGGCGGTCGGCGGCCAGGTCGAGATCTACAGCGCCACGGGAGCGGACGGCACGGCCCCGGTGAATCGATACCTTGCCGGAAGCAACGTTATCGGCATCGACTGGTCCTCAGCGCTCACCGGCGAGAGCCTGGCCCTCGTCAAGCCTGACCGCGGGCCCCAAGCGTTCGTCGACGCCCTCCTGGACGCCACCAAGCTGCCCGCGGCTGCGGACAGCTCGGCCGCGCGACCGCTGACCAAGGTCTACCTCTGGCAGTTCGATTCGTCGAAGTCGTCGCCGATCGGGGCGATCGTGGATGCAACGGCCGCGGTGCTGCAGCAGTACCCGCCGCTGCCGGCGGGGGTCGTCTTCCATCATTGGGCGGCCTCGGGGACCTGGGCGCTGCTGGGCGGGTGCAACCGGTATCGCGTAGTGATCACGGGCAGCATCACGCCCACCGCCTCGACCTTCGGATTGGCGTCGAATGCGCCCTGCAACGCGCCGGCTGCGACTCCGACTCCGGGTTCCACCGCGAAACCGTCTCCCACCAAATAGAGCGGCCTACGATTGATTCGTGGCCGACATCGACTTTCTCAAGGTCCACGCCGAGGGCAATCCGAGCAAACCCGCGCTGATCCTGGGTGACAACACCGTCGACTTCTCGATGCTGAACAGTCGCGCCAACAAGACCACCCACTTGTTCAGCGATCTGGGCTGCGAACCACGCGACCGCGTCGCGATCATGTCCTTCAACTCGATCGCGGGGTTTGAGATCACCGCCGGCCTTCGCCGGGCCGGCCTGATCGCGGTCCCGGTCAACTACCGCTTGCGGGGGCCGGAGGTCGCCTACGTGCTGAACGATTCGGGCGCGAAGGTCGTGTGCGCCGACGACGACCACGTCGATGTGGTCGACGCAGCGCGGCCGGACGTCAAGGGTGGACGGCGATACATCGCGACCGGAAGCAGGAAGCCTGACGGCTGGTGGTCGTACCGCGACCTGATGACGGCGGCTCCGGACACCGCCCTCGATGCCGCGGTTTCCGGCGGGCTGGGCGCGTCGATGATCTACACATCGGGCACGACCGGCTATCCGAAGGGCGCCTGGCGACCGAACGGCGTGAACATCGAGAACGTCCTGCAGGTGATCTCGATCTTCGGCCTCAACCAATCCGGCGTCCATCTCATGTGCGGGCCGGGATATCACAGCGCCGTCGCGTTCTTCGCCACGCTGCACGGGGTGCTCGGAGCGACCAACATTATTCAGCCCAAGTTCGAAGCCGAAAGCGCCCTGGACCTCATCGAGCGCCACGCCGTGACGACCACGTTCATGGCCCCAACGCTGCTGCAGCGGCTGGTTGATGCGCAGGAGCGGCGGCCGCGCAATCTTTCTTCGCTGCGCGCGCTCATCCTCGGCGCGGCGCCGTGCCCGCACGCCCTCAAGGTGCGCGCCGAGGCGGCATTGGGGCAGGTGCTCTGGGAGTTCTATGGGGCGACCGAGACCGGCATCAACACGGTGCTGCGGCCCGAAGACCAGCTGCGCAAGCCGGGATCGTGCGGCACCCCCGTCCCGGGCCAGGAGATCAGGCTCGCCGGCCCTGATGGCAGCGAGGTCCCCGACGGCGAGCCCGGCGAGTTCATGGTCCGGAACTCGTGGCTGGCCGAGTACTACAACCGTCCCGAAGCCACCCGCACGAGCTTCCACGACGGCTTTTTCTCAGTGGGCGATGTGGCCTATCGAGACGACGAGGGCTACTACTTCATTTGCGACCGGATGGTCGACATGATCATCTCAGCCGGAGTCAACATTTACCCAGCCGAGGTCGAGGCGGCCCTCCACGCCCACCCCGCCGTCATGGATGCGGCCGTCATCGGGGTGCCGGACGACCATTGGGGCGAGTCCGTCAAGGCGGTGGTCCAGCTGCGACCTGGAATGAGCGCGTCGGCCGACGAGCTGATCGCGTTCTGTGATCAGCGCCTCGCCGGTTACAAGAAACCGCGCACGGTCGATTTCGTCGCCGAGCTTCCACGCGACGCCGCGGGGAAATTACTGAAGCGGAAGATCCGCGAACCGTTCTGGGCCGGGATGACTCGCCGCGTCTGAGGGGAAACCTCCCCTCCGGGCCCCGCCAGAGGCGGAGCCCACCTCCCCACGTGGTGGGGAGGCTAGGCGGGTCTGATCAGGCGGCGACGAGTCTGCGTACGTAGTCGAGCGCGCGCTTGATGCCTGGCAACGGCTTGTCGTCCGTGGATTCGAGCCGGACGTCCTGGTCGATCGCATACCAGCCCCTGTACTTCGACCGCTGCAGGCTTTCCATCACGTTCTCCAGGCGCGCATCGCCTTGGCCCAACGCCTTGAACAACCCCCGGCTCACCGCATGCGCATAGTCGATGCGATGCTCTCGAACCTCGCGAGCGAGGTCGGCGTCCACATCATTGAGGCGCACGTGACGGATCCGGCCAGCCGCGAGCTCGAGGACCTCGAGCGGGTCAGCTCCCACCATCATCAGGTGGCAGGGGTCGAAGCAGAGCCCGGCTTCGGTGCCGACGAGGAGCCTCTCGATATCGGACGGTCCCTGGATCATGCTGCCGAATCGGGGCAGCACCGCGAGCCGAAGCCGGTGTCGCGCGCAGACATGCTCGACCGATCCGATCAGATGCAGCAGGTGCGCCCAGCCTCCGCTGTCGAGCACGATGCCATGCGCCATGCTCGCGCCACGCGGCGCGATCGCGGACAGCACGAGCGTCTCCGCGCCGACGGCGGCCAGCCAGCTGGCGTGGCCGTCGATGTGAGCCAACTCTGATCCGCGAATATCGTGGTGGTGCAGGACCGCGTGCGCTTGACCCGAGACTACGCGCAGCCAGTGCCGGCGCAGGAGAAGCTTGGCCATGTCGCTGCGATCCGGAAGAAAGCCAGGCGGGCCGGCCTCGATCGCGGAGATGCCCAGGGACCAGACCTCCGATAGGACGCGTTCGGCTTCGAGCTGCTCCCCCCAATCCGGGATGTCGCTCACACCCCACGATGCGGGCGAGAGCGCGATGCGCAAACCCGATCGCGATGACCGTCCTCGACCCGGGACCCTCTGCAGCGCGCGCCCAAACACGGCGCAGAGATTAACCGGATGCTCAATGCTAGGCTGGTCTGGCGCTGATGGCCAAATCCCAAACCGCTCTCGAACTGCGCCCGGCGACCATCGCCGACGCCGTGAGAGTCGCGGACCTGGAGACGGCGCGGACCCCCGATGACCCTCGCGATCCTGAAATGCTCCACTTCCGATGGACATTCACTCCGGCGGGCGAGGTGTTCACGAGGATGCTGGCCGAACGCGATGGCTCAGCGATTGCATTTCTCTATGCGGCCCACATGGCGTGGGAAAAGATTCCCGAGCGCTTCGGCTCGATGCGTTTCGTCTTGCATCCAAAGAGCTGGGCCGACGCGCACTACGAGCAGCTCGTAGACGCGGGCGAGGCGTGGGTGCGCGCAGAGGGCGGGAAGATCGGCGTCGTGCGAGTTCGAGAGAACATCAAGAACGAAATCCGGATCCTCGAGCGCAGGGGCTACCGCGAGCTGCGGCGTGGCCGGCAATGGGAGCTCGACCTCACCGCGCACCGAGAACGCCTGCTGGCGGGTGCCGAGGAGGGCCGCGAGCGCATGCGGAAACAAGGCGTGCGCGTCCTGACGCTGCACCGGGACACCGATCGGGACCGGCTGACCAAGCTCTACGAGATGTCGACGATGGGGGAGCGGGACATCCCGACCACCGTGCCCATGCATGCAATGTCGTACGACGAGTGGCATCACCTGTGGTTCGACAATCCCGCTACTCGGGCGGATCGTTTCTGGATCGCCCGCGAGGGAGATGCGATCATCGGCCTGTCGGCAATCGAGTACCCGCCGACGCGGGGCGTGCCCTGGACGGCTTTCACCACGACCGCAAGAAGCGTCCGCGGACGCGGAATCGCGCGAGCGCTGAAGTACGAGACCATCGCGCAGGCGATCGCACTCGGGGTGGAGCGGATCCGCACCCAAAACGACGGCGAGAACGCGCCCATCCTTCACCTCAACGCGGAGTTGGGCTACGTGCCCATCGACCCGGTGATCGAGTTGCACCGCGAGCTCAATCCATGAGCGAGGCCCCTTACGGCGTCCGCACGCTGCCTGAGCTCTACAAAGAGTGGGCCGCGACCGGCATGATCGCCAACATCGGGGGGAGGCTGGTCGAGGTCGGATCCGGCACGCTCGTGCTCGTAGGCAACTTCACCGCGGATGCGCACGGGTTTCCGACCAGCAGGGGACCGATCGTGCATGGTGGAGCGATCGCGACCCTGGCCGACGAAACACTCGCCACCGTCGCTTTCACGCTTGCCGAGGAGGGTGAGACGACCACGACCGCGGACCTGAAGGTCGACTACTTTCGGCCGGGCAGACCGGGCCGTCTCGTCTGCCGCGCGAAGGTTCGGCATCGCACCCGCCGTCTCGCGTTCTGCGAGGCGACCGTCGAGCAGGAGGAGAGCGGCGAGATCATCGCCGAAGCTCGCGCGCTGGTCGCTTACGTAAGGGCGTGAGGCGCGGCAGACCTACTGTTTAGTCATGATCCGGACGGCTGCTATCAGCGACGCGCCTGCGATCGCCCGCGTGCATGTAGCGAGCTGGCTGTCGACCTACCGCGGCTTGCTGCCTGACGACTTCCTCGAGTCGCTGAGCGAGACGAACTACACCGAGCGATGGAAGCGCGTGATCACGGAGGGCACATCTAAAGTTGTCGTCGCGGAGGACGGCACCGACGTGGTCGGCTTCGCGTCGGGCGGCCGCGAGCGCGCCGGCGAGCAGGGCTTTGAGGGCGAGCTCTACGCGATCTATGTGCTCGACATGGCCCAGCGACGCGGCTTCGGGCGCGAGCTGGTGCGCGCGATGGTTCAGGGCCTGCGGGAGCTCGGCCTCGGCAACATGATCATCTGGGTCCTGCGCGACAATCGGCCCGCGCGCGAGTTCTACGAGCGCCTGGGCGGCCTTTACGTTCGCACGCAGCCGATCACAATCGGGTCCGCCACCCTCGAGGAAGTGTCATATGGATGGCGGCGGCTCGATGACGTGCGCTATTGAGGTTCCTCGCCGCGCCCGCGGTCGCCATGGCAGCAGCGGGCTCGCAGCCCCCAGCAGGCAGACGGCCGTGATGGCCAGGAACGCGTAGGACGCGCCGAACGTGAACAGATAGCCGCCTGCCAGGGCGCCCAGGATCTGAATCGCGGTCTGGATGGTCTGGAACACGCCTTGAGTGCGGCCCTGGTGGCCGGGTTCAGCCTGGCGGCTCACCTCGGCGATGAGGCTGGGTGCGCCTGAGATGGTGAATGCGCCTTCGATGAGCCCCAGGCCGATCAGCCACGGCACCGATGCGATGAAGGGATAGATCGACGAGAACAGCGCGGTCACGAGAAGCGAGCCGACGATCAGCTTCTGGCCGCCGAACCGATCGCCGAGCGCGCCCGCGCGCGCGCTGACGAGCAGGGCTGGGATGCCGAAGGTCGCGAACGAGATTCCGACCGCGAGCGTCGTCGCGCCCCGATAAGTCATGTAGAGCGACCAGATGGTGTCGAACGTGCCGATCATGTACGCGGTCCCGGCGCCGAGAACGATGAGGGGGAGCAGCGCTCGCGCTATCGACAAGGCGCCAACGGGAGGTTCGGTCGTCGGCTCGATCCGGACGTTGGGAATCGTGAGGATGGCGATCGTGGCCAGGCCCGAAACCAACGCCGCGACGACGAACACGACGCCCAAGTTGAACAGCGCGATCAACCCGCCTACGGCCGGACCGATGATGATGCCGGCCATGTTGGTCGACTGCATGAGTCCAAAGGCTTTGCCTAACTCCTTCGGCGGCGCCACCTCCGTTATGAGACCGTTGGCCGCGGGCCAGAAGGCCCCTGCCGCCGCGCCGTGTAGGAACCGAATCGCGACAAAGGCGTAAAGCGGCAGGTGCGGAAGGTAGGCGAGAAAGAGCACGGCTTCGAGGCCCAGGGCCGCGATCATCACCGGCCGGGTGCCGAATCGGTCGGCGGCCCAACCCGCCGGGTAGCGAATCGCCGCGCTGGCCAGGAGTCCCGCCGCGAATACGGCGCCCACCAGCGCCGCGGAGCCGCCTCGGCGCGACAGAAATATGGGCAGCAAGGGCAGGAAGAACCAGAACCCGACCGAGGCGAGCAGGTTGCATGCGTAGAGCGTCCACAGAGTTCGTCGCTGCATCGCAGTGAGGAATACTGGCAGAGCGATGGCTACCGATCGTCTGGCCCAGCTCGACTGGGATCTCATCGCCTATACACCGCACTCGGCTCACATGCACATGGCGGTGGACGAGGTGCTTCTACAGCGAGTCATCGCCGGCTTGCGGCGTCCGACCGTGCGCTTTTGGGATTGGATCGAGCCCGCCCTGGTGATCGGCTCGCACCAGTCGGTGGTCAACGAGGTCGATGTGGGCGCGGCCCAAGAGCTCGGTTTCACGGTGACGCGACGCATGAGTGGCGGGGGCACGATGCTTTGCGAGCCGGATCGGACGATCACATATTCGCTCTACGTGCCGGCGGCAGTAGTGGAGGGCCTCTCGTTCCGCCAGTCTTACGCCGCCCTCGACGCTTGGGCGGTGCGTTCGTTCATTGAGCTGGGCGTGCCCGCCGCTTATCGCGAGATCAACGACATCATCTCGCCGCGCGGAAAGATCGGAGGTGCGGCGCAGGCGCGGCGGCGCGGATTCGTGCTCCACCACACGACGATCGCGCACTCGATGGACGTGACCCTGCTGCCAAGGCTGATCCGCATCGGGCGCGAGCGTTTGTCCGAGCGTGGTGTGCGCAGCGCGGACAAAGCCGTGTCACCGCTGTCGGAGTTCACGTCGATGCGCTGCGCCGAGGTCGCTCGCCACATGGAACGATCCTTCACGGCGGAGTTCGGCGCCCGCGTCAGCGAGCTGTCGCAAGCAGAGCTCGACGCCGCGATCGGGCTCGCGAAAACCAAGTACGCGACTCCCGGTTGGATCAACCGGCTGCCCTAGAGGTCTGAGGCGATCAGCTCATCTCTCGCCACGAGGCGATCAGCTCGGGGCACTGCTGCACATGCTCGCGATAGTGGTCCCGAAGCCAGCCCACCACGTCGTCGGGGCTGGTCGGATACGGATCCTGTCCTTCTCCATAGATGACGGGAGTCTTGTGCGACCAATCGGCCGCCGACAGGCCCGCGGCAGCCTCTTTGACGAACCGATGCAGCCCGGACATCTCTTCGAGAGACGGCTTGCGCTCGGCGGCGGTGAGGCCGGCCTTCGCCCTTCGGTTGGCGTCGTCGGACTCGCCTGGCTTGTCGAGCGGCTCCAATGTTTGAAGTGGGTCGGCTCTGAGGGCATCGAGCACGCGTCCGTAGTGGACCAGGACCCAGTTGACGTGCACCTGGAGACCCCCGAGCGCGTAGTCGTCACCGGGCTTCAGATAAGCCAGCGCGGCATCGGGCACCTGGGCGAATGCCGCCTCCCATTCCGCGCGCGCGGCGTCGAGGTCGGCGAGCGCTCCTTCGCGATCCACGGAAGCTAAGGTACAGCGGAATGAGCCGCACGCAAAAATGGATTCTGGTCGCGACCGTGGCCGCGTCCGCCACAGTCTTCCTCGACGGCACCATCGTCAACGTCGCACTGCCGAGAATCGGCCGTGACCTACCCCACTCGCTGGTCGGCGTGCTCGAGGGCCAGACTTATGTCTATACCGGCTACCTGCTGTCGCTGAGCACTTTGCTGATCCTGGCGGGCGCCCTGACCGACGTCTATGGGCGCCGGCGCATGTTCATGTTGGGGCTGGCTGGATTCGGCCTCACCTCGGCCCTCTGCGGCCTAGCGCCCAACCTCGAGACGCTGGTGGTGCTGCGCGTCCTCCAAGGGGTCGCGGGCGCCTTCCTGGTCCCTGGTTCGCTCGCGCTCATCACCGCCAACTTCAGCGGCCCGCTCCAGGGCCGCGCCTTCGGGATCTGGTCTGGGGCGGCGTCGGGCACCACCCTGCTCGGTCCGGCGGTGGGCGGTCTGCTGGTCGACACCCTATCGTGGCGCGCCGCCTTCTTGATCAACATCCCTATCACCGCCTTCGCGATGTACGCGACATGGCGGCACGTGCCCGAGAGTCGCTCAGACGAGCGCCCCTCCGGTTTCGACTGGCTGGGCGCGATCATCGTCGGCGTGGCGGTCGGCGGCCTCGCGTTCGGCACCGTCTACGGCCAGCAGCGAGAGTGGCGGGACCCAGTCGCCTACGTGATGCCTGCCGTGGGCGCGCTGGCCGCGGTCGGAATGCCTTTCTACATGGCCCGTGCGCGCAACCCGCTCATCCCCCTGAACCTGTTCAAGTCGCGCGCCTTCAGCACTATCAACATCTCGACCCTGTTGATCTACGGCGCACTCTTCGCGTCGGGCTACAACCAGGCGCTGTTCGTGCAGGGGACGCTTGGCTACAGCGCGGCCGCGGCAGGGCTGATGTTCATCCCCGGCGGGCTCCTGCTCACGCTGCTATCGCCGCGCTTTGGAACCCTGGCCGGTCGGTATGGCGCCCGCCCCTTCCTCATCGTCGGGCCGCTGCTGATGGCCGCAGCGACCCTCCTCTACACACGTGTCCCGGCCACGAGCACACGCTGGAATCTGCGACCGGACGTGCCGTCGAGCCTGCTGCCTCCGACCTCTTACCTGATCGACTTCTTTCCGGCCACGCTCATCTTCGGCCTGGGGCTCGGGATCATGGTGGCGCCTCTGACCGCGGCCCTGATGGCATCGGTTCCGGTCGCCCATGCGGGCCTCGCCTCGTCCATCAACAACGCCATCTCGCGCATCGGTCCACAGCTCGCCGGCGCTTTGATATTCGTGGCGGTGACGGCGGTCTTCTACGTGTCATTGGCTTCGAGGGTCCCCGGCCTCAATCCCAACTCAGCCACCGTGCGGGCGGAGGTGAGCCCGCTCAACCGGCCCACCACCAGCGCTCCGGCCGATGTCGCCGCACAGGCTCGATACGCGTCAGCGGACGCTTTTCACACCGCCATGCTCAGCTCGGCCGGCCTGCTGCTGGCGGGGGCGGCCGCCAACGCAGTCGGAATCGCTCGGAAGCAGCCCGAGGAAACCCTGAAAGCCGCCTAGTTGTTGTAGTTGTGCTGCTGCAGCCACGCCGCCGCGACCGCGTCGGCATCCTGGTGCTGGATCGAGACCTGTGAGTTCATCGTCCTCAGTTCGTCCGTGGTCAGCTTGGCGTCGATGGCGTTGAGCACGCTGCTGACCTCTGCGCTCGCCGCCGCCTGGCGCAGGATCGGCACGACGTTGTCCGCGTTCTCCAGGTGCTTGTCGTCCTGCAGCACGACGAGACCCAACGAGTTCAGGTCGCCGTCGGCGCTGAAGACGAGGCCCACGTCGATGCTGCCGTTCTTGAAGGCGGCGCGTGTCAGCGGCCCGTCGGGATCGAGTGGCTTGAACGCCTTGAAGGTGATGCCGTAGGTCGCCTTGAGCCCGGGTTGGCAGAAGGGCCGGGTCGGGCACTCCGGTGGCCCGCCCAGGGTCAGCTGGCCCCCAATCGGCGCGAGGTCGGACAGTTTCGAGAGGTTGTATTTCTTCTGCGTGTCGGCGGTGACGGCAAAGGCGTTCTGGTCCACCGCGGGTGACGGCGTCAGGGCGGTCAGGCCCAGGGGCTGAAGGTGGCTGTTGAGCTTCGCGGTGGTGGCGACGGGGTCCCCGTTGGCTTCGCCCGCGCTCTTGTTGTAGAACTCGAGGTCAGTGGCGGCGTAACCGGGGTAGAGGTCGATCTGGCCCGACTCGAGCGCCGGCGCGACGACCTCCCGGTTACCGAGCAGCAGCTTGTAGGTGATCGTGTAGCCGTCGTGTGCCAGGGCCTGGCCGTAGATCTCAGCTAGGATGCTGCTCTCGGAGAAGTTGAAGCCGGCGACCGTGAGCGTGCCTTTGGAGGCTGTTGGCGTCCCAGAGCCCGTGCTGCCACATGCGGTCGCCACGAAGACCACGGCGGCGAGGGCCGCCAGAAACCTACCGAAATTGATCCTTGAATTCATCGAACTCTTCTCCTTGCCACCCCTGGGTTTGCCGATCCCAAGGGGTCCCCGCGAACTCACTGCGTCAGCCTCTGAGTTCGTGGGGGTAAACCTCGGGTCAGGCCTGATTCTTCCATTTATGCGGTCTTGAAGGTGGCGGCCCGGCGGGCCACCGGCGCCTGGAGGAGGCGGATCCCGCGCGGGACCAGAAGCCATTCCACACCTATAAGCGACAGCTCGGTGGCCATCGCCAGGGCCCCCACGAGCACCGCGCCCGCGAACAATTTCGTATAGTCCTGCTGGGCGAACCCGTCGATCACATAGCGGCCGAAGCCGCCGCCCGCGATGAGCGCGGCCAGGGTCGCAGTGGCCACGACCTGCACCGCCGAGGTCCTGATGCCTGCCATCACGAACGGTACCGCGAGGGGTAACTCCACGCGCACGAGCTGGGCGAGCTCGCGATAACCCATCCCGCGGGCCGCCTCCTTGATGTCCGCGTCGACCTCGCGCAGGCCGACATAGCTGTTGGTGACCATCGGCGGGATGGCGAGGGCGACGAGCGCGACCAGGATGGGCAGGTCGCCCAGCCCGAACACCTGGAACGCGATGACCAGGATGCCGAATGAGGGCAAGGCACGCCCGACGTTGGAGATGTTGATGGCAAGGTTGCCGAAGCGCCCATAGTGGCCTAACGCGATGCCGATGGGCAGCGCGATCATGGCGCCGACGGCAACGGACTCGGCGGAGATCTGCACGTGTTCGACCAGCCGTTGTGGGATTCCATCCGGGCCGCTCCAACGGGCAGGATCCGCGAACCACTTCGCGACATTCGACAGTACCGTCATCGCGCCATGTCTCGCGACCATGGCACGGCGACTCGCTGAATCCCAACCAGCGTCAGATCGGCCACCAAGGCCAGTGCGATCGAAAGCGCGGTCGCGACCACGAGCGGCGTATGGAAGTTCTCGATCAAGCCCCTGTTGATGAGCTGACCCAGGCCACCGAGGCCGATCAGGGCGGTGATGGTCACGAGCCCGATGGTGGTGACCGTGGCGATGCGGACGCCCGCGAAGATGGCCGGCAGCGCCAGGGGCAGCTCCACGAAAACCAGTCTCGCCAGCGGCCGGTAGCCCATGCCGTCGGCGGCGTCGAGGACGTCGGGCGGCACCGACTCGAGTCCGACGACCAGGTTGCGCATGAGGATCAGGACGGTATAGCCGACAAGGCCGATCTCGGCCGTGACGATGCCAAGCCCTGTGTAGGGCACCAGCAGGGCGAAAAGGGCCAACGACGGGATCGTGTAGACGACGCCAAAGAATCCCAGCAGCGGATTGCGCAGCACCCGCCATCGATGGGCCGCGATCCCGAGCGGGATTGAGAGGGCAAGCCCGCCCGCAACCGCGATCGCAGTCAGTGTGAGGTGCTGCTGGAGTGCGTCGATGAAGAGCGGGACGTGGCCCTCGAGCCAGGGCCAGTTGACCCATGGGTCGGCGTAATCGAGGAATGCGCCGGACGGCATTCGATTACGGTAAACGACGCCGTGATCCGGTTGGAGAACGTCAGCAAGGGGTTCCCCGGCGGCGCCAACGCGGTGAGCGACCTGTCACTGGACATTCCCGACGGCCAGACGTGCGTGCTCATCGGTCCCTCTGGATGTGGCAAGACCACGACCCTGCGCATGATCAACCGGCTCATCGAGCCGGACGCCGGCCGCATCCTCGTGGACGGACAGGACACGCACGGCGTCGACCCCGCGCAGCTGCGCTTGAAGATGGGTTACGTCATCCAGAACACGGGCCTGTTCCCGCACATGACCGTGGGTGAAAACGTCGGCACGGTGCCTCGCCTTTGGAACTGGGACAAGGCCCGCATCAACGCGAGGGTGGACGAGCTGCTTACCCTGGTCGGCCTCGACCCGCGTGAGTATCGCCGCCGTTATCCGCATCAGCTGTCTGGCGGACAGCGCCAGCGCGTCGGTTTCGCGCGCGCGCTCGGAGCCGATCCACCGATACTGCTCATGGACGAGCCGTTCGGGGCGGTGGATCGCATCACGCGCGAGCGCCTGCAGCACGAGTTCATCAACATCCAGCGCTCGGTACGCAAGACGGTCGTCTTCGTGACGCATGACATCGATGAGGCGGTCATGGTCGGAGACCGCATCTGCCTGTTCGAGATGCAGGCGAAGGTCGCGCAGTACGACACTCCGGACGCCATCCTCACGCGGCCCGCCAGCCCATATGTCGCCGAGTTCCTTGGTCGCGAGCGGCTCGTGCGCCGGATGTCGGTCGTCACGATCGACCCGATGACCCTCGACCGTCCACCGAACGGGCCGCGGCCGGACGAGCCGCGGATCCCGCTGGGCAGCACTCTCGCCGAGGCGTTTGCGGCGGCGCTCACGAGCCCCACCGAACGCGCCGCCGTCTTCGAAGGCGACCGTTACGTCGGTGCGTTCACGGCCACATCGTTGTTGGAATCGTTGCGCCGCGCGGGCGCGGTGGGAGGTAATGAGGTTGCCACAGGAATTTGACGTTGTGTGCCTGGGTGGCGGCGTCGCGGGTGAGGCGATCGCCGGGGGCTTGCAGGGCAGCGGACTCACCCTCGCCGTCGTCGAGCGCGAGCTCGTCGGGGGCGAGTGCCCGTACTGGGGCTGCATCCCGTCGAAGACTTTGCTGCGATCCGGCGAGACGCTCGAGGAGGCGGCGCGGGCGCGCACGCTGGCCGCCTCGCGCGTGGACTGGGAGCTGGATTTCCCCAAGGTCTCCAAGCGGGTCTACTGGATGGCGCGGGACCTCGACGACACCCGGCCCGCGGCGGCTCTGGAGGCGACCGGCGCCAAGCTCGTGCGCGGAGAGGGAAAGCTCATCGACCCACAGACCGTCGAGGTGGGCGGCGAGAAGCTGGTCGCCCGACGAGCGGTCGTGGTCGCCAACGGGGGCACCGCGTTGATTCCTCCGATCCCAGGGCTCGACGCCGTGAAGTTCTGGACCAACCGCCAGGCCGTGCTGCCGCGTGAGCTCCCCAGCTCGCTGGCGGTCCTCGGCGGCGGCGCCGTCGGCGTCGAGCTCGGGCAGGCGTTTGCGCGGTTCGGGTCGAAGGTGACCATCATCGAAGCCGGACCTCGTTTCCTCGGGGCGGAGGAGCCGGAAGCCGGCGTCGCGCTCCGACCTCATCTCCTGGCTGACGGCATGACCCTGCTGGTGGGCGATCCGTGCACCGGAGTCGAGAAGGGCACCGTCGGCGTCATTGTCACGCTTAAGTCAGGGGCCACCGTCCACGCCGACCGCCTGCTCGTGGCGACGGGAAGACGGCCGAACTTCGAGGCCTGGCAAGGAGCGGGGCTGCCACAAACCGACCGCGGCTGGCTCAAAGTCAACCCTGCCACCCTCGAGGCCCGCGTCAATGTGTATGGCGC
>WNFB01007801.1_pt1 | contig 17602 bp, 17 predicted proteins | sample 5400501 | NCBI WGS metagenome assembly WNFB01 (sample SAMN13153341, study PRJNA577476) | soil metagenome | isolation source: 200 cm saprolite under Douglas fir tree site 2 hole 1 | place: USA:California | collected 2015-04-18 | reverse complement strand
AGTGGACCATGTTTTTTGCCTTTCTTGGCCGCTGAAATCCTTTGGGCACGCTCAGGAGTAAAAGGCTGGCCTCGGAGGGATAAAGCAATTTTTGCCCTTGTTGCCGAGGTGACAACACGACCCCTCTGCGCTGCGGATTGACGAAGCCTTGATTCCAGAGAACGAATCCTGCCCTTATGTGCCCGCGAAAGCTTGGCACGGGTTTCGTCAACATGTCCGGAAGGCCCCAGCCCGCCATCCTGGAGATTACAAAGATCCGCCCCACGTAAAAGCCAAATAGAAATCCAGAACTTCTCAGCGACCCTCCACGTTCTTTCTGTCGTCCTTGCCAAGAGCAAAATCTTCGGTTTCAGATCCTCTTGTAAGAGGTGACAGATCCACTGGTTAACTTTGTGAGATTTGTGAAGGTAGCGTGAATCCTTTATATGCTGTCGCAAACGCTGTGGCAAATTTCCTTTCGTCATACCAACATATCGGACGCTTTCAACGCCGCTCAGTCGGGGATCGCAGAGACGATAAATCTTAACCATGGAGCTCTTTTTCAACGTCACGTCAGGTTAGTTCACAGAAGTTCCATTTTGAACTACCGGAAAGCATACGCCGAGATGCTTGATAAATCGAGAGGTGCTATTAAGGGAATTGAGCTAGGATTTTGGACAGCAGGTAAGCGATGGGGTTTGGCTTATTCCTGTCATGGCAACGTATTTACTCTGATCCCGGTTTTACTCCCGGTTTCACTCCCGGTTTGGTCCCGATTCAGAATCTAACTCAGTCGCGGTCAGTCGCAAAAAAACACCGAACCCCTTGAGTTCACTCCTCTGGCGTCATAGTCTGTCGCGCTGGATCGTAAGTGGTCGTCGAGTCGTCGGGCGCACTGCAAAACCGCAGCGTGAGGGATAAGACGCGAAGAAATGAGGCAGACCATGACGCGGTCGTAAGAGATGATAGGGAAACGGTCAATCGGAATGCGAGAGAGATTAGGGTGGGAGGAGCGCGCACCTACCGAGGACAGCATAGGTACGGCGGAGATCTTGGCAGGACTTTAGGCTTCCCAGTCAAGCTGGGTTTGCACACCATCCCAACGCTCGATCCCCTGATGAACCATATTCCCTCGGGGCATTAAGCTCCCCCCACAGAGATACGATATTCTTCCGATGCGGGTGAGTCAAGGATTGGCTCACTATGCGTGACCGCTGCCTTCTGTCTCTTCGTATTCGTCGATGAGCTGCTCGAGTTCATCGAGTTCGGCTGGTCGGACATTCTGAAACGAGACCCCGAATGTGTCCTCTCCGACCCACTGCACGCGCGCGTCTTCGATCGAGACCGGTTCCTCCGCGCCGGGAATGACCAGTCGCACGCGAATCACCTTGCCGGGGTAGACTTCGATATCACAATCGAACCTGGCGCCACCGACTGATAGGTCGAGGGTGACCGCTTCGATCTCATGTGAGTTTCCCAACAGAAATCCCTGCACCTGTGCCGGCACTCGGCGATGTTTTCGTCGATCCATGTTACTCGCAAGGTTCCTGTTTCCGTACGATTCAGGGGCGATGCTGAAGGGCTGGTCCCTCTGCACCGCAGCGGTCCTCACGTTGGAATAGAGAATTCCGTTACCTGAGCTTGAGGATCTTGCCGTCGAGTTTAGTGTCCGTCACGAACTTCTCGAAATTCTTGTTGTACAGTTCATTGAGCAACTCCTGGGCATCCTCCGGGTCGAACCAGAAGACCTGATTGGTCCCGGCACTGGTGAGGGTCTCACGGACTTGACTGCCGTCAGCGTGATTCTGCACTTGAACAATCATCCGGTTTTTGGCGTTAAGGGTGGTCTGTCCGATACCACTCTGGGCATCCACGCCGACATCGACAAGTTCGCCGGTGATGGTCATGTCTGCCCCGGCTGCTCTGTTGCCCTCGGCGACGGTTGCGTTCCAGCCTTTCCCTTTGAGATAGTCGGCGAAGGCCTGTGCCGTGGCCTCGCTGAGCGTGCCGTTGGAAAGGCTGAAGTGACTCTCCCCGCCCCAAAGGTGATGTCTGGTACCGAGACGAGATCGGTCGGTGCGATGGTCTTCAAACGGCTGAATCGCGACGGTCGGGGAACTCATCGCAACGACCCTTTCGTCGCCCCCGCTCACGACGGGGACCGTAAGATCAATCCGCTCGCCCTTGCCTGCACAGCCAGCGGTCAAGATAATCCCGAGAAGCCCGATCCCTAAAATGTGACAATGCCTCACGTATCCCTCCCGCATGATGCGATGGTCTGATACAAATAGCGCGGTCTCCAGTTGAGACATCTATTATTTTGTCACGAAATGCGCGCGGCGATTTTGTTGATAACAGTCTTCGTTCTGCTGCTTGCAGAAGGGCCTCGCTTCTCCGTAGCTCGTGATCTGGAGCTGCGAAGTCGGGACACCGAGGTCCTGGAGATATTGCTTGGCGGCGTGCGCCCGCTTCTCGCCTAGGACGAGGTTGTACGCCATGGTACCTCGTTCATCGGCATGGCCTTCGATCAGCACGGTTTTGCTCCCACTGGCACGAAGCCATCCGGCATTGGCGTCCAACACCGGCATGGCATCCTTGCGGATTTGAAACCGGTCGTAATCGAAGAACACGTCGCCCATTGCATTGCTGTCGGACGCTGTGCTCGGTGAGAGCGAGAGATTGGATCGTGGGCTGCCAGATGGCCGGTCAAACGAACGCTCCGGCGGTACCGTCTTGATCGCGTCCGGCTGGATCGCCTCGATCTTGGCCTGACCGGACTGATCGCCGGACGAGGAAGCCACTTTCTTACTAGCGCAGCCCGCAAACAGAAGCATGAGGCTCAGACTTAGATACAGGCTGATGACTCTTCGATCCATGGCATAACCTCCTATTCATCGTAATTATTGGTCACGCTGCTTTGTCAGGGTCAGGATTGTCTGGCTCTATCACCTTAGTCTGCTACATCTCTTCACGCGGGTACGGATACTAGATTGTCGCTCTTACTTATAGGTGCTCAACGGGTGTCCGTCAACCCAAAATCTCTCTCCTCGCCCATGACGGCGTACGAGCGAGCAGATCCTTTCCGAACCGGAAGTTGCATCCATCTCCGGCTTTCGCTAAGGTGCGACTCATGACCCATTCCCTCGCGCGCTCACTCGTCCTTGCCGGCGCGAGCGGGCTTTTCGTCCCGCTGAGTTTCCCGAAATCTGATCTCGGACTGTTGGCCTGGATCGCCCTCGTGCCGTTGCATTGGGCGTTGGACGGCAAGAGCAAGACGCAGGCGTTTTGGATCGGCTGGCTATCCGGCACGATTGCGTTTACCGGCATGATGGCCTGGGTGGTCACCGCCATGAACACCTACGGCAAAGTCCCGCTGGTGATCAGCTACGGCCTCATGATGCTGCTCACGGCCTATCTTGGCCTCTATGTCGGCCTCTATTCTGCCGGGGCCGTGTGGTTTCAGACCCTGATTCCTCGCTACGGTCTCTTTGCAGTTCCCTGCTTATGGGTAACCCTGGAACTGATCCGGACGTATGTTCTGAGCGGATTGCCCTGGGGCCTTCTCGGCTATTCTCAATATCGCCAGATTGAGATGATTCAGATTGCGGATCACATGGGGGTGTACGGGGTTTCGTTCCTCATTGTGCTGGTGAATGTCGCACTGGCTGAATTCCTGTCCTGGCTGATGCCGCTGCTCCGGAGATTCCGTCCGGCAAAACTCCCCTGGGAACTCGTGGCGATGGCGGCATTGCTGGTGACACTCTCGTGGGAATATGGTCTTGCGACGTTATCTGGAGCGCCTTCTTCTGATATCCCCCGATCGTCCATCAGCGTGGGAGTTGTGCAGCCGAACGTCGATCAGGCAGTGAAGTGGGATACCGCCTATCGAGAGGAGACCCTTGCACGCTTTGACCGGCTGACGGAACAGCTCGGCCGTGCCACAGATTTGGTGATCTGGCCGGAGGCGGCAACACCGTTCGTCTTTGAGCGTGAGCCGGTCTATCAGCTGCAACTCATTGCGCTGGCAAATCGAGCTCAGGCTCCGATCTTGTTTGGAAGCCCCGCCCTGCGTTTCTATCCGGATCGGCGGCCATATCTGTTGAACAGTGCGTACCTCCTCTCCCCCGACGGCCAGTTGTTGGGGCGCTATGACAAACATCATCTGGTGCCTTTCGGAGAATATATTCCATTCAAATCTTCGCTCCTATTTTTCCTCGACAAATTGGTGGAAGGGATCGGCGATTTCGAAGCGGGAACTGGTCCGACGGTCTTGACGTTGACGCCGAAGTCCCGGTCTGCGGCTGCAGGCGTGGCGGGGACGACGCCGCGACCGGTTGTGTTCGGGGTGGCGATCTGCTACGAAGTGATCTTTCCGAACCTGGTGCGGCAATTCGCCGCGAATGGGGCGGAGTTCTTGGTGACCGTGACGAACGATGCCTGGTTTGGTTCCTCGTCGGCAGCCTCGCAACATTTTTCGATGGTGGTGTTTCGTTCGGTCGAGAATCATTTGGCCTTTGCTCGCTCAGCCAACACCGGCATTTCCGGGTTCATCGATCCGTTCGGGCGCATCGTTGAGGCAACGCCGATCTTCACGGAGCAGGCCATCAAGGCCACGATGCAGGTTTGGCGCCCAGATACGTTTTACAGCCGGCACGGCGATGTGTTTGCCTATGGCTGTGTTATAATCTGCGCGCTTTTGTTCCTGTTCGGTTCTTTCCGCACCAAGGGATCTGAACCCGACGCAGTGGCGGTATAACCAGAAAGGATCGCTCCATGTTCGATGAAGTAAAGAATCGCGTGCGGGCCGTCGAGCAATTGGTATCGGAACTACGGGGGCATCTTTGACTTCGCCCGCATGACGGCCGAGTTGGCACATCTGGAGCAGCAGATGTCGCAGCCGGATTTTTGGAGCCACGCTCAGAAGGCCGCCAAGATCAGCAGGAAGAAATCCACGATTGAGCGCGACCTCCAGCAGTGGCGTGATATCGATGGGAAGAGGAACGATCTGGACGCGTTACGCGAGTTGGCAGAAGAAAGCGGCGACGCTGAGCTCGTGAAGGAATTGACGTTCGAGCTGGATCAATTTGAGCATAAGCTCGCCGCCCTACGGCTTGAACTTCTGCTCTCGGGCGAACTGGACCCCAACAACGCGATTGTGGCAATCCATCCCGGTGCCGGCGGGACGGAATCGCAGGACTGGGCGCAGATGCTGCTCCGCATGTACGTCCGCTGGGCCGAGAGCAAGAAATTCAAGGTCGAAACGTTGGACCTGCTCCCGGGAGAAGAAGCGGGCGTGAAGAGCGTGACGCTGTCAGTGACAGGGGCCTATGCCTATGGCTATCTCAAGGCTGAGGCTGGCGTGCACCGGCTGGTGCGCATTTCACCCTTCGATGCGAACAAGCGACGGCATACCTCCTTTGCCTCGGTCTTTGTCTATCCCGAGGTGGACGAGGATATCGACCTCGTGATCGAAGACAAAGACCTCAAGATCGATACCTTTCGGGCCGGCGGCGCCGGCGGCCAGAATGTGAATAAGGTCGAGACGGCCATCCGTATGACGCACCTGCCGACCGGGATCGTGGTGCAATGTCAGAACGAACGGTCACAGCTCCAGAATCGCAATGGCGCGATGAAGGTCTTGAAGGCGCGCCTCTATGAACTGGAACTGAAAAAGAAAGAGGCGGAGTTCAATGCGATCGTAGGCGAAAAGAAGGATATTGCCTGGGGCAGCCAAATTCGATCGTATGTGTTCCAGCCCTATCAAATGGTCAAAGATCACCGAACCGGCTACGAAGTGGGCCAGGTAGCCACCGTCATGGACGGCGATCTCGACGGGTTCATCGAGGCCTATTTAAAGATGAAGCAGCTTGGGATAACCGCTCTCAGCTATCAACAGTCGGGAACGGACGAGTTCGATACGTGACAAGCTGAGGAAAACGTGCTTTGGTACGCGAGAATTTCGAGTGGGCCCATGTAGGCACAACAGGAAAACATTCCCGCAGGATGCTCAAAGATTCTGCCAGCGGTTTTGAAAGGTTACGGCTGAGATGAAGCGAGTCGAATTTTTGCTCAACCTCGACATCAGCCTACCTCGCTTGCTGCGCGCCTTGCTTAGGACAAGGCGTGTCCCTGGACGAAGAGGCTGTCGTGGCAGACTCAGGGCGGGCGGGTGAAGCAGCCGCCGGGGCCTGGCGGGTGAGAAGAGCGGCTTTTTCAGTATCCTGCTGAGCGAAGAAAGAAGATCGGTAAAGGCGCGCATCTTGGACGAACCGAACGAGCAGCAGCAGCAACGCATCAAGAAGCTTGACGCCTTGCGCGAAGCGGGCGTGGCACCCTACGGCACGCGATTCGAAGTGAAGGATCGTGCGGGCCAACTGATCAAACTCCATGCGGAGAAAACCAGGGAGATACTGGAAGAAGAGAAGATCTCCTGTACCGTTGCGGGGCGCATCGTCGCCCTGCGGCGATTCGGCAAGGCAGGCTTCGCGGTGCTGCAAGACGGATCCGATCGGCTTCAGGTCTATTTCAAGAAAGATCATCTCTCAGAGCAGGGCTATCGCGTCGCAGAACTGCTCGACTTGGGCGATTGGATCGGCGTGACCGGCACCCTCTTTCGCACGAAGACAAATGAATTCACCGTCGAGGTCACACAGCTGACCTTCTTGAGCAAAGCCCTCAGACCGCTTCCAGAAAAGTGGCACGGGTTGACGGACGTGGAAACCCGCTATCGGCAGCGCTATGTCGACTTGATTGCCAATCCTGAGGTCCATGGGATCTTTGCCACTCGCAGCAGAATCATCGCCGGCGTTCGCGCCTTCTTAATCGAACGAGGCTTCCTCGAAGTCGAAACGCCGATGATGCATCCGATTCCAGGAGGCGCGGCGGCGAAACCCTTTGTCACGCGCCATAATGCGCTCAGCGTCGATCTCTATCTCCGCATCGCGCCGGAACTCTATTTGAAGCGGTTGATCGTGGGCGGCTTTCCTCGCGTGTTTGAAATCAATCGCAACTTCCGGAATGAAGGCATCTCGACGATTCATAATCCGGAATTTACGATGCTGGAGTTCTACGTTGCCTATGCCGACTACCAGGACTTGATCATCCTCACGGAAGAACTCGTGTCCTCGTTGGCACAGCAGGTCCTCGGCAAGACGGTCATCGACTATCAGGGCAAGGAAATCACACTCACGCCCCCGTGGCGCCGCTGGTCGTATCATCAGGCGATTCTGGAGGTGAACAATCTCGATCCTTCCATCCTTGAGAATCACGACGATGCGATTGCGGCGGCCAAAAAGCTGGGCATCGCAGTCGATCCGAAATGGCCGCTCTTCAATATCGTGAACGAAATCTTCGAGGAAACGGTGGAGCCGAATCTGATTCAGCCGACGTTCATTACCGACTACCCGATTGAAATTTCTCCCCTCGCACGACGCAAAGACTCGAATCCGGCGTTGACCGATCGCTTCGAGCTTTACATAGCCGGTCGGGAAATCGCGAACGCCTTTTCAGAGTTGAACGATCCACTGGATCAACGGGAACGGTTCGAAGGGCAAGCAGCGCAGCGGGCGGCGGGCGACGAAGAGGCGCATCTGGTCGATGAAGACTTCCTACGCGCCTTGGAATACGGCATGCCACCGACCGCGGGCGAAGGCATCGGCATCGACCGGCTGATCATGCTCTTTACCAACCAAGCTTCGATCCGCGACGTGGTCCTCTTCCCACAACTGAAACCCGATAAATAACGGTGGCCCTCCCCTACGAAATCTTTGTCGGATTGCGGTATCTGCGCGCAAAGCGTCGGAATCGGACAATTTCATTGAACACCGTGGTCTCCATTGCCGGAATCACACTCGGTGTGGCCGCCCTGATTGGGACAGTCGGCATTATGACCGGTTTTAAAGAGGACATTCAGGCCAAGATTCTTGGAACGACAGCCCATATCATCGTGCAGGATCGGATGAAGGATAGCATGAGCGATTACGATCCCGTCACCAAGCTCGTGGCATTGATCCGCAACGCGAGGGCCAGGTGACCGAACTGGCCAAGAATCTTTCAACTGGACAGTTGGAAAACCTCAGCCGACCGGTCAAGGTGAAACAACCACCTGCAGATGATCCAACAGGCCAGGCGGTCGAGACAGAAAAGCCCGCCATCATCCTGGGCAAGGAATTGGCGCTGCGACTCGGCGTGTTTGTCGGCGATACGGTCAATGTGGTATCCCCTCCAGCCGGTCCGATCAGTGTGATCGGCATGGTGCCGAAGATCAGGACCTTCGCGTTGGTCGCTCTGTTTCAATCCGGCATGTACGAGTACGATTCGTCGTTGGCCTACATCGATCTCGCGGAAGCGCAGAAGTTTTTCAACATGGGGCAAACCGTGACGGGTGTTGAAGTAAAAGTCGCGGACGTCTTCCGCGCAGCGGAGACGGCCCGTTCTGTGGAGCAGTCGCTCGGCTTCGCCTATGGGGCGCGCGACTGGATGCAGATGAATCATAACCTTTTTTCGGCGCTCAAGCTCGAGAAGACGATGATGTTTCTTTTGTTGGTGCTGATCACGATCGTGGCGTCCTTCAACATCGTGAGCACTCTCACCATGATCGTCACGGAGAAACAAAAGGAAATTGCGATCCTCAAGGCCATGGGGGCAACGCGCAAGAGCATTCGGCGCATTTTCATGCTGAACGGATTGATCATCGGCCTGTCCGGGACCGCTATCGGCATTCCGCTCGGCTACACGTTTCTCTGGCTGATCCAGACATTTTGGACCTTCGATCCCTCGGTCTATTACATCTCGCGGATCCCGGTCCATGTCCAAGCGATGGATGTCTTCCTTGTGGCGGGCTCCGCAATTGTGATTAGCTTTGCCGCCACGGTCTACCCCTCGCTCCAGGCAGGCAAGCTCGAACCAGTGGCCGCGCTGCGCTACGAATGATTATGCCGGCCTCTCCATTATTTTTCTTTCATTCTGGAGCTCCGGCGTGATCACCGTCACCGATCTGTACAAATCGTTCCCGATGGGCGGGCAGACCCTCACGGTGCTGAAGGGCGTCAATCTACAGATTCAGCGAGGGGAGTTAATTGCGATTGTCGGGGCTTCGGGAGCCGGAAAGAGTACGCTGCTCCATATTATCGGTACGCTTGATCGTCCCAGCACAGGGACGGTCCACTTCGATGCCCAGGATATGTTCCAGATGTCGGAAGGTGAACAGGCGGACTTTCGGAATCGGCGTATCGGGTTTGTCTTCCAGTTTCATCATCTCCTGCCGGAGTTCACGGCGCTCGAGAATGTCTGTATGCCGGCTCTGATCCAGCGACAGCATCCGGTCGATATTGAACCGGAAGCCATCGCCTTGTTGCAGGAGGTCGGGCTGGGAGCTCGGTTACATCACAAGCCTGGTGAGCTGTCCGGCGGTGAGCAGCAGCGCGTGGCGGTCGCACGAGCCCTCTTGCAGAAACCCGATCTCGTGTTGGCTGATGAACCGACTGGAAATTTAGATACGCATACGGGGGAGGCGCTCTTTGCAATGATGCGTGAACTGAACAAAGCCCGCGGGACGACCTTCGTGATCGTCACCCATAACGATAAGCTGTCAGCCCAAGCCGACCGTATTGTTCATATGCAGGATGGTCAGATTGTGTAAGAGATGCTATGCCATCTTGACGTCTTCGCGGGAGATTCCCTGTACCAGACCAACCCATCGTTTACATTCATAGGATTGTCCCGTCTAACCTTGACGAGAGCCATTTCATCCAATAGACTCAGAAAATACCTCAACACGCATGGAGTTGTCCTTCGATGTCTTATTATCGGTCAGTTCGTGCCGTTGCGGTCTTGGTGGGCCTGATGATTCCTGCCCAGGCGATCGCTCTAGAATTCGTTGCCGTCGGGCCGCGTGCGATGGGCATGGGTGGCGCCGGTGTAGCGGTGACCACCGATGCCTTGGCAACCTATTGGAACCCTGCAGGCTTAGCCATGACCCAGACGGTGGATATCAGGATTCAAGGCGGTGGACAGGTGATTGACCGTTTCGGCCTTGGCGATGCCGTTCATGATCTCGAAAACTTTAATACCAGCGATACGTCGAATGCCAATCGAGCAAGGGCGCAGGACATCGCCGATCGAATCAATCGCCCCGGCGCCACGGCATCAGTCAATGGATCGGCAGGGCTGTATGTCAAAGGACACCTGGGCGAACATGCGTTTGGGTTCAACGTATCAGACGTGGCGACCGGTGGCGGATTCGTCTCTTCTCCATTGCAGGCTTTACAGCCTGGTGGGCCCAACACTCCCGTTAGTCTCACAGGGCAAATGGCGCTCCGAGGGCTAGAAGCGAGACAGGTGGCGTTCTCGTATGCCTATGCCTTTTCCGATAAAACATTTTCTTTCGGTGTGACTGGAAAAATTATTCAAGGCGCCGCCTACAGTGGGAGCACGACACTTACCGGAGGAACCGACGTGTCAGTGACGAACAACTTTGGGAAACCCACGCTCTCGACGGCCTTTGGTATCGACGTGGGTGCCATCTATCGCCCATCCTCATGGCTACGCTTTGGCGTTGTGGCTAAAGACATCAATCAACCGACCTTTGATGCTCCCGGCGGAGGAGAATTGAAACTGGGGCCCCAGGTTCGAGGCGGTCTAGCGGTCAACCCCTATTCTTCGCTGACGTTGACGGCGGATGTGGATGCTACCTCGAATAAGACGCTTGTTCCAGGCCTCAAGAGCCAGGTGTTGAGTTTAGGCGCCGAGCAAACCATCTTCTCTGAATTTATGTCGTTCCGCCTCGGCGCCTTCAAGAATATGAAGGATGCCGGGACACCATTTACCCCTACAGCAGGGTTGGGCCTACGGATCTTTGCCCTTCGCGTCGATGTCGGGGGGGGATATGACTTCCGTGAGAAGGGAGCCCTCGTCTCTGGCTCTCTCTCTTTGACATTCTAATGGTATACTGAACCCATATTCATGCTTCATCACTTACGACGCGGCATCTTCCTCTGCCTTCTTCCTCTCCTGGTTGCCGGCTGTGGCGGCTTACAGGAAGTGTGGGAAGGACCAGGGGCGAAAATGTTCAGGCCTCAAGCCATTGCTGTGCTCCCCCCCATGGCGAGTCAATACGACAGCGCGCGCGAGGATATTCAAGAGGTCTTGTCCGGCGCGCTGAACAAGACCGCCAACATCGAGCATGTGGTGTCTCCTGAGAATGTGACGGATATCTTCCAGGCTTCAAAAGAAGCGTTTGATGCGTTGGTGTTCTACTTCTCACGTCTGGAAATGACGGGACAGTCCGACAAGGACTCCGCTGTGAAGTTAGGCAAGGCGCTGAACGTGGACTCGTTCATAGTCGTAAGGGTAAACTCCTGGGAATACATGCGCAAGGAAGGCGACAATGTCGGTCGAGTGGGCCTGAGCCTCCGTCTGGTCGATGCCACCACAGGCACCACGGTGTGGAAGGCGCGACATGAGCGATCGAGCAGCTATATGTTCTATCGGCCGAATTTAAAGGATGTCGCGAAAGAGCTGGCGGCTGAGATGATTAAGGCCATGCCTCCCCAAGCCAAACAATAGTCCCCGCCCCGTCTGAATTTTTCTCAGTGCGATTGAAGAGACCGACTCTCGTCAGGTCGAGCAGCGTTCTGTCTAGTTTTCGATGAGGAAAGGGTTGGATCAAACGCCTAGCGTGTTTTGGGCTGAGCCGCTCGCATGGCCGTTTTCAATGAGTGGACGAATTCGGCCACGTTCTTCACCATCGCTGGTTTCTGCTGGTGTGCGGCAATCTGCTTGACGATGGCACTGCCGACGATCACACCATCGGCAATGGCCGCGACCTTGGCAGCATCCTCCGGCGTCGCAACCCCGAAGCCGACTGCCACAGGAACGTGGGTGACTTTCCTGATTTTCTCGACGTTTTTACCCACATCAGCGACGTTGAGCAGTTTTGCGCCAGTGATCCCGGTCAGCGAAACGTAATAGACGAAGCCCTGTGACTGGCGCGCCACAAAGCTCCGTCGCTCTGCCGTGCTCGTGGGGGCGAGAAGATAAATCAGTGGAAGCCCAGCCGTAGCGGCAGGCCCTTTGAGCGGGCCTGCTTCGTCCGGCGGCATGTCAGGCATGATCACCCCGTCAATACCGGCTTGGGTGGCCTCCTGGCAGAACCGTTCAGGACCGAACGCGTGAATATTATTGTAGTACGCCATCAAGACCAGTGGAATCTGGGTCCTGGTCCTGAGGCGTGTGACCATGGAAAGGATTGTTCGAAGCGATGTCCCACTACGCAAAGCTCGTTCTGCCGCCTGTTGGATCACGGGACCATCGGCGATGGGATCGGAAAACGGGACACCCAGTTCAATGATATCGGCCCCGGCCTGTTCTAACTCCACGACAAGTTCCTCGGTCTCTTGCAGTGAGGGGTCGCCTGCCATCACATATGCAATGAGGGCCTTCTCGCCTCGCTGCCGAAGCTTGGCAAAGGCACTGTCCAGCCTCGATGTCACAGCGTGATCCCTCGCATTTTAGCTACGAGTTGGACATCCTTATCTCCACGACCGGATAGATTCACGACCAGAATCTGGTTCTTCTTCATCGTGGGCGCCACCTTCACAGTGTGGGCAATGGCATGGGCGCTTTCAAGGGCCGGCATGATCCCCTCTTCTCTGGCCAGCAGATCGAACGCGGCCATAGCTTCGTCATCGGTAACCGAGGTATATTCGGCGCGGCCTTGATCCCGTAAATAACTGTGTTCGGGACCGACCGCGGCGTAATCCAATCCGGCTGAAACCGAATGCGTCAAATTAATTTGTCCGTCGTCATCCTGGAGCAGATAGGTCATGGTGCCTTGTAAGACGCCCGGCGTTCCTCCTGCAAATCGCGCGGCGTGCTTTCCGCTCGCGACCCCCAGGCCGCCGGCTTCGACGCCGACCATCTTCACCTTCTTGTCCCGAATGAACGCATAGAAGAGTCCCATGGCATTGCTGCCACCGCCTACGCAGGCAATGAGGCAATCCGGCAACCGGCCTTCTGCCACCAGGATCTGTCGCCGAGCTTCACGTCCGATGATGGATTGGAAGTCACGGATCATCATCGGATATGGATGGGCCCCGAGAACGGAACCGAGAATGTAGTGGGTCGTGCGGATATTGGTCGTCCAATCCCGCATGGCTTCGCTGATGGCATCCTTGAGCGTGCGGCTTCCAGCGTCGACCCCCGTGACGGTCGAGCCGAGCAATCTCATCCGGAAGACGTTCAGCGCCTGGCGCTGCATGTCTTCGGTCCCCATATAAATTTCACATTGAAGCCCGAACATCGCCGCGACAGTCGCCGTCGCCACTCCATGTTGTCCGGCCCCGGTTTCAGCGATGATGCGCGGCTTCTTCATCCGCTGGGCCAGAAGCCCCTGCCCGATCGCGTTATTGATTTTATGAGCCCCCGTATGACAGAGGTCTTCGCGCTTCAAATAGACCTTCGCCCCACCCAACCGCTTCGTGAGTCGTTGTGCAAAGTAGAGCGAGGTGGGTCGGCCGACGTAGTGTTTCAAATAATAGGCAAGTTCGGACTGGAAACGCCGGTCTTTTTTCGCACGGAAATATTCCTTCTCCAATTCAAGTAGAGCAGGCATGAGCGTTTCAGGGACATAGCGTCCGCCATATGCACCGAAGCGACCCTGTTTAGTGGGAACCGAACCCATCACCATACTCATGCTCGTTTAACAGGCCGAAGAAAAACCACTGTGGCGCGCAGAACTTCGATCGTACACGCCTGGAACAAAAGAACCATCCTCACAGGATGCTCAAAAAGGACAGACTTCTCACCCGCCCAACCCTGGCGCGCCGAGACACGCCTTGTCCCAAGCAAGGCCGCAGCGAGTGAAGGCCCGAGGAGGAGGTACATACTTCACTTCGTGTGGGCCGTTCGTCCCTAAAATGGATCTTGGCGAACGGAAAAGCTCCTACAGTGCTTCCGACCTCTGACAAACTCGTCCTCACGTTGAGGGTCTGAACGAGGCGAGAACGAAGCTGGCGGACTTTTTCAGCATCCTGCCGAGTACCACAGTATAAACGGGCTCATGTCAGAGAGACAACCCTGACGGCTTGAATGAATGCATGCACTTTCTCATGATTCTTCTTGCCCGGCGCCCGCTCAACGCCACTGCTCACATCCACGCCATACGGCTGTACCGCCTGAATTGCCTTCCCAACATTGTCCGGGGTGAGCCCCCCGGCCAGGAGAACGCTCGCAGCCTTGGCTGCTTCTGCGGCGAGTTGCCAATCAATCACTTGTCCAGTGCCTCCATAGGCCTGATCGGAAAAGGCGTCCAGCACGAACCCCCGAACGCCGGCCCGGCCACGAAACTCCGCCAAGGCAAGAAACGTGCTCCGATCTTTCACGCGAAGCGCTTTGAGGACCGTACGACCTAACTCTTTGCAATAGATCGCCGATTCGTTTCCGTGCAGCTGTGCAAGTGCGAGTCCACAGTCGTCCATCAGATTCCGAACCACTTGTTGATCTTCGTTGACGAACACACCCACCGGTATCACCAAGGGAGGCAGGCTCAGAATGATCTGCCGAGCCAGCGTGGGCTCGATATACCGGGGACTTTTCCGATAGAACACGAATCCTAAGGCATCGGCCCCGGCGTCGACTGCCGTGGCGGCGTCCTCGGCGTTGGTAATACCACAAATTTTGACTTTGGGTGTATAGGCCATCTTAGGCGTGCGACGGAGCCGGAACTCCTCTCAACTCACGGATCTTGTCCCCTATGTCATCGGCCCGAATGAGAGATTCTCCAATGAGCATCGCATGGATGCCGGCTTCGATCAACCGCACCACATCGGCGCGCTGGTGGATGCCGCTTTCGCTGATGATCAGCTTGCCGGCCGGAATCCGTTTCGCCAAACGCAGCGTGACGGCCAGATCGGTCGTGAAGGTCTTGAGATCTCGGTTGTTAATGCCGATCAGGCGCGCCTCCGGGAGTCGTTCTAATACGGTATCGAGTTCTCGCTCATGATGGGTCTCGATCAGAACATCCATGCTTAACCCCTTGGCGAGCGCATAGAAGTCGATCAATTGCTGTCGTTCGATCGCCGCGACGATCAAGAGTATGGCATCGGCCCCGTAGGCGCGCGCTTCGTAAAACTGAATCTCATCGACCATGAACTCTTTGTTCAAGGCAGGCATGGGCACCGATTGCTTGATCTCGCGGAGGTGGTCGAGGCTCCCCTGGAAAAAATCCTTGTCTGTTAAGACGGACAGAGCCGAGGCGCCATGGGCATGATAGGTCTTGGCAATCTCGAGGTAGTCAAACCGATCGGAGAACTCGGGACGGAGGAGACCAAGACTGGGTGAGGCCTTTTTGACTTCGGCGATCAGCGCAGGACTTCCGCCCGTTCTCGTGGCTTCGAGGGTCACGGCAAAGCCGAGTGGACCTGGCGCGTCCTGAATCTTCGCCTTCAGCTCGGAGAGGTAGCCCCGGCTTTGCTTGTGCCGGAGTTCCGCTTTCTTATGCTCCAGGATGCGAGAGAGAATCACAATGGCGTCAGCCCTTATTCGTAAATGCGATGAGGCGAGCCAGTTTCTCGGCCGCGGCGCCGGAGTCGATGGCCTGGCCTGCCAGGAGGAATCCATCTTGAAGGCTTGTCGCCTTGCGCGCTGCGACAAGGGCTGGAGCGGCATTCAAACAGACGATGTCTCGTTTCGGTCCTTTCCGCCCATGGAGAATGTCACGAGTAATCGCGGCATTCTCTTGTGGCGTCCCTCCGGCTAGCTGCTTGGCTGGGACCAGCGCCAGTCCGAACTCCGCCGGGTCCAGGAGATAGTTCGAAAGTATGCCCCCTGTGGCTTCTGAAATCTGCGATTTTGCGGTAAGGGTGATCTCATCTAGTCCGTCCATCCCATGTACGACAAAGCAATGTTGGGAACCCAGATGCATGAGCACATTCCCTAGCAGGGAGGTTAATTGACTCTCGTAGACGCCCAGCACCTGAATTGTAGCTCCTGCCGGATTGGTCAGCGGCCCCAAGAGATTGAGCATCGTCCGGATACCCATCTCCTGTCTAGGGCCCGCACAATGTTTCATAGCTCCATGATAGAGCGGGGCGAAGAGAAAGGCGATCCCGACCTCATCGATACAATCCGCCACGCGTTCGGTCGACAGATCGATCTCGACGCCGAGGGCCGAGAGGACGTCTGCACTCCCCGACTTGGATGACACGGAACGGTTGCCGTGCTTCGCCACGGTCAGACCTGCGCCTGCGACGACGAACGCCGTTGTAGTGGAAATATTAAAAGTGTGGGCCCCGTCCCCGCCCGTGCCACAGGTATCCACGACCAGGGGATCTCCGACGGCAATGCGGACGGCTTTGGCACGCATCGCGCGCACGGAGCCGGCAATTTCCTCGACGGTTTCTCCCTTCAGACGGAGCCCCATCAAGTAGGCGGCAATTTGAGCCGGAGTCGCTGCACCGTCCATGATCTCGAGCATCACCGACTCGGCTTCTTGTTCGGTGAGGGAGGCGCGGTCGGCGAGTTTGGCAATCGCGTCTTTGATCATGGATCGGAGACCAGGCAGGCCAGCCTACAGTTTAAGGAAGTTACGGAGGAGGTCCTTCCCCGCCATGGTGAGGATCGATTCCGGATGAAACTGCACTCCTTCGATGCCTAACGATCGATGTCGCAATCCCATGATTTCCCCCTCGGCCGTTTCGGCGGAGATCTCAAAACAGGAAGGCAGCGTCTCTCGCTTCACGATCAGAGAATGGTACCGTGTGGCGTCAAAGGGGTTGGGCAACTGATGGAAGATCGTTTTCCCGTCGTGCCGGATCTTCGACGTTTTCCCATGCATCAACCGTTCGGCTCGAACGACTTCGCCGCCAAATGCCACGGCCAGAGACTGATGGCCGAGGCAGACGCCCAAGAGCGGGAGACACCCGCCAAAATGCCGGATGGTCTCGACCGATACGCCCGCTTCCATCGGTGTGCAGGGTCCCGGAGAAATGACGATGCGGCTGGGTTGCAGCGATTCGATCTGGTCGATCGTAATTTTATTATTGCGAAATACCAGAATGTCTTCACCCAGTTCCCCGAAGTATTGCACAAGGTTATAGGTGAAGGAATCATAGTTGTCGATCATCAGTAACATAAAAACCGTGAGGTGTGAGGATTCAGGCGTAAAGAGAATACATCGGCGAGACTCTGATCGCCTCACCCCTTTCCTCTCACGCCTTACGTGCTCATTCCAATCCTTGTTCCGCCAGTTCAATCGCCTTCATCATGGCCTGAGCCTTATTACAGGTCTCTTCATATTCGTGTTCAGGGTTTGAATCAGCGACAATGCCGGCGCCGGCTTGAATGAAGGCCTGGTGCTTTTTCACGACGACCGTGCGGATGTTGATGCACATGTCCATGTTGCCGGAGAAGCTAAAGTAACCCACCGCACCAGCATAGGGACCGCGCCTCGTGGGCTCGAGTTCGTCGATGATTTCCATCGCTCGGATCTTCGGCGCACCGGAGACCGTGCCGGCAGGGAAGCAGGCTCGCAACACGTCGTATGAGGTCTTCGACGCATCCAGTTGTCCTGTGACATTTGACACAATATGCATCACATGCGAATAGCGCTCGACGTGCATAAGCG
>WNFB01002007.1_pt1 | contig 17607 bp, 15 predicted proteins | sample 5400501 | NCBI WGS metagenome assembly WNFB01 (sample SAMN13153341, study PRJNA577476) | soil metagenome | isolation source: 200 cm saprolite under Douglas fir tree site 2 hole 1 | place: USA:California | collected 2015-04-18 | reverse complement strand
CCTCCGACTGGTCGTAGAGCACGATCATCCGGGTGCGAGCCATGATGTTGCCTTTGCGCTTATCGCTGCTCGGCTTGCACTGGGCGACGAAAGCATCGGCCATGGCCGTGATCTCCACCACGCGACTCTGAATGCCCAGCTTCTCGACCACCGAACGGGCGTCGGCGAGGCTCTCGGGGCTGCTGCTCTTGTACGGCATCATGAGGGCCAGCACGTTCTTGGGCCCGAGCGCGCGGGCGGCCAGAAAGGCCGACAGCGCCGAGTCGATGCCACCCGAGAGGCCCACCACCACCCGCTCGAAGCCGACTTTGCGGACTTCATTTTGAATGAAGCCCGTGAGCAGCCGCTCCGTGGACGCGGCATTGATCGCCAGCCGCGAGGCGATGACTTGCTCGTCCGCCTCCGGCAGCGGGTGCTTACTGACCATAGCGTTCCTGAAGGATGCGCTGGTACTCGCGCACAGTCAGCTCCAGCTTCTCGTCCCGCAGCAGGGGCAGGTTGATGCGAACGCGGCGCAGCGCCGACGGGTCGAGCTCGGCGCAGACCAACGCCTCCTCGAAGTAGGGCGCTTTGGCCAGGCATTCGCCATCGGGCCCGATGACCTCGGAGCCACCCCAGAAGTTGATGCCATCCTCGTAGCCCACGCGGTTGCAGAAGATCACGAAGCTGGTGAAGAACTGCGCGTACATGCGGTTCAGCATCTCAACGGCGTCGGAGCTGCCCAGGGTGCGATCGCCCGTCACCACGCCGCGACCGGGGCTGCTGTTGATGCTGATTAGATAGTTGGCGCTATCGGCGGCCAGGATGCTGACAGTGGAGTTGTGCCAGATGTCCTCGCAGATGAGCAGGCCGCAGCGGCCGAAGCTGGCGTCGAAGGCCCGCACGCGGTCGCCCTCGGCGAAATAGCGCTGGTCGGTGAACATGCCGTAGGTCGGCAGGTAGACCTTGCGGTGGAGATGCTTGATGCCGCCGGCCTCGATAAACGCGCCGGAGATGTAGTAGTGGTAACCAGCGGTTTCCTCGACGAAGCCGGCCACCACCGCCATATCGGCGCCCGCGGCGTCGGCCAGCTTTTGGAGCTCGGGAGCGTCGACCCGCAGGCCCACGTGATAGGCCAGCTCCTCCAGGAAGTAGCCAGTCAGCGACAGCTCGGGGAACACGAGCAGCTCGACACCATCCTTCTTAGCCTGCTTGATCAGATCGAGGTGTGTTTCGAGGTTGGCGTGGACATCGCCTAACTTGGGCGCGATCTGCGCAAGAGCAACTTTCACGCTGGATTCACGCTCAATGGACCAGGCCCTTGACGACTTCGCTGTACTCGCCAGCTAGGGCTTCGGCGCGGTCGTCGGTGGCGCCTTCAGCGGTCACATGGAACATCGGCCGGTCGGCGTCGGGCTGGATGAGGACCCAGGCGTCGTCCAGACTGATCCGAATGCCGTCCACCTGGTTGTCCTCCGGCGTGCGGTACTGCTCACTGAGCACGCGCATGACTTTGCCCTTGTAGTCCCACGGACAGCTCACATGGGCTGTGACCATGTGGTACGGCGGCAGGCCGTCCACGACCTCCGAGAGCTTAGTATCGCACTCCGCGAGCAGCTCCATCCGCTTGGCGATGGCCAGCATGGCGTCGAAGGCGGGCAGAAACGCGGGGAATACGAAGCCGCCATCGCCGTCGCCGGCCAGCCCCACATTCTGCTGGGCAGCCGTCGCCATCAGCGCCTGGGTTGCCGCCCGGGTGTGGACTACCCGGCCGCCATAGTTGTCGGCCAGGCGCTCGAACAGTGTGGGAACGCCGATGGGGACGGCCAGCGAGGCGCCCCGGCGGCGCGAGAACACCAGCGCAGCCATCGCGGCGAAGGCCGTCATCCGGTCCAGCAGCCGGCCACTGTTGTCCACCAGGAAGATCTTCTCGCCCCCCAGATCGATACGCACGCCAAAGTCGTAGTTCAGCGTTTTCGTGATCGCGCCCAGCTGCTGCATCTCCTGCTCGAACTGCTCGGCCGTGCGGAACATGCGCATCTCGTCGATGCTGGAGTTGATGGCGATCATCTCGCAGCCAAGCTGCCGCAGGATCTTGGGGAAGACCAGCGTGGAGCTGCCATGCGCGTAGTCGATCACGACGTTGAAGGAGGCCCGCCGAATGGCCTCCACGTCCACCGCCTGGAGGAAATCATGGACGTAGGAGTCGGCCACGTTCTCGTCTACCACGATGTTGCCGATGTCGTCCAGGTAGACCCGGCGGAAGTCCTCACGGAAGAAGGTGTTCTCGATGCGGCGCTCGGCGGTCTTATCCAGGTCCATGCCTTGCGCGTCGAAGAACTTGATCTCCACGATGCGGTCGTCGAAGGGCGAAATCCGGACGTGGACGCCGCCCGCCGCGGAGGAATGGCGCGTCACGTAGCGCGCCACCGGAATGGGCACCGTCCGGATGTCCAGCACATTGGCGCCGGATGAGGGCAAGCCGGCGATCATGGCCCGCTTGATCATGCGCGGGCTGCGGTGCGGGTCGCGATTGACCGTGACGGACGCGCCCTTCGGCAGCACGGCGCCGTAGGCGGCGCCGACGCGCGAGGCGAACTCGGGCGTCACGTCGACGTTCACCAAGCCGGAAATGCCATACGCGCCGAACAGCGAGCGGTGGGCGCGGCCGCCCCAGATGAGGCTCTCGTTGAGGCTGGCGCCGGTCTCCAGCTCCTTGTTGGGCCAGATGCGAACGTCGCTCTGGACGATCGCGCCCTCGCCGATGACCGTGTTGTCGCCAACGACGGCGCCTTCGAGGACGACCGATCGACGGCGCAGATTGCATTGCTTGCCGACGATAGCGCCGCTGAGCTGGACGCCCTCGCCCAGGTAGGAATTGCTCCAGACGATGGAGCGCTCGATCCGGGCATGGCCATCCACGATCGAGTAGTCGCCAATGGTCGTGGGCCCTACCACGCTCGCCCCGCCCCGGATGCGGGCATCCTGGCCGAGGTAGATGGGGCCGGTGAGGGTCGCTTCGCGGGAGAAGTTGGCGCCGGGCATGACCCATACTCGCGGCAGCACCTCCTCACCAGTGATCTGGACCTTGGTCCGCCCCTGGAGGATGTCCGCCGTGGCCCGCATGTACTCGGCCAGATTGCCGACGTCGCACCAGTAGCCGGGTGAGACGTAACCGTACAGCGACCGCCTCTGCTCGAGCAGCTTGGGGAAGAGCTGCTGGCTGAAGTCGTACGGCTCGCCGTCCGGCACTTGTTCCATGACCGACGGCTCCAACACGTAGATGCCGGTGTTGACCGTGTCGCTGAAGACCTCGCCCCAGCTGGGCTTCTCCAGGAACTGCTGGATACGGCCGTCTTCGTCGGTGATGATCACCCCGTACTCCAGGGGGTTTGGCACGCGGTAGAGGGTGAGCGTGGCCTCCGCCTCCTGCCGCCGGTGAAAGTCGATGATCTGCGTCAGGTCGAAATCCGTGACGGCATCGCCGCTGATGACCAGAAAGGTGTCATCCAGCTGTTCCTTGGCGTACTTCACGCTCCCGGCCGTCCCGAGTGGCTGGTCTTCGACCGAGTAGGTGAGACTGACGCCGAAACCGCTGCCGTCGGCAAAGTAGTCCTGGATCACGCCCGGCAGGTACTGCAGTGTCACCAGGATGTCGGTGATGCCGTGCGCCCTCAGCAGTTCGAGGATATGCTCCATCACGGGCTTGCCGACGATTGGCACCATAGGCTTCGGCCGTCCAATCGTGAGTGGCCGCAGGCGAGAGCCCTCGCCACCAGCCATGACAACGGCCTTCATAAGGGTAGGGGCAGTATATCGGGGTATATCGGGGGCCGTAGGGTATAAACGGCGGAGATGCCGCCGCTTGCTGCCGCTGTCAAGGTGCCTGCTACTTCCGCCAATTTGGGGCCAGGCTTCGATTGCTTGGGCCTCGCGCTGGACCTGTACCTCGAGGTGCACTGCCAAACAGGCGGCGCGGGGCTGCGGATTTCAGCCAATGAGCCCGACGTCCCGCTGGACACAAGCAACCTGGTGTACCGGGCCATGCAGCGCGTGTTCGAGGCCGCGGCCAAGCCTGTGCCCGACCTGGAGCTGCGCATCGAAAATGGCATCCCCCTGTCACGCGGGCTGGGCAGCAGCGCCGCGGCTATCGCAGCCGGGCTGGTAGTGGCCAACACGCTGCTGGGTGAGCCGTTCGACCAGCGGCGCCTGCTCGCGCTTGGCCTGCCGCTCGAGGGACACCCGGACAACCTCGCGCCGGCGCTGTTTGGCGGGCTTTGCGTTTCGAGCTTGGCCGATGGCGAGGTGCTGAGCTTGCCGGTGCAGCTGGCCCGGCCACCGCGCATCGTGCTCTTCATTCCGGACTTTGTTATGCCAACGGCTGAGGCGCGCCGGGTGCTTCCGGAATCCGTGCCCCGGACAGACGCCATCTTCAACACGTGCCGTTCGTCGCTGCTCGTCGCGGCGCTGGCGGCCGGCGATTTCTCGACGCTGCGCTGGGCCATGGACGACCGGCTGCACCAACCCTATCGAGCGGCCCTCTTCCCAGCTCTGCCGCGGCTGATCGAGGCGGCGCTGCGGGCCGGGGCCGCCGGGGCCGCCATGAGCGGCGCAGGCTCAACGGTCATCGCCTTTTGCGAAGCCGATCCGGCGCCGGTGGCGCATAGGCTGGAACAGGCGGCGGTGGCACTCGGAGTAGCGGGGCGCGGCGCTACGGCGCAGATCGACTTACAGGGGGCGCGGCTCCTGTCATCCTGAGCGCAGCGAAGGATCTTCTCGTCGCCGCGGCGGAAGGTCCTTCGTCGCCCCGGCTCCTCAGGATGACATGCGCAATCCAGGCGCGAGCCGATCGCGCAGCAGCTGCAGCGCCTGGTCCAGCTTGGCCTGGTTCTCCAGCGAATTGAGCCAGCGACTCATGCCAGAAGGGTGAGGCAGTGGCAGCAGCTCCCGCCCACCGGCTTCGAAGACGCATCCGACCAGCCCATCCAAGGAGCGGCCTGGCAGATAGAAGTCAATGGCCATCTTGCCGGTCAGCAGGATGAGCTTGGCATCCAGAAGGGCGATCTGCCGGTCTAGGAACGGCCTGCAAAGCCGCACCTCAGCCGGTGAAGGCCGGCGGTCGCCTCCACCGGCAACCGCGGCTTTCCCCGGGAAGCACTTCGTCACCGCGGTGACGTAGACGTGCTGGCGGAAGGCCGCTTCGTCCACTCCGATGCGCGCCAGCCAGCGAAACAGCACGCGGCCAGCCCGTCCGACGAAGTGCTCTCGATCCACCGCCTCGAGCTGGCCCGGAGCCTGGCCGATGAGCATGATTCGCCCGGCGCCCTTGGGACCGACATAGGCGCGCTCTGAGAGCGGCTCGTCGAAGGCGTACTGCGCCGTGGCAATCGGAGTGGCCCGCGGAATGAAGCCGGCCGCCACGCACGCATCGCAGGCGCGGATATCCGCATGCAGGCGCTGAAGATTTTCGGCCACGACGTTTATAGGATTGTCCCGTGACCTGGCTGCGACGAAACTGGCAGTGGCTCACTGGTCCGGCGCTGATCGGACTCGCGGCGCTGGTCTGCTGGTTCGTTCCGACTGGCGACTTCCTGGTGATGCCGGGGCACGCGGTGCCGGCAAGGACCATGATCAGCGTCTCGTCCGCGCCGCCGAAGCCCGGCCAGGGCGAGCTGCTGCTGCTGACCATCTACTCCGGTCCGGCCAACGTGGACGAGTGGGTGTTCGGACATTTCTACCCACATGCCAGGGTGGTGCCAGCGCGCACCCAGCTGCCGCCGAACACGAGCTACGAGCGGTTCCGCCGGCTCGAGGAGTCGATGATGGCCAACAGCCAAGCGACGGCCAAAGTGGTGGCTCTGCGCCAGCTCGGCTACAGCGTGCCCGAGCGCGGCCAAGGCGCGGTCGTGGAAAACGTCCAGCGCGGCAGCGCGGCCGAAGCGGCAGGCCTCCACCGCGGCGACCTCATCCTGGCGTTGAATGGCCAGCAGCTGGATACTGCCGGGCAGTTGGTGGATCTGGTGGCCGGCAAACGTCCCGGCGGCAGCGTGCGGCTGCGGCTCAAACCCAACGACAGCGAAGCCGAGCGCGAGTTGGAGGTGACGCTGCGGAGCCGCCCCAATGAGCCGGATCGGCCGCTGCTTGGCATCACGCCTGTCACCTACCGCCAGAGCTTCGATTTTCCGGTCCAGATCGCCATCGACTCGAAGGGCATCATCGGGCCGTCGGCGGGGCTGGTGCTCACGCTGGCCATCATGCAGGCCGCCGGGCGCGACGACCTCACCCACGGCCGCAATGTCGCTGCCACCGGCACCATCGATCTGGACGGACGCGTAGGCGCGGTTGGCGGCGTGGCAGACAAAGTCATCTCCGCGGAGGGCCGGGCCGAGTACTTACTGGTGCCCAAAGAGGACTACCATGCGGCCAAAGCCAGCGCCAGCCGGGTGAAGGTTGTGGAAGCGGATACCATCCAGCAGGCGGTCGATTTTCTCAGGAGTCTTGCTTAGCTGGAAATATCATGGCATCATGATCGCGTGCCTGATTGTCGGCTCCGTAAGCTCGAGCTAACTGGCTTCAAGACCTTCGCCCGCCGGACGGAGGTCATTCTGCCAGGCGGGCTGACCGGGATCGTCGGCCCAAATGGCAGCGGCAAGAGCAATTTGGCCGACGCGCTGCGCTGGGTGCTGGGCGAGCAGAGCCTGCACCACATCCGCAGCAAGAAGACGGAAGACGTCATCTTCGCCGGTGGGACCAACCGCCCGCCCATGGGCGTGGCCGAGGTAACGCTGACGCTGGACAACACCAGCGGCTGGATCCCGATCGATTTCTCGGAAGTCAGCATCAGCCGCCGCGCGTACCGGTCGGGCGACAACGAGTACTTCATCAACGGCAGTCGTGTGCGCCTTCGGGACGTGATCGAGCTGCGAAATCGGGCTGGCTTTGGCCAGAGCAGCTACAGCGTAATTGGCCAGGGCCTGGTGGATGCCGTGCTCAGCCAGCGCCCCGAAGAGCGGCGCGCGCTGTTCGAAGAGGCGGCCGGCGTCCGGCACTATCAGGCCAAGCGCGACCAGACGCTGGAGCAGCTTGCCGCCACCCATCAGAACCTGCTCCGCGTGCACGATATCGTGACCGAGATCGAGCCGCGCCTGGAATCGCTGCGGCGCCAGTCGGAGAAGACACGCCAGCACGCGGACCTGACGGAGGAGCTGCGGACGCTGCAAATCCGCTGGTATGCCAGCCGACAGCGGCAGCTGCAGCGGCAAGCGGCCGAAGCCGAGTCGTTGCTGACCGAGGCCCAGCGCCAACTCGAGCAGGCTGGCGAACAGCTTCGAGCACTGGAGGCCCAGGCCGCATCGCTCGAAGGCGAGCGGCACAGCCTCGAACAGTCTCTGGCGGCCGAAAACCAGCGGGCAGCTGAGCTCTGCCGCCGGCAGGAGCATCTCCTGGGACAGGTGGAGCTGGCCAGCGACAAGCTGCAGTTCATGCAGCAGCAGGGCCAGGACGTGGAACGCGAGCTGGCCGAGCTGGCTGAGGTCCAAACCAGACTGTCCCAGCAGCGGCAGCAGCTGGCGGGGGACCTCGACGCGCTGGGCCAGGCCGAGACGGACCTGGCCCAGCAGGTGCAGGAGGCCGAACGCGCCGCAACGGGACGCGGCGCGGAGGCGCGCGAGATCGAGCAGGGTCTCCAGGAGACACGAGATCGCCTAGCTACGTTGAGGTCCTCGCAGGACCAGCGGCGACGCGAGGTCGAAGAACTCGAGGAGCGCCGGCGCGATCTTTTGCGCCAGGCGCAGCAGCATGACGAGGACGTGGGCCACAAACAGGCCCTCGTAACCGCCCTCGCTGAGAAGCAAGCCAGCCTGCAGCACGAGCTCCAGCAGCTCCGAAGCGAAGAGGAGCAGCTGTCCGGCACAACGGAAGGCATTCGCCTCGAAGCCGCTGCCACCGCCAGAGCAGAAGCGGACAAGCAGATCGAGCTCGAACAGCTGCGGCGCAGCCACGACGAGCTCTCCACGCGACAGCGGCTGCTAGAGGAGCTGCAGGCCAACATGGAAGGCTTGGCGGAAGGCGCCCGCGAGCTGCTGAGGAGCGGTCGGCCGGGCGTCCTGGGCAGCCTGGCCGAGGGCCTGAAAGTGCAGCCGGGCTATGAGCGCGCCATTGCCGCCGCGCTCGGCCACAAGCTGGACGCCGTACTGGTCCAGGATGAGCCTGCGGCGCTCGACATTCTGCCCCATGTCTCCGAGGCGACGCTGGCACTTCCCTCCAGCGCGAATCCTCACGCTCCCCCTCTCCCAGCGGGAGAGGGAATCACCGCTGCGACCGAGGTCGTTACAGGCAGCCGCCCGGCGATCAGACTGCTGGCAGGCACTGTTATCGTGAACGATCTGGAGCAAGCGCTCATGCAGGCTCGCGCAGGCTGGCGAGCGGCCACGCTGGCAGGCGACGTGGCCGAGCCCGACGGCATTATTACGCGCCGGGGCATTTCGGTGGGTGAGGCGGTCCTCAAGCGCCCGCGGGCGCTGGACGACTTGGCGGCGCAGGTGGCGGCATCAGAGAGGTCGCTGGCGAGCGAGTCCCAGGAACATGAGCGGCTCGTCGCCGATAGCACCCAATTGGCGGCGCGCCTCGCCCAGCTGGAGGAGGAGGTCCGCCGCCGGGCAGCCGTCCGCCAGCAGCGCGCGTCGCAGATGCGCGACCTGGCCCAGCAGATCCAGGCGGCGCAAGCGCAGATCGACTGGTTGGCCTCCCTCAAAGGGCAGGCTGAGGAGCAAACGCGGACGCTGGATCTACGCCGAGCGGCGCTCCTTGCCGAGCTGGATCAGCTGGCGGAGCAGATCCCCGCTGTGGAGGCCGAAGCCGGAGTCCGGCTGGCGCAGGCCGAGGCCCTGCGCCAGGCGGACGAGGCGCAGGCGCAGCAGCTGGCCGAATTAAGGCTTCAGCGCGGCGTCAAGGGCCAAGACGTCGAGCACGTGCGGGCGCAAATCCAGGAATTGGAGCAGCAGCTCAACGCTGCCGAGCGCCAGCTCGCCGCCCGCCAGCAGCGAGCCACTGATCACGCCGCGACGCTGCACAAACTCGAAGCCGACATCGAGGCATCAAAGACTACGCTGGAGGGCGTCCGCCAGCAGCTCGGCGAGCGCGAAGCGCAGCTTCCGCCGCTGCGCAACCGGCTCACCGCCGCGGCTGAGGACCTGCGCAAGCTGCGCCAGCAGGAGAGCGAGACGCATGAGCAGCGTTCGGAGCTGGACAAGCGCTGCTATCGCCTGGAATTCGATAGCCAACGCAAGCGTGACGAACTGGAGGCGCTGGCGCTCTCGCTACTGGAGGAGCTGCAACTCACGCCGGATGTGCTGCCGGAACCCGCGTCCGATGCGCCCGAGCCCTCCAAGCGGGAAGTCGAGGCCCTCAAGACGCGCCTGGCAGCCCTGGGACCAGTGAATCCCGGCGCCCTGGATGAGTTCCAGGAAGTCCAGGAACGCTATGACTTCTTGACCAGCCAAAAGGCCGACCTAGAGCACGCGGCGAGGCAGCTCCAGACGGTTATCGCCGAGCTGGAGGAGCTGACCAAACGGCAGTTCATGGAGACCTTCGAGCGGGTAGCTCACGAGTTCCAACGCTTCTTCGGCCTGATGTTCAACGGCGGCCAGGTCCAGATGTTCCTGACCGATCCGGAGAACGTGCACGCCACCGGCGTGGACATCTTGGCGCAGCCGCCGGGCAAGCGCCTGCAGTCGCTGCCGCTGCTGTCCGGCGGCGAGCGCGCGCTGATCGCCAGCGCCCTGCTGTTCGCCATCCTGTCGGCAAAGCCGGTGCCATTCTGCCTGCTGGACGAGGTGGATGCCGCCCTGGATGAGGCCAACGTCAAGCGCTTCTGCCAGGCCCTCAAATCGCTGGCGGAGGAGACGCAGTTCGTGGTCATTACCCACAACCGCGAGACCATGGCCGTGGCCGATGCGCTGTATGGCGTGTCCATGACCCAGGATGGCGTGTCACGGCTGGTGTCGCTGCGTCTCCCACGAGAGGAGGAAGAGGCACCAGAAATCCCTCTCCTGCCGCGGCGGGAGAGGTTAGGTGAGGGTACCCGGAGCATCGCCTGATAACGCGGACCCCTCACCCAGGCCCTCTCCCGCCGCGGCGAGAGAGAGGAGAATGACAAGTACGACCATGGAATCCTCTGCCTGGCGGCTGGCGCTGCTGTGGCTCGCCGGGATCAGCTTGCGCATCACGGTGTTAGCCATCCCGCCGGTGATCCCGGCCATCCACAACGATCTGAAGCTGAACGAAAAGGCAGTCGGCATCCTCACCGCGCTGCCGGTGCTGCTGCTGGCGGCAGCGGCCGTGCTCGGCTCGCTGGTCATTCATCGTATTGGGGCGCGGCGCGCGCTCATCATCGGGCTGTGGCTGGTGGCCCTGGCGGGCGCGCTGCGCGGGGCGGGCCCAGGGGTTGGGGTCATCTTCGCCATGACCTTCGCCATGGGCTGTGGCATCAGCATCTGCCAGCCGGCGCTGCCGTCATTGGTGGCGCAGTGGTTCAAACGCCGCGTGGGGCTGGCCACGGCCAGCTACTCGAATGGCCTGCTCGTGGGCGAGATGGTGGCGGCCGGCCTGATGCTGCCGCTGGTCGTGCCGCTGGTACGCGGCAGCTGGGAGCTGGGCCTGGCCTTCTGGTCGCTGCCTGTTGCGGCCACGGCGGTCCTTGTGGCCGTGTTCACCGAGCACCGCCAGCTAGCAGAGGCGCGCCGGGCCGGGCAATGGTGGCCGGACTGGCAGGACCGGCAGACGTGGCACCTGGGGCTGCTGCTCGGCCTGGGCCAGATCGCCTATTGGGTACCGAACGCCTTCGTGGCCGACTACCTCAAGGCCGCCGGGCACCCGGAGTACATCGCCGCCAGCCTTACCAGCCTGAACGCGGCCCAGATCCCGGCCTCGCTCATCATCGCCGCGCTGCCCGGCTTGCTGGTCCAAAAGCGCTGGCCAATGCTAGTGGATGGCGCGCTGATCGTGGCTTCCGGGCTGGGGCTGATCTTCGGGGGACCTGATCTGGCGGCCTTCTGGGCTGGGCTGCTGGGCTTCTCGGGCGCGTTCATCTTCGTGCTGAACCTGGCTCTGCCGCCACTACTGGCCGCGCCCGAGGACGTGCACCGCCTGAGCGCCGGCATCTTCAGCATCTCCTACACCTGTGCCTTCTTGGGGCCGCTCATCGGCGGCGCTGTCTGGGACGCCACGGGCGCCCCTGTCACCGCCTTCCTGCCGGTGGTCGTGGGCGCGGCGATTATGGCCTGGCTGGCAGCGACTGTCGATCTGACTCGCGGGACCGGCGCGCGGCGTCCAGCCGCGTCACAACCAGCATCAGCGTCATGAAGCCGGTGGTGCAGAAGATCATCAGCATCCACAGGCTGGGGCTGTCGGTGCCCGCGAACAAGCCGTGGACCAGCGCGAAGACCCACAGCAGGAAGGTGGCGAAGTGCAGCGAGCGCCAAACCTTCCAGCCGATGAGGCCTCGCACGTAGAAGCTGAAGCTGGTGATCAGCAGCAGGTAGAAGGCCATCTGGCCGAAGCCCAGCCATAGTGGCTGGTAGTGCGAATGGAATGGCACCAGCAGCTCCCCCGGGCTGAAGCCGATGTACTTGTCCAGCAGCAGGATGACGACGTGCACGGTCACGAAGAGGATGCCGACCAGGGACACGAACTGGTGCAGGTCGAAGACGTTGAAGCGCTTGACCTCGGGTTCGAACAGCCGCGAAGTGATCCCAACGCCCAAAGTCAGTGACAGCCACAACAGCAGGTAGGCGGTGATGCCGGCTGCCCGCGACAGATACCAGACGGTGTTAGCTGACTGCAACGTAGGCCTCGAATCCGTCCGACGCCAAAAGCGTGCCTTCCCGGCCCACCAGCAGCCCTGCCAGGCCGCGCTCGTTCAGCCAGTCGTAGCCGCGCTCCAGCCCGATCAGCAGCGCCACCTTGGCGCTGACCTCAGCCTCCTCCGCGCTGGCGGCGACGACCGTAGCGGACAGCACGTCGGTATCCGAAGACCGTCCGGTGCGGGGATCGATCAGATGATGGGCCTCGGACGACCAGCGCCGCTTCCAGGTGCTGGAGGTCGCGACGCCGCGGTCCCAAACCCGGAGGGTGAGCAGGTCACACCTGGGCTCGAAGGGATTCTCAACGCCCACCAGGTACTCGCGGCCTTTGGCGTACAGGTCGCCGCCGGCATTGACCAGGCCTTCGGCATAGGGGCGCAGCGCGGCGTCGACGGCCATGCCCTTGGCGATGCCGCCCAGGTCCAGGTGCACACCCGGCGGCAGCAGGATGCAGCGCTGCCGAAGCTGCACGTCTCGCCAGCTTCGGCGCTCGGCAGCCGCCACGCGGCCTCCACCAAGCCTGGGAAGCACCAGCTCGAAGCTGCGGTCGTAGCCTGCGCCCGCCAGGGCGCCGGCGATGGTCGGATCGAACAGGTCGGTCTCAGCGGCCCAGTGGAGGGCGCGCTCCAGGACGACGTACAGCAACGGCGAGGCCTCAAACCACGTCCCACCCGAGCGGTTGAGGGCCGACAGCTCGCTGGACTCATCGAAACGGCTAAGCCGGCGGTGCCAGTCCAGGAACAGCGCCTCGATCTTGGTGGAGGGCGTGTCCAACACCTCAACATCGGTGTTCATGGCGCGAAAGCAGGCCATGAGCTACGAGGCGCGCGTCCTGGTGCGAGCCCTGGGAGCGGTCGCCGGTGGAGTAAAGTTCGAGGCCGGCGCTGTCTGTGCTGTGCGGCTCAGGCGAGATGCGGGGCCATTGGAGACCTGAACCAGCGGAGTTGGGGTGGGGTGTTCCACGGCGGCCGGGCTCCCGGCGCTGGCCCCGGCGCTGTTCGCCGCCAGGCCAAAGAAGGTGACCGTAGCCACCACGCTGGCCGCCGCCGTCAGCGCTTTGGCCTTCAGGTTCCGCATCCTCACCACTCGACTCTAGAGCGGCAAACTGAGCCTCAGGTGAACGAACGCTAAGAACTCGCTGAATGCTGCCGGCGCTCAGAGCCGGTACAGCCGGCGGGCATACTGAGTCACCATGCGGTGGGTGGTGAACTGCGCCGAGGCCGAAATGGCCCGCTTCATCCGCTGCAGCCACCCGCCCGGGCTGTCGTAGAACTCAGGCAAGACACGCTCGCCTAACAGCGTGTAGAGGCTGTCGGCGTCGCGCGCATCCTCCTCTTCCGGGCTCATGGCGGGTGCGTCAGGGCCGATGGCCCAGCCGTTTGTACCGTCGTAGCCCTCCACCCACCAGCCATCCAGGACCGACAGGTTGGGCACGCCGTTGAGGCTGGCCTTCATGCCGCTAGTGCCCGAGGCTTCCATGGGCCGCCGCGGATTGTTCAGCCAGACGTCAACACCGGCCACCAGCAGCTTGCCCAGAGCGAGGTCGTAGTCCGGGATGAACACGGCAGTGATGGAACTGGCGGCGCCCAGCCGGATGACTTCCTGGATGAGGCGCTTCCCAGCCTCATCCTGCGGGTGCGCTTTGCCGGCCACGATCAGCTGCAGCCGCCCGCCGGCAATGCTCGCCAGCCGCTCCGGATCGTGGAACAGTAGCCCGGCCCGCTTGTAGGTGGCGAACCGCCGAGCGAAGCCAATCGTCAGGAGCCTTGGATCGAGCTTGCCGCCCACGATGGCATTCAGCTGCTCGATCATGTGTTGCTTGTTGAGCTGATGGGCAGCGGCCAGCGCGGCATCCGGCAGCAGATTGCTGTCCCTCAGACGGCCCGGATCGTTCCTCCAGCCGGGCAAGCAACTATCGTACAAGCGCCGCGTGGGCTGAGCCGTCCAGGTCAGGTGATGGACCCCGTTGGTGACGGAATCGATGGGCCGGCCCGGGAACATAGCCCGGCTGACCTCGCCGTGGCGCGCCGACACACCATTGGCTGCCCGCGCAACGTTGAGGGCCAGCTCGGTCATGGAAAAAGGCGGACCGTCGAGCTGCGCGCCGCCGAGGGCCAGCAGCTCCTCCTGGCTGCAGTGCAGCTCTCTCTCGGCGTAGCCTCCGAGATAGCGGGAGACCATGTCGGGTGGGAAGACGTCGTGCCCGGCGGGCACGGGCGTGTGGGTAGTGAACACCACGCGACCCGCGGCCCGGGCACGGCTGTGTTCAAGCGGCTCGTTCGGCTGCCGGCATTCGGCGATCGTCTGGAGGCACAGGAAGGCGGCGTGCCCCTCGTTCAGATGGAATGTCTCCAGCTGGTCATAGCCCAGCGCTCGCAGTGCTCTCAGGCCGCCGATGCCCAGCACGATCTCCTGCCGAATCCGCATCTCGCGGTCTCCACCATAGAGGTGGCTGGTGATGAAGCGATCGTCGGCCGCGTTGTCCTCCAGATCGGTGTCCAGCAGGTAGAGGGGAACGCGGCCGACGTTGCCCTGCCAGACTCGCACGTGCACGTCGCGATCGTCTAGCGGAACCGTCACCTGGACGGGCCGGTCCAGCACGTCGGTGGCCATGCGGAAGCCACGTTCAGCCGGCGACAGCAGCGGATACTCCTCCTGCTGCATGCCCTCGGCATCGATTTTCTGATGGAAGTACCCGCGGCGGTAGACCAGCCCCACGCCAACCAGCGGCAGATTCAGGTCTGAGGCGGATTTGAGGTGATCGCCGGCCAATACGCCCAGCCCGCCGGAGTACAGCGGCAGGCACTCGTGGATCCCGAACTCAGCGCTGAAATAGGCCACCCGCCGCTCGACCGGGGCGCTGGCCAGGTAGGCTTCCATGGCCTTCAGCGCCTGCTGCGCCGGGTTCTCCAGCCCTTCATGTTGGAGGCGCTCGACGTCTGCAGGCGTCAGCCACCCTACGGTCTCGTAGGGATTGCCGTTGTAGTTGGGCAGGGACTGGAAGACGTCCAGCGCCTGGTCGTGCCAGGCCCAGTAATAGTTGGCGAGGAGCTGGTCTAAAACCTCGACAAGCGGCTCAGCCAGCCCTATTCGTCCTCGTCGAAGATCTCACGATCGGCGGGCAGCGCCTGCTCCAGCGCATCGGCTTCCGGGATGAACTCGCGCGGCTCGCGCGAGGCAGTGGGCAGCTGCTCCTCCGGCTCCGGTCCCGAAGGGGTCAGCTGCTCCAGCAGGTCCGCTTCGGGAGTCTCGCGGCTTACCGTCGGAGGCGTGCCGTCGCCGCTAGCTTCGGGCCCGGCGGGCTGGAGCTGTTCGTGTCGGTCCGCGTCGGGAACGTGCGCGTGTTCAGCCATACATACAAGTGTGGCGCATAAGCCGGTCCGCGTGCTATGGCTTTTGACATGAAACCGAACGCCCTAAAAGACGTGAAGCGCGAGCTCGATCATCTCGACTTTGGCAACGGCCTGACCCGAGACGACGTGCGGCGGCGCATGCCGCACCTACCTGACGAGATCTACCTGGAGCTTCCGGCCAGCAAGCGCTATCGCAGCGCCCAAGAGCTGGTCCACGATGCCGTCAACGCGCCTCATCGGGCCGAGGGCGACATCGTGCGTGAGGATTTCGACGGCTTTGATGCCAGCGGGGCGGAGGCCGAGGGGGGTCCCAGCGCCTGGGGCGAGGATCCGATCATCGGCACTCACCAGGAGCAGACGCCACCCACGAGCTGAACCCAGCGCCCTGGCACATGGTGTGCGTCGATCCTAAGGACACTCGACGCAAGAAGGAGGCAAGGGTATGGTGCACGTGAATCTTCCCTGGGAGCAGCGCCGGAGCAGGATGCCGGAGTTCTCGCTGTCCATGCCGCGCATGGAGACGCCAAATTGGCGGCGGATGCGCGACTGGCGGCCAGATCCCGATGTGTGGCAGCTGCTGGCTGCATTCGCTCTAGGCGCGGCGGTGATGTACCTGCTGGATCCCGATATGGGCAAGCGCCGCCGTAACATGGCCGTGGACCGCACGGCAGGTGTGACCCGACGCGCCGCTCGCGGCATGGGCCGTGCCGGACGCAAGATCGGCACCGATATGGCCGGTAAGCGCCAGGCGCTGCTCCATGGCCAGCATGACGGCAGGGAGCCGCTGGATGACGCGACGCTGGCGCACAAGGTTGAGAGCGTGCTGTTCCGCGATCCGGACGTGCCCAAGGGCAGCCTGAACATCAATGCCGAGCACGGCGTGGTGGTGATTCGGGGTGAGGTCCGCACGCCCGATCAGATTCGTGACATCGAGCAGCGAGTGGAGCGGATCGACGGCGTTCAGGAGGTGCGCAGCATGCTGCACCTGGTGAACAAGTCCGCCTCGAGCAGCTAGACGGCTACGGGCGCAGGCGCCGGCATCTCGACGATGCGATAGCCCGGCGAGCCCGGAAAGCAGCGCTCCAACAGCGGTTTAGCCACGTTGTACACCGGAATGCCCTCGGCGGTTCGACCTTCGGGCGAGCCGCCGTGGGCGTGTCCGTGAAAGACGACCGACACGTGATAGCGGTTCAGCGGCTCCTCTAGCCGGCGAGAGCCCAGGAAGGGATAGACCTCCAGCGGCTCGCCCTGAATCGTGTCCGGGATGGGCGAATAGTGCATGACCGCGACGCGCGTGTCCGCTTGCAGCCGAGCCAATGCGGCTTCGAGCTTCAGCGCCTCGTTCACACCCTCGCGCACAAAAGACTTAATCGCCTCCTCACCCCAGGGCTCGAGGCAGCGATCGCCAAAGCCGCCGGCGAAGCCCTTGACGCCGACGAAGCCAATGCCATGGATGACGCAGGAGTCGCCATCCAGCACCGTGACTCCGCCTTCACACAGGATGGCGCGCACGTCGTCGTGCTTGCCGGACTCGTAGTCGTGGTTGCCGAGCACGGCCAGAACCGGTAAGTGGAGGCAGTCGGTCAGCTCCTGGACGAGCTGATGCGCTTCTTCGGGCAGCCCATAGTCGGTGAGGTCGCCGCACAGGAGGATGACGTCGGCGGCCTTGCCCATTTCGGAAAAGAACGGCCGCAGCGTCGTCTGAGCGTTGCGCGTACAGTGCACGTCGCCTACGGCCGCTAAGCGGACCGTGCGCTCTGGACCAGACATGCAGTAAAGCTTTGCACGCAAGATATGGACCGCACGCACGGAAGGTGGCATGGGGCTTGCGCTGAGGGGTCAGAATGGAACAGCGCGACCTCAATCACGTCTTCTACCGCCGCACTGTGCAGTTGCTGAACAGCGCTGAAATCCCGTACCTGATCGGTGGAGCCTTCGCGCTGGACTTCCACGTCGGCACCGATCGCAAGACCAAAGACCTGGACGTGTTCGTTCGGCCGAGGGATGCCCAGGCGGTGCTCGATGAGTTGGCGCGAGGCGGCTATGAGACCGAGATGACCGACTCCACCTGGTTGGGCAAAGCCTTTTGCGGGGCCGATTTCGTGGACGTGATCTTTGCCTTCGGCAACGGCATCGCCCACATTGACGACGGCTGGTTCGAGCACGCCCAGACGGGTGAGCTGTGGGGCCAGCCAGTGTTGTTCGTGCCGCTCGAGGAAAGTTTGTGGTCGAAAGCGTTCGTGATGGATCGGGACCGTTATGACGGCGCAGACATCGCGCACATCGTGCGGCGCAGCGCCGAGCGGCTCGATTGGGACCGGCTGTTGGAGCGCTTCGGCGAGGACTGGCGGGTGCTGCTGTCCCACCTGATCCTGATCGGCTACGTCTATCCGGGGGAGCGCACGCGCATTCCC